>Ga0302326_10029524_pt1 | contig 11000 bp, 6 predicted proteins | sample Palsa_T0_3_FD_202264 | JGI IMG/M metagenome (GOLD analysis project Ga0302326, IMG submission 202264) | Peat permafrost microbial communities from Stordalen Mire near Abisko, Sweden - Palsa_T0_3 | ecosystem: Environmental > Terrestrial > Soil > Palsa > Peat permafrost | place: Sweden: Abisko...
CCGCGTTCGTGGAGACGCCCCGGTCCACCAGCGCGCCTTTGATCGCGGCGGCGAGCCTCTGCAGTTTGATCAGTTCACGCTCCTGAAGCTCAGGGTTGGCCTCGATGATCTGAGCGCGCATCCGGGCGAAAGGGTAAAGCTCGGTGAACATCTCCGCGACCGGATCGAGTCCGGCTGTCACAACCGCGAGCGGACTCGCGTCCGCCGGTGCGGCGGCAAGCCCCTGCAGCCAGAGGTGTTGGAGCCCTTCGCTGCCACTGAACAGCACCTCTCGCTTGTCCGAGAAGTAACGAAAGAAGGTGCGCTTGGTCAGCCCGGCGCGCTCGGCGATCTCGGCGACGGTCGTCGCCTCGTATCCCTGCTCGTTGAACAGTTCGATCGCCGCGCTCATCAGGCGGCCCTGTGCGTCCGGCTCCCAGCGTGACATCGGCTCTGAGCATAGACGATGACACCAAGTGTCATTGGGTGCTAGGCTGATGACACTAGGTGTCATACCCTACTGACTGGAGATTTCCATGCGCGTTTTCGTGACCGGCGCCTCAGGCCATATCGCCGCCGCCGTCATCCCCGAACTTCTCAACAACGGCCATCAGGTGGTCGGCCTCGCCCGAACCGACGCTTCGGCCGAGGCCGTTGCCGCCCTGGGCGCCGAGGTCCGCCGCGGCGATCTCGATGACCTCGACGGTTTGGCGGCCGCTGCCGCTGAGGCCGACGGTGTCATTCATCTCGCCTTCAAGAACGAGGCGCTGCGTACCGGCGACTTCATCGGCGCGGTCGACTCCGACCTGGCCGCCCACAAGGCGATCGGCGAGGCCCTGGTCGGCACCGGCAAGCCGTTCGTGTCGACCAGCGGGACCCTGATGCTTGCCATGGCGGGGATCACCGGCCGCCCTGGCACCGAGGACGACCAGTCCGAGGGTGGTCCCCGGATCGATGCGGCGAACTACACGATCGCTCTCGGCCAACAGGGTGTGCGCTCCTGCGTGGTTCGGCTCGCGCCGATGGTGCACAGCGATCTCGACCACCACGGCTTCACGCACGCGCTGATCGGCTCTGCCCGGGAGGCCGGGATCGCGGCCTATACCGGCGACGGCTCCAACGTCTGGCCGGCGGCCAACACCTACGACATCGGTGTCCTCTACCGCCTGGCGCTGGAGAAGGCCCCTGCCGGCTCGACGCTGCACGGCGTGGGCGACACCGGTATTCCGCGCAAGGTGATCGCCGAGACGATCGCCGGCAAGCTCGGCATCGAGGCCAAGAGCATCACCGCTGAGGAGGCGCCGCAGTACCTCGGCTTCCTCGCCGCCTTCGCCGGCCTGGACAACCCGACCTCAAACGACAGGACTCGCGAGCTGCTGGGGTGGGAGCCGATCCATCCGGGCTGGGTCGAGGACGTGCAGACGGGCCACTACTTCGGCTGACGAAGAGGGTCAGCGGTCCGTTCGGCCTGACGTGCTTTCATCAACGGCCAGCTGAGTAGATACGCGCGTCCCAGCCGGCCAGGTCGAGGGACGTTGACGTCAACGCCGCCGCGGTATCGGGCAGGTTGCCGAGCAGCAGATCCGCCGAGATCCATTCTCGGCCGATCGCTTGCCCGATATTTAAAGTCCTTGGAACGCGTCCGCAGTTGGCGATCACGAGGAGTTTCCTGTTCGGCGTGCTTCTGATGTATGCCCAGATCCGCGGGTCCTCCGCCATCAGCGGCGTGAAGTCGCCGTCCACCAGTACGGCCAATGCGTGGCGGAGGCGAATGAGAGCCTGGTAGTGCGCGAAAACCGAAGTCGTTAGGTCGGTCTGGGCTGCAGCGTTCAACCAGGTGTAGTTGGGGTTGACCGACAGCCATGGATCACCAGCGGTGAATCCAGCGTTCGGTCCCGCGTCCCATTGCATGGGTGTGCGGGCGTTGTCGCGGCTGATCTTCGCTAGACCGACCAGCGCCGCACCTTCGTCGCCGCCCAGTTCGAGCACATTCTGGTAGTAGTTCACGGCCTCGAGGTCCTGGTGTTCCTGCGGAATTCGGAACGGGTAGTTCGTCATTCCGAGTTCCTCGCCCTGATAGACGAAGGGGGTGCCGCGCATGCCGTGCAGAATCGTTGCGAGCGCCTTTGCCGAGGCGGCCCAGTACTCCGGGTCGTCATCACCGAAGCGGGACACGACTCGGGGCTGGTCGTGGTTGTTCCAGTACAGGCTGTTCCAACCGGTCTCAGCGAGCGCGGCCTGCCACCGATGCAGCGACCGCTTCAGGACGACCAGGTCAAGACCGCGGTAGTCGAATTTGTTCGTCGGGCTCTGATCGACTGATACGTGCTCGAACTGAAAGACCATGTTCAGCTCTCCCCGAGCCGGATCCGTGTAGAGCCGCGCCTGCTCGGGCGTCACGCCGGGCATCTCCCCGATGGTGATGAAGTCGCCGTCGCGGCCTTCGAAGACCTCGCGGGTCATCTCGGCGAGATAGTCATGAACGTGCGGTCCGTCGGCGAACTCCTCGAAGGCGACGACGAACGGATGTCCCGGGATCGCCGGCGCGTCGGGCAGGCCCTCGGCCTTGGAGATGAAATTGATGACGTCCATCCGGAAGCCGTCGACGCCGCGGTCGAGCCACCAAATCATGATGTCCTGCACAGCTTTTCGTACCTGTGGGTTCTCCCAGTTCAGATCCGGTTGCTTGCGGTCGAACAGGTGCAGATAGTACTGGCCGGTGGCGGGATCCCGCTGCCACGCCGGGCCGGAGAAGAATGAGCCCCAGTTGTTCGGCTCGGCACCGTCGCGGGCGTCGCGCCAGATGTACCAATCCCGCTTAGGACTGTCACGCGCTGAACGTGATTCGACGAACCACGGGTGCTCATCCGAGGTGTGGTTGACCACCAGGTCCATCACCAGTTTCATCCCGAGTTCGTGCACCTTGGCGAGCAGTGCGTCGAACTCGGCCAGGGTGCCGAACAGCGGATCTATGTCGCGGTAATCACTGATGTCGTAACCGTTGTCGGCCTGGGGCGAACGGTAGATCGGCGACAGCCAGATGACATCGACGCCGAGCGCCCTTAGATAGTCGAGCCGCCCGATGATGCCGGCCAGGTCACCGATCCCGTCGCCGTTCGAGTCGGCGAAGCTGCGCGGATAGATCTGGTAGACGACAGCAGACTTCCACCAGGCATCGTCGCGTCCGCCGCCCACAGTTAGCTCCGATTGCCAATAATGTTGCGGTACACCGACACGTACTTGTCGACCATGGCAGCGACCGTGAACCGGCCGGCGGCAAGCTCGGCGATCTTGCGCCGGTTGAGCCCGCCCGCCGCAGCGACCGCGGCCACCGCCGAATCGATGTCCTCGACCAGAAAGCCGGTGACGCCGTGTGTAATCAGCTCGCCCATCGAGCCTCTCGAGTTGGCGACGACCGGCGTGCCGCAGGCCATCGCCTCGACGACGCTGTAGCCGAACGGCTCGTCGAAGCCGATCAAGTGGAGCAGGGCGTGCGCACCTCCCAATACCTCGGCACGCTCAGTGGCGTCGACGGCGCCGAGGTAGCGCACTTGCTTTCCGTCGACGTGCGGCGCGACCTCGTTGCGGAAGTACTCCTCGTCTTGGATGATCCCGGCGATGTCGAGCGGGCGGCCACATCGGCGGGCGACCTCGATCGCTTGGGCGGTGCCCTTGTCCGGGTGGATCCGTCCGAAGAACAGCAGATGATCGCCGGGACTCGGATGGATCGCGAAGCTGTCGATATCGATGCCGTGGTGAATGGTCGCCGCATAGTGCAGATTCGGGTGTCGGTCGGCGTCGGAGATCGACACGTACGCGTTACTGCCGTCGTAGCGCTGGTAGACGGGAACGATCCTGCGGGAGGAGAACCCGTGGATTGTGGTGACCATCGGTGTGGTGACGAGATCGCTGTAGGTGAGCGGCAGGAAATCGAACCCGTTGTGGATGACGTCGAACTCGCCGGCGCGCTCGAACACCGAGGCGATGTGCAGGCACTCCGCGACCTTGGCATCGATCGTCGCGTCTTCGGACCAGCCAGACGGCGCGGTCGCGTGCAAGCCGGCCGTGGTGATCGAGTCCGCGGTGGCGAACAGCGTGACGTCGTGGCCGGCTGCTACCAGCCCCTCGGTGAGTAGCGATGCGAACTGCTCCCACGGCCCGTAGTGACGAGGTGGTGTCCTCCACGCGATGGGCGCCAGCACGGCGACTCGAATCGGACCGTCGGCCTCACTGTGGATGGGAATCTCCTCACGCTACGCGGGCCGGATTTCGCAAATCTTTCCGAGCTGCGCAACTGTTGGATAGGCAATTGACTTTGACGCCATTATGGAAACCAAACGTGGCCGAGCCGCAGCCTTTCCCCGCGAGCGATTCTGGCGAGCCTTTAAAACTTGCGTCGGTTTGCGCTCAGGAACATGCTTGGCAGGACTAAATACAGCCAGGGTTGGGGAAACGTTCGGTGTCCGATTACCAGGCATCGTGGGCAGCGGAGTGCTGCCGTGTTATCGCTGCTTCCGGGTGCGGCGGCATTACGAGCTGGCCGGATGCCTTGTCGGGCGCGAAGTCATGATTGCCCGACAGGATCCGAGCTCGCGTGCTCTGGCCGAATGCTCGGCTGAGCAGCTGCACTTGTCCGGCCGAATTCAAGCCCATGGAGCGCTGGTTGCCGCCGATCTGCAGGACCACCGTGTCACCTACGCCAGCGCCAACACCGCTGAATTGCTCGGGGCGGAGCCGGATCAGCTTTTCGATTCGGCGGTGATGAGCATCTTCTCCCCCGATGAACAGCAGCGGCTCGAGCAGGCGATCGAGCAGACTGGCCACCCGGCTGCCTCGCCGGATCTGTATGGAATACACCTTGCAACTGCATTCGACAGCAAGGTCGATGTGATGCTGCATCAAATCGACGGGCAGATCGTCATTGAGATCGAGAGGGCGTACGGGGACGATCAAGCCAATCTCCTCCCGGTTCTTTATGCCTCAGAGACGATCGGCAAGGCCACCAGCGTGCCCGAAATTGAGGCGGCCGTCGCGAGCGCAGTGCGCGCACTGACCGGATTCGATCGCGCGATGGTCTACCAGTTCCATGAAGACGAGCACGGAGAGGTCGTCGCCGAGGATCGTCTTCCAGGACTGGTCCGATACCTCGGGCATCATTTTCCGGCCAGCGACATTCCGCTCCAAGCCCGCCAGCTTTACATCCACAAAGCGTCGCGCTACATACCCGACGTCGACGAGGGCCACGCCGCCGTGATTGCATCGCCGCGCATGGCTGGCACGAGTCTTGACCTGAGCCACGCCGCGCTGCGAAGCGTTTCCCCCTACCACCTCCAATACATGCGCAACATGAAGACAGCATCGAGCGTTTCGTTCTCCATGGCCGACGGAGACCGGCTGACCAGGCTCGTCTCGTGCACATCTGAAAATCCCCGACGGCTCTCCCGGTCGAAGTGTAGGTCGTGTGAACTGCTGGTCCTGCAGGCAAAACTTCAACTCTCTGCGGCTGAACAGATCTACAGACTCAACGATGCGGCCAGCCGCGAATCGATCCGGACCCGGCTCAGGGCAGCGATGCACAGCGCGCCCGGGATTGCCGAGGGACTCACGTCGGCTCCCGGTGACCTGCTAGAGCTCTGTCAGGCAGACGGCGCAGCTGCATGTGCGGACGGACAATACCGGTCGGTTGGCACAGCGCCATCCGAGGCTGCCGTGCGAAGACTCGCGGGCGAAATCCGCGCCACCCGATCCCCGGTGACGCCATGGGCCACCGACCGCCTGGAGCAATCGACAGCTGACTCGCTCGGTGCGGCCGGCTGCTTGTTCGTCGCGCTCGGCGCACCCGATGATTTCGTGGTCTGGTTCCGACGAGACCGTCCACAGCAGCTCCGTTGGCTAGGGGATCCGCATGCTCACTCCACTGGACTGATCAATCCGCGGCAGTCGTTCGATACCTGGCTGGAGCGAGTCAGCGGCTCAAGTGCGCACTGGACAAGCGCCGACCTGCAGGCCGCGCAATTGGTGGTATATGACGTCGAATCGGCTCAGCTGAGCCGAGCCCAGGCCACACTTGCGCACCTCGGACTGCACGACTCGCTGACTGGGCTACCGAATCGCCGCCATCTGAGCAGCGTCATGGCGGCCGTGCTGGCAGAAGCAACACCTACTGATCCGGTGGCCGCCATCTTCATTGATCTCGACCGCTTCAAGGAAGTCAACGACGAATACGGGCATGAGGCAGGCGACTGCGTGCTGCGCGAGGCTGCGCGGCGGATTGCCGAGGTAACCCGCACCCGGGGTGACGTCGTCAGGCGGGCCGATGCGGAGGACTCTCCCACGGTCCGGCTCGGTGGTGACGAGTTCGTCGTGCTGCTGCCGGGGGCGGATGCCGAGGGCGCCGCACTGGTGGCTGACCGGATCCGTCAGTCCCTGCTGGAGCCGATTGCAATCAGCCCAGACGTCCAGCTGACCATAGGCGCGGCGATTGGAGTTGCGCTGGCGGCAGAGCCCGAAGAACCGCACCATTTGCTCAGACGGGCCGACGCTGCGATGTATGAAGACAAACGGCGACGCCGACTGCCCGCCAGTGGAGCCGGTCCGTCTCACGACTGAACCGAACTCGCACCACACTCGTGACATGTTCGATCGGTCACGCGACGGAGAGGGTGGAATAGCATGGCCCACAAGGACAGCGGTGTACTGCCGGACCTGCACTCGGAAGCTCCGAGCATCTGCATTCCAGTGCATTCGGTTGGACACGTCGGGGTCAAGCGGATCGTCGCGATCGACGAGCATGACAGTGCGGCGATGGTCGTCATGGACATCTCAGTCGGCTTGTACGCCCACCAGCGTGGTGCGCACATGTCGAGGCTGATCGAATGCGTCGACCGGCTGGGTCCAGCGCCGACCGTGCTCGACTACGTCCAGGGCATCTTCGAGCGGCTGCGCGCCGCGGTGCCCGGCGCCGCGTCCTGGTCGGTGGACGCGCGGGCCACCATCGTGTTGCCGCACGACGGCGGGTTCAAGCCGATCGAGGAGATCTGCCGGATCGAGGCCGCAGAGCGGACCGAGGTGACCTGGGGCGCCGCATTCAAGGTTTGTCTGGCCTGTCCGCAAGCCCAGAGCGCGATCGCCTTCGACCGTGACGATATGGATAGCGTCGGCGAGCATCCGTCCCACAATCAGGTTTGCGACCTGGAAATCACCGTGACCGGGGACTTGACGGCCGTGGCCGGTCGTTCGCTGGCCGACCTGCTCGCCGTCGGAGAGTGCGCGGCAAGCGGGCCGGTGCGGGAGCTGTACAAGCGGCGTGGCGAAGCCGATGCGGTCACCGCCATCCACCACCACGCGGTGTTCGCAGAGGATGCGCTCCGGCTAATTGCCGACAAGACCAGAGCCCAGTTCCCGACGGCTACCAGGGTCACTTGCCAGATCGTGAACTACGAGAGCATCTTCGAATACCCTCTCCGCTGCATCGTCGTCGTCTGATGAGATCTTCGTTACCGCAACAGCTCTCACAGCGCAGTCTGCCGCTGCGATGGGAGAAGCGGGAGGCTCCCGAGCGCACGATCCAGGGCGAAGCAGCTCAGCTGCACAACTCGCGGTAAGACTCCGCCAGCGCCGGTTCCCGATACTGGGCTAGCATGCTTTAGATACCGTTGGTCATCAGAAGCGCGGGTACTCATGACGATCGCAGCACCACGACCCTTAGAAGCGTCCATCGGTTTGGCCGAAAGCCGTCGTGGGTATCTGAGACCGGCAGTCTTCGTGTCGGTCGGCAAGAGGTCGGCGCCGAGCACATACAAGACCGCACACAGGGAAGCGTCATCACTTCAAGGATCGAGGCAAGCTGAGAATGAGACGCTTTACAGTTGACGTTTCGGTAAGTAATTTTCGACGAATGTCGTTGCCGCCGATCACGCGTTACTTTCGGCGCGCTCCCTCCCCCACCAGGCATGTCAGGCCTCTGAATTACGCGCTGACGTGCACCGGCGTCGCGGCCGGCGCGCCGGTGATCGGCCGGTATCTCGAGCCACTGGGCACGCTCGTGGCTGCCGGGGCGTGGATACGGCGCAACGCGCCCGGTTCGGCGGCCTGGCTCAATGGTGCTGCTCAGCAGATCAGCGGCCGAACGCGTATTCCACCCAAGGCGGGTGAGCTGCAAGCCCTTACCGATGTCGCACTGGCAGGTTTGGTCGCATCTGATCAGCCGGTGACGTCGTGGCCGGCCCCTGATCGCCGCGCACCGTTCCTGCGCGCCCTTGGATTGCGCAGCCGTTACCTGTATCGCAGTTCGGTGCGCTACGGCGACGCGCCCCAGCAGGTTCTGGATGTATGGCGACGTCGCGATCTCGATGGTCCCGCGCCGGTGCTGGTGTTCGTCCCGGGCGGCGGGTGGCTACACGGGGGGCGCCAGCTTCAGGGTTACAGCCTGATGTCGCATATGGCCGAGCAAGGATGGGTGTGTGTGTCGGTGCAGTACCGGGTCGCCCCACGGCACAGGTGGCCACGTCATATCCTTGATGTGCGCGCTGCCGTGGCATGGACGCGAGCCCACATCGATGAATTCGGCGGCGACCCAACGTTCGTCGCCGCGGCCGGTTGCTCAGCCGGTGGCCATCTCGCATCATTGACGGGCCTGGCCCCCCACGACGCCGATTTCAACGTCGAACTCGCTTCGGGCGTCGACCCGTCGGTGGATGCCGTGGTGAGCCTGTATGGCCGCTATAACTGGACCGACCGGAGCACAAGAGACCTCGACGAATTTGTCGGGTTCCTCGAAAACGTCGTCGTCCGCAAGAGCATGGAGCGCCACCGCGACGTGTTCGAAAACGCCTCGCCCATCACACGCATCCATGCCGACGCGCCACCATTTCTGGTCATACATGGTGACTCCGATCGTGTCATCCCGGTCCGGGAGGCTCGTGAGTTCGTCACCCAGCTACGGGCGGTGTCCACCTCGGCGGTCCATTACCTGGAAATCCCCGGCGTGGGTCACGGTTTCGACCTGACCGATCCTTGGGGCACACAAGCCGCCATTGAAGCGACCAGCACATTCCTCGAGACAGTCCGTCGGAACCACATCGCTAATCGCCACTGGCGAGTCGTCTGAACAAGAAAATCGTTCATAGCCTGGTCTTGACGGCGTCAACGCTCACCTACTGCCCGGGCTCGCAGGACTGGTAGAGCTCGTCGGGCTCGCAGGACTGGTCGGACTCGTCGTGCGAGTCGGGCTCGTCGGAGTGGTAGGACTCGTCGTGCGAGTCGGGCTCGTCGGAGTGGTAGGACTCGTCGGACTTGTGGGGCTCGTCGGGCTGGTCGGATTCGTCGGGTTCGCCGAGCTAGGCGGATGCGAATCGGCCGCCGTGCCACACCAGTCCTGCACATCTTTCGGGTACTGATCAAGCGGTTCGGGACAACGCTGCCCTGGCGGGAAGTTCGCGCCGGCGTTGAGTAGATCGCAGGGTACATAGACCTGCTTGCCTTTGACGGTGTTGGTCAAACACTTCGTCGGCGGCTCGGCGTCGGCCTGCGCCGGCACGATGCTCGCCACCGCCAAAGCGGCGAGCACCCCGACAACAAGGCGATAGATCATGAGCATTCCTTTATGCGGTGCCGGTCGGCTCGCTTCGCATCCACCCAGCGCTTCCAACGTTGAAACCTCCCCCACGCCGCTCCGTGACCCTACGTCGTGCCCAGTGTTCGCAACGAGCAACAATCAGGCGTCGGACCCTAGCCTTTGCGGGTGCCCGAAACCTGGGATGGCCGACGATAAGCCTTCGGTGTTTATTAATGATGAGCGGGAGTCGATCCATGCCGGTGACGACCCCATACCGCTGACGATCGAGTTTCCCGCCCGCCACATCTACTCATTGAGGTCCCGTCGCAACCTTGCATCGATGGAATAGCTAGACGGCCGCCGCTGCACTTTCAGTAGCGGAACGGCCGTTGGGCTCAGCATGAAGACCCTGGATCTGATGCGCCGCGGTAGACCGCAGCGTCCTCGATATCCACCCGGGAACGGTCCGGCAGGGCGGCGACGCAGCCAATCGTGATGATTGCGGCAAAGACGATGTAAATGGAGATGGAGTAGGGCGTGCCGGTTTCGTGCAGCAGCCACGTCGCGATCAACGGCGCCGGGCCGCCGGCGAACACCGACGCCAACTGGTAGCCGAGCCCGGCGCCGCCGTAGCGCAGGTGCGTCGGGAAGCTTTCGCCGATCATCGCGGCCTGCGGACCGTATTCCATCGCGTGCACCACCAGCGACACCACAACCGCGATAAAGATCAGCACGGCACTACGGTGGCTTAACACCGCGAAATACGGGAACGCGATCAACGCGGTCAACACGGCCCCGGCCAGGTAAACGCGTTTGCGGCCGAGCCGATCGGACAGCTGCGAGAAGAACGGAATCGCAACGAGTTCGCAGAGCGCGCCGACCAGGACCGCGCTGAGCACGAAGGTCTTGGAAAAGGCGTGCCGCGACACGACATAGGTCAGCACAAAAGTGGTGAACAGGTAAAACGGCATCTGCTCGCTAAAGCGCAGGCCCGCTGACAGCAGGATCTCCCGCCAGTGGCGTCGGATCACCTCGATGACGGGTGCGCGGGCGGTCTTCCGGTCCCGCTGCACCTTGGCAAACATCGGCGTCTCGAGGATCTTCAACCGGATCACCAGGCCCACCGCGACGAGCACCAGGCTGAACAGGAACGGCACCCGCCAACCCCATGAGGCAAAGGCCTCAGGTGAGATCGTGGCCGAAAGCAGTGTCATGCCGCCCGTGCCGAGCACCAGCCCGAATGGCACGCCGAGCTGGGCGAAACTACCGAGCAGGCCGCGTCTGCGCTGGTCGCCCCACTCCATAGTGATCAGCACGGACCCGCTCCACTCCCCGCCGATCGCGATCCCCTGGATCAGTCGCAGCGCGACCAACAGCAGCGGCGCAGCCAAGCCGATCGTCGCCGTATTTGGCAACAGGCCAACCAGCGCCGACGAAATGCCCATGACCAGCAGCGTGACGATCA
>Ga0302326_10029526_pt1 | contig 11000 bp, 8 predicted proteins | sample Palsa_T0_3_FD_202264 | JGI IMG/M metagenome (GOLD analysis project Ga0302326, IMG submission 202264) | Peat permafrost microbial communities from Stordalen Mire near Abisko, Sweden - Palsa_T0_3 | ecosystem: Environmental > Terrestrial > Soil > Palsa > Peat permafrost | place: Sweden: Abisko...
GAGCAGCGGCTCATAAATGATGGCGTTCCCGTGTTGGGAACCGTTCTCAACGATTGGGATCCGAAGAAGAACGGCTACGGCTCTTATCCCGACGATAAGCGTCACTATTCCTATTTCGGTACATAGCTCGTATTCCAGAGAGACTTGGCGTGAGTTACTGGAACACTCTCAGGGTAGAGTCCCCATCGATGCGCAGCTTTCATTGCCGTGCTCTCCACTTGGTGTGCGACTTGGGCGCACTTACCGCCGCGTGGTACCTGACGCGCGAGATCCGTTTGTTCCTGAATCCGTACATGTCGATCGCGATCCCGCGGCGCGACATGGATATTGTGGCGCCGAGCCTGACGATCCTGCTGCTGCTCTGGATACTGGCTGCCGTCTCGCGCAGGATTTACCGTCCCGCAACCGACCCATCACTGGTAGCCGGTCTCATGCGGATATCGGAATCGGCGACGCTGGTCAGCTTACTGGTGATCCTGCTGACATTCTTCTCGCGGCAGTTGGGTGCCGGACTGTCGCGGTCATTCGTTCTTCTATTCTCCCCGATCAGCTTCGTTTGTCTGGCGCTTTCGTACCTGATCGCCTCCGCGGCCGCGGCCCAGATGGAGCGAAGATGGCCTCATCAGAAGCGACGAATCGCCGTGCTGGGCGCGGGACGAGTGGCGCAGGATGTGATCAAAGCGATCCGGCGGTCAACCGATCCGAGCGCCTCTTTGTGCGGACTCATTCTTCCCGCGAGCGCCGGAGGGGTTGCGATGCCGTCGATGTTAGTGCCAGTGTTGGGCACCACACACGAGCTGGCGGAAGTGATCAATCGCGAGCAACTCGACCGCATCATCGTAGCTTGCGACACGCTGACCGAGCCGGAAGTGGAGTACTGCGGTGAAATCACGAAGCGGATGGGAGTTACCGTCAGCCAGCCGATCCGCACCCCCGGATCGCAAGTGCAGGTTCGGTATCAGAACGAATACGGATTGCACCTCATCGACCTCGAGGCGCCGCCGGCTAGGCACTGGCAGGAGCTGTTGAAGCGGGGGATCGACATCGTCTTATCGCTCGCTCTGATTATGGCGCTAGCTCCGCTGTTATTCACGATCGCGATCGCCATTCGGTTGAGCAGCGATGGGCCGGTCTTTTATCGATCGAGGCGCGTGGGCAAAGGCGGGCGCCATTTCACCTTCTGGAAATTCCGCACCATGACCGTGCAAGGACCTACCCGCCACGAGCTGGCGAAGCGTAACGAAGGCTCCGGCCACCTGTTCAAAATGCGGCGCGATCCGCGGGTGACGCGGGTGGGCCGTGTGTTACGGCGACTGAGTCTGGACGAGTTGCCGCAGCTGTTCAATGTGCTGGCGGGGGATATGAGCCTGGTGGGTCCGCGTCCTTTGCCGGCCGAAGATCTGGACCCCGACGGCATGAGCAGCGAGTTCGCGCAGTGGGCGAGAGAGCGAGCCCACGTGCGGCCTGGGATTACCGGGCTGTGGCAGGTGCGCGGCCGCAGCGACGTGCCTTTCACCGAGATGGTGGAACTGGATTTGGAGTACGTCCGAAGCCACTCGCTGATGCTGGACCTTTCGATTCTATTGGTGACTCCGAGGGCGGTGATATCGGGGAGGGGAGCTTATTAGGAAGGCCGGACTGTTGGCCCGGCGGGCAAGCTAAAGCATGCCCCACGAGCGCAAACACCAGAAATGTTGTGGGATAAGCTTCAGCTTATCCAGGCGAGCAAGGCTCGCCCAGGCCCCCGGGGCGCAGCGATGAGGACTAGCGAATGACAGTTAAGCAACAAGTGCTAGACGTAGAGGTAAGTGCCACTAGTTATGAGGAGTTGGTAAGCACGTGCGCCGAATGGATCGCGTCGCGGCGGGCACACAAGGGCGGAGCGACGGCGCGATACATGTGCTTTCTGTCGGTGCATGGATTGATTTCAGCGCGTGACGACGAGAGAGTGCGGCGGATATTGAACAGCGCTGACATCGTAGCTCCCGACGGCATGCCGGTGGTGTGGGCATTGCGGTCGTTCGGTTTCAAGAAGCAGGCCAGGGTCTACGGCCCTACCGCCATGTATTGCCTATGTGAACAGGCGGCGTCTCTGGGGCATCGCATCTTTCTCTACGGCGGCACGGAGCAGAGTCTCGCCGAGTTACAGCGGCGGCTGACGAGCCGCTTTCCCGAACTGCAGATTGCGGGGGCGTGCGCGCCTCCTTTTCGCCCTCTGACGGAAGAGGAGGATCGCGAGGTTATCGCGAGGATTCGCGGATGCGACGCCGACCTGGTATTTGTCGGCATCAGTACTCCCAAGCAGGAGCGCTGGATGGATGAGCATCGCGAGCAGTTGCCGGGTGTGATTCTGGCAGGGGTGGGGGCGGCGTTCGATTTTCACGCCGGCCGCGTGCGGCAGGCGCCCTCCTGGATGCAGCGGCGCGGGCTGGAATGGCTGTTCCGCCTGACGAGGGAGCCGGCGCGGTTGTGGCGGCGATATCTGCTGGTGACTCCTCGCTTCCTTCCACTGTGGGCGGCCCAATGGGCAACCACGATGTATAGAAACAAATCTTGGCGCAAGGAGCTTGAAGAGACGGTATGACGCGCAAACATGTCTTAGTTACCGGAGCCGGCGGCTTTATCGGCCATCACCTTGTTAAGGACCTGGTAAATCGGGGTTACTGGGTTCGCGGAGTGGACATTAAAGAGCCTGAGTATGAGCCCACGGCAGCGCACGAGTTCCAGCTCCTGGACCTGCGAGTCTGGGAAAACTGTCTGCAAGCTACCAGCGGAGTGGATGAGGTGTATGCGCTGGCAGCCGAGATGGGCGGGATCGGATTCATCGAAACACATAAAGCCGCCATCGTGCGCGATAACACGCTGATCAACGCGCATACCATCGAGGCGGCGCGCGTGAACGAAGTCGAACGGTTCTTGTATACGTCGAGCGCATGTATCTATCCGGGCTATCTGCAGCGCAATGTCGATGTAACTCCCTTGCGTGAAGAAGACGCTTACCCGGCCGACGCCGAAGACGGGTACGGTTGGGAGAAACTCTACATGGAGCGCACCTGCCGGCATTATCGCGAGGACTTCGGATTGGAGACGCGGATCGTGCGGTTCCACAATATCTTCGGTCCGCTGGGCACGTACGACGGGGGACGCGAGAAGAGTCCCGCGGCGATCTGCCGGAAGGTGGCGCTGGCCGATGACGGCGGCACGATCGAGGTGTGGGGAGACGGAGAACAGACGCGGTCGTACTGCTTTATCGACGATTGCGTGCAGGGCATTTACCGGCTGATGCGCAGCGATTACCACGAGCCACTGAACCTGGGTACGGACCGGCTGGTAACCATCAACCAACTGGTTGACCTGGTCGCGGGAGTCGCCGGGAAGACGATTCACAAAAGCTACGACTTGACCAAACCGCAGGGCGTGCGCGGACGAAACAGCGACAACAGCCGGTTGCGGAAAGTACTTGGCTGGGAGCCATCGGTATCTCTGGAAGATGGACTGGCGGAGACTTATCGCTTCATCGTTAGTGAGCTTCGGCTGACCGGTCAATTGCCGGCCGTGCAGACAGCTGCATGAAGATAATCGCGCAAGCCAGAACACATCTGGGTGAGAAGTTACTTGCCAACGTGGTGTCTCTGTACGGCGCCTATCTGGTGAACTACGCCGCGCCGCTGCTGGTAGTGCCTTACCTGGTTCGGACGCTGGGTCCGGGCGGGTGGGGCCTGGTGGCAATGGCGCAAGGGTTTGGCAACTATTTGAATCTGGTGGTGGAGTACGGATTCAACCTCTCGGCGACTCGCGAAGTGGCGCGGCATCGGGACTCGCCCGGCAGAATCGCCGACCTGGTGGCGGGCGTAACGGCGGCGAAGCTGCTGCTCTCGCTGGGCGGCGTGGCGCTGGCGCTGGTTCTGCAATATACCGTCCCGGCGTTGCGCGCGCAGCCTCGCGTTTTGTGGGCGGGAGTGCTCGCGGCGATCGCGCTGGGATTCAGTCCGCTGTGGTATTTCCAAGGCCGCGAGGACATGAAGCTGGTCGCGGGTTTGGAAGTGGTGACGAAGCTGGCAGCCGCGGGCGGAGTCTTCCTTCTGGTACACCACCCCGCGGATGCGTGGAAGGTGCTGGCGTTACAGGCCGGCGCTTCGGTGGTATCGAGCGGAGTGGCGATTGTGCTGACCTATCGCGAAGTGGAAGCGGTGCGGCCGAGTCCCGCACTGGTGCTGGCGGCGCTGCGGACGGGATGGTCGATGTTCCTGTTCCGGAGCTCGGCGATGTTATACACGTCGGGTAATTCATTTCTGCTGGGTTTATTCGCTCCCATGAGCGCAGTGGGATATTTCGCCGGCGCGGAGAAGATCAGCAAGGCATTCATGGGGCTCATGAATCCTGTGAATCAGGCGATGTATCCACGCTTGAGCCACCTGGCTGTGCACGATCCGAAGGAAGGCAAGCGCCTGCTGCGGATTAACGCGCTGCTGGTTGGCGGCGGTGGGCTGTTATTGGGTCTCACGGTATTCTTGGCGGCGCCGCTGCTGGTGCGGATTCTGTTGGGCCGGGACTTCGGACCGGCGGTTCCAGTGCTGCGCTTCCTGGCGATTCTGCCGCCTCTGATCGGAATGAACACAGTCCTGTGCACACAATGGATGGCGCCGCTCGGCATGGACGCCATCCTCAATCGCATCATTTGCGGAGCGGGCCTGTTGAATGTGGCGCTCGCCTGCTTGCTGGCGCCGTCATTCCGGCAGATGGGAATGGCGTGCGCGGTGGTTTGCGCGGAGTTGTTTATCGGGCTGACATCCCTTGCGGTTCTAATGCGCCGGAGGGGCCGGCCGGAACCAGCGATGGCGGCCACTCTCCATATCAGCGACATGGAGCAATCCGCATGACTCCCAAACCGGCGCGGCAGACTCCCCGCCAGCCAATGGCGCTGCCGGAACTGGCGGAGCGCCCTTTGGTATCGGTCCTGGTGTCCAATTGCAATTACGCCCGGTACTTGCCGGAGTTGATCGACAGCGTGCTCCAGCAGACGTATGCCTATTGGGAACTAATCGTCTGCGATGACGGATCGACTGACGATTCGTGCGACGTGGTGAGCCGTTACGTTGCGCGGGACCAACGCGTCAGCCTGATTCGCCAGCCGAACGGCGGCCAGGCTTCGGCGCTGAATAGCGCGTTCGCCGCGAGTAAGGGCGCCGTCCTTTGTACTCTGGATTCCGACGATAGCTTCCATCCTGAGAAACTGGCGCTCGTGGTGGAGCAGTTCCGGCGGCATAGCGATTCCGGCTTATTGGTGCACGCCATGACGCTCATCGATGGCCAAGGGGGCAGGCTTCATCGCATTCCGGTTCTCGGGAATTTTGAAGAGGGATGGATTGCCGACCGTGTGCTGCAACGCGGCGGCCGCTGGCGCTATATGCCATCGAGTGGACTGGCGTTCCGCCGGGAACTGGCGGAGATCGGATTTCCGATCGCTCAGCGGCGCTTCGCGAAAGGCGCGGATGGTTTTCTGTTCACGCTGTTCCCGCTGCTGACCAAGATCACTTACATCGCCGACGAACTTTCCACGTATAGGATTCACGGCTCGAACTTGGGCGGACGGCTGGGCGTGGACGCGGCGGCGGCCCGTTACGGCGCACAGTTGATGACAACCGTGGTGGAAGGGGTGAACGAGAGGCTGCAGGAAATGGCATGGCCCGATACCCTCGACGTGGGCGCGAATCTGCACATCAATCTTGAGCTGCTGATCGCGCATTTGTTGGAAGGCGAGCCGCGGGTGCGTCTTTACCGCCGGTGCTTCTCCACAGTGCGCGCCATTCTGGCGGACGATCTGTATGGCACGCGGCAGAAGCTGTTGTTGCCGATTCTCTTCGGCACGGCCACTGTGCTGCCGCGGCGCTGGCGGCAGACGTGGCTCAATCTGGCGACATCCTCGGGGACTCTGAAGCGCACCATGGTGCGCATGTTTACGGGGTTCCGGCGGCCTCTAAACGTCTGGACAAGCTAAAGCATGTCCCACAATGCGCTACGCGCAAGCTCACAGCAGTCAGCTCTCAGCGGTCAGCTTTTGAATCAGCGCCGGCTGCTCGTTCAAAAGGTTCCCAAGACACGCCGTTACCAACTCACCGGCACGCATCGTCGGACGCCAGTATTTCCCTCCTGTACCGAACCGCAGCGTGAAATCGTCTACATATGAACATTGCAGTGTTCGATTACCGCGTGATTCCAACCAATCCGGTGGGGAGCTGCCATTTGCGGATGCTGGACGGATTGTGCGATCAGCATAACTTCACGGTATTCGCGGTGGAGTTTCAAAATCCACGGCCGGAAAGGATTCGCTGGGTGCGGATTCCCTTGCCGGTGCGGCCGTACGTGTTGCTGTACGCGCTCTATCATCTGGCGGCTCCGGTGGCGTATGTATTTCAGCGGATGATCGGGGCACGGTTCGACGTGGTGCAGATGGTGGAGTCGAATCTTTCGTTCGGCGACATTTCGTATTCGCATTTCTGCCATCGCAGATACCTGGCGCGGCACTGGCGCGAGACGAAAGCGGGCGGGCTGCGTGGATTTCTGCGGGGACTGGCGCATCGCGCGGCGGCCCTGATGGAGCCTGGAGTGTATCGGCGTGTGCGGCAAGTTGTGGCGCCTTCGCGGGGCCTGGTGAGCGAGTTGGGCGAGACGTATCCGGTGACGAGCCGGAAGATCCGCGTCCTTCCGAACTCTGTGGATACGGAGCGGCTCACTCCGCCGGCTCTTGCGAAACGAGAGGAGCTACGGGAGTCGCAAGGGTTCGCAAATGGCGATCTCGTGCTGGTGTTTGTGGCGCTCGGACACTTCGAGCGAAAGGGTCTGCCGCTGGCGATGGAGGCCATGAAGGCGGTGAACGATCCGGCGATCAAGCTGGTGGTGGTGGGCGGACAGGCTGGAACGATCGCCGAGTATCGAGAGCGGGCGCAGGCGAGGGGGATGGCGGACCGCGTGCGCTTCGCTGGCATGCAGAGAGATTTGCGGCCGCACTACTGGGCTGCGGACGCGTTCATTCTGCCCTCCTGCTACGAGGTGTTTCCGCTGGTGGCGTTGGAGGCGGCGGCCGCGGGCTTGCCGCTGCTGGTGACGAAGGTGAACGGCGTGGAGGAGTTTCTGCGCGACGGCGAAAACGGCCTGGCGATTGATCGGAGTGTCGAGAGCCTTGCGGGCGCCCTGCGGCGGCTGGCGGGAATGCCGGCGGGCGAGCGGCGGGCGATGGGAATGCATGCCCGCGAGACGGTGATGCAGTACGGCCGCGAGAATTTCGTGAGCGCGTGGAGGAGCCTGTATGACCATCTGGTCTAAGCTGCTGGTGTTCCTGGTGGCGGGATACCTGACGCTCACACGATCCTTCGCGCACTTCGGGATACCGGCGGCCGATCTATATATCGGTGAGTTCGCAATCGCCGCGTACCTGATCTTCCAACCGCAGAATGTGACGGAGCGGTGGATTGCGGCGCTGCGCCAGCCGACGCGTTTGACGGAATTCGCGCTGGCGTTCACGTGCTTCCTGGTGTATGGAGTCTTCGAACTGATCCGCGGGCTAGGGAAGGGACAACCGCCGCTGTTGACGCTGCAAGGATTCGCTTTCCATTACTACCCGATTTGCTTTTTTGTGGGCGCGTGGTTGGGCAGCGAGAACCCGGGGCTGCTACGGAAGGTGCTGCGCGTGCTGGCATGGTCGAACGGCGTGTACGGGCTGCTCTACATCGTGATTTTGAACCGCATTCCGTTGGGCGTTCCAGGGACGGCGGATGTGCCGCTGTTCGGGCAGCCGGCGGGGTCGGCGATTGTAATTCTCGGCCTGATTTGCGTGGAGCGCGATCTGACGCGCGTGTGGCATTTGCTGTTGATGAATCTGCTGGTGATGCTGGGGCTGCAAGTGCGCGCGGAGTTTTTGGGATTCCTGTTGGGCGTGATGTTGTGGAGCGCGATGACGCGGCGGTTCGACCGCGTGTTTGTGGGGTTCGCGGCGGTGGCGGCGGTGATGATCGCCGGACTGCTGACCGATTTCCGGATGCCGGCTCCCGGTACTCGCGGGGGCGAGATTTCGACGCGTGAGATTGTGGCGCGAGTAGTGGCTCCGGCTAACGAAGAACTGGCGGCGGAGTATTCGGATAATGCGAAATCGTTGGCCGGCACGGCGACGTGGCGGCTGAACTGGTGGAGCAAGATCTGGGACGACGTCCATCAGGGCACCTTTACCGCGATGTTTGGCGAAGGGTATGGATTTCCTATTGCGGACCTGGTGGGGTATCGCGAGCGCGATCTGCGGACGCCGCACAGCGTGTTCTTTTACGCGCTGGCGTATGGCGGGTGGATCGGAGTGGCGATATTCTTCACGCTGCAGTTCACGCTGGGAATGACGCTATGGCGCTCCTGGAAAATTTCGGGGGTTACGTTCGGACCGGTATTGTGGCTGACATTTTTATCGGGCGCTTTTTTCGGGAACGCGTTCGAGACGCCTTTCGGGGCGATTCCTTTTTATCTTCTGACCGGATTGGGCGCGGCGCCGCTGTGCGCCGTACTGCGGAAACGTTATGCGTATCCTGCTCGCACATACGTACTACAAACTGCCTGGAGGTGAAGACGGGGTCTTCGCGGCGGAGTCCGCGCTGCTGCGGCAATCCGGCCATGAGGTGGTCGAATACCGCGAGCACAATCGGCGCATCGATGGGCTTTCGCCGATTTCGGCTGCCGCGAAGACGGTGTGGAATCGCGAGGCGCATGCGAGTTTCAGCGCGCTGTTAGAGCGGGAGCGGCCGGATGTTTGCCATTTTCACAATACTTTTCCGATCATGTCGCCGGCGGTTTTTTATGCCGCGAAGGCACAAAGAATTCCGGTGGTAGTGACGTTGCACAATTATCGATTCTTATGTCCGGCAGCGACTTTTCTGCGCGACGGAAAAGTTTGCGAGCAGTGCCTGCCGTCGGTATTCAAATGGCCGGCGCCGCTCTATGGCTGCTATCGCGAGAGCCGGCCGGCGTCGGCGGTGACGGCGCTGATGTTGGGAACGCATCGCATGCTGGGTACGTGGCGGCGCACAGTGGATGCTTACATCGCGCTTACGGAATTCGCGCGCGCGAAATTCGTGCGGGGCGGATTGCCGGCAGGGAAGGTGATGGTGAAACCGAATTTTGTTTCACCTGACCCCGGGATGTCGGGCGAGCGGGAAGATTTTGCTCTCTTCGTAGGCCGCTTGATGGAAGAAAAGGGAATCGCGACGTTGCTGGCCGCCTGGCGTTCGCTCGACATTCCCATGCGATTGAAGATTGCGGGGGACGGACCGCTGGCCGGAATGGTGAAGGAAGCGGCGACGAACGATCCGCGCATTGAGTGGCTGGGGACGATTTCGTCCGATCAGGTTAGGGCGCAGATGAAGCGGGCGCGCGTGCTAGTGTTTCCTTCCATCTGGTATGAGGGGCTGCCGCTGACCGTGCTGGAAGCGTATGCGACTGGACTGCCGGTGATCGCGAGCGACCTGGGATCGATGGTGGAATTGATCGGGCACGGCGAGACAGGAGTACGGTTCAAGCCGGGAGATGCGAGGGAATTGGCTGGATGGATAGGGTGGTCGTGGAGCAATCGCAATTCAGTGGAGGCGATGGGCCGGCGGGCGCGTCAGCGATATGAGGATAATTTCACGGCGGGCGCCAATTACCGGCGATTGATGGAAGTTTATGTCGCCGCCCTGGGGGAGGCGTCCCGGGTTAGGGAACGATCGGGATTGGGCCTACCTGAGCGCAGTTGTACATCTGATTCCCGCTGGTTATGGCAGCGCTCGAAGGGGCGCCCCCTGTGACTGCGAACAGGCCGTTAAATTCGTTGCCGGAAACATATACGGAGTCGACGGAGCCGACGGAATTTCCGAATATGCCGACGCTCTGGTTGAACATCAGGTAAGAAAGGATTGTATTCTGCTGATAAGTGGACATGGCATTGGCAGCTTCGCCGCCGTTGAGGCGGATGCCTATAAAGCCGAATCCCTGCAGAACGGTGGTTCCCGCCTGAATAATCAGATTGGAACTGACGGTGACAGGTGTGGCTGGCGGCGTAGTAGCAATGCCTGTATACCACTGATTGTTATCGGCGGGGAAGGCGCCCAGAGTACGGGAGATCATATTGCCGCTGATGCTGGTGCCACCCCAGTTAGAGGTATTGGCATAGATACCGAACGTCTGTGCGTTCATAATACTGTTGTTCGTGATTGCCACGCCGGTGATGGCGCCCGGAGCATTCGACAATTCGATGCCGTCAACTCCGGACATAGAAATCAGATTGCCGCTGATGGTGGAGTCAGAACTGTCTTCGAGAATAATGCCGGTGGAAAAGCCCTCCACGGTGTTTTGGCTAACGGTAGAGTGGGTCGAACCGAGTTCGATGCCGTATCCGGCTGTGGAACCGACCAGTTTGTTGTTCTGGATAATGTTGCCCGTACCGGCCATGACGGAGATGCCGAAAGGCGCCGAGGTGTGGCCCAAATCCCAGTCCGAGAAAGTGTTGCCGGTAATCGTCACTCCCTCCACGGGAGACGATTGCCCAACGTTGCCGCCGTTAGGCCAGAGTTCGATGGCCATGCGGCCCAGGTGTTGACCGGTGTTCTGGGTGATTTGAATCCCCTGGCCGTAAACGAAGGGCACCGGGCTGAATACTATCTGAATTGCGTCCCCGAGTTCGACACCTTGGAAGCTATTGCTCGAAATGGTGACGGTATTAAGGTTATTGAAATACATGCCCAGCCCGCAATTAATCACGCGATTATTAGTAATTCGCGAGTTTGTCAATCCTACCGGATCATAGATAGCGCCATCCCAGGGGCCGGCGGGAGAGCTGGATGTATTGCGGATCAGGACTCCGTTGATCTGGAGGGCGGTAGCGGGAATGGATCCTCCGCCGTCCACCGCAAACTGCAGCCCACCGCCGACTCCATTGGCATCGAAGGTGATGCCGCTGATGGTGACCTGGCTGGCGGCTCCATAGC
>Ga0302326_10029527_pt1 | contig 11000 bp, 9 predicted proteins | sample Palsa_T0_3_FD_202264 | JGI IMG/M metagenome (GOLD analysis project Ga0302326, IMG submission 202264) | Peat permafrost microbial communities from Stordalen Mire near Abisko, Sweden - Palsa_T0_3 | ecosystem: Environmental > Terrestrial > Soil > Palsa > Peat permafrost | place: Sweden: Abisko...
AAGCGTGTCAGGCGCTTTCTCGCGCGCTACATGCACAACGCGGGCATCAGCTACGCCAGCGCGCAAGCCGGCGGCTCCAGCGGCGCCGCCATCTCCATTCCCAACGCGCACGGACTCGAAACGAATGACCACTGGCAGCTCGACGGGCAGGCTTATTGGCAGCCAAGCGATTACGCCATGGCGAGCATCGGCGCGATCGCCTACTCGGGCCGAACCACAGCCACGGGTTCGCTGCTGAGCTTCGGCGGCGACCGCGCCCAGTTGGATATCGGCTATCGCGATCACTGGTGGTCGCCGATGACGGACAGCGCGATGGTGATCAGCACGGAGGCGCCGACGATGCCATCCCTGACTCTTTCCAACAGCATGCCGTTCACCCGTCTTGGCCTGCAGTATGAATTGTTCCTCGCGCGCATGTCGGAGTCGGATCGGATTCTCTTCGAGGATCGCTTAACGCGGGGCCGGCCGCTGTTTGCTGGCCTGCATCTACAGATCGAGCCCACGAGCGGTTGGGCGCTCGGCATCAATCGCATTCTCCAGTATGGCGGCGGCGGTTATGGCGGAACGTCGGCGTCGGAGCTGTTTAGAGCGTTCTTCGACCCGCACGCGGCGCAAAACCCCGGCACTAATCCCGGGTCCAACAATACGGCCTTCGGCAATCAGGAAGCATCTGTCACGAGCCGGTTCATCTTTCCGGGCAAGATTCCGTTTTCGTTGTACTTCGAATACGCGGGCGAGGATACCTCGCGCGGCAGAAGCTACCTTCTTGGAGACTGCGACCTGTCAGCCGGAATAAATTTTCCCCGTCTTGGCCCGTTCGACGTCACGTATGAGATCTCCGACTGGCAGGAGGGCTGGTACGTGCACGATGTCTACCTCGATGGCCTGGTGAACTATGGACACGTCACCGGCAACTGGTTTGGCGATCAGCGCCAGTTCGGCGATGGTGTGGGCGGGCAGAGCAACATGCTGAAGGTCGGTTGGGAGCCGCCATTCGGCGGGCTTCTCGAGACCCAGGTCCGTACGCTCGTGAATGCATCCTATTCCTCGGTGCCCTATAGCCACGAGTTTCAAGCTCTCATTCGCTATTCGCATCCTTGGCAGGATTACACTGTGGGTGGAGAGCTGTTGGCCGGGCGCGACGTTTTCGGGCAGCACTTCACGGCTCTGGACGGCTTTATCCGCGTGGGCGGCGGCGAGACCAGTCGTGACGATTGGACGGACGCCGACTCGGACGAGAGCCCGCCCGCGGAAGTCAAAGGCGCCGAGGTCTTCGTCGATGCCGGCGCGAACGTCAATCGCGTCCTCGTCGATCTCTCCGACACCGTCCCGCGCACCTATACGAATGTTGAGGTGGCGCCGCACCTTGGATTCGGCGCGCGCCGCGCGGTGTCGGAGCATCAGGATCTGGGCGCGCGCGTCGAGTTCGATGAAATCGACGATCACGCCCTGATTTCGGTCCGTGCGCTCGACTATCGCTACCGATTCGACGGGCCCCTCGCGCTGAGCGCATTCTTCGGCGCCGCGCGCTATGCACTCCTCACGCCCGCGTATGGGTTCTACCTCGGCGCGGGCATCCAGTACCGCAACCTATTGCCGGGGTGGGACCTGGACCTCGACTACCGCGACGATGTGAAAGTCGCGCGCCGCCATGTCTATTCCTTTGAGCCCCAAACGGGCCGGCCCGACGCTTTCTACGACATCTCGGATGTCGCCCTGTACGTGAGTCACCACTTTTAAAAATAGCGGCGCCAGAGTTGCTCGAAGGGCGAGTCCTCGGGAAACCTAGCGTTCTTATCGAAGCCGGGCGCGGCGCGCATCATTTGCTGCCACAAGTGCACGGTGCGGCTTTCTGTGTCCCACGGCGGCTGGGTGTCCACACGGCTGACAAACATGGACTGCCAGTCGTTACACTCTACCGGGTAGAAGTGTGCGGCGGGCAGCGCCCGATCGGTATAGCCGAGATAGCGTGCCGCCTGTGTAAGCCCTTTGGGACCATATTCCCCCCAGCGAACCCGGTCGCGGCGATTACCCGCAAAATAGCGGCGCCGCAGCTTACGCAGTCGCACGGCCCAGGGGTCGTACGGCAAGAGCTTGTTTGGATTTTCACAGCAGTCGGCGAGCCATACCGCCAGCTCGTGCGCCGCGGGCAGTCCGAGCAGCGCATTGTTGATCACGCGCGTGTCCTGCCACCCGAAAATCTCTGCCTGCGAATAGGACAGCGGCGCAAGACATACCACATCCGCGTCTGCCCAGATCCCGCCGCGCTCCTTAAGCAACCGATACCGAAACCAATCGCTGAACGAGCCGAACGATCCCGTGCGCCGATGGGTGAAGAGGAGCGCGCGCGGCAAGATTTCCTCGGCGGGTAGCAGCCGTACGCCGGCCGGTGGCAAGGCGGGCGCCTCGTAAACGTACAGATCCACAGGATGCCCGTGCGCAAGAAACGACGCCATGGAGAGCCGCTCGATGCGCGACAGCGGCGCCCCATGCCAGAACATTTGGACCCTCAGCAGCCCCGTAGCGGACGCGGCACTTGCCATGGTTCATACAACGCGGATCAACGCCTGTAGAAGTCGGCGACGGCGTCGACCACGTACTGCAGTTGAGCGTCGTCGAGCTCCGGATAGATCGGCAGTGCAAGCGCCTCCTCGGCGGCGCGCTCGGATTCGGGAAAAGCTCCGTTCGCGTAGCCTAGGTACGCAAAACATTTCTGCAAGTGCAGCGGCAAGGGGTAGTAGATCTCGGTGCCAACGCCTGCGGCCATGAGATGCTGGCGTAAGGCATTGCGATCGCGCACCCGCAGCACATACTGATTGTAGATGTGGCGGCCAGCCGCCGCACGCGGCGGAGTCTGCACGGCGCCGCCGAGATCTGCGCGCGAGAATGCCGCATCGTAGAAGGCGGCATTTCTCTGCCGTGCGGACGTCCACGAGTCAAGGTGGTTCAATTTCACATTCAGCACGGCGGCCTGCAATTCATCGATACGAAAGTTTCCGCCGATGAAGGGGTGGTAGTACTTCGGCTTGCCGCCGTGCACGCGCAGGATCTCGACCCGCTCGGCGAGCGCCGGATCGTTTGCGACGCACATGCCGGCGTCGCCGAAGGCGCCAAGATTCTTGGTAGGAAAAAAAGACAGGCAGCCAATGTGTCCGAAGCTACCGGCGCGCTTGCCCGCGCCATCCTCAGCGCCGATTGCCTGCGCGGCGTCCTCAATCACGTCCAGGCCGAGCCGCCGCGCGGCGGCCATGAGCTCTTCCATGTCGCAGAGCTGGCCGTACAGATGCACAGGCATCAGCGCCTTGATGCGTCCGCCGGTGCGCCGATTGACCCATTCGCGCCCCCGTAGCTCGCAGCCCTCCTCGATGAGCCGCTGCAGCGCGGCGGGCGAAAGGTTGAAGCTGTCGGGCTCGATGTCGCAGAACAGCGGCCGCGCGCCTACGCGTGCGATCGTGCCGGCGGTTGCAAAGAACGTAAAGGGGCTCGTGATGACCTCGTCGCCCTGAGCGATATCGAGTGCCATGAGCGCGACGAGCAGTGCGTCGGTGCCCGAGGAGACGCCGATGCCGTAGCGGCACTGCGAGTAACCGGCGACCCGCGTCTCGAGTTCGCGCACTTGAGGGCCCAGAATAAAATGCTGACTTGCGCAGACCTTCTCGATGGCCGCTTGGATCTCACCCTTAAGCTCACGGTATTGCGCCTTCAGATCGAGCAGGGGCACCTGCATGGCCGGCGACGATTGAGTCAATCTGAGCGGCATGTGTTCTCCATGGGTAATCAGGCGCGCCGCTTATAGTAGTCGCAGAACCATTCGACGAAGCGGCGCACGCCCACCTCGACAGGTGTTGCGGGGCGATACCCGACATCCTCCACCAGATCCTCGATGTCGGCGAATGTGTCGGGTACGTCGCCAAGCTGCAGCGGCAGCAGATTCTTGCGCGCCTTGCGCCCCAAGCACTCTTCGATCACTTCGATATAGCGCATAAGTTCGACGGGATTGTTGTTACCGATGTTGTAGATGCGAAACGGAGCGCGGCTCGAGGCCGGATCCGGATGCAGGCTGTCCCAAGCCGGATTCGGCCGCGCCACTCGATCGAGCACCCGCACGACCCCTTCGACGATGTCCGTGACGAAAGTGAAATCACGCTTGTGATGGCCAAAGTTGAAGACGTCGATGGGCTTGTCGTCGAGAATGTTGCGCGTGAAAAGAAACAGCGCCATATCTGGCCGCCCCCACGGGCCATAAACCGTGAAAAAGCGCAGGCCGGTTGTCGGCAACCTGAAGAGCGAAGAATAGTTATGCGCCATGAGCTCGGTTGAGCGTTTGGTCGCCGCGTACAGTGACAGCGGATGGTCGGCGATGCGGTGCACCGAGAACGGCATGTTGGTGTTGGCGCCGTACACCGAGCTCGTAGAGGCATATACCAAATGCTCGACCGCTTGGTGTCGACAACCCTCGAGGACATTGAGCGTGCCGGTGATGTTGCTCTGCACGTAGGCGTGCGGTGCGTCGATTGAGTAGCGCACGCCCGCCTGCGCCCCGAGATGCACCACGCGCTGGAACTTCTCGTGCGCGAAGCAACGCGCCATGCCCGCGTCGTCCGCGAGGTCGAGCTTTAAAAAGCGAAAGCCTGGTTCCTTCTGCAGCAGCGCGAGGCGCGCCTGTTTCAGGGTGACGTCGTAGTATTCGTTGAGATTGTCGAGACCGACGACCTCATCGCCGCGCTCGAGCAGGCGCCGGGCGGTATGAAAACCAATGAAGCCTGCGGCTCCCGTGACCAGAATCTTCACAGACGCCCGTCGACCTCCGCAGCCGGAAACACGTGCTTAATATCGTAGACGACGTGATTCTTCTTGCACAGACGCCGCACTCCGCGCGCACCCAGAGCGCTAAATTCGCGGTGCGCCACAGCGATAACGGCGGCATCATAGCGCGCGCGCTTAAGCGAGCGTATTAGGCGTCTGCCGTATTCGTGCTTGCACTCGGCGTTGTCGGCCCAGGGATCGTAGATTTCCACCTCCGCGCCGTAACTGCTGAGTTCGCGTACGACATCAAACACTTTGGAATTGCGTATGTCGGGGCAATTTTCCTTGAACGTCGCACCCAGCATTAACACGCGCGCGCCATTGACGTGAATTCGTCTGCGGGTCATCTGCTTCACAATTTCCCCAGCGACGTAGCTAGCCATGTTGTCATTCAAACGCCGGCCAGCGAGGATCATTTCGGGGTTGTAGCCGATCTGCTGCGCCTTGTGCGTCAGGTAGTACGGATCGACTCCGATGCAGTGCCCTCCGACGAGCCCCGGGCGAAAGGGAAGAAAATTCCATTTGGTGCCGGCGGCATTCAGCACTTCCTCGGTATCAATTCCGAGTCGGTTGAATATGAGTGCGAGCTCATTGACGAGCGCGATGTTGACGTCCCGTTGAGTGTTCTCAATGACCTTTGCTGCTTCCGCCACTTTGATGCTGGATGCCTTATAGGTGCCAGCCCTGATAATGGTGCGATACAGCTGGTCAACGAACTCAGCCGCCTCCGGGGTCGATCCGGATGTGATCTTGCGAATCGTCGGCAGACGGTGTTCCTTATCGCCCGGATTGATGCGTTCCGGACTGTACCCGACAAAGAAGTCGAGATTCAGCTCCAGGCCCGACTCGCGCTCAAGAATCGGTACGCACACCTCTTCAGTACATCCTGGGTAAACGGTGGATTCATAGACGACGACCGCACCCTTGCGGAGAGCTTTGCCCACGCTTTCGCTCGCTCGGATGAGCGGCGTCAGATCCGGCCGCTTGTATTCGTCGATTGGAGTCGGAACGGTGACGATGAACACCCGACAGCGCTTAAGCTGCGCAAGATCCGTCGAGAAGCTGAGATGAGTTGAGCCCTTGAGGTCCGTCTTTGAAGCTTCCAGAGTCGTGTCAATCCCGCGCTTCAGGGCTGCAATACGCGCCGCCTTGACGTCAAAGCCGACGGTTGCAAAGTGCTTGCCGAATTCGACAGCGAGCGGCAACCCCACATAGCCGAGACCGACAACACCGATGCGACACTTGCGCAAGGTAAGCAATAGCATCTTCCCGTTAGCCGATAGAGCCCGTTTTGGCCTCGGCAAGGCTGCCCGCTGCATCCGGGGACTTCCAAGCGCAGCGTCCGCTCGTCTTCGCAATGAGCGCGAGCAAGGCCTCATGATCAACGAGCTCCGCGGCCGTCGCCATGACGACCACAAGTGGTGCGCCGGTGCGCGGCAGCGCACGCGCTGCCGCGCTGCCCGGGTTCGCCTGGGCATGACCTCTGTCATCGAGCGCGAGCGCCGCCTGTCCGCCCGTCATGGCGAGATAGACCTCGGCGAGTAACCGCGCGTCGAGCAGTGCCCCGTGCAGATCGCGGTTTGAGTTATCGACGCCGTAGCGCTTGCAGAGCGCATCGAGGCTATTGCGTTGGCCTGGATGCAGCTGTCGCGCCAGTGCCAGGGTATCGAGTATCCGCGCCACGGCGGCGATCGTGCGCGCCGGACCGGGTGCGCGCGCCAGTTCAGCATCGAGAAATCCGACGTCGAAAGCGGCATTGTGGATTACGAGCTCGGCATCCGCGATGAATGCGAGGAGCTCGTCGGCGACTTCCATGAAGAGCGGCTCGCGCGCAAGCTCGGCGCGCGCGATGCCGTGCACGCCGAGCGCCGCAGCGTCGATGTCGCGCTCCGGATTGAAATAGCGATGGAAAGTGCGGCCCGTGGGCTTGCGATGCACGAGCTCGACGCAGCCGATTTCAATGATACGGTGACCGAGTTCGGCCTCGAGGCCGGTCGTCTCGGTGTCGAGGACGATTTGTCGCATGGCGCGCGAGTCTACCTGAGCAGCGCTTCGATCGCCTGATTTGCCAGCCGATCGACCCGTTCATTGCCTGCCACGCCCGCGTGGCCCGGAACCCAATGCCACTCAATACGATGCGCAGACGCCAGCTCATCCAGGCGCACCCACAGATCCTGGTTTTTTACCGCCTTGCGATCGGCCGTCAACCAGCCGCGCGCCTTCCATGCAGTAACCCATTCCGTGATTCCACGGCGTACGTACTGCGAATCGGTGAAGACGCGTGCGCTGACAGGGCGCCGCAGGGACTCAAGCGCCCGAATGACTGCGGTCAGTTCCATGCGGTTGTTGGTGGTGAGCGCCTCGGCACCGGCGATTTCCTTTTCGCGGCCATCGACACTCAGAACCGCCGCCCAACCGCCGGGTCCCGGATTGCCGCGGCAGGCGCCATCCGTGTAGATCTCGACCGTACTCACGGGTGCGAGCGCGTGGTGGGCTTCACGAGGCGGCCGATTACGGGAGTCTTTTCGCGAAAACGCGGCCGCACGGGGGTGAGTGTGTAGACGCGCTTTCTGGCTTTGAGCAAGTACGCCCCTGGGGGCAACGGGTTCACCAGGCCGCGGCGCAGGATTTTGCCTCCGGCCTCGCTCACCGAGGGATGACTCCACGGACCGGCATACAGGTAGCGGCGCCTGGCAACGACCTCGTAGCCCAGAAGCTCAAGCCAATCCTGCACTCGGCCCTGGGAGAGTACGCGGCGCATACCTGGCGGAAAGCCGCTCCGGCTCGCTCTCGCGCGCAACCCCCACAGGCTCCAGGGACGAAACCCCATCACAATGAGCTGTCCTTCGGCCCCGAGAACGCGGTCCACTTCGCGCACGATCGAATACGGATCGGCCGCAAATTCCAGCGTATGCGGCAAGAGCACGGCATCGATCGAGTCACTCACAATGGGTAGCTGGGAGGCGCGCCCGATGACGTCCGGTCCGCACTCGAATCTCGTGGCCGCGATAATGGTCTGGCGCCGCGTACGGCTGCCCGCGAGGAGTTCGCGCGCATTGCCCCACGCACCTACCTGCAGCAATTCCCAGCCGAAGACATCTTCCAGAGCCTCCCCCAAAAGCTCCGATTCCGCGGCGAGGAGAGCCATGCCGAGTGCGTCCTGCCACCAGCGCTGCAGGGCAGCCTCGCGATCCTGAATGTGTGAACTGCGCACCGTGCACGATCCAAAGCTGGCAATAATGTGAACTTAGCGGTTAAATTCCGGTCAACGAACACGTAGTTTCTGTGCTTCAGGCGGCGCGCCCGCGCGCGGCTGACCTTAGCATGCCCTTCCGGACAATTCCTGCGATCCCGCGGGGGAGGCGCGCGCGGACCTATCGGCGTTTGAGGATAAGAAAATACGATGGCGTTGAGTCGATCCATTCGCTTTGCACTATTGGTGTCCTCGAGCCTCGCCGTGGCTGCTTGCGCTCACGCCCCGGTCAAGGAGGCCCCAAGCACCCCCGCCCCGCTCGCTTTGCCGGAGGCGACGCCTGTGCAGGACGTGCCGGACTCATCCGAAACCAACGAACCCGCGTCAACCCTCGAGCCGGTCGCGGCCGCCCATACAGATCTCTTCGATCGTGTCCGCGCCGGTTTCGCGCTCGAGGACGTCGCCGAGCACGCGGTCGACATGCAACTCTTCTGGTTCGCGAATCACCCGGACTATCTTGAGAGATCGTTCCAGCGCTCGGAGCTCTATCTTTACGACATCGCGTCGCAGATCGAAGCTCGCGGCATGCCGCTTGAGCTGGCACTCCTGCCGATGATTGAGAGCGCCTACGAGCCATACGCCTACTCACGCGCGCGCGCCTCCGGTCTGTGGCAGTTCATCCCCGGGACGGGGTCGCGCTTTGGCCTCAAGCAGGACTGGTGGTACGACGGACGCCGCGATGTGGTCGAGTCCACTCACGCGGCTCTTGATTATCTGCAATACCTGCACGATGAATTCAACGGCGACTGGCTACTCGCGATCGCTGCCTACAACTGTGGCGAGCTCAATGTCGAGCGGGCCCTCAGCATCAATCGCGCGAAGGGACGGCCGCTGGATTTCTGGAGCCTGAAGCTACCGCTGGAAACCCGCGCCTATGTGCCCAAGCTCCTTGCGATGAAGCGCCTGATCGCCGATCCCGCGCGCTACGGCCTCAGTTTCAGCAAGATTCCGAATCAGCCACGTTTCGAACGCGTGGAGACCCTCGGGCAAATCGATATGAAGCTTGCCGCCGAGATCGCCGGCATCAGCAACGAAGACCTCTACGAGTTGAATCCGGCGTTCCAACGCTGGGCGACGGATCCGGCTGGGCCCCACTTTCTACTGCTACCGCCGGAGTCGGTCGCGCTTTTCAGGCAAAACAACGCGCAGCTCACCCCCGCCGAGCGCCTCCCTGTCACGCGCTATCGAGTCGCAGCCGGAGACTCGGTCGCCTCGGTTGCACATCAGTTCAACACGACCATCGATGTCATCCGTGAAATGAACGATTTGCCGGCCGGCAAACTCACAATGGAATCTGACCTGAGCGTGCCGGCGCCGGTGGTGCTACCACCGAAAGTTGCGCGCGCCGCCGAGTTGTTCGACCGTCCGGAGCGGCGCATACGCCGGCATGGACACATTCATGTCGTACGGCACGGCGATTCACTTTGGGCCATCGCACAGCGCCAGGGCATGGACGTCAATAAGCTCGCGAGTTTAAATGGCATTGAACCTGATTCCCCTCTGCGTGCCGGCCAGCGCATCAAGCTCGTCTCTCCAAGTGTCGATCCAGCGTCCGCGAATCTGCGACCCGTGACGTACACCGTGCGCAGCGGCGACACCCTGTCGAAAATTTCGCGCCTATTCCAGGTCTCGGTCGCGCAGATCAGCCGCTGGAACAGCCTCTCAAGCCCGCCCAGTCTCTCTCCAGGTCAGAAGCTGATCATCCGCGTGCTGAACCGCCACAGCTAATGGGCTTTCTCAACGGCAAGCGCGCGCTCATCGTCGGCGTGGCCACGGAACGCTCCATCGCCTGGGGGATCGCGCAGGCGATGCATCGCGAAGGAGCGGAGCTCGCGTTCTCCTATCTCAACGAGAGACTTAAGGCGCGTGTCGAGCCGCTCGCACAGAGTCTGGGTTCCTCGCTCATTCTTCCCCTCGACGTCACGCATGATTCCGACATCGACGCCGCCTTTGACCGGCTGAAAGCCGAATGGGGTTACCTCGACATTCTGGTTCATGCCGTCGCATTCGCGCCTCGCGAGGCGCTCGCCGGGGGCTTTGTCGATTCCACGAGTCGCGAGGCCTTCCGCGTCGCTCACGATATTTCCAGCTACAGCCTGACAGCACTCGCGCGCGGCGCGCGACCGCTGATGGCGGGGCGCGCTGGAGCTCTGCTGACACTGTCGTATCTCGGCGCGGAACGCTCGATACCCGCCTACAACGTCATGGGACTCGCCAAGGCAAGCCTGGAGGCGAACGTGCGCTTCCTGGCGGCGGATCTCGGACCCGCCGGGCTGCGCGTGAATGGCATCTCAGCAGGTCCGATCAAGACGCTGTCGGCCGCGGGCATCGCCGGCTTTCGCGGCATGTTGAGTCATGTCGGCGCGGTCGCGCCACTAAGGCGCAATGTAACGCTCGAAGATGTCGGTAATGCCGCAGCCTTTCTCTGCTCGGACCTTGCTGCAGGCATTACGGGTGAAATTCTGCACGTCGACAGCGGCTTCAGTACGGTCGGAATGACCTTCGCCCACGAGGCGGAAGTCTAAAAAACGTTATTATTCAAAGGCTTTAGGATTCTTCTTTACGTCGGTTGTACGACGCACTTCATCCACATAAGCTGCGACGTCACCCTCGGACTGCCGGCTGAGATCCTTCTCCGCCGCAACAGAGTCCGCCTTCGCGTCCACCACATCACCATGCGTGCGCAGGTTCGTGACGGCCACAAGTGCCGCGCCGCCCTCGGGCAGCGGCAAGACCCGAAAAACGGGCTTGCCTGCGGGCTTCGGGGCACGAAATACCGCGTCGCGAATTTGTGCCGGAATGGAGGGGTCCGTTCGCCCGACGAAGTGCGCCGGCTCGGCAGTGACACCGAGTTCATGGACCACCTCATCGAAAGAGGCACCGCCATTGAGCTTGTCGCGCGCGGCCTCGGCGGCTTTTACGGCCGCGGCATTGCCGCGCT
>Ga0302326_10029529_pt1 | contig 10999 bp, 6 predicted proteins | sample Palsa_T0_3_FD_202264 | JGI IMG/M metagenome (GOLD analysis project Ga0302326, IMG submission 202264) | Peat permafrost microbial communities from Stordalen Mire near Abisko, Sweden - Palsa_T0_3 | ecosystem: Environmental > Terrestrial > Soil > Palsa > Peat permafrost | place: Sweden: Abisko...
ATTCGATCACAAGACGCGGGATCGCTTGCAGTAGGGCGGGGCGCGACCGTATCGGAGGGGATGCTATTCGACATCGGCTATGCTGAAGGGATCGCCAGTGCTGGCGATGCCAGATTCGAGAGTGCCGGATGGAAAGAGCGCTGGAGAATGCCGAACCTTGGCGGAACTCTACCCTGCGCATATCGATTTCGGCGAAGGGAAACGTGGAGAAAGCCGGGTTGTTGGGAGGTAATCCATTCTCGGCGTCGGCCACCGTCGCGGTGAGGCCATGGATTTACGCCGCTGGCCGGTCCCTGACGGTCGCCGAAATTAGGATCTCATTTGGCGAGCAACGGGGCATCATCAAGCTGACCTCCCAGCTCCGTCGATGCGAACCGGTTATTTCTTTTCTTCGTATTCATCAACCTGCTCAGGGAACAGCTCACCCCAAAGATGCTTCCCCGGATCCAGGCACTCGGCCCCAATTTGCTTCTCCGAAGAATCATCGCGAGCAGCGATCCAAGCGACTCGGAATCGAGCTTGCATATGGCGGTATTGAATTAGCAACTCGTTCCCAACCTTTATTTCGCCGCGGTAACCACCCAATCGCACACCCTGGTTAGTGACATTGAGAGTATGCGCGAGATGGCTCTCTTTACTCCCAGCGATCCAGAGTCGCACGGGTACGACCGATTTTGTTCTTTTCGTCCGCCGTTCCCCTTGATGTTTTGTTTCACTCCGGGGAGCCGTCGTCGGTTTCGTCGTCATCGTCATCCTCATTTCTTGCCTTCGTCTTCCTCTTCTTCCTCGTCTGGCTGTTGGCGAAGGAGGAGATCGGCGGCAACCGAGGGATCGGAAGCGGACGAGTCGTGCCACTCTGGATGGATTCTGCCCATGCCCAATGTTATGCCTCGCAGCGCTTGGTGAAGCTCATGTATGAAAACGAAAGCGCCGCATACACTTTCAGTCGAGGGATGCCGGTGAAACAGCGCTTCCCCGGAGTCTGCCAATCACAGGCTAGTCCGCATTGAAACCGTGAGGAATGACTCCTGCGTCCCACATGGCGGCACTGCCAGCTAGTTCACTATTCGCTTAGGGGAAGAAGCGGTGCGGCTTCAAAGCCCTCGGAGAGAGGAGCGTGGTACCGCACCGCCATGGGGGAAATGCCGACTTGCCCAAGGGGTGGGTCATCCCGGCACTTTCCCTCTCTAACCAGCACGCAGCATAACGAAGGGGTCACGTCGCTGTCTGTTCAATCTCGCACACCCTGCCGCGCCGCAGACCCTACCGGAAGTCCTGCGAAATCAGAGGCACCTTTTAGGGGCGGAGCGTCGACGTTCCTCTTTTTCAGCGATCTGTTTAGCCGCCGATGTGATACTGCGGAGCGGAAATCCCTGTTTCCGCCCTGCCAGGGAGTTCCTAAACCTAAGAGAACACAGCCCTGAACATTGCTCGACAAATATGCTGAGAACCTCGAACCACCTAGCCCGCTGCTCCGTATCAAACCCGTGAGCGACGAGAACGGTCAGGTTTGACTTGCCCCAACCGCGGGGCCTAACATGAATCACTCTTTCCCAGGAGCTCCCCCGGATGATTGGCCAACGAGGATTGGCAACATCATGATCGGCCAAACCGTCTCGCATTACCGCGTCCTGTCGCAATTGGGCGGCGGGGGGATGGGAATTGTTTATGAGGCCGAGGACATTAACCTGGGGCGCCACGTAGCGCTTAAGTTCCTCCCTCCTGAGACGGAAAAGGATCCTCTGGCTCTCGACCGCTTTCAGCGGGAAGCGCGTGCCGCTTCCGCGTTGAACCACCCTAATATCTGCACAATCTACGAAGTGGGTGAAGACGGCGGACGTCACTTCATCGCCATGGAGTTTTTGGAAGGCGAGACCCTCGAGAAGCGGATTCATGGCCAAGCCATGGAAATTGTGCCATTAATCGATCTCGCCACGCAGATCGTCGACGCGCTCGATGCCGCCCATGCCAAAGGAATCATCCACCGAGACATCAAGCCCGCCAATATTTTCGTAACTAGCCGCAACCAGGCTAAGATTCTCGATTTTGGCTTGGCCAAGCGTACCGGTAAGCCTTCACGTCAGTCTTCGGCGAACGTTGCCTCTGCCGTGACTGTGGACGAGCCTTTTCTCACCAGCCCCGGATCGACTGTCGGCACAGTGGCTTACATGTCTCCGGAGCAGGCGCGAGGCAAGGATCTCGACGCTCGTTCCGACCTGTTCTCCTTTGGCGCTGTGCTCTATGAGATGGCCACCGGCGGGGTACCTTTTCGCGGAGACACGTCCGCTGTCATCTTCGACGCAATTTTGAATCGTCCGCCCGTGCCGGCGCTTCGCCTAAACCCCGACTTGTCTCCGCATTTTGAAGCAATTCTGAACAAGCTGATGGAAAAAGATCGCGACCTGCGCTACCAGAGCGCCGCGGACGTGCGCTCGGACCTGAAGCGCCTCAAACGCGACTCAGAGTCGGGCGCAATAGCCGTAGCTTCTTCCGGTTCTTCCACTCGCGCCTCCTCCATTCGCCCAGCGGTAGCGCCAGCTCGCAAGCTTCCGCTGGGGCTGATCCCGGCTCTATTCGTTGTGATCGTTGCTGCCGGCATAGGCTTTGTATTGTTCAAGCGTGGACACGCGCTCACCGAAAAAGATTCGATCCTGATCGACGATTTCGTGAATACGACCGCCGATCCCGTCTTCGATGGCACGCTGAAGAAAGCCCTGGCCGTCGATCTGGGACAGTCTCCGTTTTTGAACGTTTTCCCCGATCAGAAGATCCGCCAGACATTACAGTTCATGGGCCGCAAGCCTGACGATCGCATCACCACCGATGTTGGCCGTGAAATCTGCCAGCGCGATGGCATCAAGGCCATGCTCAACGGCAGCATCGACAGCGTCGGCGGCCAGTACGTCATTACCCTGGAAGCAACCAACGTGGCTTCCGGCGATTCCCTAGGACGCCAGCAGGCTCAAGCCGATCGTAAAGAAGATGTGTTAAATGCGCTGCATGGAGCCGCCACCAAACTCCGCAGCCAGCTAGGCGAGTCGCTCTCCATGGTGCAGAAGTACGACATGTCTCTGTCCCAGGCAACCACGTCCTCGCTCGACGCGCTGAAGGCGCTGAGCCTGGGCGACGTCAAACACAACACGGGTGACGAACTGGGAGCCGTGCCCAACTATCAGCACGCCGTTGAGCTCGACCCTAATTTCGCTATGGCCTATGCCCGTCTGGGCGCAGTCTACAGCAACCTTGGGCAGACTGAGTTATCCGAGCAAAACCGGCAGAAGGCTTTCGAACTTCGCGATCGCGCCAGCGAGCGCGAGAAGCTCTACATCATGTCTCACTACTACGGCGATAGCGGAGAACTGGACAAGGGCATCACCGCGCTTGAACTCTATCAGCAGGAATATCCGCGTGACTTCACTCCCTTCAGCAATCTGGCGAGCGTGTATAACGAGCTGGGACAATTCGACAAAGCGTTGGGGAACGCTAAACAGGCGGTCGAGATCGACCCTGACTCCGTGGTTGGGTATGCGAATCTCGCCAAGGCTTACGCCGGACTCAATCGGGTCGAGGAAGCGCGTGCCACCCTCAACACGGCTCTCCAGCACAAAGTCTCCACTTCCGACTTCCATATTGGACTGGCTAGGTTGGATTGGGCCGAGGGTAAGGACGCTGACATGGAGCAAGAGCTGCAAACTGCTTCCGCGACGCCCGACGGAGCCCTGAACGTACTCTCATTTCGAGGCGATGTCGCGAGCGCCCGCGGTCAGTTAGACAAGACGCGTGACTTCTGGCACCAGCTTGAAGATGCCATGGATCGCCTCCATCTGCAAGGCCGAGGCGGAATTGAGTCGAGCTTGGCCAGCAATGAGGCTTTGGCGGGTAGTAGTGCAGAAGCGACCCACGACGCCGACGAAGCGGTCCGGTTGTCCAGAACTTTCAATGTATTGTGGAGTGCCGGCATGGCCTACGGTGTCTCGAGGCAGGACCAAAAAGCGACCGGGTTGGCTGACGAAATTCAGCGCACCCATCCGAACGACACCATCGCCATCAACGTGGCTGTCCCCATGATTCGTGCGCTCGGCGCGCTGCGCCCGGCAAATCCGGCCAAAGCCGACCCGGCCAAAGCTATCGATTTCCTGAACAGCGCTGCCCTTTACTTTCACGACAATCCCACCGTCCTTTGTGCCCGGGGTTTGGCCTACGAGCAGGCTGGACGTTACGCCGAAGCCCAGCAGGATCTTCAGAAGGTGCTGGAAATCAAATCCCATAGCGGCCCCGACATTATCTTTGCCTTCGCTCAGTTGGAGTCAGGACGGGTCTTTCAGGAACAAGGAGAAACTCCGAAGGCGCGCATCGCCTATCAAAACTTTCTCGCCGCCTGGAAAAACGCCGATCCCGACCTCTCACTTCTTCACGAAGCCCAAGCCGAATACGCCAAACTGCGATAGGGTCTTGTAGCGGGCGCCCTCGCCCCTCCAGCCACGCCCCGGCGTTCCACTTAGAAATGGAACCCAACCTCCGCCGTCAGCGCCCGAGGCGTCACATAGTGCGTCCCGCTGAAAGTTGACAGAAAGTTATACAACGCCAGCCTGTTAGCCAGGTTGATGGCCGTAAGCGTAACGCTCCATTTGTAATGGTCGCCCTTGAAAAGATCGTCGTCTCCCACCGAAGCATCGAACAAATTCCGGGACGCGATGCGTGGAGGGTTGTGATCGTCATTCTCGGCATTAATCGCCGGCACTTTGATGAGATTCGACCCGAACTGCGAAGCCAGGCATGGAGAAGGCAGCGGTGTAGTCGGGGTTGCATGAGCCCCGTTGCAGGTGAACCCAGCCTCGAACTCCTGGTCTGCGCTCAGCGGATTCCCGAATGCATCTTGCAAGAAGACTGCTGGCTGTCCCCCAATCGTGGTTGACTGCGGGCAATCATTAAATCCGTTGACTCCGTAACACGGCGCGTTTCCCGCCACCAGGCCGCTGTCATACCTCCAGTTGAAGCCGACCCAGGGACCGCGTTTCCACGGCTGGTATTGAAGATGCGTCGTCTCATTAAACTTTTCGTCGTGATCAATCCGAAACGGCAGGTCGCTAGTCGACACCGTTGCCCCCGCGCCACCAATCTGAGGATGAAAAAAGCGCGCCGCCACGCTCGAGAAAACCATCTGCGCCGAAAATCCATGCAAATTCGGCACGCTCAAACGCCCAGCGTATCCAGGAATCTTGGCGTTGTGCCATTCAATAGGAAAAGTAATCGGGGTGTTGCCAAGCACACTGAAATCGTAGCCATTGTGTGTGTACTTACTGATCCACTCGCCCGAAAAGACAAGATATTTCCCCAGCGCCTGCTCCAGGCCGGCGTGAAATTCATTGCGAAAGCCCGGACTCAGGGGATTGGCCTCAAACGTCCCGGGCACAGCCGGAGAACAAGCAAGCAGCGGACTTAACACCGGGTTGCTGCATCCGATGCTGGAAAGAATCAGATTTTCATTGAAAGGAGATTCCAGGGTACGGGCGTAGGAAACGCGAAGAATCGTGCTCGTCTTCTTGATGTTGTAAGCGATTCCAACTCGAGGCTCCGCCTGGCTGGCTGTGGTCAAGCCGTTGTAGACGTCGCCGCGCAGTCCCAGATTCAGAGACCAATGACCGGCTGTGATCGCGTCCTGAATATAAAGAGCGAGTTCCTTTACATCGGTGTGTCCGTCGAACGTGTACGCGCTCCCTCCACGGGTCAAGTCGTAAGGAGCCAGAATCGGATTGAAATTCGGATAGAACGCCGAACCGGCAGAGTTGGAAGCAATGTTTGCCTGATAGCCGGCGGCGGCGCATTGCGCAGTATTCGTGAGCCCCGGGACCGGAACCGCCGTTAGCAGCGTCAAGCAAGGTGCATTGTAGGCCGGGTCGACGATCCCAATCGCGTCATTTTCGTCCAGAAATGTTTGTTCGTAAGTAACTCCCGCTTTAACGTTATTGATGCCCTTGACATAGGAGATATCGGATCGAAGCCCGGTGTTGGTGAGCGTCCGGTTCTGGCCCACCGATTGCCGCTGCAGGCTAGGCGGTCCCAGATCCGCGAAAGGATCTTTGCTCGGGTAGTAGTTGTAATCGTCGCGACGCACAAAAGCGCCCAAAGTAAACACAGAGTGAGTGTTGATGAGGCGCGTCCACGCGGGCGCTATATTGAACGTTCCAATCTTCGAACGTTGATCGGTTGTTCCCACTCTTATATTGGTGCCCGGAACCACACCGCCATAGTTCTCCACCGCAGGAAGAACACCATCCAGCCCGCTCCAAGCCGTCGCGTTCTCAGCATCCAGCGAGTTCGGCGTCTGGAACCAACTCCGGCTGTAACTGAAATTCAGGCGAATCGTGTCGGCGGATGACACTTGGAAGTCGACGCGGTCAAAAAAGCTCTGTTCGTTTCCCTTATCGTGCACCACCGCAAACTCTGGAGCATCCAGGAACCGTCCGCTGTTCAACCCGCCCGCGGAAATGAAGTTTCCCCATTTCTTGCCCCCGTAAGCGACATCAGCGTCCAGAGTTGAGGCCCCGAACGATCCGTACGAAGTGGTCACGCTTCCGTGCGGGGTAGTTATCCCCAGACCCGAGCGCGTAGTGGCCACGATCACAACACTGGTCTTACCGCCATATTCCGCGGGAGGTGCGCCCGCGATCACTTCCATCGATTGGATCGAGTCCACTGAAATCTGGTTCGAAAAGACCTTGCTGTGCTGGTCAGTATCGGGCTGATCGTCGATGTTGAAAGAATTTTCCGCGTGGTCTCCGTATCCATGGAGTTGGCCGTTCGAGTCGGAAGCGATCCCCGGCGTTGCTTCACCCACGATTTGGCTGAGTGCCGAGGAACCGGTCCCCATCGGGAGCTTGTCGATCAAATCCTTGTCCACATCGGAGTGAAAGGTCGGATCGTTCTCCACCAGGTCGCCTTTGTCCTCCACCGTAACCTCAGTCGAAGAACCCGATACCATGAGATTGATCGGAACACTAACCGGCACCGCCGATCGCAAAGTCACATCCTGTGCGTATTTGTCGAAGCCCGACGCGGCTACCGTCATGTGATACGGATTAAAGGGTACGTTCACAAAGCTAAAGCTTCCGCTAGTGTCTGTGGTGGTCGTCCGATCAAAGCCGGTAACCGGATCATGAATCTCGACCTTAGCATTGGCTACCACCGCGCCCGAAGGGTCGAGCACGGTTCCGTTGATCGTTCCTGAACTGCCACCCGACTGCGCATTTGCAATCCCGACACTGAGTAGAAACGCAACCAAAACCGCAGCTCTACGGCTCTTATAAAACGAATGCATGATTTCTCCAATAAAAGCGCTTCTGGAGCGAGTTCAATCCTAGTCCAATCGAAGACTCGCATGTCCCGGGGAAATGCCTCTCAAGTTGCGCGGGATCAGAGCGCCGGAGGAGGACGAATGAACTGTGTAGTGGCAGGTCGAAAAATCGGGGAAACTTCTGCGGCAAGAATTGCCAACGCGGTCGCACCCAAGACCGGCGCGGCCACAACCGGCGCGGTACTGATCCCGGCATGAGCGGTCGCGCATATCGTGCAGCTGTGGTGGGACGTGGCCGAGTCGTCGGCGTGCGAGTGGACCGCCTGCACCGTCCCCATCAGACACATCAGGGCAATCGAGAGTATGCACACAGATCTGACGATCCCGCCCCGATTTGTCGATCGCTTCATAATTGCCGGTTAGGAAATGTTCTTATGAGACGATTCTATCCTTAGATGGTGATCTGCGGAAATGCGGATCGGCGAAAATCGACCTTTCGTGCGTACTCTGCCTCCTCGCCTTGTAGACCCAATCCCAAATAGAGTGTCATTCTGAGCGGAGTAGCCGCGTCGGGAAGCGAAGCAGCTACGTAGCCGAAGAGCCCGCCCTGAGCGCAGCCGAAGTGACCCCTACAATGTCCGACACTCCCGGGAAAGCCAGGGAGCTTCCCTTGGATTTTTGGATGGCGCAGCGGTTTACCGCTGTGATAACCGGCTTGTTTTCAGCGCCGGCTTTACAGTTTGCTGAAAAACGCAAATTTCCTATCAGGGCATCGCTTGAGCGATGCCGTAAGTTCTTTGAATTCAGGTGCCCTTTAGAGGCTGGCACTGAAAGCCCAGTTTTTCAGCAATCTGTTTAGCCGCTGAGCTTGCACTCCGGTACGGAAAACACTTTTTCCGCAGCCGGCTACCTATACTATGGCCGCTACTATGGCCGCCCAGGCGGGTGTGGCCGCGATTGGGGATCCACAGCAATTCCCGCCCGCCTCAGTCGGGGCCGGAACCAACAAAAGCACTATCACAGCCGCCAAAATTCTCCGACAATTGCCTGAGTTACCAAGCTCGTGGAAGCGCCGCCTGCGTCTGGTTTCGTTTTTCCCCGCCGTCTGCTTAACATGCGCTGGGGAGGTCAAACTCAGGGAGAAGTGCCTTATGTCGGGACTAGTCATTTTGTATTTCGAGGACCAATCGGACGCTTTGCGCTTCGCCCTCGCCGCAGGTTCTGTCATGTCAGGAGACAAAACTGCAGCCACCGACGATTTGGTCCAGGAAACGACACGAGTCACCCGCATCCGATTGGATGCCGCCAATAAAGACAAGGGCATCCATCCGAAGTTTCCCGAGCAAATCGCGTAAGTCGCACCGTTTCATAAAACTCCGCAGTCGTGAAACTGGGTTCGTATCGTGTCGCTTCAGCCATACCACAAACTCTCCGAAATCCAGATGCCCCTTCAGGGGCTGGCACCGGTCGCGAATGCCGGGGCCACGCTCGACCTCAATTAGAATATGCGCTATGCCAATCGCCGAACCAGCTTCCGCTTTTTCGTCCATCTCACTCGATCTGCCCTGGATTCGCTCGCAGTTCCCCGCTCTCGCGCAAACCATCAACGGAAATCCGGCAGTCTTTCTGGACGGACCCGGTGGCACGCAGGTTCCCCAGGGAGTAATTGACGCCATCGCCGACTATCTCGCGCGCAACAATGCCAACACGGGCGGAGCTTACTCCACCAGCCGCAACACCGACCGCATCATCGCGGAAGCACGCAGCGCGATGGCCGATTTTCTGAACTCTGATGTCGATGAAATCGTCTTCGGCGCAAACATGACGTCGCTGACTTACGCCATCAGCCGCTCGCTAGGACGCGAACTGGGCCCCGGCGACGAAATCGTACTTACGCTCCTCGACCACGACGCCAATTTTTCCCCGTGGAAAGCATTGGAAGAAAAAGGCGTGGTCATCCGTACGGTCGCCTTCCACGAGGAAGATTGCACGCTCGACATGGGCGACCTGGGCGCCAAAATCGGGGATCGCACCCGCCTGGTCGCCATTGGATACGCATCGAATGCCGTGGGTACCATCAACAAGGTCGCCGAAGTTGTGCGTCTCGCGCGTCAAGCCGGCGCATTGAGTTACATCGACGCCGTCCACTACGCTCCGCACGGAGCAATCGACGTGCGTGCGCTCGACTGTGATTTTCTAGCCTGTTCGACTTACAAATTTTACGGCCCCCACATGGGCGTTCTTTACGGCAAGCGCGAACACCTCAAGAGGTTGCATCCGTACAAAGTCCGTCCCAACACCGACGACATTCCCAACTGTTGGGAATGGGGCACCCTGAATCACGAATGCATAGCCGGAATCAAAGCCTGCATAGACTATTGGGAAGAGTTGGGAAGACGGGCACACTCTGCGGCTACAACCCGGCGCAACTCCATTCTTGCCGCACATGAAGCAATTCATCGGCACGAACGAAAAATGATGGAGAAGATGATCGCGGGCTTGCTTGCGATTCCGGGATTGACGCTCTACGGCATCCGCGATCCTGAAAATCGTTGCGCAACCTTCGTGGTCCGCATCGAAGGCCACACGCCGCTGGAACTGGCAACGAAGCTAGGCGACCGCGGCTTCTTCGCCTGGGATGGAAACTACTATGCCCTGAACCTGGCCGAACAGTTGGACCTAGAACGACTGGGAGGCTTTCTCCGCATAGGCCTCGTGCACTACAACACGATGGAGGAAGTAGAGCGGTTCCTGGTAGCGCTGCGAGAGATTGCGGCTTGACAGAGTGCCGAAAGACTTTTATCAGGGTCATCGCTTTTAGCGATGCCGTGAGTCCTCCGAAACCAGTGACCCCTTCAGGGGCTGAGCGTCGGAATCTTACGTTTTCAGCAAAAACGTTTTCCGCAAACTGTTGACGCGGTGGCACATTTCACGTCGGGACAGAGCTAAGCCCGTATCTCTTCCACTCGGTCTCCGCGTCCAACCAAGGCCACACTCGCCAACCCAATAAACAGCCCATGCTCGACAATGCCCGGGATACTACTCAAAGTAAGCGCCAGTGCCTGCGGATCAGCAATCTTTCCAAAGCTGCAATCCAGAATCTGATTACCATTGTCCGTAATATAAGGACTGCCGTTGGCCTGGGTGCGTAGTTTCGGTGACCCACCGAGCGCGACGATCTTTTTCTCAACCACCGCGCGCGCAAACGCAATAAGTTCCAGCGGCAAAGGGAATTTGCCGAGCACGGGTACGACCTTTGAAGAATCCGTGATCACCACCATCTTCTTGGAGGCGGACGCAACCACCTTCTCCCGCAGCAGCGCGCCGCCGCCGCCTTTGATCATGCGCAGCTGCGGATCGATCTCGTCGGCGCCATCAATAGTGATGTCGATCTGCGGATGTTCATCGAGCGTGGTCAGTGGAATGCCCAATGAGCGCGCCAGGTCGCCAGTTTTGACCGAAGTGGGTATTCCAATGATTCTCAATCCCGCTTTCGCGCGCTCGCCAAGAGCAATGACCGTGAAGTGAGCGGTTGATCCCGTGCCCAATCCAACCACGTCGCCGTCACGCACCAATTTAGCAGCGGCGCGGCCCGCAGCCTCTTTCTCTTCTTCATGCGCCATGATTCACCTGAAAGACGCTCATCTGAGAGACGCTCACATGAAAGACACTCATTCGGGAGTGCTCGGCAAGTCCAGGCCGCTA
>Ga0302326_10029533_pt1 | contig 10998 bp, 13 predicted proteins | sample Palsa_T0_3_FD_202264 | JGI IMG/M metagenome (GOLD analysis project Ga0302326, IMG submission 202264) | Peat permafrost microbial communities from Stordalen Mire near Abisko, Sweden - Palsa_T0_3 | ecosystem: Environmental > Terrestrial > Soil > Palsa > Peat permafrost | place: Sweden: Abisko...
GCGTCGCGGACGGTCCGCTTCTCCGCAATCTGCCTCGCACTGTTTTACCTGCTCGCGGCCGCGTCGCCATTTTTTGCGAGCTACGACCCGGCCTATCAAAACCGCGAGATGCCTGATTGCCCTCCGATGTCTATCCACATGAGCACGCCGTCGGAATGGTCGCGATCGATCTTCTACACCCATCCGATGCGCATGCAGGACCCGATTGCGCGCAAGTTTGTCGCCGACGAATCTCGGCGGCTCGACATTCACCTGCTCTCGCACGGCCACTTGTTCACCACCGACAGCGAGAGCGAGCCGTACTTCATGCTGGGTAGCGACGGCCTTGGCCGCGACCTGTACTCGCGAATCGTGTACGGATCGCGTGTCAGCATGTGCGTGGGCCTGATCGGCGTGCTGATCAGCTTCTCGCTGGGCATCACGATGGGCGCGCTTTCAGGCTACATTGGCGGCACGGTGGATTTCCTGATCATGCGATGGTCGGAAATCGAGATGTCGCTGCCGTCATTTTATTTTCTGCTCGCGCTGGCGGCGGTGATTCCGTCGGGGTTGAGCACGGTCACGACGTTTTTCATGATCGTCGCAATCATGAGCTTCATCAGTTGGGCCGGTTTCGCGCGAATCATCCGCGGGATGGCGTCTTCGGTGCGATCGCGACCGTACGTCGAGGCGGCGCGCGCGCTCGGCGCGTCGCGCTGGCGCATCATCACGCGTCACATCATTCCGTCGGTGATGGGCTACGCGATTGTTGCGGCCACGCTCTCGGTCCCCGGCTTCATCCTTGGCGAGAGCGCGCTGTCGCTGCTCGGCCTGGGCATACAGGAGCCGGCCGCGAGTTGGGGCAACCTGCTGGCACAGGCGCAGGACGTGCAGAACCTCGCGCGCTATCCGTGGATCCTGATTCCGGGCATTTTCATTTTCCTTGCCGTGATGTCGTTCAACTTTCTCGGCGACCATCTGCGCGACCGGCTGGATCCCGCCACCGCGGCATGATTTCACCGTCACCTCAGCGCGATGCTACGCTGGTCGTCACGTGAAACCGCTGCTTGAAGTCAAATCGCTGCGCACTTCGTTTTTTACCGAGTCGGGAGAAGTGCGCGCGGTGGATGGTGTGAGTTTTTCGGTCGCGCCGGGAAAACTGTTGGGAATCGTCGGCGAGTCGGGCTCCGGCAAGACGGCGAGCGTGCTCTCGATCATGCGGCTGCTGCCGGAGAGCGCGAAAATTATCGGTGGTGAAGTTATCTTCGAAGATCAGGACCTGCTGAAACTCAGCGAGCCCGAGATGCGCCATGTTCGCGGCGCGCGGATCGCGATGATCTTCCAGGAGCCGATGACTTCGCTCAACCCCGTCTTCACTATCGGCAGCCAGATTGGCGAGGCCGTGCGACTGCATCAGCAGACCAATCGCGCCGAGACGCGCAATCGCACAATCGAGGCGCTGCGGATGGTCGGGATTGCCGACCCCGAGCGGCGCATCAGCGACTACCCGCATCAGTTGTCCGGCGGGATGCGTCAGCGGGTGATGATCGCGATGGCGCTGTCATGCAACCCGCGGCTGCTGATTGCCGACGAGCCGACCACGGCGCTCGACGTCACGATACAGGCGCAGATTCTCGATCTCATCCGCGAACTGCAGATGCGGCTCGGCCTCGCGGTGATTCTCGTCACGCATGATCTCGGAATCGTCTCCGAGTATGCCGACGACGTTACGATTCTTTACGCGGCGCGCGTGATGGAGCAGGCGCCCAGCGCGGAGCTGTTTCGAAATCCGCTCAACCCGTACACGCGCGGGCTGCTCGAATCGATTCCCGGCATCGAGGGCAACCGCAGCCGACGCTTGCAGGCGATTCCAGGATCGATCCCGAGCGCGCTGAATCCGCCGGCCGGGTGCAGGTTTCATCCGCGCTGCACGCGCGCGATTCCTCAATGCTCCGCCGGCGAGCCGCCGCTGGAGAACAAGGGCCCCAACCATTATGTCGCCTGCATCCGCGCCTGACGCCGCCGCTATCCCGGTGAACACGGCAGCCACGGGCGCGCCGCTGGTGCGCGTCGTGGATCTCAGCAAGGAGTTTCCGGCGGGATCGACGGGAATAGTGGGCGGGACGAAACTTTCGATCAAAGCGGTGACCGGGGTCAACCTCGAAATCGAGCCGGGCGAGACGCTGGGACTGGTGGGCGAGTCGGGATCGGGCAAATCGACGCTGGGGCGGCTGATTCTGAAACTGATCGAGCCGACCGCGGGTGCGGTTTATTTCGACGGCCGCGATCTCTCGACGCTGGGCCGCGCGGAACTTCGCACGCTGCGCCGGCAAATGCAGCTCGTGTTCCAGGATCCGTATGCCTCGTTGAATCCGCGGATGCGCGTGCGGTCAATCGTCGGCGAAGGAATTGAAATCCACAAGCTCGCGCGCGGCCGTGAAAAGGAAGCGCGAATCGCCGAGCTGCTGGCGATGGTCGGGATGAGTGCCGACGCGATGGATCGTTTGCCGCATGAGTTCTCCGGCGGTCAGCGTCAGCGAATCGGAATTGCGCGGGCGCTCGCGGTGAATCCGCGCTTCCTGGTGCTCGACGAACCGGTCTCTGCGCTCGACGTTTCGATCCAGGCGCAAATTATCAACTTGCTGCAGGACTTGCAGGAGAAGCTGAAACTCACGTACCTGTTCATCGCGCACGACTTGCGGGTGGTCGAGCACATCAGCAATCGCGTCGCGATCATGTACCTCGGCAAGATTGTCGAAATCGCATCGCGCGACGAGATTTACCAGAACCCGCGGCATCCATATACGCGCGCGCTGCTGTCGGCGATTCCGAGCATCGACCCCGCGCACAGGCCCGAGCGAATCAAGCTGCCCGGCGAAATGCCGAGCCCGATGAACCCGCCGAGCGGCTGCGCCTTCCATCCAAGATGTCCTTATGCGAAAGATGTTTGTGATAGCGTGGAACCAAAATTGGAGACCGGGCGGGGCGGACATGCGGTGGCGTGCCACGTTTTCCCGGCTGCGTAGTGGATGGATTCAATACAGATACCCAAAGATGCAGGCGTCGCGTGGGCCGAAGAGCGCACACGTGTGGCGGTCGGCCGCAACATCAATGTTTCGGGCAAGCTGATTTTCCAGGAACCGGTTAGAATCGAAGGGCGCTTTCGCGGTGAGGTTCGCTCGGGCGAGCTGGTCGTGGTCGGCGAAGACGGAATGATCGAGGGCAAGGTCTTCGCGCCGCGGTTGCTGATAATGGGCGAGCTGCGCGGGGAAGTCGTCGGATGCACTCACGTAGTGCTCGGGCCGCGCGCCAGGTTCTACGGCAATATCGACACGCGCAACCTGACGGTGGCTGAAGGCGCCTACCTGGACGGTAACGTGACGATGACGCGGATTCCTGCCGGCAAGGCAGTTTCCAACGACAGATGATCGAAGGCTGACCGCGGCGCTCAGGTCGCGACGTCGAGGCGCGCCGCTTTACCGGACAGATCGCGCAGGTAGTACAGGCGCGCGCGGCGTACGCGATTGCGCGTAAGCACTTGCAGCTTGTCGATTCGCGGCGAATGCATCGGGAAGATTCGCTCGACGCCGACCCCGTACGAAACCTTGCGGACGGTGAACGTGGCACGGTTGGCGCCGCGGTTGATTTTGATCACGATGCCTTCGAAGGACTGGACGCGCTCTTTCTCGCCTTCGACGACCTTGACGTGAACGCGAACCGAGTCGCCGACGCGGATTACGGGCAGGTCCTTGCGCAGGCCCCGCTCTTCGAGCTTCTGGATAACGGTATTCATGGGAAAAAAGACCTCGAGTCGAGCCCCTAAACCTATCCAAATGCGCGCGCCCACTCAATGGGGTGCGGGCCGGTCATTTGGAGTCCCGCGCAATACCCTTTGAGCGATCGGATGACTCGTGGGAGACTTGTCTCGATGATCCTCCAGCTTGTCGCGGTGATGGTCCTCGGCCTGATGTGTGGAAGTGAACTGAACGTGGCGGCGTTCGCGCATCCGACGCTCAACCGGCAACCGATCGAAGTACATATTATGCTGCGCCAATCGTTGGCGAAGTTGCTCGGCCGCGTAATGCCGTTCTGGATGGGAGGATCGACGCTGCTGAATCTGCTCCTGTTGCTGCCCATCGAGCATCTGAGCGAGCATGCATGGCGTCTGTGCGCGGCGGCTTTTGCAATCCAGGCCGTTGCGGTGTTGTTCTCGCTCGCCGGGCCTGTGCCTATCAATAATCGGATTGCCAAATGGACGCCGCAGTCGGTGCCTGACAACTGGAGAGCGGAAGAGGATCGGTGGGATTTGTTCCACTGGATAAGAACGTGCGGGTTGGGTGCGGCGTTCGCGCTTCTTATCCTGGCGGTCGGTGCTGCTTGAGCGAACAGTAGTGGATGAGCTCGACACGGCGAATCCAATGCGTGCGAGAATCGCCGAGGTGATCGCGGCTATCGAGCCGCTTGACGAGTTCGAGCGCAAGCATCGCGACTCGACGCTCGAATGGATTCATTCCGGCGCGCCGATCTTCAGAACCCGCAAACCCGACGTTCCGCCGAAGCATCTTGTGAGTTATTTCGCGCTGCTCGACGATCGGCGCGGGAAGATTCTGCTCGTCGATCACAAACTCGCGCGCCTATGGCTGCCGAGCGGAGGGCATGTCGAGCCGGACGAAGATCCGCACGCAACCGTGGTAAGGGAGCTGTCCGAGGAACTGGGTCTCGCAGCCGAGTTCATGCAGCCGGACCCAATGTTCATCACAGTGACGCGGACCGTGGGCGACGGCGCGCATATAGACGTATCGCTGTGGTACTCGCTGCGGGGCGACAGCTCACGAGCGATAGAATTCGATCGCGGCGAGTTCCATGGCGTGCGATGGTTCGGCTTCGATGAGATTCCGTTCGAGAGGTCCGACCCGCACATGCACCGCTTCGTCGCGAAGCTGAGCGCGATGCTCCCGCCTGATTGAATGTCTGCGCTTTTTTCTGATTCCCTCCCCACGAGGGGGGAGAGAGTTAGGGTGAGGGACATTTGTGTGGCGCGGTTGTCTGGAGCGCCGCACATTCCCGAACCACGCGCAAAACAGAAGAAGTTTGGTCCCTCACCCGCGGCGCTCGGAAGCGCGTCGGCCTCTCCCCTTACGGGCGAGGCAAATGCCAGATCCCGAGATACCGCGGCCCCGCAGGTCATATCCCGCGCAGACGATCCAGGATGATTCCGGCAGCTGAGCGCACTGATAGATGGTTGTAGTCGCCGGGGCCGAGGATTGGTGCGAGCACGATGTCGGCGCGTTTGGCCACCTCGGGCGACATTCCAAATCCAGTCCCGAAAAGGATCATCATCGGCGGTGCGTCCTGGGCCTCCATCCGCGCGCGCAAATCGGCGTAGCTGGTGCCGCCTTCGGTGCGCGCGGAAGTATGCACGATGAGCGGGCGCCCGCCGGAGATTCGCGCTGCCTCGGCGAGTGCGTCGTCCAGTTCCGCGACGATCTGCACGCGCTCGAGCGCCTCGCGACGGCGCGAATCGTGCGCGCGGCCGAAATCGAAGCGCCAATGATCGATCACGCTCGCGGCGAATTTCCGCTGCTCGGGAATCGGATGCACGATGAACACGCGGCGCACGTCGTAGGTTCGCGACGCGCGCGCGATGTCATGTATGTCGAGGCTGGTGATCGCCGAGGTCACGGTCTCGCCATTGCGATTGACGACCGGATGATGAATCAACGCTACGAAAAGGTCTGACACGTTCAGAACTTGCGCCGCTCGAGCAGGTCGGGGCGCCGCCGGGCGGTTCGCCGTTTTGCTTCGGCCTCGCGCCATGCGCGAATCTTGCCGTGGTCGCCGCTGAGCAGGATTTCCGGCACCGTCATCCCGCGAAATTCTTCGGGCCGCGTGTATTGCGGGTATTCGAGCAGTCCCGCCGCGAACGACTCCTCGTCGAGCGACTCGGGATTGCCGAGCACGCCAGGGATCATTCGGCCGACCGCTTCGATAACTACCATCGCGGGGATTTCACCGCCGCTCAGAACATAGTCGCCGATCGAAATTTCCTGGTCCACCAGCGAGCGCACGCGTTCGTCGATTCCCTCGTAGCGGCCCGCGATGATCATGAGGCCGGGTGCGCGTTTGACCAGGTCACGCGCCATCGAATTGTCGAACACTTCGCCCTGCGGTGTCATCAGGATGCGCCAGAGGCCGGGACTCGCCGCGTTGACGGCATCGATCGCAGCGGCAATCGGCTCCGGCCGCATCACCATGCCGCTGCCGCCGCCATACGGCGCGTCATCGACTTGCCGGTAGTTGCCGAGGCCGTGCTCACGCAGCGGGTGCGGCCTGATCACGAGCAATCCCTGTTCGACGGCGCGCCCGATCATGCCGCCGCGAAACGGCGATTCGAACATCTCGGGAAACAGCGTGATGACGTGAAATTCCATGGCGGGTGTTGCATCAAATCTAACCGGGCGCAGCACGTCGGGCCAGATGGTCAGTCGAGCAAGCCGGGAATCGGATCGATGGTGACGCGGCGGGCGGCAAAGTCCATCGCCTTGACGACGTCTTCGATCACCGGGACCAGCACTTCGCGATCGCCGTCGTGCACCACCCAGATGTCTTGCGCGCCGTTGGAGAAGACGTCATCGATCGTGCCGAGGCGGCTGCCGTCGGTGAGGAAAACTTCGCAGCCGATCGCTTCGTAATAGTAGAACTCGCCCGGCTTTGCGGCAGGGACGTCCTCCGCCGCCAGCATCACGACCGCGCCCTTCAGCGACTCGGCCGCGTTCGCATCGGCGACGCCCTCGAGCGTAATTCGGCGCGTTGCGGCATTGAGCGCCGTGATCGCCGTCAGCTGAAACTCGCGCGATGATCCGTCGCGTTCGAGAAACACGCGCCTGATCTTTTCCAATGTATCGGAGTCGGGATTGTCGGGCCGGAATCGCAGCGCGCCCTTGAGCCCGTGGGCACCGGTTATGCGGCCGACGCGGAGCATCGATCCGGTGAGGTGGTTCGTTTCAACCTGAAGCGCTTTGAGCGACTACTTGTCCTCGATTATTTCGAGAACGACTTTACGGTTGGTGCGGGACGCGACCGCGTTCAGAATCGTGCGAATCGATTTCGCGGTGCGTCCCTGCTTGCCGATCACGCGGCCCAGATCCTCTTTCGCCACACGCAGTTCGAGCACCGAGGCGGTATCGCCCTGCGTCTCCTTCACGTCCACCGCGTCAGGATTGTTAACCAGTTGTTGTGCGAGAAACTGAACGAGCTCCTTCATGGGATAGCTCCGTTGCAGCGGGTCGCATCAGGCGGAGACCGTTGCTGTTTCGGCTCGTTTAATTAGCTTTCTTACCGTGTCGCTCGGCTTGGCGCCAGCCTTGATCCATTGATCGGCCACGTCCTTTTTGATGGTGACGCGCGGCGGATCGAACGCGGGATCATAGGTCCCAACCTGGGCGACGAAGCGTCCATCGCGCGGCGAGCGCGAGTCCGCGACCACGATGCGGTAAAAAGGTTTTTTGCGCGCGCCATGCCGGCGCAAGCGGATTACAAGTGCCATTCGATTCTCCTGTTTCTTATTCTAGCTGCCGAGCCCCAGTCCGCGCATCATCATTTTGCCGGCGCCCATGCGGGTGATTTTCTTCATCATCTTGCGCGTCTGCTCGAACTGTTTCAGAAAGCGGTTCACGTCCTGCACCGACGTGCCGCTGCCGCCGGCGATTCGCGCGCGCCGGCGTCCGTTGATAATCAGATGGTTGCCGCGCTCCTGCAGCGTCATCGAGTTGATGATCGCCTGGATACGCTCGAGCTCGCGTTTGGCCTCTTCGGAATCGGCCGCGCCCGCGACTTTCTTGAGCCCGGGAATCATGCCCATCAGATCGCCGAGCGAGCCCATCTTCTTGATCGCTTTGATCTGCTCGGCGAAGTCGGCGATGGTGAACTCATTCTTCTTGAACTTGCGCTCAAGCTCCTTGGCCTTGGTCTGATCGTAATTCTGCTGCGCCTTCTCGATGAGCGTGAGCACATCGCCCATCCCGAGGATGCGTGAAGTCAGCCGATCAGGATAGAAAATCTCGAAGGCGTCGAGCTTCTCGCCCGTGGCCGCGAACAGAATCGGCGCGCCCGTGATAGTCCGCACTGAAAGTGCCGCGCCGCCGCGTGCGTCGGAGTCGAGCTTGGTCAGAATGACGCCGGAAATTCCCAGCTTCTCGTGGAACCCTGCCGCAACGTTCGCGGCTTCCTGACCGGTCATCGCGTCGGCAACGAATATGATGTGATGCGGATTGAGCGCGGCCTTGAGGCGCGCCAGCTCGTCCATCAGCTCTTCGTCGATTTGCAGCCGGCCGGCGGTGTCGATCAAAATCGCGTCATGCCCGCCGGTCTCGGCCCGGGCCATCGCATGCGATGCGATCTCGATTGGATTCTGACTCTCGTTGCTGTCGACGACCGGGACCTGCGCCTGCGCGCCGAGGACGCGCAGCTGCTCCATCGCAGCCGGCCGGTAGACGTCAGTGGAAGCGAGTATCGGATGGCGCTTGCGCTCCGACTTGAGCCACAGCGCAAGCTTCGCGATCGAGGTCGTTTTGCCTGAGCCTTGCAGGCCGACCACCATGATTTTAACGGGAGGCTTGACCTTAAGATCGAGCTCGCGCGCCGTGCCGCCCATCGCATTTTGCAGTTCGGTCGCGACGAACTTGATCAGATGCTGCTCGGGCGTAAGCGATCGCAGCACTTCCGCGCCCAGCGCCTTCGACTTTACGTGCTCGATAAAGTCGCGGACGACCTTGATATTTACGTCGGCTTCCAGTAGCGCGAGGCGGACTTCGCGGAGCGCCTCCTCGATATTGCGCTCGGTGATCCGGCCGGTGCCTTTAAGTTTTCTGAAAACCCCTTCAAGGCGGTCGCTGAGCGTATCAAACATGGGTTAAAACTCGGTTGCGGCAGGTCGAGGTAAGAGGCTCCGGCCCAGTCTTTTAATCTAGCAAACCGCCAAGCCTAGGGCACACCGCCGCACCTGTCAATGCGGGGTCTATTCCGGACGTGATGGGCATGCTGCAAACTCTCGCGCGGGGCCACTATGCGACCCCGCGCTCATACGCAACCTCCAGCGGCCTCACGAACCCCAAAGCCCTTGCCACCATGGCTTTGGCGCTGCGTCAGGCGCCAGGCCGGCTTTTTTGATGACGTCCTCCAGGTTCCAGCCTGTGAGATCCGCCAGCGTTTCCGCTTCCCCGGCTTTGCGCTTGTTCAGTTCCTCGAAATAGTTGCGGGCGCCCTCGCATGCTGTCGGCGAGCCGTCCCATGGACGATGCATCACGTAGCGCGCCTGGTAGTTTTCCTGGTCCTGCGTTTCCTGAAAGCTCAGATCTTCGGGGAACGTATCGGCGCTGTAGCGGACATGCAGCCGCGTGAGCATCACCGGCATCGCGCCGCCACCCATCGGTTGATACGGCATCATGCCGCCGGGACGAAATCGCGGCGCGCCACCGTCGTCATCGAGCCAGAAGACGCCGAGGCTTCGCAGTTCGTCGCGCGAGAGCGGCGGCCCTGCACATGGATCGCACCATCCCATGTTCCACACGTATTCGGTGAACACGGCGCTCAGGTCATTGCGCTTGACCTGCTCGTCGAACATCGCCTTGTAGAAGTCGCCGAACTCGCCGCGCACGTATTCGGGGATATCGACGCCGGTCGGCAGTTTCACTGTGCGGTAGTTGGTGGTCTCGACGCGGCCGTTTTCGGTGAGCATGTAGATGACCAGATCCTGCGGACCTTGCGAGTTAATCATGCCGAGGCGGATCGGCAGCATGAACTTCGGCGAGTCGAACGCGAATTGCAGCGGCCGCAGGTAGGTCAGGCCGGTGCGTTTCTGCTCGGTGAGATTGACCTTGGCGACGAAGAAATTCATGTTGCTGCGGATGTAAGGCTCCAGGGCGCGATCCGCGCCAAGCGGAATCTTGTAGCCGTTGAGTTGCAGCCAGGTTTGCAGGCCGAGCGATTGTTTGGCCGAAAGAATGACGATGTCGTATTCGCCGACGGTGTATTCCGCCTCGATCTTTACGCCCAGTGCGTCGGCTTCCGCCTGCGCTGGCGCTGCCGCTGCAAAATTCCTCGCGAACCCGCCACCAGCCGCTCCCATAGCCATCGGGCGCATCAGCTCGCATGGGTCCGGATCGTAGTACTCGACCAGGCGCGGCGAACTGTACGCGTCGATCTTCTGGAACAGCTCGCGGTCACCGATATGTACCTGCCCCTTCTGCAACACGACCGGCACCGGCACCACCAGCGCGAAGTCCGAAGGCGCGCCCTGGTAATCGTTCATCAGGCTGATGACGGTCTTGTCGTCATGACGCGCCATCACGACCTGGGACGAGTGATTGACGAGGCTGTCATCGGACTTGCCGACGTAGAAGCCGCAGAACGCGCGCGCGTCATGCGGCGCGGCGAGGATCAGCGCGGCGATTGTCAGCAAGAGTAAAGGGACGCGATAAAAGAGTTTCATAAGTACCTCCATTTTGGGTCCATTCGAATTTGCGCGCGGGCCAAATCGCGTCCCACAGCGGAACGAATGGAGCCGCGATAAACAAAGCCCAGATGAGTCCGTTGGTGTGGTAGAGCCGGAACTGCCAGACGTACGCGAGGGCGGCGACGAGCGCGGCGTGCGCGATTCGGCCGCGGCGCGCGTTGGGGCCGGTCATCGGATCGGAGATCATGAAGAACGCGAACAGGAGGAGCGCGCCGCTTTCGAACTGATGGCTCCACACGGCCCATCGCTGACCGAGGTACTCGACGCGAAGCGCGAGCGCGCCGAGATAGAAGGCGAGGAACGTCCAACTGATGTCGGCGCGGCGCGCGCGATTCGTCACCAGCATCCCGAGCATCATCACCCAGCCGGCGACGGCAATGTCCTGGCCCCATTGGCCCGGTGATATCCACGTGCCGGGCAGGAGAACTATCGCAAAGACGACGCCGAAGGTCGCGGGATTGAACAGATGCTTGCCGCGAAGGCGCAGGAGGTGTTTGGAGGAGATT
>Ga0302326_10029534_pt1 | contig 10997 bp, 6 predicted proteins | sample Palsa_T0_3_FD_202264 | JGI IMG/M metagenome (GOLD analysis project Ga0302326, IMG submission 202264) | Peat permafrost microbial communities from Stordalen Mire near Abisko, Sweden - Palsa_T0_3 | ecosystem: Environmental > Terrestrial > Soil > Palsa > Peat permafrost | place: Sweden: Abisko...
GTCGGTCACCAAGCAGGGCACACAGAATCCCGAAGCCTATGAGCTGTATTTAAAGGGACGCTACGCCTGGAATAAACGAACGGCCGCAGACCTGGAGTCAGCCATTTCGTTTTTCAATCGGGCCATTGCCAAGGACCCCGGCTACGCGTTGGCATATTCGGGTCTGGCCGATGTGTATACGGTTTATCCGGTGTATGGCGCGAAATCGGGCGATGTCATTCCCAAGTCGAATGCGGCGGCGCGCAAGGCGCTGGATCTGGATCCGACGCTGGCTCATCCCCGTGCCGTTCTGGGTGCCAACTACATGGAGTTTGACTGGGACTTTGCCGGGGGGGAAGCCGAGTACAAAAAGGCTTTAGAACTTGATCCGAACGACGCCTCGGCCCGCCAATGGCATGGGCAGGATATTGGCTGGATTGGCGGCCGAGAGCAGCAGGCGTTGGACGAAATGAATCGCGCCCACCAGCTTGATCCACTGTCCCCGATCATCACCGAGAGTGAGGGATTGGTTCAAATCGCGATACGAAGCTACGACGATGCCATTGCCACCTGCCAAAAAGTGGCCAGTGAGAACCCGGCATTCGCCCAGGCCCACAGTTGTTTGGCTTTGGCCTATTGGGGCAAAAGTATGTACCCGAAGACAGTGGAAGAATTCAAGATCCTCGGGGAACTGGATGGGAACCCGAAGGACGCTGAGTTTGCCTCTGCTCTCGAACAAGGCTTTCATTCTGAAGGCTGGAAGGGCGCGCTGACCAAAGGCATTGAGGTCCGGCAAGCGCAGCGGAAGGCGAGCTATTGGTCCGCGTATGACATCGCCGTTTTCTACGCCGGGTTGGGAGAAAAGGACGAAGCCTTTCGCTGGCTCAACGCCGCCTACGAAGAGCGCGACTACCAGGTCGAGAGTCTGAGGACCGACTTCCGCCTCGATGCGGTGCGTTCCGACCCACGGTTTGCCGAACTCGTAGGTAAAGTTGGGCTGCCGCAATAGTAACGGTTGTAGGTTTTCCCAGAATTCCACCCCACCCCTCGTAATTGCATCGTGAGCTTTCGGACAAGCCTGCATGCTCTAAGAGAATCGAGGAAGGATACGGTCATTCGGGATCAGTTTGGCGGACCGATGTCCGGCATCAGTCATCCTCGATTCCCGGGTTGGCTGACATAATGGTTTCTGCTACCTCCCAAACTCGGGGAAGGACTCGCTCGATCTCTGCACAGCGCTGCCGAATCTCAGTGAATGACGGTACGCCGAGATCGGATACCACGTCCCCGTAGCCGTTGCTGAAACTCTGCTTCATTTCCTCCGACCCATCGCGGGAGAGGACCTTGTGACACCTGGAATGGGTGACGGCGATCCAGAACATCGCCTCCCTATGGTAGCCGCGCTCAATCAGCTCCATGCTTCCATCAATCGCTATGGGGCGGGCGCTGTCGCTAATGTCTGATGCGAAGGGAAACGGTGTGCTGATTGCTTCCTTGGCTGCGTCGAAGGTGTGCGTGAGCGTGGCAAGGTGCTGGTCAACTCGTCCCCGGCTGATCTGAGCACAACCCAGCAGGTCCAACAGCGCTTCCTGGAATTCCAGACGACCATAGTCAGCCAACAGCTCGCGCACCGCCATATACCGTGCACGTACTGTGGGGTTCCTCAAGCCCGCTGCGAGCAGTACGTGGGTGGTTATTCCTGCGGCGAACAGGCACGCCATCACTTGATCATAAAGAGGCGATCCCTCATTGATCGATCGGAGATATCCCAGGACTTTGTTCCTGGCGTTGGCGCAACGCGCACGGACCCACAGCCGTTTGGCATAGTCATAGCGCACCGCCGTCAGGAGCGCAGTCAGATGGCCCAGTGGATCGAGAATGATATTCGTCGTCCGAAGGCTCGGGGCCAGATGGTAATCGCTCAAAACCAGGTCAGAGGAACGAAGCTGATCGTTACTCAGGTAAGAGACTTCAATCAGTGTATCCCGATAAATGAACTTGCCACGCTTGCCGGCTCGGCTAAGCTCTGCGAGGACGACCATGATATCGAAATCTGACGTCTTGGTCAGATCGCCGTCATCGGGGAGCCAATTCGTCGAACCGGCAGTGTAAGCCCCGCAGAAGCCTGGGATACCGCTGACCTCCTCAAGCACCCACTGTCGGGCCGCCTCTCGGGCTTGTTGGACCTTCATCTTAAACTCCAAGTGCTCGGTCCCGACACTGCCCCAGGGCAAGGTCTGCTGATCAAGCGTGGACACGCCAGCATAGAGTCCAGCTCGTAATATTTCGAAGTTTGCGTGCCTGGCCAAAAACCGTTTGCAGTTTTGCTTCTTGGGAACTGCGTTTTCCAGTCATGTTCAAGCGCCGTTCCAGTATGGCCGAAGACTCCTGTTTCCGGCCAGGTGGAATGGCGGAATTCCTCATGACCTCTACGCAGAATCTGAGAGGGCACTGACCAACACACCTGTTCGATGAGCGGGGACTGTGTTGAAGTGTCCGGATGACCGGAAAAACAGAGTTGTCAACACCCAAGCGACGTACACGCGCAGAAGTTCAGCAGTTGGTGGCCGAGTTTGTGAGTAGCGGTATGCGGCGGAGCGAGTTTTGCCAGAGTCGAGGTTTGAGCTTCAGCACACTGTATCGCCATCGAAAGAAACTGCGTTGGAAGAAAAGGCGTAAGCCAATCTCCTCGGGGGTCGTTTGGTGCCCGTGGAGTTGGCAGCCAGGAAATCGCCGACGCAGCACGAACCGAGTTCCGGGCTGGCCGTGGTGCTGTCGGGCGGTCGTCGAATCGAGGTGCAACGTGATTTTGACGCGGCCACGTTTGAACGCGTTGTGAGTTTGCTGGAACGGGCCTAAGCCGTGTTTGGCCTGGGTCCAGCCACACGGATCTATCTGGCCGCCGGGGTCACCGACGTGCGCAAGGGGTTCGAAGGGCTGCACGGTCTGGTTCGGGATCGATTGTCGTGTGGGCCCGAAAAGTCCGTCCGCAATGGCTAACTGCTCGAAGTATCACGGTTCTAAGGGATTTCGATTAGGGATTCGACTCGCGTGTGAGCAAAGACCTTACGATGAATGTAGGGCACGGCTTGGATTTCGCCGCGCCCTAGCCCTTATCGGAGATCAGCCGTCATTGCTCCCGCGATTGCCCCAGCAACTTCAGGCGAGGCGCGGGGCTCGCTTTGCGGGAAACACTATCGCTGGCGCAAGTCGCGACATCGGAGAACAAGCCGACATAGGTGTTGCTGCCACCGAATCCGGCAGGCGCATCCCCATATCCAGCAACCGCGTCTATGATCGTATTCGAATTCACCTGGCTGGAACTTATATTGTTGCAGCCGAGCTCGATTCCTGTCCCATCACTGTCACTTGAGCTGGCAGACTGCACGTTCCTGATTGTGTTTTTCTCGACTATCGATTTTTTCAGAGTCGCACTCACAGCGATACCGTACTCTGTGGCGCCATAGACATTGTTTGATGTCACCGACGGGCCATCGGCGGTTAACGCGATTCCAGTTTGACTGCCGAGGAGCGTGTTGCCCGTGATCGATCCCGTCGGCGAAGTAATGAAGATTCCGTACACGCCGCCGATCACGGTGTTGCCGCTGACCGTGGGGTTGGTACCCTGATACACCACGATGTTGTTGTCGCCTTCGTAGACCGAAGAAACGAAATTGTTCTTGATCGCTACTGTGAGATCCGGCGCCGTTGTCTCGCCGATGGCAAAGATGCCGCCCGAACTAAAATTGTGCACGCTGGAGTTCTCCACTGTGACCGAGGGGTTGGAACTGCCACCCTCGATCCATATTCCCCAGCCATTTACATCGAGATTCCCGCTGTTGTTATCCTGGGCCCATGTCATCACCTGGTTGATCGTTCCCGAGGACTCCTCGTAGACTACCCCAATAAAAAAATCAGCACCTTGCCCGTCCAACGCGCCGAAACCGTCGCCGGTCACAGCTAGGTTGGACAGATTTACGGAGCCGCCGCTCACGTGGTCGACGTAGATCTGAGCGATTGCGCTAGCTGACCCGCCTTCAACTCTTGCGTTTGCCGTGTAATTGGCCGGAATTCCGATTTCCGCCAGGGATCCATTGCCCTCCGCGATACCTTCCAGCGTGACCGGCTTGGTAATCGTGATCTGCTCACCGTACTGCCCGGGAGAGACCTCGACCGTGTTGGGAGCGGGAGATGCATCAAGGGCAGCTTGAATGGTTGAGAAATGGGTACCGCTCACGCAGGTTCCTACGATGTAGGTGACCGTGGCGGCGCTCATCTCCGAGGGCGCCGAAGGCCAATGCCAATGCCGAGAACCAGATCGCGAGACTGAACTTTGCGGTCGAGTAAGTACGGGACATAAGATCCTCCATTGCTAGCGTTAGAGCGCCAGCTCTTTAAGTTGGGAGCAAAGAACGTCGGGTCTTCTCAAGTTCTCTCAGGAGGCCCTCAATTCTGCGCTCCATCTCTAACAGCGCAAAGTCGCGCTCAAAACCTATCACTCGCTCAAAATATTTTTAGGCTGCGGGGAAGGCACCATAAGTAGTCGATTTTTCAGCTGTTTCCATTTCAGCTGTTTCCATTTGACATACGAAACCGCCGGAGCTACCCTACCTTCCCAAAGCGGTTTCCCACCTAAGGGCAGCGTCGTGGGGCACGAATCGGCCGGAGAGATCACGCGGCTGTTACAGGGCTGGCGGGGTGGCGACCGCAAAGCTCTGGACGACCTGTTGCCTGTCTTCTACAAGGAACTGCAGCGTCTGGCCCACTTTCAGCTGCGCAAGGAACGTCCCGACTACACTTTCGAGAGCGCTGCTCTGGTGAATGAAGTTTATCTCCGCCTACTGGGGCTAAATGCCCCACTGTGGGAGGGGCGTTCCCATTTCTTTGCCATCGCCGCCCAACACATGCGGCAGATTCTGGTGGACTATGCCCGCCGCCACCGTGCCGGGAAACGCGGGGGGGCTGCCCAAACATTATCGTTGGACGGCAGCGGGCTGCTCGAACCGGGAAAGGGCAGAGATCTGGACGTCGTCGCTCTTGATGATGCGCTAAAGGCGCTGGCGCAGATCGACGCCCGCAAGGCGCAGGTCGTGGAGCTGCGATTCTTCGGTGGATTGAATTTCGAAGAAACGGCTGAGGTGCTCGAAGTTTCGGCGGTCACAGTGGCGCGCGACTGGAGCACTGCTCGGGCCTGGCTGTATCGCGAGATGAGTCGCGGCGATTCCGATGGACGCTGAACGCCGGAAACGAATCGATGAACTGCTGCAGGCGGCGCTGCGACTGACGGTCGAGCAGCAGGACGAGTTCCTGCGTCGGCAATGCGGCAACGATAACGAACTCCTCGAAGAAGTGCGGTCGCTGCTTACTTCGCATCACCAGGCGGGAGGCTTTCTGGAATCGCCTGCTTTCAGCCCTGCCGACATGCCCACGCAGACGGCAGACGCCGCCTCAATTGCAGTGACTTTTCGGTCCATGGTGGGCGAGACCGTTTCTCATTATCGCGTGCTGAGCCGGCTTGGCAGCGGCGGCATGGGAGTTGTGTATGAAGCGGAGGACATCAAACTTGGACGGCGCGTAGCGATGAAGTTTCTGCCCGGCGAGGTAGCCAGCGATCGGACTGCATTTGAGCGCATGCAGCGCGAAGCCAGGTCGGCGTCGGCTCTCGACCATCCCAATATCTGTTCCATCTACGAACTCGGCGAACAGGACGGCCAGCCCTTCATCGTGATGCAACTGCTCGAGGGCGAAACTCTGCGGGAGTGGATCGAACGTAGCTCCAAAGTGGACCAGCGTTCACGGCTCAAGGGAGCATTAGACCTGGCGATCCAGATCACGCGTGGGCTGGAGGCGGCACATCAAAAGAACATTATTCATCGCGACGTTAAGCCGGAGAACATTTTTGTTACCGTCCGCAGCGAAGTAAAGATTCTGGACTTTGGTCTGGCGAAGGTGATGGAAGACCAGAACGAGCCTGGCGTTCACAGTGCGCTCACGGCTGACACGGCGTCGCTTGCAGAAGGGAACCTCACTTTGACCCGGACGGGCGCGAAGATGGGCACAGCTTTCTACATGTCGCCCGAGCAGATACGGGGAGAGAAACTGGACGCAAGGAGTGATCTGTTCTCGCTCGGCCTGGTGTTGTTTGAGATGGTAACCGGCCGGCGCCCCTTCCAAGGTAGTACTGGCGCGGCCGTTCATGACGCCGTCTTGCATGGCTCACCCATGCCGTTGCGTGAACTGAATCCCGCAGTTCCTGCCGGCGTCGAGAGCGTTATCCGGCGCAGCTTGGAAAGGGATCGGGACCGCCGTTATCAATCCGCAAAGGAATTGCACGCTGATCTGGAGCGTCTCAACCTCCGTCGTTCGCCGGCCCTCAGCGGAATCGGCGCAAGGATCGCTGCCGGTCTCCTGCTCTTGTCACTCATCGCTCTTGGCGCAAACGTCGGCGGCCTTCGCGATCGAATTTTACGCCGCCCGGTATCGAACGACACGGCCCGGCAATTGAGGCAGCGTACGGCGGTGGCCGTGCTTGGCTTCAAGAATCTTTCGGGGAGGGAGGACGAAGCCTGGGTTTCGACCGCACTCTCGGAGATGCTGGATGCACAACTGTCCGCCGGGAAACAGCTCCGCGTGGTTTCCAGTGAAGATGTGGCGCGCATGAAGGTCGATCTTTCTTTGCCCGCCGCCGACAGCTACGGCCGGGATACGTTGCAAAAAATCAGGACCGATCTGGGCAGCGACATCGTTGTGCTCGGTTCCTATCTTGATACCGGGAAAGATACTGGAGGGAAGATCCGGGTCGATGTGCGCTTGCAAGACGCCAGGCAGGGCGAAACCATTGCGGTGATCTCGCAAGATGGAAACGAAGCCAGTCTTCCCGAGTTGGTAACGCAGAGTGGCGCCAGCTTGCGTCAGAAGTTGGGAATTGCCGATGTTTCGGCCGCGGAGGCATCGCAGGTAGAAGCTTTCGCCTCGGCAAGCCCGGAGGCTACTCGTTTGTATGCGGAAGGACTGGCGAAACTGCAAGCCTATGAAGCTCTGGCTGCCCGAGATCTCCTTGAGAAGGCGGTCGCAGCCGATCCAAGCCACGCACTCTCGCACGCTGCATTGGCTCAGGCTTGGTCCCAGCTGGGCTACGATAAGAAAGCGGAAGAAGAGGCTAAGAATGCGTTCGACCTTTCGGCCAATCTTACGCGTGAGCAGCATCTTTCCGTGGAGGGGCGCTATCGCGAGTTTGCTCACAACTTCCCCGCCGCCATAGAAATCTATCGCACTTTAAGAAATTTCTTTCCCGACAATCTTGATTACGCTTTGCGCCTGGAGACATCGCAAAGGAAGTCAGGGCATCCCAAGGACTCGCTCGACACCATCGCTCAGATGCGAACCTTGTCCAAACCGCTAAGCGACGATGCCCGCATTGATCTGGAAGAGGCTTTGGCCCAACAAGTCGCGGGCAATTTCAGCGCATCCCAACAAGCGGCGGCAGCGGCAGCGGCGAAAGCCAAGGCACAAGGCTCGCGGATGATTCAGGTGCAGGCAGCGGAAGCCGAAGCGTTCGCATGGGACCGGCTGGGGGATCTGAATAAGGCGGCCCAGACGAGCGTCGAAGGCCGCGATCTCGCCGCCAACTCCGGCAACCGACTTCTGCTAGGGCGCGCTTCACGAACCTACGGAATAATCTTGTACGACAAAGGGGACTTCGCGGGCGCGCAGAGCGCATTCGAACAGGCCTTAAACATATTTCAAGAAATCGGGGATGCGGCGGAGATCGGCAGGGCTGCTGTCAGCCTGGGAAATGTTTACTTCGACCAGGGAAAACTGGAGGAAGCCAGACGCTACTATGAACAGGCCTTGCGGGTTCATCAAGAGATCGGCGCACAACCCGCCGATATTGGAAGCGACATGGGAAGTATTGCCAACGTTCTCGATAACCTGGGCGATCTGGTGGGCGCGACCCGCATGCAGGAAAAGTCTTTGCAAGGTTTCCGCGATGGCGGCGACCAGCGCGGCGAGAGCACCACGCTCCTCAATCTGGGGAATGTCCTGGTGGAGCGAGGCGAGTTGAGCCAGGCCATCGTAGACTACGAGCGGGCAGCCGCGATTACTGAGAAAATCGGATACAAGCTCGGTGGCGCTGCCAACTTCGCAGGCTTCGCCCAAATCTCCCTGATTCGGGATCAAGTCTCACAGGCGCGTGATCAAGAGAAGCAGGCTCTAGCGCTCCAGAAGGATGCCGGCGACTCGGTTGAAATGGCGCTGAGCCAGCTTGCGCTTGCCACCATCGCAATGGAGCAGGGCAAGCCAGCGGAGGCCGAGGCGCTGATTAGAGCGGCGGCCCCGCAGTTTGACCAGCAGACGATGGCTACCGCTGCCAGCCAATCCGCTGCTCTTCTGGCGCGAGTTTTGCTGGCGCAGTCGAAAATCGGAGACGCCGAGACTGCTGCAGCCAATGCCCTGGCTCTGGCCGAACGCACCAGTGATCGCTCGACCCATCTTTTGGCGACTCTGGCTGCCGCCGAAGTGAACGCGCGCACCGGCAAGGAGCCTGCCGCAACGAAGGCGTTGCAATCCGTTCTCACCGGGTCTGTCCGCGATGGCTACAAGGAGTTTGAATTCGAGGCGCGGCTGGATCTCGGCCGACTGGAGCTTCGTTCTTCGAGGGCGTCGGGCCGGCAGCGACTGGAGAAACTGAAGGAAGACGCGAGCCGGAAGGATTTCCGTCTCATCGCTCGCAAGGCCCGCGAAGAGCTCGATCGTTAGATCGTTAGCCCTGTGCCAAAAGCACCCCGCCGACTCGGAAACCTCAGCATGTACGGCATCTCGGACGTGGTTGTACTAACCATCTAAGGAGCCACCGCATAGGGTATGATCGCTCGCCGGGTGGTTGCGATGAACTCACAGCTCGATCGCCGATCCGCGCGTTTTGCATTCTGCATCGCCACACCTTTGCTGCTGACCCTAGCCACGGTTACAGCAGCCCAAACGAAGGACTCTCCCCAACCCTACAAGTTAATGCTGGGGGAAATTTCCGGGCGCGTCTCCCGCTCCGATACCGGCGAATCTGTTCCCAAGGCCCAAGTCGGACTCTATCCTGCCGATCCCGACACAGCGAAGGCTGCCGGTCCTGAGCGCATCGTGCGCACCGGACCAGACGGCACGTTTGTGTTTCCCGATCTTCCTGCCGGCATGTTTGGAGTTTCGGTTTGGCGCAACGGATTTTCACAATTCTCGTCGCAAGAGGATGACCACGGTCAATTCGTCACCCTTAAGCCCGGACAAAAGCTGGAAGGTCTGGCCCTGCGCCTTCACCCCACAGGCTTGATCGCCGGGCAAGTGTCCGACGAGGACGGTGAAGCAGTGCAGGGCCTTGAGGTCTTCGCTTTGCGCATCCTCTTTCAGCCAGGTGGGCGAAAACAGGTTTCCCTTTCCGCTCGGACCATCACTGACGATCTGGGCAACTTCCGCATACCGGATCTTCCGCCCGGCTCTTACTACGCGAGCGCGGGTGGTTTGATCCAGCATCCGATGGGGGCCGTGGGACTCAAGCAGGGTCCGACCGGCGGCGTGCATTATCGCAACACGTTCTATCCCGGAACCTCGTCGCTGGACGAAGCGGAAGTGTTGAAAGTCGGCCCCGAGTTGACCACCAACGACCTCCGATTCACCGTTCCGACAGAAAGAAACTACGCAATCGCAGGCAAGGTTCTTGTCGGAGTGGGGCGGCCGACGCTTAGAGATACCGAGATCAGCTGCCAGAGGGCAGATGCAGGGGGGTACACGTTTTCAGAAGGCGCTGGGCAAACCGTCCAGATGGAATCAGATCATTCTTTCAAGTTTTCGTCACTCGCTCCTGGTGACTACACGCTCAGCGTGAACGAAGTCGACGCGGGCGTCGTAAAGGAGCTGGGTTTTGCATCGGTTCGTCTCGTGGACTCCAACCTACTCGCTAACATCGAAGTCGGTCGCGCTGCCGAAGTGCACGGGAGTGTTGAGGCTCCCCGTGGTCTTTCGCTGGCGGGGAAACGCATCACGCTGGAAACATTCTGGTCAGGTTTTTATCTTCTCCATCAAGCTCCGGGCGTCGATCCCAGCGGGCGATTCGTCATCACCAACATACCGCCCGGCGAATTCGTCTTTACTGTTTCAGAGGCCCAAGGGGAGGAATCAGCCTATGTCAAGAAGGCGATCTGTAACGGTCGGGATTACGCGTTCCGCGACTTCACGCTGGCGGTTGGGACTGCCCTCGACTGCGATGTCACTCTGGCCAGCGACACCGGCACAATTCACGGGAAGGTGAGAGATGGCGAAAACCCGGCTCCCGGGCTAGTCGTTGTTTTAGTCCCTGAGTCAAGGCAGCTTCGCGGGATTCCGCGCAATACGCTAACCACCGGAACGGATGTTGCCGGTCAGTACAAAATCGCGGGAGTGATTCCCGGTGAGTACCTGCTGTTTGCTGTCCCACCGAGCGCAGACCACGGGTATTTCGCCGCCGATTTTCCCGAGCGCCATGCCGACATCGCCGAGCACGTACGCGTCGACCCCAGCACAACCCAGGTCATCAACCTGAAATCCTCCAAGGTGGAACGGTGAGGGTTCCGGTGTCGCCCCGGCCGCTGGGCGCTGACAACTACTTGGGGGCCCCGGCAGTAACTGGAAAAACCAAAAACGGCATAACAAGTCTTGGTCAGTCGCTTACTGTCAACGGGTGTACTTCGTCTGAAGCATACGTTGATACGTTGTACTGCAGAAATGCAGTCAATAGCCCACTGGCGGTCTGGGATCCGCAATGGAGAACGGCGGCTGGGTCATAATGGCGTTCAAGCGTTCAAGCGTTCAACCCGTCAACCGCTTGCTCTGGCTTCCGCTGCTTCCTCTGACGTTTGCGCTCGAACCGCTCGAACGCTGGGATTCAGCGATTCAGCGATTCATATGAAACCGAGAGGCGGTAAAAGGTAGAAGGTTGGAAGGTTTGGAAGGTTGACCGGCGCACAATAGGAAAAGGCCGACCATGTTTCCAT
>Ga0302326_10029535_pt1 | contig 10997 bp, 9 predicted proteins | sample Palsa_T0_3_FD_202264 | JGI IMG/M metagenome (GOLD analysis project Ga0302326, IMG submission 202264) | Peat permafrost microbial communities from Stordalen Mire near Abisko, Sweden - Palsa_T0_3 | ecosystem: Environmental > Terrestrial > Soil > Palsa > Peat permafrost | place: Sweden: Abisko...
GCCTACGGTAAACCCAGCCCCAGCCGCAGCCAGCAGCACCAGATCGCCCTTCTTGAGCTTGCCCTCTTCGACAGCCGTTCCCATCGCCAGCGGAATTGTCCCAGCCGAAGTATTGCCGTACTTTTCAATATTGATAATCACACGCTCAGACTCAATCCCGATGCGGTCCGCAGTCGCCGTAATAATGCGCTTATTCGCCTGATGCGGAATGAAGCAACCAAGATCCTTGCCTTCCACGCCATTGCGCTCCAGCACGCGAGTCGTCGCCTCAGCCATCTTGCGCACAGCAAACTTATAGACCGTCTGCCCATCCTGGTGAATGAAGTGCATCCCACTCGCCAGCGTTTCAGCAGAGGTTGGATTGAGACTCCCGCCGCCCGCCAGATTCAGAGCCGGCCCACCCGATCCATCAATCTCATGCACAAAGTCAATCAGCCCAACTTCACCTTCTTCAGCCGGTTCAATCAGCACCGCTCCCGCGCCATCTCCAAAGAGAATGCAGGTCGTCCGGTCCTTGTAGTTGACGATCGTCGAATTGGCATCCGCACCAATCACCATCACCTTCTTGTGCGCGCCGCTCTCGACCAGCTTCGCGCCCGCCTGCAAAGCAAACACAAACCCCGAGCAACCGGCGGAAACATCAAATCCCCACGCGCCCTTCGCGCCGATTTTGTCCTGCACCAGGCAAGCCGTCGAAGGGAACATCATATCCGGCGTAACCGTGCCGACAATGATCGCTTCCACATCCGTCGCCGGAATCCCACGAGCCGCCAGGCATCGCCGCGCCGCCTCGGCCGCCATATCGCTCGTTCCCTGGCCTTTTTCCAGAATGTGGCGCTCTTTAATGCCGGTGCGTTCCGTGATCCACTGGTCGTTTGTCTCGACCATCTTTTCGAGATCTGCGTTGGTCAGAATTTTAGGGGGAACGTAAGTGCCGAGTGCGCTGATTTTGACTCGTGTGCAATGCGGGCCGCGGAAGACCTGACTGGAAGCTGGGGTCAAACTAAACTCTCCTTCAGGCCATCCCTCCGCCCCGATAACCGGAAGCAGGGCGAATCCGGGTCTGCCTGATTTCGGTGTGCCACAAGTACCGGTGTCAAAAAGCGACACCAAAAAAGTACCGGGTGACCTACTGCGCCCACACTGACCCGTTACCGTTGCTTCCTTCCGGACCTGGCGGGGTTGGCGGGGTTGTGTCGCGTAGGACCCGGCACTAACTGATGATACCATTCGGCGGCGGCCTTCAAAGACTCCGGCGTCGCCCGTCGCCCTTGAAACAAGGACCCCGATCCGTCCCCGGTTTTCAAATCTCCCGATGCATCTCCGCCTGTGAACCATCACAATCGCCGCGCTCGATATTTTGCCAAAGATACCGTCGAAATCAATACCCCGGTACAATGAAAGAGTGAGCAAACTTTCCACTCCCACGGAGGCGAAACTCGCCCCAACCGTGGGCTTTATTTCGTTGGGCTGCCCCAAAAATCTTGTCGACTCCGAAGTCATGATGGGGCTGCTGGACCGCGCCGGTGCGCGCCTGACCAGCCATCCCGAAGACGCCGAGATTCTCGTCGTCAACACCTGTTCCTTCATCGATTCCGCCAAGCAGGAGTCCGTCAACACCATCCTCGAAATGGTGCAGCACAAGACTGCCGGCACAGCAAAGCGCCTCATCGTAGCCGGATGCCTCGTCGAGCGCTACCGCGACGAAATCCAGAAAAACATCCCTGAAGTCGACGCCGTCGTCGGCACCGGCGAGCTCGAAGCCATCTTGGCGGCAGCAGGACTATCCCAAAGCATTGCCCATACGGCTAGTACCTCGCCCTTCAACATCCTGAGCGCCAGCGATTTAGTCGAACGCGCCCCCAGCGCCGTCCACAAGCACTCACGCCCGGAGGGCGATCTGCGCGAAGAACAGGGCCGCTTCAGCCGCGAACACTGGGACGGAGCCATCGCCAGCCTGCCCAACTACCTCTACTCCGACGAAACGCCGCGCATCCTCACCACCCCGCGCTCGTCCGCCTACATCAAGATCGCCGAGGGCTGCGACCACCCCTGCGGCTTCTGCATCATTCCGCAGCTACGCGGCAAGTTCCGCAGCCGCCGCATGTCCTCCGTGATCGCCGAAGCCGAAAATCTCGTCAAGCAGGGCGTCCGCGAAATCACCCTCATCGGCCAGGACACCACCTGCTACGGCGAAGACCTCGGTCTCAAAGACGGCCTCGCATCGCTGCTCGAAGCCCTGGCAGGCATCGAGGGGCTGAAATGGCTGCGCTTCCTCTACGCCTACCCCAACAAGGTCACCACAAAGCTGCTCGAAACCATCGCCGCCCACGACAACATCGCCAAGTACCTCGACGTGCCGCTGCAACACGCCAGCCCCGCCGTCCTCAAGCGCATGAAGCGCGGCGGCAGCGGCGAAATCTTCCTCAAGATGATCGAGAAAGCCCGCAGCATCGTCCCAGACCTGGTCCTGCGCACTACCTTCATCGTCGGATTCCCCGGCGAAACCGACGAAGACTTCCAGCAACTCGAAGCCTTCGTCCGCGAAGCCAAGATCGACTGGCTCGGCGCCTTCCCCTACTCCGACGAAGAAGGCTCCCCAGCCTTCGACCTCGACGCCAAAGTCCCCAAACGCACCATCGAGTCCCGCCGCAAGCGCCTCATGAAGCTCCAGCAGAAGATCAGCGCCGAGCGCCAGCAAAATTGGATCGGCCGCGAATTCGACCTGCTAGTAGAAGGCGTCAGCGACGAAACCGAACTCCTCTGGCAAGGCCGCACCATGCTCCACGCCCCGGAGATCGACGGCAAAGTCCTCATCAACGACTTCGGGACAGAATCCGACGGAAGCCCTCGCGAAACTCTGGTCCCCGGCACCTTCTACCGCTGCGAAATCACCGAATCCCACCACTACGACGTAGTAGCCCGCATCTTGGAATAACCTACAACAGCAAAAGTAGTTGTCATCCTGAAGTAGTTGTCATCCTGAAGTAGTTGTCATCCTGAAGTAGTTGCCATCCTGAAGTAGTTGTCATCCTGAAGTAGTTGTCATCCTGAAGTAGTTGTCATCCTGAAGTAGTTGTCATCCTGAAGTAGTTGTCATCCTGAGCGCAGCGAAGGACCTGCTTCTGCTTTTCCATCCGCACAGCGCGTCGTCACTGCACTTCAACCACCCGAAACCCCACCCCATACAACAGCGCCTCAAGACTCGCCTGCGCATTCGTCTTCGCCTTATCCAGAATCCCGTCCTCAATCGCCGCCTGCCCAATCTGATCCTCAGCCGCCTTGCGCGCCTCAGTCTCAAGATTCGGATCAGCCGTTACCAGCATCCCCGTCTCCCTCGAAAACACTCGCGTCTTCTGGTTATCCAGCCGCGTCGACAGCACAATCGGCTTCGGCAACCGGATGCTCACATGGTCGCCGCTCACGCTCACATCGCCCGGCTGCAGCTGGCTCAAATCCACTCCCGCAGTCACCTCGCCATGCGCGATCAGCAGTAGCTTCTCCCCGACCAGCATGTTGGGTAGCACATCGCTCACCCGCTCCCCCACCACAATCTTGTCCATCGAGTACTCAACCGTCTCCAGCCGCGAAAGCTTCCGGATCCGCTCCACCACTGCCGCCTGAGATACGTCGATCGTCGTGCTCCGCCCGGTCAGCAAACTGGCCAGCCGGTGCAACATCCCCTCGTCAGCCGACACCCACACGCGCCCCACAACCATCAGAAGCGCAAAACCGGCAAGCCCTCCCACAACCACTCCGAGAACCAGCAGCGCGCAGCCGCCCGCAGCTCCCGGCCCCATCCGCTTCCGTTCGCGTATCAGAGGTCGCTCGTTAATTGGAACAATCTCCGGCATCTCGTCCAAAAGCTCGTCTCGCTCAGGCTCACCGTGTTCAGGCGTCATGGCCATATCGCGACCAGCATACCGCGCCTCAGAACCGAAGGCTGTTCCCGTTGGCGCACTACCTCACTTTTGGTTCAAAGCGCAACCGGCCCATTTGCCCTCGCCGCCCACCATTTTCAAGGCACGCTAATTCCCGGCACCTTCTACCGCTGCGAAATCACCGAATCCCACCACTGTGACGTAGTAGCCCGCATCCTCGAATGACCCCTTAAACGGCGAAAGCAGTTGTCATCCTGAGCACAGCGAAGGACCTGCTTTTGCCTTTTTTTCTGTTATTTCGGCAGGGAATCCGCTTGTGGTTTTGGAGCGTCAACGCCTCCGAAAATTGTTCCACGTGGAACAATCCCCGGCGAACGGCAAGCCTTTGGCGAGCAATGTTGGAAGCTGCTTGGTTTCAATAGATTGCACTTGCGTAATTTATGAGGCAAATGTGCCTTGTTACAGCGAACGGGGAAGGGACGAAATAAGCGGCGTGGAACAGCCCCATCAGCGGGTTGGATTCCGCCACTTTTGCCCCCGCTTATCTTTCTGTCATTGCCGCCCGGGAATCTGCTGTTGTCTTATTTCTGGAATATCGCACTTCCAGCGGGGGTGCCCAGGTCTCGAGATGTGGGGCACCCTCACCCTGCGCTGCCGTTTGCGAGAAAGAGTAAGACCTGGACCACCCGCCCGCTATTGGTGGTTCTTTTTCCATTCCTCATACGAGATGCGGGGGATGCTGATGAACGCATCCCGCGTCCGCACGTAGTTGCCGAGGCCGTTCATGCGGCCGATGGAATGGAGTTGGTCGGCGTGGATGTAAGGCCCCGCCGGATCGACAAAACGGTCGTCGACGTAAATGCAGACGACGCGGCCCAGAATGATTCGTGAACGGCCGATCTCCATGGTGGTGTACTCGTGGCACTCGAGCGCAGCGTGGGCCTCGGCGATGCGCGGCGGCCTGACCTTTTGCGAAGGCGCGGTGGTGAATCCCGCCATCTCAACCTCGCTCATGCCTGCCGGAAAATCGGTGGCGCAGATGTTCATCTTCTCAGCGATGTCCTCGGTGACTACGTTGACCACGAACTCGCCGGTGCGGCGGATGTTGCGGGCCGTGTCCTTGGGGACAAAAACATCCGTGGGGCGGTTGGTGACGCCGATGCCGATGATCGGCGGATCGGTGCACAGGTAGTTGTACGCGCTGAACGGTGCGGCGTTCAAAACGCCGTGCTCGTCCATGCTGGTGATGAGCGCGATGGGCCGTGGCGCTACCAGGCCGACGAGCAGCTTGTAAGTAGCGCTGCCGGGAGTTTTGTCGAGATCGAATTGCATTCAGATTCCTTTAGCTTTTTCTCTGAGGCCATTGTAGGCCGCGTGTTTTCCAACTCAATTCACTGCTCTGTGGCCCGCATTCTCGGCCATTGATCATACACAGATAGAGTAGAATTCCGTCGATCAGAAGCACGCTTTATTTCGAACGCAGCGTTCGATGTTTTCGATAGGAGCCACGTATATGGAACTCCGCCATCCCCGCTATTTGTGTGCAGTCGCCGGGTGCCCCAGGTCTCGCTTCTGACACCTGGGACTAACAAGCTCAATCGCACTCCGGACACCCACCCGTTGCTGATCATTGCCCCCAACTCAGGCACAATAGAACAAGGGCAAAGCTGCAGAATTGGAAAGCGCCCAAACCGCCGCGCAAACATATGCATTTTGACGCACAAATCTCCGGCTAATGCGCCGTTACACGCACCTAATCTTCCACCCAACTCCTTTAACATGTTTAGTTTGCATCGGATTTGGACACACCCTCCCCCGGGTACACGGTAACCCGTTACTTTGTTTGCCCAAAAACTGGGGAAAATGGCCAGCGTTCGCCGCGAAAAAATACCGCGATCAACGCTGCATCTGGATATATCGCCGCGACACTGCGAGAATAGTGAGGAACGGTCGCAAATCCAAGAAGTGATAAGCTGATGCCCAAGGCTCCCAAAATCAAAGCGCTTCACTGCCCAACCTGCAGGAAGCTGGTGAAGGCCACCGACGAAGACTTCCCCTTCTGCAGCGACCGCTGCCGCCGCATCGACCTCGGCAAATGGGCCATGGGGGTCTACAAGATCAGCTCGCCAGTGATCGATCCTGATGTGCTTGAAGACCTGGAAGGCCATGACCGAGACCGATAGAGTCAACCCGATCGACCCAATTGAGGCAGTCGCCAACGCCCGCCTCAATGCCGCTCAGGGCGGCTGGCCAGCAGCACCGGCCTGCTCCTTCCGCGCTGGACGGAAAACCTTCTGGGCATGGGCCATCGCCACCTTCTTCGGCGCAGGCCTCGGCAAACCCGGCCCTGGCACCTGGGGTTCCGTAGCCGCGACCCTGATCTGGACCGCAACCGCCCTGCTCCTCCATCCCAGCCCGCAATCGCTGCTCGGCCTCACCCTCTCCGGAATTGTTCTTTCGATCGCCCTCGGCGTCCCGGCGGCCACCATCGCAGCCCGCGAAAGCGGCCGCAAAGACCCCGGCTTCGTGGTAATCGATGAAGTAGCCGGCGTCTGGATCACACTCCTCGGCGCCGTCTACCACCCCGACTGGAAACACATCGTCCTCGCGCTGCTGCTCTTCCGAGCCTTTGATATCACCAAGCCATTTCCAGTACGCCAGCTTGAAAAACTCCCTGAAGGATGGGGAATCGTCTTCGACGACGTGGCCGCCGGGTTGTATGCTTGGGCAGTGCTGTTGTTGCTGAACCGATGGATTTGATCCACTGGATCTAGTTTTTGGACGTGACACCGATGCCCAGGCTTGCGAAACAAACCTCGCTCCCTCCAGTAATTGAGAGCGTATTCCCGGCGGCAGCCCTGCCCGGCGGCGACGTGGAGGTGCGCGGCAGGAACCTCGGCCCGCAGGCGCTTGCAACGCCGGTTGTGCTCATCGACGGCATTTCCGCTCACCTTCTCATGAGCAGCGAAAGCCGCCTCTGCTTTCGCGTACCGGAACGCGCGACTACGGGCCTGATCGAAATTCGCAACCAGGACGGAGCCAGCAATACCTTCCCGGTAACCATCGCCCGCGAGCTCTCGGACGGCCTGCATCCCGTCACCAGCCCGGTCGTCAGCCGCTCCGGAATGACCTTCGCCACCATCTCCGGGCAGCGCGGCAAGCAGACGCCCGTTTCCATCGTTCGCGTCAGCCCGGACCGAGTCGGAACACCGTTTGTCAGCGGCATCCTCAACCCGACCGGCCTCGCCTTCGATCCCGAGGGCACGCTCTACGTCACCTCGCGCGCCGAGGGCACCGTCTACCGCATCGACGCCGGCGGCGAGGCAACCGTCTACGCCGAGGGCATGGGCGTCGCCACCGGAGCAGCCTTCGACGCCGACGGCAATCTTTTCGTCGGCGACCGCAACGGCACCATCTTCAAGATCGCTCCGGGCAACTCGGATGGCGCACGCAATATCTTCGTTTACGCGACACTGGAGGCCAGTGTCTCCGCCTACCATCTCGCCGTCGCCGCCGATGGAACCCTCTTCGTCACCGCGCCATCGCTCTCACCCAACGATTGCATCTGGGCCATAGACCGCGACGGCAGCACTTCAGCCTGGTTCCGCGGCCTCAGCCGTCCGCAGGGCCTCGCCCTGGACCGCGACGGCAACATCTACGTCGCTGCCTCCCTGCGCGGACATCGCGGACTGATCCGCGTCACCCCCGGGGGCCACGCCGAACTCGTTGTCGCCGGATACAACCTCGTCGGCGTCGCATTCTCCCCGCTCGGAACCGCAGTGCTGGCCACCAACGAAGCCGTTTATGATGTCGAGTTGGGCGTGGAAGGGCTAAAACTCTTTTGAAATACGTCCACTGCAGCGACTAGATCTACGGAATCCAATCCCACACGGTTTAAGAGAATATAAAAATGAAACGTAACTCTATCCTCCTCGCTTCCGCCCTGCTCGTCCTTTCGCTTCCGAGCCTGGCCCCGGCACAACAACCCGCCAACCGGCCCGCCATTACCGGTATTTCGCATCTGACCCTCTTCGCCGACGACATCGCAAAATCGAAGCCGTTCTACGCCAACCTGCTCGGCTGGGACCCCGTCCCCGCCAGCGGCACGCAATCGGGTATCCGCTTCTACGCGAATCACGCGCAGTACGTCGAACTGATCACTCCGGCGACACCCGGCGGCGCGAATCGGCTCGACAGCGTGGGCTTTTCCACCTCGAATGCCGATGCCCTGCGCAAATACCTCGGAGCCAACGGCGTCGCAGTGCCCAAGGCCGTCACTGTCGAGAAGAACGGCGACCGCAGCTTTCTCGTCCGCGACCCCGAAGGCAACAAAGTCTCTTTTGTTCAGGAAGGACACCATCCTCCCGTTGCACCCAAGTCGGCCTCAGAAGAACTGAGCAACCACATCATGCATGCCGGTTATGTGGTGCGAAACCGAGCCGCGCTTGACCATTTCTACAAAGATCTCCTCGGATTTCACCTCTACTGGCAGGGCGGCAATCCCGACACACAGGTCAACTGGGTCATGATGCAGGTTCCCAACGGCACAGACTGGATCGAATACATGCTCCTGCTCCCGGCATCGCCGTCGCGAGGACAGTTCGGCAGCGCCAATCACCTCGCGCCTGGCGTCACCAGCGTCGCCGAGTTGCAGGCGCGCCTCGAAAAGCGTGGCTGGAAGCCAGCCGACAACAAGAATCCGCAAGTCCTCGGCGTCGATGGAAAGATGCAACTGGACCTGCACGACCCCGACGGAACCCGCGTCGAATTCATGGAGTTCAAACCGGTAAAGGAAGCCTGCTGCTCTGCCTACACGGGGGTCCAGCCGAGTCCAACACCGGGCTGGTAGCCGAGGCTGGTAATTTCAAGGAGTGAGCGCTCTTCCACGATGAAGGAAACGCGCTAACCAAAGGTCGAGCATGAAATCCGAAATCATTGCAGTCGGTTCCGAGTTGCTCACTCCCTACCGGCAGGATACGAACTCGCTTTACCTGACCGAAAAGCTCAATGAGATCGGCGTCGGCGTAGTCTTCAAGACAATCGTCGGAGACCGCAAACGCGACCTCGTCAATGCCGTGCGCACTGCACTAGGCCGCGCCGATCTCGTTGCCGTCATGGGCGGCCTCGGACCCACCGAAGACGACCTGAGCCGCGAAGCAGTCGCTGAAGCGCTCGGCGTCGGAATTCGCCGCGACGGCCAGCTCGTCGTAGCCCTCGCTGCGCGCTTCGCCCAGCGCCGCATCCCGATGACCGACAACAATCTCAAGCAGGCCGATATCATCGAGGGCGCAACCGTACTGCCCAACGCCAATGGAACCGCCCCCGGCCTGTGGCTCGACACCAGCTACAACGGCCATCGCAAGCTTGTCATGCTCGTCCCTGGTCCTCCGAAGGAGTGCAAGGCGCTCTTTGCCGACCAGTGCATTCCTCGCCTGCGCGAGATTCTTCCGGTGCGACATATCGCCAAGCGTGTCCTCAAAGCGACCATGATTCCCGAGTCCACCGCCGACGCGCTGCTCGCACCCATCTACTCGACTTACAAAGACGTCGAAACCACCATCCTCGCCGGAAACGCCGAGATCCAGCTCCAGCTCTTTTGCGCCAAACCCTCGCTCGAACTCGCCCGGCACCGTGTCGACGAACTGGCCAGCAAGCTCGAAGAAGCGCTCGAAGAGCATCTCTTTTCTTCCACTGGCGAAACCCTCGAACAGATCGTCGTCTACTACCTCGAACTCAAGCAGGAAACCCTCGCCGTAGCCGAAAGCTGCACCGGCGGCCTGCTGGCCCAGCGCATCACCAGCATCAGCGGCAGTTCCCGCTCATTCCTCGGCGGAGCCGTAGTCTACTCCAACGAACTCAAAGCTGATTTCGCAGGCGTCCCGCCGCAACTCATCGCAAACCACGGAGCAGTCAGCGCAGAAGTAGCCGAAGCCATGGCGCAGGGCATTCGCCGCCGAGTCGGCGCCAGCATGGGCGTAGGCATCACCGGAATAGCCGGCCCCGGCGGAGGCACCGCAGAAAAGCCAGTAGGCCTTGTCTACGTAGCCGTAAGCTACGGTAACAAAACAGAATCTCGCGAATGCAACTTCAGTGGCGACCGCGACCGCATCCGCCTCTGGGCCAGCCAGCAAGCCCTGGACATGATCCGGCGGAGACTCATGTAATCTCCTGACATGTCAGCGGACATTCTCAAGGCGGAGACATAGATGATTTCGCGACGCTCAATCGTCTACTTTGCCATTGCGTTGATTTCGACCGCAATCCTCACATACCGAGTGTCTTCTTTTCAGCGAACCTGCCACCAGTACATGCGCGCGCATCAAGTGAGAGCAGAGCATCCTGAACTACCAAAACAATCGCCAAAGCCAGACAGTCCCAAGCTGGTCGACTTTGATCCGTGCAGCTACGAGGACCCGTCCTCTGTTTTCGACAGAGTACTTCTCCTGATCGCGCTCACCTCTGTTCCAGTCTCGGTCGCTTCATTGATTCGTGATCGCGTACGCAGGATTCAGTGAAACGGATACGTGAAATCGACGCTTGTTATGCGTAGCCGTTTTGGCTACACTAACCACAGAGGTACCCCATGCGTCACATTTCACTCCGAGAATTCCGCACTCGCGGCGCAAAAGCACTCCAAGATGTTCCCCCCGGAGAAACTGCCCTGCTCGTCGGTCAGAATGGTCCTGCTTACTTTTTGGTTCCTGTGCTCGGTGACGTCGTTCAAGAGGATCGGGATCTCCGCCGAGCGATGGCCCTGGCAAGCCTCCGCGAGGGATGGCGCCTTGCCGAAGCATCTGGGGCTAACCTGGTAACCGAAGAAGAGATTGAAGCTGAAATCGACCGTATTCGCAGATCGCCAGAAGGCGAGGAGAAAGAGTGCGCTTAGTCGTCCTCGATACCAATGTTATTGTCTCTGCAAGCATCACTCCTATTGGGCCGCCGGCAAAGATTATTACGGATTGGATATTCAGTGGCATGGTTCATGTAGTGACCAGCCCCAAAGTTGCGACAGAATACAGGGAGGTTATGCGGCGCGCCAAATTCCACCGTTACGGGTTTCCGCCGCTTTGGCTGGAGTCTTTGATTGAAGAAAGCATGCGGCTTCCAGATCCAGCA
>Ga0302326_10029536_pt1 | contig 10997 bp, 12 predicted proteins | sample Palsa_T0_3_FD_202264 | JGI IMG/M metagenome (GOLD analysis project Ga0302326, IMG submission 202264) | Peat permafrost microbial communities from Stordalen Mire near Abisko, Sweden - Palsa_T0_3 | ecosystem: Environmental > Terrestrial > Soil > Palsa > Peat permafrost | place: Sweden: Abisko...
CGCCGGATCGGCGCCGTGCTGCCGCTCGAATTCGTCGCGCGAGCCGCCGGCGTAGCCGTCGGGAATATCGCTTTGCGGCCGAAGCGTGACGGTAACATCGATGCGCTCCCCCGGATCGACCGGCGCTAGCAGCGTCGCGTCGGGAACGCCGGGCTTGCGGCTGCCGCTGATGTCAACGCGCGGCGGAGAAGAGCGACTAATATTCAAGACGGCGACCCCCAGAAAGCGAATGCAGTAAGTGCTCGCTCTTTCACGCGCCGCCGCCGGCACGCAAGGGTATCGTAGGCGCTAGTGCGCGATATCAAGCTCGGGCCGTTCCCGCATTGGCAATTTTGGTAGCCAAGTGCGAAGGACGAGGTAGCGCGCCTTAAGCCTTAGAACGCCGCCGCATGGGTACTTGGCCGGAGGACGCGTTGCTGATCCGTCTCTCCGAACGCTGCCGAACGTGTCGATACGAATATAATGTCTACGCTTGGTACCGCGAGCCGCACATACTGGCCCGTTGCGCCAACGCCACGTGCGACGCCAGCCGCGGCAATCTGGACCACGCCATACATGGCGCCGCATTTGGCATTCTCGGTGAATCGGGTTCCGGTCGAGCTAACCGTTTTGTGCAGACCAACGCGCAGAAGGCAATCACAAGGAAAGTTGCCGACGGTGCGTGCGTTCATTGCCGTCTTCATGCGGCGGGCGTTACGCGCAAGGGCGCCGTTTCGATTCCCGCCGGATGGCGCTCCGCTCGGCCAACGATTCAACTCAGCTTGTTACGAGGCGTCGTAGAAACCGCCCCGACACGCGATTTCACGGAAATCTCAGCAGGTACGCACGGCGATCATATCATTCACGTTCGGTTGCACGATCGCATCGAAGCGGATTTGAGTGGTGAGCAAAGTGTCTGCGCGCGCAAGCATTGGGTGGTTCCATCGTGCCCCATGCACAATCAAGCGCGTAGTTCGAGTTTGGAGCCCCTTCCGTACCTGCTGCACCTTTTTGCCTTCTTCGTGGAAGCAAGAAGTTTGCGGATCGGAGATGTCCTGGCGGAAACCTATCTTTTTACCGACGCGGCGCGTATCGCGCACGCGCATCTGCTGTCGGAAGAGCGCGCGGTGCGGGCGCAAGAACGCGATTCAACCTCGTGAATGCAGTGCGACCACGTTGGAGTCGCGTGAGACTCGTGGCGCCAGTTCGTCGTGCGCGATGAAGGCCACAATGTCTTTGGGCCGTATCGAGGCCGTGTGACGCTGGGAACAGCTAAAGGTACTTGCCACCACGATCGTGATCGCACTCGCACCGACGCTCTCGGCCAGCTGAATTTGATCGCGCGTGGGGCCGTCCACGTAAAAGGAACCGTCTGTCAGCAACACGGTATACATGCGATCCATCACGACCGCTCCTTTGCGTGACGAGGTCGTCCGACCATTGCGCTATCCACAGACATTTTCTCCACGGGGATATTGTGGATAACGCATCGGTGTGCCAGATGCTTGGCATCACAGGGTTTCCGAGGGACCGTCCGTTCGCAGCAGCCCGTAGTCGTTGGGGTGGAATGCTTGCGCAGCCGTTTGCTGCGGGAAGCGGCTTTTCGGTAACACGTCGTTGCGCAAGAAGAACGCATTAACGCCCTTTTCGTCCGTTCCCACGAGCGCATAGCCGAGGCGTGCGCCGAGCGTTTCGAGTGATGCCAGGCTTGCCCCCATGTAGCCGTCTTCTTTCCAGCGGTGCTCGGGATTGTAACGCATCACCCAGCGCTCTGGCGGTGGTCGCGTGCCGTTGTACTCGATAACGACAACGCGCGGGCGAAACGCCGCGAGCGCTTCCCAAACCCAGTAGTCGTTACCATCGATGTCGATCGACAGCAGATCGAATTCCAGCGGAACGCCGCAACGCCGGAAGATATCGTCGATGTTGTCGCGCGTGATGAACGCGTGCTCGCGACGGACGCCCGGCAAGGCCCGGTAGTTGTCGTTCAAACGCCGGTGCTTTTCGGGATCGCCCTCGATCATGATGCCGTGCCAGCTCTTGCGCCGCGCCAGAAACGCCGTGTTGCATTCGAGCCCGTCTTCGACGCCGAATTCGACGAAGTACGGCCCCGTCGTGCCGATGCGTCGGAATATCTCGCCGAGGATGCCGTCCTCGCCGTTCTGCGAATAAGATTTCCATTCGTAGCCGTTGATGGCATTCGGAGAAAAGATGCGCATGAACGCGTGCCGTATTTTGCGCAAGAACAGCTTGAGATACATCAGTGCGGTTCCATCAGCCGGCGGGCGCGCGAGTCGAGGAAGCGGCCGCGCCAGCGATATTCAAAGCCTGCGCGGCGAACGATGTTCGTCGCGTGCGTGCGCAGCGTTTGCGCTTCGCGCACTGCCGCATCGACGCGGGCCGAGAAGCCGGGGTCGCGGCGCTCGAGCTCGACCCGAACCGCCAGCGCTGCCGCCGGATGGTCGCCGTCGTAGCGAAGCGCCCGCGGCCAAAAATCGCGAAAGAAATCGATCGGGTCCTCGTCGTCGAGATCGGCGTCGGCGTGCGTGCGTCCGGCTTGGCCGAGACTCGCGTACTGACGGCCCTTCTCTGCTTGCCTGCGCATCGGCAGCACCCAACCGTAGTGATCGTAGACGTACGGAATCGCCAAGGTCGCGCCGCTAACGCCCACGAGCTGCTCGTGGACGGGGCGCTCCCAGCGCAGGTTGGGCGTCACGCGAAAGAAACTCATGCGCCGCTCGATCGCTGTATACCACGTAAACGATTGAAGATAGTGGCGGGTGTAGCCGTCGACGACGGCAATGTCTGCGGGCAAGGTGGCAAGGTGGCCGGCGACCGTTGCCGCGATCGGGCGATGCAACTCGTCGGCATCGATGAACGCCGCCCACTCACCGCCGCCGTGGCGACGGTGTAGTGCGAGCACACGGTTGCGAGCATCGGAGAAATTCGCGAACGGCGCCGAATCGATAAACAGTCGTCCTTCGCGCGCAAACCGGCTAGCGGTAAGAACGCGCGCATTGATGCCGTCGGGTTCGCCGGAGTTCTCGTTGACGAAAACGCTGTCGACGACGCCGTGCAGACTCTCGAGCGTCGCCCCAAGAAACGGTTCTTCACGTTTGCCCACAATCAGATGCGCCGCGACGCTCATCCGCGCGTCTCTCGGACGACGCGCTCGAACACGTCCAGCGTTGCCGCCGCCGTCCGCGACCACGTTAGCGTCGCCGCCCGGCGGTGTCCGCGCTCGCGTAAGTCGGCCGCGAACGCCGGATCGTCGAGCACGCGCGCGAGCGCATCGGCGAAGGCAGCCGGATCATCCGGCGAGGCGTAGATAGCCGCATCGCCGCCTGCTTCGGCGAGCGACGACGAGCGAGCCGCAACGACGGGCGCACCGTAATTCATGGCCTCAAGTATCGGCAGTCCGAAGCCTTCGTATGTCGATGCGTACACAAAGGCGGCGCACGCCCGATAAAATGCCGCCAGCGTATTGTCATCGACATAGCCGAGCTGGCTGACGCGAAGCCCATCGTGCGGCGGTAACGCGAATGTCGGTGGCCCGATCTGTACGAAGTTGAGCGCTGGATCACGCTCGGCAAGAATGCGCATCGAGGCAAACACGGTGCCGAGATTTTTGCGTGGCTCTGTACCGCCGACGTAAAGCACGAAGCGGCCGTAAGCAGCCGGGTCGACGGCGGTATTCGCCGGAGCATGCGCCGGCCCGACGCCCAGTGGAACGGCCGTAAAGCGCTCGGGCGGCAGGCTCAGTACGAGCGAAAGCTGGCCCGCCGAAAATTGCGAGTCCGTGAGAATATGCGCGCACGTTCGCGCGGCAGCAAGAAACGATGCGCGCGCATCGTCGCTAAAATTCGGCAGAACAAACGTCGATGCGTCATGCAGCGTCGCCACCCGCGGGCCCGCAAACTCCGCCTCCCACGACGGGCCGTTAAACGGAAACCACAGCAAATCCAAGCCCGCGCGCGCGATGCTTTCGCGCGAACGCACCGCGTAGGGGCGCCTTCCGGCGGCGCGCCGGTAGCGACGTGCCGCAAACCACGGCGGACGTTCGGGTACGACGAGCGTGATCGCGATCCGTTCGCGCGCGGCCACGCTCCACTCATCGAGCAGCGCACGCACGTAGCGGCCGATCCCGCGTCCATCGTGCGGAAGATTCCAGGCGTCGACGCCGACGCGAATCACCCGTGTGCGACCCGGCGCAGCACCGCCAATGTTTCGTCTGCGCAGCGATCCCAGCTAAAGCCGGTCGCGCGCAAGAGTCCGCGGCGCGCAAGATCGGCGCGCGCGATGTCGCTCGCCGCCAAATCGCGTAGTACCGTCGTCCACTGCGCCACGTCTTCGGGGGCATCGACGTAACGCACGGCTTCACCGCCGACTTCCGGCAAGGACGCTGCGCGGGATGCGATCACCGGCGCGCCGCAAGCCATCGCCTCGAGTACCGGCAGCCCGAAGCCTTCATATAAAGACGGGACCGCGACGATCGTCGCGGCACGATACAGTGCGACGAGTCCCGCCGTATCGAACCCCTCGCACACGACGGCGTCGGGGATTGCGGGATCGGCCCGCGTGAACACCAGCGCGCATTCTGCGGGATCGAATGCTGCGCGGTACGCCGCCGCGAGCGTCGCGACGTTCTTGTGCGCATCGTGCGCCCCGACGTAGAGTAAATACCGCCGGCCGCGTAAGGCAGCCGGCAGCGCATCGGCGAGCCCGGGCGAGAAAACCCGGTCGACGCCGAGCGCGACAACCTCCAAAGGCGTTTCACCAACAGCGAGATAGCGCCGCACCTCGCGCGCGGTAAAATGCGAATCGCAGACAATTGCGTCCGCCGTTGCCGCGGTGCGCCGAAACGGCGCTTGCTGCGATTCGCGCCGCTGCTCGCTCGAAGCCGGAAACGCGAATGGAGCCACGTCGTGGATGGTCGCAACGGCGGGAACGTTCGCGCGAAAAAAGGTGCCGTTCCACGGATGCCACACGACGTCCGCGTCACGCGGAACGCGATTGGCGATGCGTGCTTGCGGGGCATCGATCGAATCGCGCATCGCTTGCGCGTGACGAAACGGGAAGAGATCGCGCACGAGCAGCGTCAGGCGAATGTCGGCGCGCCGGGCGAAACGCGTGAGTACGGCCCGCACGTAGCGCCCGATTCCTCGTCGGTCGCGGGCGAGGTCGTGTGCATCGACGGCGATGTGCAGCGCTGCCGTCACTTCTTCGGACACGACGCGAGGGTCGTCAAACCATCGCTCGTCGTGTGAGTGAGAATGTACTTCAGCAACGGCTCGAAGGAATTCGTATCGGTACCCGGCGGCGGCAAAACCATCCGCACCGGGTCGTTTGGATGCAAGCGGAGTTGCGTGCTCGACCAGGGATCGTTTTGTTCCGGATTCGTGTACGGCCACGGATACGGGATGACGACTCGCTCCGTGTGGTCGTCGGGAAAGCTCACCGTTGCGGAAACACGTTCGATTTGCGTGTTATGGTCGGGGTTTTTCGGCGGCCCGACAACGTTGAACATGACCTCACCGCACGGCGTGTTCGCGTTGACCGCGCCCGTGCCGTTACCGCCGGCACCTGTGCCCGCGGTCGTGCCGTTGTCGCCGCCGCCCTCGCCCGGGCCCGCGCCTTCGCCCGTTCCTGCGCCGGTCACACCTTTCGCCTCGCCGGTTCCGCTACGCACGAGAAGGTGCGCGACTTCCTTCGGCTTTGCGACATGACGCGCGATCGAGCCGCCGTGCTTGGGCGCTTTGGGGCCGACGGCTTTGGCGGCGGCGATTTGCTGCACCGGCGCGGGCGTTGCGTGCGGCGGAACGTGAAGGATCGGCGGCGGCGTGGGTTTGGGTGTCGGCCGGGGTGTCGGCATGCGTTCGATTGCGACGTGCATCGCGGGCGCGGTTTTGTCGGGCTGCACCGCCGGCCCATGCAGCAGCCCGATCGCTATCTCGTTGAGCGCAAGCGCGAATGCAAAAGCAAGGATCCAGCGCCGCCGCGCACCCGGGTCGGAATAGTTCAAAGCCATCCCGTTCGGGATGGCTTTCGCGTCATCTTTTTCGACGTTCCCCGACTATGACGGACGAACACCGTACGTTCGGTAGTACCAATCGTTGAACTGTTGTTGACTGGGATAATAGCCGTAGCGGTTGTAAAAATACGAGCGGTAGTCCGCTTGGCGGCGCGCCTGTTCGCGTTGCTGTTCTTGCGAGATCCGCTTTTTGCGATTGAGGTTGGTGAGGCCCAGTGCTGCGGCAGCCCCGCCGATAAGGATGTTGCGCGTGCTCGCGGCTCCGTCCGCCAGGGCAGGCGCAATCGAGCCGACGGTGACGGCCGCGGCGAGCGCACTTGCGGTAAGAAACTTGGCGTTCATGGAGGCTCCTCTATGCCCGGGGGGCCTAAACCTCGAAACCGGGACAGTCCCGTAACGATAGGCGAGGGAGGCGGGGTTCCCTTGGAGCCCGGCGAACCGCGAGGCCGTGGCTGTGCAACAGATTGAATCTTTGATTCGAGCGATTCCCGATTTTCCGATCCCCGGCATCCTTTTCCGTGACATCACGCCGCTCCTCAAAGACGCCGCCGGCTTCAAGGCGATGATCGATCTTTTTGTCGAGCGCTACCGTGGCGACAAGATCGACTGTGTGGTCGGCATCGAAGCGCGCGGCTATATGATCGCAGCGCCCCTGGCCTATCAACTCGGTGCCGGGTTTGTGCCGGTGCGCAAGCCGGGCAAGCTTCCGGGCGCAAAATTTACCGAGGAATACGCCCTCGAATACGGCACGAATTCGCTCGAAATTCATGATGATGCGGTGGGTCGCGGCCACCGGGTGCTGGTCGTCGACGACCTGCTCGCGACGGGCGGAACCATCGCTGCGACGCTCAAACTGCTCGACAAACTCGGCGCCAACGTCGTCGGCGTGGCGATCCTCATCGAGTTGGCGGCGCTCGGCGGCCGTAAGTCGCTCGGTTCGACCGAAGTCACTTCGTTCATCACGTATTGACGGGCCGGCGGCCTGAAGCCGTTGGACGTGGCGGCGTGTTCTGGTTAAGATAGGCCTCAACCCATGACCCTTGCCGACCTGATCGCCAAAGTCCAACACTACGACCCCTCGCTCGATGGGGCTTGGTTGCAGTCGGTCTACGATCTGGCGGATACGGCACACGAGGGCCAACTGCGCGCCTCGGGCGAGCGGTACGTCGAGCACCCGCTCCACGTCGCTGATATCTTGGCCGATTTGGAAATGGACCGCGCGACGATTGCAGCGGCGCTGCTGCACGACGTCGTTGAGGATACGATCGTCACGAGCGAAGAGGTCGGCGAGACGTTCGGCCCCGAGATCGCGGGTCTGGTCGATGGGGTCACCAAGCTGACCCGCATCCCGTATCAATCGAAGGAAGACGCGCAGGTCGAGAACCTGCGCAAAATGTTCCTGGCGATGGCGAAAGACATTCGCGTTATCATTATCAAGCTGGCCGACCGGCTGCACAATATGCGCACGCTGTCGTCGCTGCCGCCGGCCAAACAAATGGCGATTGCCAAAGAGACCGTCGAAATCTACGCACCGATCGCCCACCGCCTGGGGATTTGGCGCATCAAGTGGGATCTCGAGGATCTCGCGCTACGCTATCTCGATCCCGACTCGTATCGGGATATTGCGGATCGCGTGGCCAAGAAACGCGGCCAACGCGAAGAGACCGTCACCAGCGTGATCGACGAACTCAAATCGCAGTTCTCGAGTGTTGGCCTGGACGCCGAGATTACCGGGCGTCCCAAACACTTCTTCTCGATTCACAAGAAGATGAAGAAGGGCCGCGACTTCTCGACGATTTACGATCTCACGGCCGTGCGCATCGTGGTCGAATCGGTCAAAGATTGTTATGGCGCGCTTGGCGTGGTGCATTCGTTGTGGAAGCCGCTGCCCGGGCGGTTCAAAGATTACATCGCGATGCCCAAGCCGAACATGTACCAATCGTTGCATACGACCGTCGTCGGCCCGGGCGGCGATCCGCTCGAAGTGCAGATTCGCACGATCGAGATGCACCGCACGTCCGAGTACGGTATCGCGGCGCACTGGCGTTATAAGGAAGGCAGCAAGAACGACAACTTCGAGGAGAAGCTGACATGGCTGCGCTCGCTGCTCGAGTGGCAAAACGACATGCGCGACTCGCGCATGTTCATGGAAAACCTGAAGATCGACTTGTTCGACAATCAGGTGTTCGTGTTCTCGCCGAAGGGCGACGTATTCTCCATGCCGGCGGCCGCGACGCCGCTCGACTTTGCCTATCAGGTCCACACGAACGTCGGCAATCATTGCATCGGCGCGAAAGTCAACGGCAAGATCGTGCCGCTCGATTACCAGCTCAAGAACGGCGACATCTGCGAAATCTTGCTGAATAAAGCCAGCGGTCGCCCGTCGCTGGATTGGCTTTCGATCGTCAAGACGTCGAGTTCGAAGCACAAGATCAAGCAGTGGTTCCGCAAGGAGAAAAAAGAAGAGAACGCCGTACTCGGCCAGGAAGCGGTCGAAGCGGAGTTGTCGCGCCAAGGTTTCCGGCCCGACGCTGCGCGCGGCGAATCGATCGAGAAGATCGCGAAGCGCTTGAACTACTCAAGCCCGGGTGATTTGTTTGCGGCGATCGGTTTCGGCGATGCAACGGCAAACTCGGTCGTGCAGCGTTTACGCGACGACCTCAAACCCGATAACGTCGTCGACTTCGCGGCGCTTGCAAAGCCGGCTCCCGCGAAGCGCATCGCGCGCAGCAAATCCGGCATTCGCATTGCGGGTGTCGACGATGTCCTTGTGCGGCTGTCGAAATGTTGCAGCCCTGTCCCCGGCGATCCGATCATGGGCTTCGTAACGATCGGTCGTGGCGTATCGGTGCATCGCGCCGATTGCCCGAACGTCGCGTACATGAACGGCGCGCCGGAGCGGATTCTCGAAGCAACGTGGGCCGATGCGACATCGATCACGCACGCAGTCGACATCGAAATCGAAGCGAGCGACCGGTCTGGCCTCCTGCAAGACGTGATGGGCGTGTGCTCCGAAATGAAGACGCAAGTCTCCACCGTGAACGCTCGCGTGAAGCGCGACAAGAACGCGCTGATTTCGCTAACTGCGCAAATATCCGACCTCGAACACTTGCACACGCTACTGCGCAAGTTCGGTGCGCTTAAAGAAGTTCGCGCGGTCTACCGCGTCACCAAGCGCGAAACCCGCGTCAGCGGCTCAACAAGCTAGGCTCGTGCTGTTTCGGCCCGCGCTCGTGGTAATGTTGCTGGTGCCTGCGCTGCTGGCTGCAACGCCAAATCCCGGACCAACGCCGAGTCCCGCCGACTGCGTGTTTCACCTTGTTGATACGCATTGGCAGGGTACGTGCAAACCGCTGTTCGATCGCGTGCCGGAAATGACGACGCTGACGCGGGCGAACGCTAGCGCAACCGGCGCTTGGCGCCAAACGCCCGCGACCGCGATTTGGACCGGCAGCATGGGAGACCAGCCGGAGCCCGATGCCTCGATCGAACTGGATATCTATCCGGGCGCGACCGGCGTGTTGCGGACGGCATTTGGATGGTTCCCGGCCGCGGATTATTCATTGACGGCCTCGACATTGCATTTTCAAGTGGATGCTTCGCGCAATGTCCCGCCGTCGGAATTAGACCGGCAAATTGTACAGCGTGCCGCCGCGATGCTTTCCTCCGACAGTGTATGGAGTCGCTCGGGCTCACAACGCTGCCCTGCGAACGCCACGCAGTGGAGTATTTACTGTGCAATGATGCACGCGATGATCGACGTCGCCGGCGCCATTGACGATCAGCGACCGGCTATGACACTCCTACGGCAAGCCGTCGACGTGCGGACCGAGGGCCGCAAGAGTCCTGGTCGCCTCACAAACTACAACAAAGATCCGTCAACCCGGCTCGAAGACGTGCAGAGCCTCTTCGCTGGGGTCCTCGCGCGCACCGATTGGGTCCAGTAGCGGTCTGTCGTTCTGTCTTGCGTTACATCCGATTTTTGTGATGTCTGATTTTTTGGAAACGCGCCAAATCGGACAAAGCTGTATTTGCGAATAATCGCGCCGAACGCCTACGGTCCGTTAAAGACGACGACGAAGGCGTAGCTGCTCGCGACGGAGCGGCAGGCGAAGGTTTCGGTGCGGTATGACGATTTGAGGGCGGCATCGCGCGCGGCGCGGTCGAGCGGTGAGTATCCGCTGGAACGCATCACGATCGCGTTGACGACCGAACTCGTTTCGTCGAGATCGACGCGCACGGTCGCCGTACCGACGGCGCGTACGGCGTGGGCCTCCGGCGGATAGACCGGCTGTGCCGGCAGAATCGCGCGCGGCGGTGAGAACGGCTGCGCGCACGAACGTTTTTCGACGGCGCCAAAAGCGTTGGGTTTCACGGTTGGCGTTTTGTTCGAGAACGAATCGCGCACCGAACGGCGGTTCGCCAGCCGCTGCGCGACGATTTGCGGATCGAGCGGCACGGGTTCGGTGACATCGAATGGCTGCGTGATCGGGCACGCGAGACGCGCAGCTTTATCGGCGCCCGTGCTTTCGATCCACGCCGATGTGACGCGTTCGCCGTCGGGCAGTGTGAAATAGAGTTTCTGCAGCAGCCGCAGTCCGCCGACCGTTTCGATCTCATCGAAATCGACGGCATAGCGCGTCGTATCGGAGTCGATACGAACGCGCACGCTCGACGTATTGCCCGGCTCAAAATTCAGCAGCATCCCGTAGGTGTTACCGCGGCCGAGGATGGCGAGATTTTCAACCGCGTCGATTGTGACGGGGCAAAAGACGTTGGCTTGTGCACGGCTCGGCGCAAACGCAAGCGCCGCAAAGAGGACAGCGACGCAACCCAAAAAGCGAAATAGCTTCATGGAGTAACGGGCTTCGGCTGGGCAAGCGGCCGCTCCCGTGCTTTTGCCTCCGTTTGCCATGTAAGCGCAAAACCTAGATGTCCGGCTTAACAAAGCACAGATGTCCGGTTAGGGTCGGGGTGTTGTGTGGCG
>Ga0302326_10029538_pt1 | contig 10996 bp, 6 predicted proteins | sample Palsa_T0_3_FD_202264 | JGI IMG/M metagenome (GOLD analysis project Ga0302326, IMG submission 202264) | Peat permafrost microbial communities from Stordalen Mire near Abisko, Sweden - Palsa_T0_3 | ecosystem: Environmental > Terrestrial > Soil > Palsa > Peat permafrost | place: Sweden: Abisko...
GTCGTTGTCGGGCCTGCCCGACTGGAGGATCGACTGGCAGCGGGTGGCGTAGGCGTTGAAGGCCGGCAGGTCGTGCCAGATGCCCCCGTTCGGCCCGAAGTTGACCGCGGCGTAGAAGAGCCAGCCGGGCCATGGGGCGTCGGACGGCGAGTAGGGGATCCCGTGGAAGAACATGTGGTTGATCCCCGAGAGGTAGAACGTGTCCACCGCCGCCTTGAGCTGGGAGAGTGGCACCGAGAAATGCTCGCCGAGCCAGGTGAAGGTCTCGGAGGAGGCGAGCGTGCGGCCGGTGACGTGCGCCGCGGAAGAGGCGAACTTCAACATGGGCACCTGGTCCTCGCCCCCTTGCCCCGCGAACGCCCCCTCGGTCTCCGGGATGTCGGCCGTCGCGTAGACGTCCTCGATGTTGGCCGGGGCGCCGTGCGCCTGCTCGCGGGTGAGGCTTCCCATCCCGTGGCTCCACGAGGTCCACTCGGCGATGTAGGCGAGGTGGAGCTCGCCGATCGTCCGGCGGTAGTCCTCCCTCACGCGGGCGGCCGTGTCCGGGTCGCCCTCGCCGCCCAGCTCGGGCAGGCGCGTCCGCAGGTCGTAGCCGCGCCTGCGGGAGAATTCCATGAAGAAGTCCTGCGTCCAGTTGGCCCCGAAATACTCATACGAGTCGTGGAACTGGGCGCGCGGCATGGCCCCGGCGTAGGAGTTGAAGGCCTCGGTGAAGTGGGAGAGGTAGGTGTCGATGGCGGGGATGGAGAAGGGGTCGACGACATTGCCGGCGCCGCCCGGCGCCGCCCGCTTCACCTTCTGGACCGGCTGGATCGCCGAGAGCGAATAGAGGGCCCACCCGGCGCCCGGCGCCGACCAGGTGAGGCGCCCGTCCTTGACGCTGGCCGTGAGGTCGAGCCGCTCGCCGCCCGGGCCGACGGCCATGAGGCAGGCAAGATTGAGCTGCCCGCCCGAGGCCTTGATCAGCCCGTCCATGGCGTTGAGGTTGCCCCCGGCTATGCCGGCCCTGACCGTCGCCTTCGAGTCCATCTCGGAGATCGTCATGCTCCCGGATTCCGAGAGCCTCCCGTCCGCGCCCACTGGAAAACGCCTGAGAACGACCGACTCGGAGGCCTCGTCGGCCGGGATCCAGGGCCCGCCCATCGGCCAGCCCGTGCCGGTCGTCATGTCGACGCCCATCTCGAGGCCCGCGGCGGCGTGGGTCGTCGCCGCCAGCATCTCCATCCACTTCGGCGAAAGGTAGTCGATGAAGCGCCCCTCGTAGCCCTTTGCGCCGTAGATGGGGCAGATTTCCACGCCGCCAATCCCGGCATCGCGGTATTCGCCGAGGAGCCTCTCAAGGTTCGGCGCATCGACCGCGCTCCCCAGCCACCACCAGCGGGTCCACGGGCGGTTGATCCGTGTCGGCGCGGGCCAGCCGATGGTCTCCACCTGGCCGGCGAAGGCGCCGGTCTCGGCGGCGGCAGGCGAGGCAACGAGGAGGGCGGAGAGGACGAGGCCTGCGTAATGGGCTGGGCGCATGGAGGGGGCGTGGGACGGATTCATTGGCCCCTCTATTGCTGCGGGTGGGCGTCGGAACCCTGGAAATTCTCGACCTGCAGGCCGTCGACGCGCACCGTGCGCAGCGCGGGGCCGTAGCTCGCGGGCGAATTCGGCCCCCAGCGCACCGTGCAGTCGCGCAGCGTCACCTGCCGGGCGTCCTGCAGGTGAATGCCCGCGATGACGACGCCGGCCTCCTCGACCCCGAGCGCCTCGGGCGGGCGCAGGTCGTAGCGGCTCGGCCATTCGGTCGTCTTGGCGATGTCGAGCGTCACGTCGTCGAGCACGATGTCCTCGGGCGCGCACTCCGCCGAGCCCTGGATGAAGACGCCGGCCTCCCCGTGCGAGACGATGTGCGAGAAGCGCAGCGTGCCCAGGCGGCCGAGCTTGCCGCCGGGAACGCGCGGATGGGCGTTCACGTAGATGGCCTCGGAGGCGCCCCACCAGCCGTTGGGCACCGGGAAGAAGAGCTGCGAGCGGATGACGATGTCGTGGGCGACGATGTTCTCAACGCTCCCCTCGTCGCGCATCATGATGCCGATCCCGCGGCAGCACATGTTGACGACGCAGTCGGCGAACACGACGTTGCGGATCGCGCCCACGGTCTCGGAGCCGATCTTCAGCGCGCAGTCGTGCGTCGTCAGGACGCAGCCCGAGACGATGATGTTCTCGCAGGGCCCGTACTGGGCGAACTCGCGGCTGGTCTTGACCACGATCGCGTCGTCCCCGCACTCGACCGAGCAGTCCGTGATCCGCACGTTGCGCGAGTGGTCGGGGTCTATCCCGTCGCAGTTCGGGGCCTTCAGGCTGTTGCGGATCGAGATCCCGTGGATCGCGACGTCGTCGCAGCCCGCGAGGTGGAGCGACCAGAGGGCCGCGTCCTTTAGGTTCACGTCGATGACCCTCACGTGGCGGCAGTCCTCGAAGAGGATGAGGCGGGGACGCCAGTCCCGCGTGTCCTTCTTTCCAAAGATGTAGGGGCCCTCCTTGCCGAGGAACTCCAGGCCGCGCCCGTCGATCGTCCCGGAGCCCGTGATCGCGACGTTCTCCGCGTGGCGGGCACTGACGAGGACCGAGTTGGGGTAGTCGGACTTGAGCGTGCTGGCGACGAGGCGCGAGCCGGCCTCGAGGCTGAGCACCACGTTCGACTTGAGCTCGATCGAGCCCGACATCAGCGTGCGCCCCGCCGGTATGACGACCGTGCCGCCCCCGGCCGCGAACGCCGCGTCGATCGCCCTCTGGATCGCCGCGGAGTCGTTGACGGCCGAGCTGAATGCGGCCCCGTAGTCGGCCGGGGAATAGGTGGCCGCCGCCGCGTTGCATGCCGATGCGCCTAGGGCAAGGAGGGTGAGGATGAGTTTCATGGGGGAGTGGGCGGGGCCCGGGGGCCGGTTCAATTGATGCGAGCCGTGGCGGGCAGGGCGACATCCTGGCAATCCGTCAGCCGGACCGGCGCACCGTCGTCGGTCAGGAAGCGCACATTCGTCATCGTCCAGTCGCGGGCCGCCCGGACCTCGCCCGCCTCCCGCCCCTGGGCCGAGACGTTTTCCCAGCGCACGGCCCCAATGGGGTTGCCGGCCATTCCCCCGGCCGTGAGGATCTGCGTGGCCCCGGTCGCCGTCACGTCGGCGATCGTGATGTCGCGGAACCTCACGTACCCCCTCTCCGGCGGCAGGACGGGAGTCGTGAGCACGGTCCAGTAGGCGGGGTAGTCCTTGATCGCGGCCGGGATCTTGCCGTAGCTAAACGCGGGATTCCAGTCCAGGTCGAACGTGAAGGGGAGGCGCACACCGGTGAGCGTGATCCCGAGGACGAGAATGTCCTCGATCACGCCCCCCCGCGTCCTTGCCGACTTGAATCGGATCCCCTCGCTCGTCCCGATCCCCGTGTCGTGGTAGGCCACGACGTGGCGGATTCCCCCCGAGGTCTCGCTGCCGATGGAAACGACCCCTCCGCCGCGCCGGCAGATGCAGTCCCGGATGACGACGTACTCCGTCGGGCGGTTCACCCGGAGCCCGTCGAAGTCGCGCCCCGCCTTCAGGCAAATGTCGTCGTCGTTGTTGTCGATGTCGCAGTTCTGCACAAGGACGCGCCGGGAGGAGTCGACGTCGACCCCGTCCGTGCTTGCGCCCCTGACGCCGCTTGCGACCGAGTTGTCCATTATCTTTATTCCGTCCACCGTCACGCGGTCGCAGTAGGTCACCTGCACGGTCCAGAACCCCGACCGGTAGAGGCTCAGGTCCCGCAGCGTCACGTCCCTGGAGCCGAAGGCGACGATCATGCGCACCCGTTGGCAGTCATAGTCGGAGGCCCACCGGATCCCGCGGGGCTCGTAGCCCCTGCGCAGGGCCCAGTACTTCTTCCACCAGAATTCGCCGCGTCCGTCGATCGAGCCGCCCCCGGAAACCTCGACGTCCTCCTGGCCGACCACGTTCACGAGACCCGCGGGCCATGCCATCTCGATCCCAGCGATCCGGGTGGGCATGACGGGGTAGGCCGATTCGTCGAGGGTGGCGACAATCGTGACCCCTGCGCCAATCTGCAGGTGCACGTGGCTCTTCAGGAAAAGGGAGCCGCAGAGGTAGGTCCCCGGCCGGAGCGCCACCGTCCCGCCGCCCGCCGAGGCGCAGGCGTCAATCGCGGCCTGGATCGCGGGCGAATCGAGGGCTGTGCCGTTGCCGAGCGCGCCGTACGCGCCGGCCTCGAAGACCCTCGGGGCGGAGGGCGCACGCTGCGCCCCGACATGGCTCGCCCATTCCGGGAGCTCGGGTATCGGAGGGGTCGCCGTGAGGACGGCGGCGCTTCCGAGAAGAAGCGCGCCGAGGGGCAGGGGGGACATTGCGGGGGCGGGGTTGGCCGGAAGACCGCCGCCGGCATTCCGAGCCGGCCAGTTTTTGCGAGTCCCTGCGCCGATGCAAGAATGGGTTTCGCGCCGTGGCCGGGCGCGGGGTTCAGGAGGGGCGGGGGTCCGGGCCCCCAATATGCAAATTTCTTGCCGCCTCCGCTGCTTTGGAGGATAGACCCATCTCCCAGGTCCCAGCCCGATGAAGCCGCCAATTGCCCGAATCGCCGCCGCCCTCGCCCTCATCGCCGCGCCGCCGCTGGCGACGCCCGCCCGGGCCGCCGCGCCGGCGTGGGTCGAGCGAAGCAACGCGAACGCGTCCTTGCTCCTGAAGGCGATAGGCTCCTTCAGCCCCGAGGAGATATCCGCCCTTGGCCTTGCGACCTACGACTCCGAGGTCACCGACCTGAGCGGCGGCGCTGTCGGGAAGTCGCTGGCCGCGATCGGCGGCGCGCGTGACGCGCTCAGTGCGGCACTGGAGGCGGAGAGGGACCCGCCTGTCCGCGAGGACCTGGAAATACTGGTCCATTCCTGCGACCTGAGAATCGAGGAGATCAAGCTCCGGCACCGCCTGCTCCTCAGCTTCACGGACGTCGGCCAGATGGTTTTCCATGGCGAGTTCGTTCTCCTGCAGGACCAGGACGCGCCCGAGCGGCGCCAAACGGCGCTCGCGCGCCTCAGGAAATACACAGGTACCGAGCCCGGCTCGACGCCGATAACGCAGCTCGCGAAGGACCGGTTCATGGAGTCGCTCAATGATCCTTCCCGAATCGGACCCTTCCGCGGCCAGGTGGAGAAGGATCTTGCGGATGCGGACCGGTACGTCGCGGGCGTCCGCGAGCTCTTTGCCAAGTATTCAATCGCCGCAGGCCCCGAGCTGGACGCCCTCGAGGCCCAGCTGAAGGACTATGACGCCTGGATCCGCGGCACCGTCCTTCCCCACTGCAGGGACGACTTCAAGCAGCCGCCGGAGATATACGCGCACGACCTGAGGCAAATCGGCCTGGGGATCTCACCGCAGGAGCTCATCGAGAAGGCCGAGCTGGAGTTCTCCGAAACCCGCAACGAGCTCGGCGCGCTGGCCCCGCTCGTCGCCAGGGAGCACGGATTTGACCGGACCGACTACCCGTCGGTCATCCGCCTCCTTAAGAAGGAGCAGCTGGCCCCGTCCGAGATCGAGCCCTACTTCCGCGGGGTCATCGCCAAGATCGAGGAGGCGATCCGCCGGGAGAGGATCATCGCGCTGCCCGAGCGCCCGCTCGAGATGCGCCTCGCCTCCGAGGCGGAGACGGCTGAGCAGCCGGCGCCCCACTATCTGCCGCCCCCCTTGATCGACAACACGGGCCAGCACGGCCAGTTCGTCCTGCCCCTCGGCAACCCGGGCACGGGAGGAGGGGCGAGCGACAGGTACGACGACTTCACTTTCAAGGCCGGGGCCTGGACGCTTTCCGCCCACGAGGGCCGCCCCGGGCACGACCTGCAGTTCTCGGCCATGGTCGAGAGGGGCGTCTCCCAGGCCCGGAGCATCTTCGCGTTCAACAGCGTGAACGTGGAGGGCTGGGCCCTCTATTCGGAGGCCGAGTTCAAGCCCTACGAGCCGCTCGACGGCCAGTTGATAGCGCTCCAGCTGCGCCTCCTGCGGGCGGCGCGCGCGATCCTCGACCCGATGCTCAACCTGGGGATGATCTCCCGCGACCGGGCGCACGACATCCTGGTAAACGACGTCGTCATCTCCGAGGCGTTCGCGGGCGAGGAGCTCGACCGGTTCACGTTCCGCAACCCGGGCCAGGCGGGCTCCTACTTCTACGGGTTCTCGAGGATCATGGAGATTCGCGCCGCGACCGAGGTCGCGCTCGGCCCCAGGTTCGACCGGTTCGCGTTCAACAACTTCGTGATCGCCCAGGGTCTCCTGCCGCCGGACCTCCTCGCGCGCGCGGTGGAGACCGAGTTTGTGCCGTCCCAGGGGCGCTAGCCGCGCGTCCGGCCCCCGGATGCTCCGGCGCTTCGGGATTGCCGGAACGGGCCGCTTCGCGGTTCATGGGGGCGATGTGGCGCGCCCTGCTAATCGTCTCCGCGGCCGGCAAGGCCGCGGCCGTGCTCCTTTGGGCCTTCACCTCCTGGCGATGGGTCGCGGCGGCGCTCTTCCTCCTTCCGGACCTGTTCATCTTGTACCAGATCCTTGTCCCGTCGGCCGGGGTGCTCTGCAGCGTCTACACCCGATTCGAGACCGCGCGGCCGGAGATCTGGCTGACGATCGACGACGGTCCGGACGAGGAGGACACCCCGCGCATCCTCGACCTCCTTGGCCGGCACGGGGCCCGAGCGACCTTTTTCCTGATCGGCGAGCGGGCGGAGCGGTTTCCGCAGCTCGTCTCCGAGATCCTGCGCCGCGGCCACGAGGTCGGCCACCACACGCAGACGCACCCCTCTGCCACCTTCTGGTGCGCCGCCCCGGCGCGCGTGCGCGCCGAGCTTGACGCCGGGCTCCTCGCGCTCAGGAGGGCGGGGGCGAATCCGTCGTGGTTTCGCGCCCCTGTGGGGATAAAGAACCTTTTCCTTGCCGACGAGCTTCGGCAGCGCGGGCTCAGGTGCGTCGGATGGAATGTGCGCAGCCGCGATTCCTTCAGCCGGGACCCGGAGCAGGTGGCCTCGCGGGTGATGCGGTCCGCGCGCCCCGGCTCGATTGTCCTGATGCACGAGGGACCCTTCCTGGACCGCAGCGTGAGGGTGCGGGCGCTTGAGCTGCTGCTGGACCGTCTTTCCGCCGTCCGAATGGCCTGCGTGCTTCCCACCGCCGGGCAGCTGCGCTAGCGCAATGGGACCTCTGAAGCTCATTGACTGTACGGATGGATGAAGTGCTATTGGCAAATCACCGCAAAGCCTGAATGAACGCCAACACCCCGACCGTGCTCGCGACATCCGAATGCCGCGTGATCTTCGGCGAGCGCGCCCTTCGCCCGGAGTCCACGGCGGGCCATCCGGCCCTGCGCGTTGCGCTTCCGGTGCTGGCCGGAAGCGGCCTGGAGACGGTGCTCGCCGCGGCCGACCCCGCGGCCCGCGAGGGCTTCGACCTGTTCGAGCATGGGTCATTGCTCGCGGGTTTCGCCGCGAGGGCCCCGGGCCTGGAACTCGAGCCGGCGGCTGACGAACTGTACCGCCGGCTGTTCTCGGTCACCGCGGGGCTGCACCTTTACCGGATCTGGAACTACGTGCCGCAGATAAACGCGGTCACGGACGGGATGGAGAACTACCAGCTCTTCTGCCGCGGGCGCTCGCTCGCCTTCGAGCGGAAGTTTGGGGGCGCCTTCCAGCGCGTGCTTCCCTCGGCCTCGGCGGTCGGAATGGAGTCGGGTCCGCTGGCCCTCGCATTCCTGGCGGGCCGGGAGGAGCCCGTGCATTTCGAGAATCCCCGCCAGACGCCGGCCTTCAAGTACCCGCCGAAATACGGCCCCCGGCCGCCGAGCTTCTCCCGCGCCACGGCCGTGAATTCCGGGCGCGCCCGCCAGGTCTTCATCTCCGGGACGGCCGCCATCCGCGGGCACGCCTCGGTGGCCACCCGCGACCTCGATGGCCAGCTCGGCTGCACGCTCGAGAACCTGGACCTGATCGGCCAGGCGACCGGCGTCGGGCCGGGCCTGGGCGGCGCCGCGGCCTGGCGGCGGTCGTTCAAGATTTTCCTGCGCCACGCGAAGGACCTGGCGGCCGCCCAATCGCGGCTCGATCGCGACCTGCTCCGCAAGGGGGACGCGGTGTCCTACATGCGCGCGGACATCTGCCGCGCGGACCTGCTCGTGGAGATCGAGGCGACCCTGGTCGCCCGCGCCTAGCCAAACAAACGGGCGTACAGGCCGCGCGTGTCCACCTTGCCGCGCGCGGTGAGGGGCAGGGCGGCCAGCACGATCCACCTCTTGGGGACCTTCCACGCGGCCGTGGTGGGAAGCATCTCCGCGCGAAGCTGCGAGGCCGTCCGGTCGGCTGCGAGCGCGGCGCCGAGCACGGCGTTGGGGCCGGGGCCGACCTGGACCCACGCATCCCGCACTCCCGGCAGCCTCCGGAGCATGAGCTCCACCTCCGTCAGGCTCACGCGCCGCCCCGCGACCTTGACCATTGCGCCCCTGCGGCCGGCGAGACGCAGCTCCCCTCGGGCGCCGACCGTGACGCGGTCCGGCGGGGTCCAGCACCCAAGGCGCCCCCGGATGGTACGGTTGGCCCTCGTGAACACGGCCGCGCTGCACACCTGGACTCTCTCCCCGCGAAGCTGGGAGATCCTCACGCCGAGCAGCGCGCGGCCCACGCCCCCGGCGAGCGTTGAGGCGCCGGTGCGGTCAAAGGAGATCCCGCCGGTCTCGCTCGATCCGTAGAAATTGTGCAGGCGGATCCCAAAGCGGGCGACAAACTCTCGGGCGACTTCGGCGGGCAGCGGCGCGCCGGCCGATATCGCCAGGCGCAGGCTTCGAAGGGAGGCGGGGTCCACCTCGGAGGAGGCCAGGGCGCGCCAGACCGCGGGCACGCAGGGGAAGACCGTCGGGCGCCACCGCTGAAAATCGTCCGCGACGGCGTGGGGCAGCGGCGCCGCGCCGCACACCAGGGGCACGCCCTTCGCAACCAGTGGGAGGGCAAGGTTGCCCAGACCGTAGGAATGGCCGAGGGGGATGAGCGCATAGTTCAGATCGCTTGGCCGGATGCCCATTGTCGCCGTCACCTGCCCGGCGTCGGCCAGCAGCTGCGAGGCGGTGAAGGCGAGGGGGCGCGGGCTCCCGTTCGTTCCCGAGGTGAGCTTGATGAGGCGCACCGGCTGGCGATAGCGCAGGGCGCTCGGGAGCGGGACAAGCCGGCTGCCGTCCCAACGGAAGGCCGCCCGGAGCGCCTCGGCGAGGCGGCGCTGCGCGTCCGGGGGCTCGGCGGGGTCGAGCGGGACGAGGGTCGCGCCGGCCCGCAGGAGCCCGAGGAAGATCGTGAACCATTCGATTCCGTTCGGCGCGGAAAACAAGACGGAGCGGCCCGCAAGGCCTGCCGGGGACGAATGCGCGGCCAGCCAGCCGGTCGCGTTCTCGTCAAGTTGGCGAAACGTGCAGGACCTCCGGTCCGAGGCCTGGGCGACGGCGGTTTCGCCTCCGCGGCGCCGAAGGGTCCCGTCCCAGGCCTTAAGCAGTTCGCAGATCATCTCTTCTCGGCGATGGGCGTGAAGTGCTCAAACTCGATCACCAGGAGGGCGGCGATCACCATGAGCGCGACGGTCTCGCCGAGGGCATGCACGACCGGGATCGCGCTGAGCGAGAGCACCCCGAACGAGGCCCCGGTGCAGAGCGCGGAAAGGCGGACGGAGACGGGCGGAGGCTGGCGCAGGTACGCGGACGTCACCGTGAATATCGAATAGTTGTGCGTCAGGCAGACGCCGAGAAACGCGCCCAGGAGGTGGAAGAAATTGAGCGGCTGCCCGAACCAGCCGGACAGGCCGAAAAACCCTAGCGCCACGCCGCAGGGAATGGAGAAGACGCGCACGCCGTCCCTTAGCCCGTAGGACAAGAGAACCCCTATGCCCACGATCGCCAGCCCCGTCAGGCTGAGCCGGAGCGTGGACTGCCTGTATCGCCCGAAGATCCGGTTGAGCGACTGGAGCTGGTCGACGCTCACCGTCTGCGCCGCGACGGGGGGCGCGCCGGCGGGGGCGTGGCTCGCAAGCGTGACAAACCACGCGATCGGCCGGCCGACGTGCAGCAGGAGCGACGTCGGGCCGGTCAGGCCGGCCTCCAGAGACTCGACCGCGGAATCGAGGTCGGCGCTCGACGCATTCCCGGAGTAGGTTCGATAGGCCTCGAAGAAAGGGGAGAATCCGTCGGCCTCGAAGCCGGCCGCAACCAGCGCGGAGCGAAGCCGGGCCGGGAAATCGGGGTGCTCGCGGGTGAACCGGAGGGCGTCGGCATACTCGGACGCGGTTGGAATGACCGCGCCCAGGCTCGCGAATTCCGCGTCGTTGCCGGCCGCGCGCAGCCAGTCGTCGAGACGGTCCAGCGCATCGCGCGCCTCTGAAAGGGATTTTCCCTGGGTGAGGTAGACGGTCGCCCCGCTTGTGCCCTCGAAGAGCGCACGGATGCGCTGGTCCTCCCGGCTGATTTCGGGCGACGGGATCTGCAGCTCGCGGATGTCGTCCCGCCACCTTATCATGAAGAGGCCGGGCAGGGCGGCCAGCCAGAGGACGATCAACGCCCTGCGCACGGCGCGGCGCGTGCCGATGGAAAGCGCATGGCCGGCGGGGACGACCCGCGCAGGGAGGAATGCGTTTTCCAGCATCGAGAAATAGATGATCGCCCCGCCGAGCGCGCACAGCAGCCCGGCGCCCACAAAGAGGCCGAGCTGGCGGACGAGCGGAAGGTCGGAGAAAAGGAGGAGCGCAAACCCCGCGACCGTGGTGAAGCAGCTCGAAAGCAGGGGCTTTCTCAGGCGACGGACCTTTGCCCAGTAATCCTCGGAGGGTGCGGCCGGCGGCTGCATGTAGAGATAGAATCCGTAGTCGATCGCCACGCCCGTCAGCAGCGAGCCGACGACAAACACAAGGATGTGGATGCGGTCGAAGGCCAGCGTGGTGCAGGCCCAGGCTCCGAGCACTGCCAGGAG
>Ga0302326_10029540_pt1 | contig 10995 bp, 8 predicted proteins | sample Palsa_T0_3_FD_202264 | JGI IMG/M metagenome (GOLD analysis project Ga0302326, IMG submission 202264) | Peat permafrost microbial communities from Stordalen Mire near Abisko, Sweden - Palsa_T0_3 | ecosystem: Environmental > Terrestrial > Soil > Palsa > Peat permafrost | place: Sweden: Abisko...
ACCCGGCGATCTGACTCACGGTGGACAGCAACTGGTCGAGGCCGGTGCCCATCTGGGCCCTCCTAGGGGTCGGCGATGCTGATGAGCACCGGCGACCTCGACCCCAGCCGCTCGTTTCGCCTCGAAACCGCCCACAAATACGGCTCGCGCCACGGAATCAACCATCTGGTAGCGGTCGCCGGTCGGACCTGCGGCCTGCGGGTGAGCGCCCGCCGCGCTCACCCCTTAGCGCCCGGCACGCTCGCCCCGGCGACCCGCCGCAGCAGCGCGCGGTACTCGGGGTGGGCCAGCGACAGGGCTTGGACTTCGGCCGGCGCAAACCACCTGACCGCGTCGTGCTCGTCCGGCGCGGCGTTGGCGGCGTCACCAGTCCAGTCGCGGACGACCCAGACCCGCATGTCGACCTCGTCGTCGATCAGCCTTACCTCCGGCAGCGACGCGGCGATTGCGGCCGGTGCCACGGTCACCCCGAGCTCCTCGCCCAGCTCCCGCGCGAGCGCGACCGGATCGGACTCGCCGCGCTCGACGTGCCCGCCCGGCAGGTCCCACAAGCAGGGCGACCACCGCCGTTGCGGCGAGCGCAGGCACAGCAGGACCCGGCCGTCACGTACCAGCACCGCCGCGACGATCGCCGCCGGGCCGGCGACGCCGCTCACCAACGACCCCCACCGCGCATCCGGGAGTTGTACCCGACGGCGTTCGGTTCGGCGGACGCCAGGAAGGCGGGCGATCGCTTGCGACATCTGAAAGCGATCACCCACAGCGGTACAGACAGCGCGGGGCGGCGACTGCACCGCCGGCGCCAACGGTTGGGCGATCACTTGCGGAGGGTGAAAGCGATCGCCCACGGCGGACGTCAGCCGTGAGGACCGCGGTCACGCGCCCCGAGGCACCAGCCGCGCCCCGGCGGCCGCGGACCGCGCTGCGCATCCGCGGGGTGAGGCCTACTGGTCGCCGGCCGGTGACGCGCCGGCGACCGGTTACTCGTCGTCTGCCAGCGGCTCGGAGCCGTCGGCGTCATCAACCGCGTCGTCGGAGCCGGCCTCGGCCGCGTCGTCGATCGACCCGTCATCCGACAGATCGTCAGCGGACAGATCGTCAGCGGAGAGACCCTCGCCGAGCAGATCGTCAACGACCGCCGCGGCGGTCTCGCTGTCTGACTCGACCACCAGCGCGACCGCGGACACCTGATCGCCCTCGCGCAGGTTCATCACCCGCACACCCTGGGAGGCGCGGCCGTAGCGGCTGATCCCCCGCACCGACGTGCGCTGGACCATTCCGTTCTGGGATATGAACACCAGCTCTTGGTGTTCCCGGACGACCAGCGCGCCGGCCAGCTGTCCCTTGTTCTCGGTCAGCATGATCGTCTTGACGCCCATCGTCCCGCGACCCTTGACCGGGTACTCGTTGATCGGCGTGCGCTTGCCGTAGCCGTTGTGGGTGACGACGAGCAGCTCCTGGTCGTCACGAGCGACGTCCATCGCCAGCACCGAGTTGCCCTTCTGGGAGACGTTCATCCCCCGCACGCCGCTGGTGTCGCGGCCCATCGAGCGAACCGCGTCCTCGGAGAAGCGAGACGCCTGGCCCGAGCGCGAGACCATGATGATGTCGTCGTGGCCGCTCGTCCGGCGCACGGCGATCAGCTCGTCGTCGTCACGGATGTTGATCGCGATGATCCCGTCCGCTCGGATCGGCGTGTTGTACGCGATGAACTCGGTCTTCTTGACGATCCCCTTGCGGGTCGCGAACACGAGGTAGCGGCCCTCGGAGAAGTCGCGGGTGGACAGCGCCGACTGCACCCGCTCGCCCTCGCGCAACGGCAGCAGGTTGACCAGCGCCCGGCCTTTGGCCGTGCGTGAGGCCTCGGGCAGCTCATAGACCTTGAGCCGGTAGACCTTCCCGCGGTTGGTGAAGAACAACAGGTAGTCGTGCGTCGAGCACACGAACAGGTGCTCGATGTAGTCGTCGTCCTTCATATCCATGCCGTTGATCCCGACCCCGCCGCGACGCTGCTGGCGGTAGGTGGAGAGCGGCAGCGACTTGATGTAGCCGGAGTGGGTGATCGAGATCACCATCTGCTGATCGGCGATCAGGTCCTCGATGTCGATCTCGCCCTCGGCGTGGGTGATCTCGGTGCGACGCTCGTTGCCGTGCGCGTCGGCGACCTCCTGGAGCTCCTCCTTGACGATCGTCAGCACGCGCTGCTCGTCGCCGAGGATCTCGCGCAGCTCCTTGATCCGCTCCATCAGGTCGGCATGCTCGGTCTTGATCTTGTCGGCTTCAAGCGCGGTCAGGCGACTCAGCGTCAGCTGCAGGATCGCCTGCGCCTGCACGAGCGTCAGCTCGAAGCGCTCGATCAGCCCGGTTCGGGCCTGCTCTGAGTCACGGGATGCGCGGATCAACGCGATCACCTCGTCGAGGTTGGCGAGCGCGATCAGCAGGCCCTCCAGAACATGCCCTCGCTCCTCGGCGCGGCGCAGCTCGTACTGGGTGCGCCGCACGACGACATCGCGCTGATGGTCGACGTAGTGGCCGAGCACCTCGCGCAGCGACAGGGTCCGCGGCACGTTGTCGACGAGCGCGACCATGTTGACGCCGAACGTCGTCTGCAGCGGCGTGTGCTTGTACAGCTTGTTGAGCACGACCTTCGGAATCGCGTCGCGCTTGAGCTCGATCACGATCCGCATCCCGCGCCGGTCGGACTCGTTGCGTAGCCCGGAGATCTCGATGATCTTCTTGTCGAGCACCAGGTCGCGGATCTTCTCGACCACGCCTCCCTCGCCGTCTCCGCGCACCTGATACGGCAGCTCGGTGACGATGATCGCCTCCTTGCCCTGACCGATCGACTCGATGTGAGCCTTGGCCTGAACCCTGACCCGTCCACGGCCGGTCGCGTATGCGTCGCGGATCCCGGAGCGGCCGAGGATGATGCCGGAGGTCGGAAAATCCGGGCCCTTGATGTGCTTCATCAGACCCTCGACGTCGATCTCAGGATCGTCGATGTAGGCGATCGTGGCGCCGATCACCTCCCGCAGGTTGTGCGGGGGAATGTTGGTCGCCATTCCGACCGCGATCCCCGAGCCGCCGTTGACGAGCAGGTTCGGGAATCGCGCCGGAAGCACGACGGGCTGCTGACGGGTGCCGTCGTAGGTCGGCACCCAGTCGACCGTTTCAGCGTCGATGTCTCGCAGGAGCTCGGTCGCCAGCCGGGTCAGGCGCGCCTCGGTGTATCGCATCGCCGCGGGAGCGTCGCCGTCGATGCTGCCGAAGTTGCCGTGGGGGTCGACCAGCTCGTGGCGCATGGTGAAGTCCTGCGCCATCCGGGCGAGCGCGTCATAGATCGACGAGTCGCCGTGCGGGTGGTACTTGCCCATGACCTCGCCGACGATCTGCGCACACTTGACGTGCTTGCGCCCCGGGTTCAATCCCATCTCGTTCATCACGTGCAGGATCCGGCGCTGCACGGGCTTCAGTCCATCCTTGACGTCAGGCAGCGCGCGCCCAACGATCACCGACATCGCGTAGTCGAGATACGCCGAACGCATCTCCTCCTCGAGCCCTCGGGGCTCGATGTTGCCGCCGTCGATGGTGTCGATCGCAGACATGTCTACCTACCTACTCGTGAGGGGGAATGAAGCTGGGGCGGCGGGGTGGGAGGTGAGCCATCAAACATCCAGGTTGGACACGAGGCGGGCGTTCTCCTCGATGAACGCACGCCGGGGCTCGACCTGATCGCCCATCAACATCGAGAACACCCGGTCGACCGACGCCGCATCCTCCATCGTCACCTGCACGAGCGTTCGCGTCGCGGGGTCCATCGTCGTCTCGCGCAGCTCGTCGGCATCCATCTCACCGAGGCCCTTGAACCGGTAGTAGTCGATCCCGCGCTGCGCGAGCTCCAGCACCTGCTCGTGCAGCTCGGCGAAGCCGGCGCCATCGCCGGAGTGGTCACCGAGCCTGACGGTGAACGGCGGCGTGCCCGTGAGCGCAACGAGATCCCGGTGGACGTCGGCCAGGCGGTGGTACTCGTTGGCCTCAAGCGCCGAGTGACGGACGTGATGAGTGGTCGCCAACCCCGTCTTGGCCTCGTGCGTGCGGATCACGATCTCGTTCGGCAGCTGCTCGATCAGCGACAGCCGGTAGGCGTGTCCGTCACCGTTGCCCGCGTCGGCTGCGACGTGGCGCAGCAGCCCGTCGACGTCGATGATCTGCTCCTCCAGCAGACGCGCCTGCTGCATGAACGAGACGACGCTCTGTCCGTGGGTCGCGCGCAGGGCGGACGCCCATCCCTCGTACTGGCGCAGCAGCCGCGTGAAGCGCTTCCAGCGGGCGTCGGTCAGCTTGAACGCCTTGCCCTGCTGGTCGGTGAACTCGAGCTTCTCGAACTTGTCGCCGAGCAGGATGTCCTCGAGCTCTGACTCACGCTCGATGTAACGATGGTTCTTGCCACGCGTGAGTCGGTAGAGCGGCGGCTTGGCGATGTACACGTAACCGGCCTCGATCAGCGGCTGCATCTCTCGGAACAGCAACGTCAGCGCGAGCGTGCGGATGTGGGCGCCGTCGACGTCGGCGTCGGTCAGCAGCACGATCTTGTGATAGCGGGCGCGTTCGACGTCGAACTCGTCGCGGACGCCGGTCCCGATCGCGGTGATCAGCGCCTGAATCTCCACGTTGCCGAGCACCTTGTCGATCCGGCTCTTCTCGACGTTGAGGATCTTGCCGCGCAGCGGCAAGATCGCCTGCGTCGAGCGGTCTCGCGCGGACTTTGCCGAGCCGCCGGCGGAGTCGCCCTCGACGATGAAGAGCTCGCATAAGGACGGGTCCTTGACCGAGCAGTCGGCCAGCTTGCCCGGCAGCGTCGAGTTCTCCAGCGCCGACTTGCGGCGGGTCAGGTCCCGGGCCTTGCGGGCGCTGATCCGCGCCTGCGCGGCGAGCACCGCCTTGCGGATCACGAGGCTCGCCTCACGCGGGTTCTCCTCCAGGAATTCCACCAGCCGCGCGTAGACGACCTGCTGGACGAAGCTCTGCATACCCGGGTTGCCGAGCTTGGTCTTCGTCTGGCCTTCGAATTGCGGATCGGTCAGCTTCGCCGAGATCACCGCGGTCAGCCCCTCGCGCACGTCCTCGCCCGAAAGGTTGTCGTCCTTCTCGCGCAGGTCGCCGTGCTCACGCGCGTACTTGTTGATCGCGCTCGTCAGCGCCGCGCGGAAGCCCGACAGGTGCGAGCCGCCCTCGATCGTGTTGATGTTGTTGGCGAACGAGAACACCGACTCCTGATAGGTCCCGTTCCACTGCATCGCAACCTCGACGGCCCCCTCGCCCGACTCGCCCTCGAAGTAGATGATCTTCTTCTGCAGCGAGTCCTTGTTCTCGTTGAGGTAGGCGACGAAGTCGACGATCCCGCCGTCGTACTGGAACTCGACCCGGTTGCCCTCGGCGCGTTCGTCGATGATCGCGATCTTCAGGCCACGGGTGAGGAAGGCGGTGTCACGCATCCGCTCCTCGAGCGTGTTGAACTGCAGCTCCAGCGACTCGAAGATCTCGACGTCGGGCAGGAACGTGATCGTCGTCCCGTGCTCCGAAGTCGGCTCGCCCTTGACCATGTCGGCGTCGGGCTTGCCGCGCGTGAAGCTCTGACGGAACACATGGCCGTCGCGGCGGATCTCGGCGGTGAGGTGCTCAGACAGCGCGTTGACGACCGACAGGCCGACGCCGTGCAGGCCGCCGGAGACCTTGTACCCGCCGCCGTCGCCGAACTTGCCACCGGCGTGTAGCACGGTCAGGACGACCTCGAGCGCCGGCCGGCCCTCCTTCTCCATGATCGCCACCGGGATCCCGCGGCCGTCGTCCGAGACGGTCACGGAGTTGTCAGGATGGATCGTCACCGAGACCGAGTCGCAGCGCCCCGCCAACGCTTCGTCAACTGAGTTGTCGACGATTTCGTAGACAAGATGATGCAGACCCCGCTCTCCGGTCGAGCCGATGTACATCCCCGGCCGCTTGCGGACAGCCTCGAGCCCCTCGAGGACAGTGATGTCCTGAGCGTCGTAACTGGATTCTGAGCCCGAGCCCGGGCGAACAGGTTCGTCGCTTGCCAACGATCCTCCGGTGACGTTAAGACGCCCCGGTCCCGCGCCACGCTGGGGCGCGCCGGGGCGTCAGGAATTTATAGTGTGAAGAATAGCACATGCGGCCCCCGTGGAGCTCGCCGCGGCTGTAACTAAGTACCTGCAAAACGTCACAATTTGGGGGCATCTGATAACGACCGGCCGACGGCGCCGGCGAGCGGCCTCAGCGGCCGTGCCCAACGGCCACGCATCGCAGTCGTCGCAGCGCCCCTGAGCCGAGCCTGGCGTTCAGCTCCGAGAGGATCTGCACGGACATCAGATCGAGCTCCTGAGCCCACATCGCGTCCGCGCAGGAGACCGTCAAAACACCGCCGCGCTCGGCGGTCGCGCTGCTCTGTCGCGCCAACTCCTCACCGACCGCCGCGACCCAGATCCGTTGCACGTCGCCGAGCAGCGTCTGCGGTGCGAGCTCGTCGGCGAGTGCCTCCAACGACGATGCCAGCGACCTCGGTGCGCGGCGGTAGGACGGCATCGAACCGACCTACAGCTCCGCCGGTGCGATCTCGGCGACGACCCCGTCACGGACCTCGAGCCGGTGCACGTCGGGCTGCCCGGCGCCGGGCACCTGCTCGACATCGGTGGCGGTGATCACCGACTGGCCGTCGCCCGAGCGCAGCAGCTCGATCAGCGCTTCGCGGCGCCCGGAGTCCAGCTCGGACATGACGTCGTCGAGCAGCATCACCGGGGTCGCATCGCGGCGGTCGGCGAGCGCCTCGCGCTCGGCCAGCAGCCACCCGAGCAGCCCCAGTCGCTGCTGGCCCTGGGACCCGTAGTTGCGCAGCTCCCGGCCGGCGCGTGACACCGAGACGTCGTCACGGTGGGGGCCGTGGCCGCTGAACCCGCGTTCGAGATCGCCCGGCAAGCGCTCGGCCAGCTCGGCGATCAGCTCCTCGACGGTCGTCGCGCGCGACCGGGGCCGGTAGGCAATCCGCGGCTCGCCGGTGAGGCCGAGCAGCTCGCAGCAGCCGGCGAACGGCTCGGCCACCGCGTGGAGCGCTGCCCGGCGATCGCTCATCAGCTCGATCCCGTGACCGGCGAGCTGCCGGTCCCAGGGTTCGAACGCGGCCCGCACGCGTGCGCTGGCACCCTCGCCGCGGACGCGCGGGATCAGCGCGTTGCGCTGCGCCAGCGCCTGGGCGTAGGCCTTGCGCGCGGCCGTACGGGCCGGCCACAGTGCCGCGACGAACTGGTCCAGGTGACCCCGTCGCACCGACGGGGCACCCTTGATCAGCTCAAGCCGATCGGGATCGAAGACGCTGATCAGCGGCCGCTGGTCGACGTCGAGCAGCCGCGTTACGGGCGCTCCATCGACCGACATCCGCTTGACCTCCCCGGGGCTGAAGCCGCAGCTGAGCTCATGGTCTGAGCCGTCGGCGCCGACGACGGCCACGACCCGGGTGGCGCCCTGTCCGAAGCGGACGACCTCGCGCTCGTTCGAGGTCCGGCACGAGCGGCCGGTGCAGCCGAAGTACAGCGCCTCGAGCAGGTTCGTCTTGCCGGCGCCGTTCGGACCCGTGATCACGGTCAGCCCCGGCCCGAACGTCGGGTCCGCCCGCTCGTAGCAGCGGAAATCACGGACGGTCACGCGCTTGACGCGCATGGGCTCAGGAGGCTCGAACCGGTGACTGGAGATCGATCAGACATTCAGCCTGATCGGCATGATCAGGTAACGGAAGCGGCTCTCGTCGGCGGACTCGATCAGGCCCGGCCGCAGCGGGCTGATCAGCTTCAACACCAGGTCGGAGTCCTCGACCGCCTCCAGCCCGGCCCGTAGGAACTCGGCGTTGAAGCCAATCTCCAGCGGCTCGCCGGTGAACGCCAGCGGCAGCGACTCACGAGCCTCGCCAACGTCCGGCGTCTGCGCCGAGACGGTCAGTTCTCCCTCCGCGAACGCCAGTCGCAGCGGCGCGTTCTTCTGGGCCAGCAGGCTGATCCGGCGCACCACGTCGCTGAACTCGCCGCCGGCCAGGCGCAGCTCGTGCTCGAAGGTCTCGGGCAGCAGCTGGCGGTAGTTGGGGAACTGGCCGTCGATCAGGCGGCTGGAGAGGACGACCTTGCCGAGCGTGAACAGCACCTGGTTGGCGCGCACGCTGACGACCAGCGAGCCATCCTCCGAGGAACCGGCCGCGACCAGCCGGGCCAGCTCCTGGAGCGCGCGAGCGGGCACGTTGACCTCGAAGCCGGAGCTCAGTGGCGCCTCGAGTGTGGTCTCCTTGACGCTCAGCCGGTAGGAGTCGGTCGCGACCATCCGCAGCTCCCGGTCCGCGGCCGAGACCAGGATCCCGGTCAGCACCGGCCGGGTCTCGTCACGTGAGGCCGAGCCGGCGACCTTCGTCGCGGTCTGCACGAATGCGTCCGCGGGCAGCTGCACGGCGGAGTCGGGCGACGGCTCGGGGAACGGCGGGAAGTCCTCGGCGCGCAGCGTGCGAATGTCGAAGGTGGCGTTGCCGGCCTTGATCTCGACGTCCTGCTCGGCCGCGCGCAGCTCGAGCGTCACCTGCTCGGAGGGCAGCGACCGGACGACGTCAAGCGTGAGGCGTGCAGGCAGCACGACGGTCCCCTCGCGGACGACCTCGGCATCGAGCGGAACCCGCAGGCCGACGTCCATGTCGGTCGCGCGCAGCTCGCATCCCGACGACGTCGCCGAAAGCTGGACGCCGGACAGCGCCTGGATCGCCGACCGGGTCGACGCGACCCGGCTGACCGTCTGAAGCTGAGAGTGAAGGGTGTCGCGATCCAGAGAGATCTTCACGGTGAATACCTCTAGTTGGTATGAGCAGTCATAGGGGTTGTCAGGGCTGTGGAGAAGTCGCCGATTGCCCGCAGTCTGGGGGAGAGTTGATGCATGGGGGTAACCGCTTGAGTCTGTCAACAACCGCGGTCGTCCGGATCCGTCGACAGCTGCCGCCGAAGCCGGGCGAGGTCGTCAACAGCTTGTTGATCGGTTTTCAACCGCTCGGAGACACGCTTGCAGGCGTGCAGGACCGTCGCGTGGTTGCGGCCGCCGAACTCTCGGCCGATCGCGGGCAGCGAAGCGCCGGTCAGGTCACGGGCGAGCGCGATCGCCAGCTGCCTGGGCCAGTTGACCCCGGCCGCGCGGCTGGCGGAGACGAGCTGCTCGACGGTGATCTGGAACCGCTCGGCGACGGTCGCCTGGATCTCGCCGATCGTCGGCTGCTGCCCAGAGTGACGCGTGGGGCGCGGACCGCCGGCCTGGCGCGCGCCGGCGGCGGGGCGGCTGCCGGGCCGGCGCTCGGGCGCGAGCGGGTACATCGCGTCAAGCACTTCACCGGTCAACTGGGGGTCGATCGGCCGCCGTGTCAGCGAGTGGAAGGCCACGACTCGGATCAGCGCCCCCTCGAGCGCTCGGATGTTGTCGGTGACGCGCCCGGCGATGAGCTCGAGCACCTCGGGGTCGCCGATCTCGATCCGGTCCAGCGCCGCGCGCTTGTACAGGATCGCGACCCGGGTGGCGTGGTCGGGCGGGGTGATCTCGGCGACCAGTCCGGCCTCGAAACGCTCGCGGAGCCGTTGCTCGAGCCCGGTCAGCGCGCGCGGGAGCCGGTCGCAGGTGAGCACCAGTTGACGCCCGTTCTCGTACAGCGCGTTGAAGGTGTGGAAGAACTCCTCCTCGGTCTTGGCCTTGGAGGCGAGGAACTGGACGTCGTCGAGCAGCAGCACGTCGGCGTCGCGATAGGAGTGCTTGAACTCGTCCAGCCCGCGCTTGTTCAGGGCGGTGATGAAGTGGTTGGTGAACGACTCGGCGGTCGCCAGCCGGATCACGGCGCCGGGGCTGTAGTCCGCGACGTAGTTGCCGATCGCGTGCAGCAGATGCGTCTTGCCCATTCCCGGCGGCGCGTAGAGGAACAGCGGGTTGTAGGCCTGGCCCGGGTTCTCCGCGACGGCGAGCGTGGCCGCATGGGCCAGGTGGTTGCCACGGCCGATGATGAACTGCTCGAACCGGTAGCGGGGGTGGAGCGCATGCTCGCCGGGCTCGGCCGCGGGCCCTCGGCGCCGCGACGCCGCTCCGTCGGCGACGTCAGCTCCGGGTGTGGGACTGCCGATGGAGTGACCGTCGATCACGACGCGCCCGCCCTGACCGAGCGCTGCGACGGCTGCCGCGGCGATCACCGGCCCGTAGCGCCCGGTCAGCCAGCTGGCGGTGTCCGGCGGCGCGGTCAGCGTCAGCGCCTCGCCGTCGAAGGCGGACGGGCGCAGCGGTGCCAGCCAGATTTCGAACGTCGAGTCACCGACACGACCGCGCAGCTCGGCGCTGAGCCTGCTCCAAGCAGACGCGGCGTCGTGGTGCTCGGGTAACGGCAAGCGACTCCTCCCGGAGTGGTCAGGCGTGCGTGATCGATGAGGATCCCGGCGGGTGCAGGCCAACTCGGCGGGGCGGCGAATATACCAACGGTGATCTGCGCCTCCGAGGGGTCTGAGAGGCCCTTGGCGCAAAGCGCGGGAAAAAGCGGATCCCGCCGCGTTGTGGGCGGGAGACGGCCGCGCCGGAGCCGGTCGATGGCCAGCGCTGACGGGCGGCGTATACTCGGTCGTTCCGCCGTCCCACGACGTTCCTGAGCCATGAAACGCACCTATCAGCCAAAGAAGCGCAAGCGCGCCCGCACCCATGGGTTTCGCGCGCGCATGCAGACCCGGGCCGGCCGCGCCACGCTGAAGCGCAGGCGCGACAAGGGCCGCAAGCGCCTGACGGTCTGATGAGCGCTGGACGCGCCGGTGTCGTGTCCGTCAAAGGGTCGGGACGCGGCCGTCTGTCTCGCAGCGCGGAGTTCGAGCGCGTCTTCAGACACGGTCGGTCACACGCCGGCCGTGACCTCGTGCTGTACGTGTTCCCGCGTGAGGCGGACGG
>Ga0302326_10029541_pt1 | contig 10995 bp, 11 predicted proteins | sample Palsa_T0_3_FD_202264 | JGI IMG/M metagenome (GOLD analysis project Ga0302326, IMG submission 202264) | Peat permafrost microbial communities from Stordalen Mire near Abisko, Sweden - Palsa_T0_3 | ecosystem: Environmental > Terrestrial > Soil > Palsa > Peat permafrost | place: Sweden: Abisko...
CAATCACCTCGCGCAGGCTTTGCGCGCCGGCGAGGATCATCGCGATCCGGTCCAGCCCCAGCGCGATACCGCCGTGCGGTGGAGTGCCATATTCGAGCGCGTCAAGGAAGAAGCCGAAGCGCGCCTTGGCCTCTTCCTCGCTCATGCCGAGCGCGCTGAAAATCTGTTGTTGCACGTCTTTGCGGTGGATACGAATCGATCCCGAGCCCAGCTCCGTGCCATTCAGCACGATGTCGTAGGCGAGCGCGCGCACCGCGCCAGGATCCGAAGTTAGCCGTCCCGCCTTGAGATCGTCTTCATGCGGAGATGTGAATGGGTGATGCGCGAACGTCCACTTTTTCGAATCCTCATCCCACTCGAAGAAGGGGAAATCGGTCACCCAAAGAAATTTGTAATCGCCGCTGTTACCTTTCTTTTCGAACAGCTTGTGCCGGTCGGCATATTTCTGCCCTATCGCCAGGCGCACGGCTCCGGCGCCCTCGTAAACCTGGCGTTCGCGACTCGATAAAACTCCCGGTGCGCGCTGCTCGCTGGTTGCTTCGACCTTGTTGGCTGCGGCGACGAGGGCGATGAGATCGGTTTCCGCAGCACCGGTCAGAGCGCGAATCTTCGCGATCGTCTCCGGAAACATCTTTTCGATCCGCTTGAAATCGTCGAAGACTTTCGTGCCTTGCTGGGTGAGCTTCGAGGGATACAGCAGCCGCAGGTCGTCGCGCTCTTTGCGGGAAAGATCGCCCACCGCTGGAATGTGCACGGCAACCACCGGCAGAGCGGCGTTCGTCCCCAGGGACTCGAGTTCGCCCGGTGCGAACAGATCGTTCACACTCACCAAAGGAGGAAGACGCAAGTCCGGCTTGTCGATGCCATAAAGCCGCAACGCCTCGTCGAAGGTCATGCGAGGAAACGGCGTGGTAAGCTGCGTTCCAGTGACTGAAAAAGCCGCGCTCAAGAATCCCTCGACCACCGCGAACACCGTCTCTTGTTGCGGGAACGAAATCTCCAGATCGACCTGAGTGAATTCCGGCTGGCGGTCGGCGCGCAGGTCTTCATCGCGGAAGCAGCGCACGATCTGGAAATAACGATCCAGCCCTGAGATCATCAATATCTGCTTGAACAACTGCGGCGACTGCGGCAGCGCATAAAAGCTTCCCGCGTGAATGCGGCTCGGCACGAGATAATCTCGCGCGCCCTCGGGCGTCGAGCGCGTCATGTACGGGGTTTCAATCTCGAGAAACCCCTGGCTCGACAGATACTGCCGGATCGCCAGCGCGATGTCGTGGCGCATCTTCAGGTTGAACTGCATCTCGTGTCGGCGCAGGTCGAGATAGCGGTATTTCAGCCGCACTTCCTCATTGGCGATGGCTTCTTCTGCCGGAGAAAATGGCGCTAGTTTTGCGTCGTTCAGCACCAGCAACTGCTCGGCGACGATCTCTATTTCGCCAGTCGCCATTTTGGGATTGATGACGTCTTCGCCGCGCAGCCGCACGCGCCCAATCGCGGCGACCACATATTCAGGGCGAACATGCTCGGCCTTGGCATGGGCCTCGGGGCTTAGCTCGGCATCGAGCACTACCTGGGTGATGCCGAAGCGGTCGCGCACGTCGAGAAAGATCAGGTTGCCATGGTCGCGGCGACGGTTGACCCATCCCATGAGAATGACGGATTCACCGGCAGAGGCGGCGCGAAGTTCTCCACAGTTGTGCGTGCGTTGAAGCGTTCCTAAAAAGTCGAGCAAACCATTTCCTATTCGTGGGGAGGAGTGAGCGCGGCGGCAGCCTGTTCCCGTTGGATTTTCACCTGCTCGCCGCTCGCAAAATTCTTTACTGTCAGCATACCGGACTGGACCTCGTCCTCGCCCAGCAGCACAATATTGCGCGCCAGCTTGTTCCCGGTCTCAAACGACTTCTTGATCCGGAACGAACCGTCGCCAACCTCAATCCGCAGGCCCCCGCGGCGCAGTTCCCTCGCCAGCACGAGGGCCGCAGGATTTTGCCCCTCGCCCAGCGGCGCGATGTAAGCGTCCGCCAAGGTCGGAGAAATCTGCCCATCCTGCGCCTCAATAGTCAGTACCAATCGGTCCGCGCCGATGGCAAAACCGATACCCGGCGCCTTGGGGCCGCCAATGATCTCAGACAGTCCGTCATACCGGCCACCGCCCAGCAAGGCATTTTGCGCGCCCAGACCGCCATGCTGGAACTCAAACGTCGTTCGCGAGTAGTAATCGAATCCGCGCACCAGGCGATGGCTGATCTCATACTCCACGCCGCACGCATCCAGCCCCACGAGCACCGCGGTAAAATGCGCCTGCGAATCTTCATCTAAATAGTCGCCGATACGCGGAAGCGACTCAATCTTCGGCTGATCCTCCGGGACCTTGCAGTCCAGCACCCGCAGGGGATTTGTCACCGCACGACGCTGGCAATCCACGCACATCGTCGGAGCTAGATCATCGAGCGCCTCCTTGAGGGCAACAATGTATCGCGGACGATCGTTAGCCGAGCCGACCGAATTGATCAGCAGCTTCCAGCCGGTAATTCCAAGCTCGTCAAGAAAGCTCGCCAGCATTTCCAGTACTTCGGTATCCCGCAGCGGAGATTCCGATCCGGAACTCGGCGGTCCAATAACCTCCGCGCCAATCTGGTAAAACTGCCGATAGCGCCCACGCTGTGGACGCTCCCGCCGAAACTGTGGCCCGATGTAGTACAGCTTCTGCAGCATGCCGCTCTCGCCCAGCCCGTGCTCGATATAGGCGCGAACGACGCCGGCAGTGTTCTCCGGCCGCAGCGTCAAAGAAGTCGTCTTCTCCGACTGCGCTCGAGCGCGGTCCTCCCAGGTATACATCTCCTTGGAGACGACGTCGGTTTCTTCACCGACGCCGCGGGCGAAAAGCTGCGTGTTCTCGAAGATCGGAGTCCGAATCTCGCCGAAGTTGTAGCGATTGAATACAGCGCGGGCGGTAGATTCGATGCGGTTCCACAGTTCAGTTTGCGGCGGCAGCAGGTCTCGGGTGCCGCTAATAGCTTTCAGGATACTCATGGATTCGGTAGCTCTATCTCTCTAGTCTACCGAATGACATTCGTCCCGATTAACAAGTCAACCTTCAGAAGGAGGCGAAGTTGTCCTCGTGGACAGTTGCTCGCCCTCGTGCCACTAAACCCACGATTACGAGTGTCGGAACGAGGTCGGCAATCCAGATCAGCGCGGAGGGGGAAACCAGGTGGAAGACATACATGCAGCTTTCGCACGCGGTGAGTGCGAGGTAAAGAAGTGGACCGCTTGCGCGCATCCTGAAAATGGTCGCCAGACAGATGCAACCCACCAAATCCCCCGGCAGAATAGCTGCAAACCATAGGTTGACATAACGGGAGGCGAAGAATTCCGCGATGGTTGGCAGGATATACACGAAGAATGGTACCGAGACAAAAACGAAGGGGATGTGGGGTATGAACCGGTAAGCCGAATGCCCGCAGTGAACGACCGACGACTTCGAGGCAGCCTCGCGTCTGGACGACCCAAAGTCTGCTATGGATACGACCTTCGCCGATGTTCCGTCGCGGGGTAGGGCTGCGCAGCGATGGTTGGCCTCGACCTCCCGTGCGGCGGAAATCCCACCTACCGTCCCCAGAGTTAGAAAACAGCGAGTGCAGATGATGTCGCAGGTACCGTTTTCGTTGAGGCGTCGATGGTAGTTCATGTGCAGATCGATAGCGGGAAATTCTTCGAAATTCTGACAATTATAGCGTGAGACCGGGCCTGGGTACCGAAATGGTTCAATCGATGTTGCTGCAGATGCCGTTATTCGTCGGCATGCGTTTCTCGGAGATAAATCGCCACATAATCCAAGTAATTCCGCGCATACTGCAAAATCAGCTCCCGGTCTTTCGTGTCCAGTTTCCGCCGCTCCTTCCCCGGAACCCCAGCCCAAAGCGTATTCGGCTCGACGACCGTGTGTTCCGGAATCACCGCTCCGGCGGCAATGATCGACCCTTCGCCGATGCGGACATTGTTCAGCACCACCGCGCCGATTCCGATCAGGCAGGCGTCTTCGACGACGCAGCCATGCACAGTGGCGTTATGCCCGATGGTCACCCAATCGCCGACGATCACCGGAAACTTGTACCGCATCCCGTGCAGAACCGCGCAGTCCTGAACATTGGAATTCGCGCCGATCCTGATTGAGTTCACATCCCCGCGCAAGACCGCGTTCATCCAGACGCTGGAATTCTCGCCAAGTGACACATCGCCCAGAACTTGTGCCGATACATCGACATAGCAGCTCGCGGGAACGATCGGCGCGCGTCCCTGATAAGAACGAATCATCCTGAAAACACCTCAAAACTGGCCCTAAAAAGCTCATTCAGAAGTGTACGCCCGCCAATTATCCGGATCGCGACCCAAGCAGGGTCGGGACAACACGACCGATCCCGCGTCGCAAAAGTCTCGGTCGGGCGGTTTTTCTGGGGCAATCGACCCAAATTGAAGTATCCTAAAAGAACCCATGCAGGGATGTTTGGAGGTGTATTTCTTTTGGCAGAAGTTCGAGTTCAAGAGGGCGAACCCCTTGAAAACGCTCTGCGCCGGTTTAAGCGGAAGGTCCAGCAAGAGGACATCATCAAGGAAGTGAAGCGTCACTCCTTCTATCTGAAGCCCGGTGAGAAGCGTCGTGTGAAGGAAGCCTTGGCGCGGAAACGCAATCGCAAGAAGGCCCGCAAAGAAGCAGAATAAATCCAATCCGGCATGGCGGACGCGTCTAAGTGACCTCCGCTGTGCTTTCGGATAGTAGGTAGATAGGCCCCGACTCATCCGTTACAAATTGCTTCCGGTATCCCTGAAGAGCATTCCGGTTTCTTCCTCAACTTTTATTTCAAGGGTGTAGTTTTTTCAAGGTTGCCGCTTCCCCCAGCGGCTGGCCCGATAACAGAATCAGCTTTGCAGTCGAACGCCGGCTAAGTCCTGGGGTTATTCACCTCGGGAACAAGCTGGAATTGCGAAACTGGCTTACTGTATTTTTCGGTTGAGATCCAAAACTAAGGTTTCAGGCTGATTTTTCGCCAGCCTATGGTTGAAAACGACCATTCGCACGACGGTGCGGTCGCCTCCGTACCAGTTTATGCGGTCAAGCTTGTCGGCGGGAAATGCAGTCCCATCAGTCAAGTGGCGGCGATGCCCTTCGCTATTGGCGAATTGCCGACCCGCCGCTCAGAGCCCGGGTATACCTATTCTGCTACTGGTCTAAAGGATGCCCAGGAGGAAGCGAAAATGGAGCTTGCCGACAAGGTGCTGAATTGTGTCGACTGCGGGAGCGCATTCGTTTTTACTGTCGGAGAGCAGTTGTTCTTCCGCCAGCAGCAATTCCAAAATGATCCTAAACGCTGCAAGCCCTGCAAGGCGAAGCGAGCGACCGCGCCACCGGGAAGTCGCCCGGAAACCCACACCACCTGCTCCCAGTGCGGGGCCGCGACCACTGTCCCCTTTCTCCCTACCCAAGGTCGCCCGGTACTTTGCCGTCCTTGTTTTCAGTCAAAACGCGGCGATCCGCGAGGGGCTGCAGCTCGATAAGCGCTGCACGCTTGCCAGCACGACTCGGAACCGGGCAAACACCCCCCTACTTCCTGTAACCTGACCAGTGGAACCGAGCACATCGGATCGGTCGTCCACAATTTCCCCCGAATCAAGAATGAGGATTGTTATGCCCACCCAGGTTCACCTCGAAGACGCCCGTCGCGTCATCGCCGCCGCCGAAAAGAAAGCCCATGAAATTGGCCAGCCCATGAACATCGCCGTCGCCGACGCCGGCGGCAATCTAGTCGCTCACGTCCGCCAGGACGGCGCATGGATCGGTTCGATCGATATCTCGATCAAGAAAGCCTTTACCTCCCGCGCCTTCGACATCGCCACCAAAGACCTTGCCGAACATTCCCAGTCCGGCAACCAATTTTTCGGGATTCACGCCTCCAACGACGGCAAGATCATGATCTTCGCCGGAGGGATCCCGCTCAAATCGGAAGGCAAAGTGGTGGGGGCCATCGGGGTGAGTGGCGGTTCCGGCGAACAGGACCACGCTGTAGCCGAAGCCGGAGCAGCTGCCTTTTAACTTTTAAGAGGTCCCGGCGCTTCCTCCAATCGGAAAGTGAAGCCTGAAAAAGGAAGGGCGCCGCGAATGCGGCGCCTTTCCTCTGATAAAAATGAGAGCCTCCGAGACGCCTCCTATAAGCGATTCAAGAAGCGCCTTTCGCCCGCAGGCTCCCTGCTTGGAAGTCAATCCTATGCGCAGGCACGCGGTCTCTGCGTCTTACTGCCCGCCGATCGAAATGGTCGCCGCAACGCCTTTCTTGGCATTGTGGTTCAGATTCGGCGTGGCATACTGCCCAAACTGGACGTTCTTTAGCGAGTAGTCCGAGCCCGCCTGATCGAATCTGACCACGGCCGGAGCTTGCGCTTTCTCGGCTGGTCCAACGGCCCAGGTGATCTGCTTGCTTGGGGTCGTTTCGCTCGAGAGGGTGACGAGATTGTTGCTCGAATCCATAGTGATGTCATACGATCCGGCCGGGTAGGATTGGCCCTTGGCCGTGAAGCTGAACGGGACCTCGACACGGGCATGATTGGCTGCAAAAGCGGCAGTAGCGCAAAACGCGGCGGATGTAAGTACAAGGGATTTCAAGGTGAAACGCATATTGATGTCCTCCAACGAACAGAACAATACCCCGATCGGCCAACGGCAGGTGTCAAATTGCTGTCTAGTTGTTGTCAAACTTTTCTTGACGGATGAATGTCGGGAAACCGGCCGGTGTCACGTAACAGAAATAGTTACAAATCTTCAATAGTTACAAATATTCGATCGGCATTACGTTCGGATTGCGTGTTTTGCGGGCGATCACCGTAGAAAGGCCACATGGCCTGCGCGGCAGAGATTTTCCGATAGGCCGGTGATGGTGGGAAGTCCTGCGTCGAATCAGGCGGTGAGGGCTTCCGCCACCGTGCTGTCGAGCAGAGAAATCTGCTTGCGAATTTTGCTCGCTGCCGCGTTTCGCTCACGTTCAGGCAAGTTTTCGAGCAATCTTCCGGCCTGCCGCAGCAGCAGCATGGCTTCTTGCTGGTCGCCTCGGCGCAAATGATGTTTGGACGAGGTCATCAATGCCTCGGCAGCGCGCACCCAGTCCCCCGCAGCCTCAAAATGCACGGCGAGTTCCGAAGACACATCCTGTTCGCGCCCCGCAAACAGTTGCAGCAGCTTTTCCGCTACCCTTAAATGCCGCCGGGCGCGGCGCGACGAAGATTGACGCTTGTAGAGCACTTCGCGATACAACCCGTGAGTAAACACATAAAAGGCTGACTGGCTGCCGTCGGGCAGTTCGTCATGACCGGCTGAGTGGAGAAAGTGCAGCCTGCGCGTCAGCCTCTCGTATTGGTCTTCGATTTCCTCAAGGTCGCCGTTCAAAGCCGCCGCCGCGGCCCAGGCGGGAAAAACGACGCCGATCAAGCTAGCTGCCTCGAGGAGCCGTTGTTCCGCGGGGTCGAGGCGATCGATCTGGAGTTCGATCAATTCAGAAAGCGCCGACGGCACCCCCATATCGATCTCCGCCAGCGGGGAAGTGAGCTGCCACAGATCGTCGCGCCGCCGCAGGTAGTCCTGCGACATCAAATGCTCAAGCATGGCGATCATGAAGAGCGGATTGCCCTCGGAATGTTGATGGAGGAAACTGGTAAGCCCCTCAGGAATGACGGTTTGCCCGAGTTCGCGGGTCAGATATTCACGTACTGCAGCCTTCGCCAGTGGGAGGACGGCGATCTCGTCGCACAGTTTGCGGGTAAGCAGATCCTGTTTCAATCCTTTGAGTGGATGTTGAGCATCACTCACGTCTCCCGGCCGATATGTGGCGACGAGCAGCAGTTTTGCTGGAGCGCGGCGTCGCGCCAGCGCCGAAATCAGATCCAGACTCGAAGGGTCGGCCCAGTGAAGGTCTTCAAAGGCCAGAATCAGCGGCGTCTCGGCCGCCATCGCCTCAATGGCGTCGCAGAGCTCCCCCAGTAGCCGTTCGCTCGGAACTGAGTACGAAGAGCCGGAAGAGGGAACTGTTCGGGCGTCCGAGGTCATGACGCAGGGCAGCTTCGCGTACCAGTTCGGCGCTTTATGCTGCAGTATTTTCAGGCTCCGGGCATCGCCGGTTTCCGTGCAGAGCTGGGTGAGCGCCTCCATGACCGGATAATAAGGCTCCTTGCCGCCAAACCCTTCAACACTTTGCCCCCGGGCAATCTTGCATTGGCCATCGGCGCTGATCTGGCGGCAGAATCCGTCGATCAACGCGGTCTTTCCAATACCTACTTCGCCGGTAACGAACAGAATCTGCCGCTCGCCCTTCAGTGCGCCAGCCATGGCCTGATGAAGCTGTTTGAGCTCATTCGCCCTTCCCAGCAATTCGGTCGGTGGGGCCGCACCCGGCTGTTTTTCGTAGTCATAGCCGGCGGCATAGGAGAATTCCCCTACCGGCGAAATAAATCTGTATCCCCGCTTGGGTACAGTTTCGATGAAGCGGGCATTGCCGGCATCGTCGCCCAGCACCTTGCGCAATTCCAGAACATAGGTACGCAACACCTGCGGCTGGACATAGGTTTCCGGCCACAAAGCCTCGAGCAGTTCATCGTGGGTGACCAGCCTTTGCGGATTCTCCACCAGGTAACGCAGCACCGCGAAAGGCTTCGGGGTGAGGGCGATACGGTCCCCATTGCGCCAGAGGCACTCATTCTGCGTGTCGAGTTGAAAGCAGGCGAACTGCTTCATTGCGTCGCGGCCTTGCCCAACAGACTCAACTCCCCAAAAGTGGTTAGCAACCTTCAGACCATTCTGAATGCATTTTTATATTCTCTCTGGTTTCCATCGATCTTCCGATCTTCTTTGCATTCAGTTGCCAGTACCGCGAAAGCTCCGGAACGCCCGAGCAGACCGAGGAATCTGACTCACGGTCGTTGCTCCCCTGCCTCATTCCCCGGAAACTCTTGTCCAATATCGGACAGCTTGAACCTATATGACAGCTTGAACCTATATAGTGTTATGGACCCAGCCAGGATAGAAACTCGTCGTGTAGAAAATACTGCCGCTAGGCCGCAACTCGGTTCATCGACTGCCCCTATCGCAACTCTACGCGCAACCGGGCGATACGGTTCCAGCGTTAACACCAAAGTGTGATGACAAAGAAGGAACCGGAAGACTCAGCGAGGCCCGATGAAGGCCTACTTGTGTTTGCGACCGACCTGATCGAGTCGATAAACGACACCAACCGAGATAGTAAATTGCTCGTGCAGCCCCGCTCCCCCAAAGTCGGTGAGGGTCGCGTCCGGCGAAATACGAAAGGCCAGTCTGGGCGAACGATTCAGATCGATCGAGCCGCCAAAAGCGCCGCCAAACGTCGTCTGATTATTAAACAGGCCAAGCTGGGAGGCGGTGATCGGCGGCGTCGAATTACCGATTCCCGAAGTAAAGTCTCCATAAGCCCCACCGAAAAGGGCATGCAGCGTCAGCGAAGCATGGGAATTGCTCCAACCGCGATACTCCGGCCCGGCCATGAACATAGTTTCGCTTACGAAGGGTCCCCGGACGTTGCTGACATTCGGGGCGACGCCGGAGGTGCCATAATACCCGCGAACATTACCCGCGACGGCCCAATGCCGGCGAAACCAGTGCGCCGCCTGAAAATCGAATCCACCCAAATTGGCGCCTTGAATCAAATTGGGGCCCGCGTTGAAATGCGAATAGGCCGGTCCAAGATAAAGTTCCCAGCGATAGTCGTAGCGGACGTTGGCCAGCGCGTCGTTATTCGCCACCACTGGCGGCGTATAGACCGGAACCTGGGCCGCCGCCCTGGCCCCGAAGCCAAATCCAATTGTTAACGAGAGAAGAAAGAAAGCCACCACGGGAGAAATCCCGAAGCTCCGACGATTACCGTTCCTGCCGTTTTCCAGAACAACCCCCTGAAGCCACAGCCCTGACCTGAAGCCCGGACTGCTCCGGAAGCGGAGAATCAACAATATCCGCCACCTTTTCAAGATTACATCGCGCCGCTCATTCTGTCAGAGGCACTCCCCGCAATCCTGTCGAAATGACTAGAAAATGCTTGTGACATCTCGGAAGTGTATCGAGGTTTTCGATCTTTGGCGGTTGGAGCGGAGGGAAGGGAAATCCATTTTGGTAGAGTGGCCGTTCTCTCTACGGAACCAATCTCCTTGCCTTCTCTCGTTGTGCGACAATAAGTTCATGGACTCCGGGTCATCATCGGTTGGGCGACGCCCAAACCGAGACTCTCGGGAGGAATCGAAACATGCTTGACAATCTATTCACACCGACCCATCTCATTATCGTGCTCGCCATTGCACTGCTGATCTTCGGACCCAGAAAGCTCCCCGAACTCGGCAAGGGACTCGGCGAAGGCTTCCGCCAATTCAAAGACGGCCTCAAGGGAACTCCCGAGCCACCGAAGCAGGATACTCCTGCCACCAAGACCGAAGTTACCGAAGTCAAGTAGACGGCAGGGGCCTTGCATCCAGGGGATGCAAGGCCCCTTGCTCGCCCTGTTCCCGTTCTAGCAGATTCTGAGTCAGTTCGATTTAGTGGTTGTTTGGATTGACTGCGGTGGGGTAATACCCCGGCTTGGCTTGAATGTCATATCCAGGACGCCCCGGCAATGTAACCTCGATGCTCCGGAAGCGACTGTCCAACGCCGGTGAAGGGCTGTGATATTCAATCGTGTACTGCGTTCGCACCTGGTCGGCGATCTTCGAGAAGCTCTTCTCGATGCCGTTCGTCTCAAATTCCGAGTCGAGCGAACCCCCCGTAGCAACCGTATATTTCGGCAGCACGTTGCTCGCTGGCAGCAGCGGCAGCTTGCGGCGATCCAGCCAGCCATACCCCCAGGCTGCAGCATCGCCCACCATCGTCGCGTAGACGCTGATATTGTTGCCCTGCAGGTAGCGAACGACCTCTTTAATGGTCGCCTTGCTGCC
>Ga0302326_10029542_pt1 | contig 10995 bp, 7 predicted proteins | sample Palsa_T0_3_FD_202264 | JGI IMG/M metagenome (GOLD analysis project Ga0302326, IMG submission 202264) | Peat permafrost microbial communities from Stordalen Mire near Abisko, Sweden - Palsa_T0_3 | ecosystem: Environmental > Terrestrial > Soil > Palsa > Peat permafrost | place: Sweden: Abisko...
CGCCCTTGACGGTCGAGATAGTCGAGTTAGGCTTGGCATTGGGCCTTCCCCATGCTGACCCAGCACCGGTTCTTGGCGGCAACGGCAAAGGTCCTCAATCTGACACTAGTTACAGCAGATGAGAATCTACTGGATTTGAGCGAGATCGTGACTCTCCCTAACCGTTAGTTTTGACTGGGAGTCTGACAAATGAACGTGCCTGCGAGCCTTGTGTTTACCGAAAACTTCATCCGAGCCGAAAGCGCGAGGATCTCGTCTGCATGCTGACACTCCCTGCCGGAGAAACGAATCGAGGGAACCGTGCAGCAGCGATGCAACGGCGTTCTGAATCGTAAAGCCGGGAGTGCAAATGCGCATAGCGGTCTCGCGATCGATGGGGCGAACGTCGGCCTGAGCGGGGATGTTAAAGATAATTTTCTTCACGCGTCTATCGTGACCGCTTGAGATCATCCACGGAGATGCCGAGATCGGCGCTGAGGTCTTCTAACGAAATGCCCTGTCCAGGATGTTTTTCCAACCACGCTTCAGAGGTAGCTACGGCCTGACATTCGGCTTCGCTCTTGGGTTCATCTTCGACGGGGGCGTTGGCGGGAGACGGTATCTGAACTCACACCCGCAGCGATGGCAACGCAGAGGTGCTGAGTTCAATCGCCTGTTCTCAACCGTTGTCGGGCGACCGCGCGTTTACAATCGATGCGATGGGCCGCCAAACACAGTTACACGTGCTTCCCAAAGACTTGAACGGCCTACTTGTGGCTATGCACGACAAAGAGCCACTGGAAGTAGCCCTGCGGCGCGAAAACTCCGCTACACCGGAGCTGTCAGTCGTTCATTCCTGACAATATGAGCGGACAGAGTTTGGTTTTGTGGAGCGAACGATTCGCTCCCAACCTGCAAAGGCGCTTCGTGGCGACAGCGGACTCGCCTTATTACCTCGCAGACGAGCAAACGGAGCCGGTGTTCGAGTTGTCACTGTCCGGCGTCACGACGTGGGAGGGCCGTCCTGCTCTGACCCAAGGGCGCATTTACGGGGCCTTCCCAAACAAGCAAGCGGAGTTTGAGAAGTGCTATGAGCAAATCATCCGCTATATCCGACGGCACTGGCGCAAGAATCCGGTTACGTGGATGGGCGGTTATGTCATCACCGCCAGTTGCCGAGGGTGATCGAGCTTAAGACCCGGGATGCGCTTTCCGTTGGTCAGGGTGGTGGTCGCAGCCAAGCACCATATCGCGAGGAAAAGGGGCTGGAAGTCATGCTTCCCGTTGAAGTGGCCCACCCGTCAGAATTGATGTACCTGGTCGGGCCCGTGTTTCATCTAACCCGGAAACTGGGTTGGCCTGAGATGCCATGAAGAAAAAGATCGGGTTTGTAGTGGCAATGGCGCTAGTCGGACTGGCGTTGTTGTCCACTCGCTACTATCTCGTGGACCTGCCGGTATGGCATTTTTTTGGCGGCGGCAACGGGCCCGACCCTGTGACCTTGCACCTGCGCGGGGAATTTGTGGAGAGCAATCTAGGCGCGGCGGAAGGACCGGCCGGATCTGTTACCGTGCGCATGATTGCGCAGCAATTTGTTTTCGTGCCTCAGTGCATCGTGATCCCTGCGGGTGTTCCCATCACGTTTCGAATTACCAGCGCCGATACGGTGCACAAGCTGAGCTTCATGGGAACGAACTACGGCCTCAAAGCCGCGCCTGGAGTGGTGACCGAAGCAACCTTTACTTTTGCGAAGGCTGGCGAATTCAAGATCCCCTGCCAAGAGTTCTGTGGAGCCGGCCATTATGCGATGAGAGGCCATCTGGATGTGGTGCCGCGACACCAGTTCGCCTCCTTGCTTCCCGGCGAAAGGCGGACTTGTGAGCCACGCTAGTCAGCAGGCGCGCCCGCGAATAGGGGCCCGATGGCTTGGGACTCTGCTGTTTCTGCTTGCGATTACCCTCCTATTTTCAGGAAGGGATTCTTCCGCGCAGAAAGAGGCGGAGAATTCTGAACCTTCGGTTCGCATCCCTTCGAACGTGGCCTGGACAGGAGAAACCCTTGCGATTATTTCCCGTGGCGATGCTTTTCGCGGACTGCTGCTTGCCCGGCGCTGCAATCATTGTCATGGCGAAGAGGGATTCAGCTCCGTTCCCGCTTTCCCCAACCTGGCGGGCGAGGACCGGTTGTCGTTCTGGAAACAGATGCAGGATTTTCGATCCAGGAAGCGTACTTCACCCGTGATGCAAGGCATCGCCGAGGGATTTTCCGCGCGCGACTCGGCCGATTTGGCGGCCTATTACGCCATGCTGCCTACGGCCAGTGATTCGCAAGACAACCGGGCGTTTCCGCAGGCCATGCAAGACCCCTCTCGTGCCTCGATGGCCATCCGCCTCATTGTTTTCGGAGACGGGCAGCGCGGCATTCCACCCTGCCAGTCGTGCCACGGTCCGGTGAGTTATGTGCGGGGAGCTCCCCCACTAGCCACCCAGAACGGCAAGTATCTGGAGCAGCAGCTCGAGCATTTTTCAAATGGGAATCGGGCCAACGATATTAACGTCCGAATGCGTAGCATCGCGAGACAGCTGACGGCCGAGGAGAAGACGGCACTTTCAGAATTTTATGGCGCCGGAATGGGGCCGGGAGTGAACTCAAGGTAGCAGCGGCTTCGGGGGATCCCGCCTTTCGCTTTCGCGATAGGACGAGCCACCGGTCGGGTTTGTTGAAAGCGCTTCAGTCCCCAGGGCACAACGACAGTATGCTTCCTTGGCCTGCTTGGGTCTGCGATCTACGAACTGCGGATATGTTCAATTTGCGAACGGGCCCGCCCAAGCGAAAGCTTGGACGGGACACCTCCAGAGCTTGGGTTGATCACGAAATCTTCTCGGTAAACTTTCATGCACCGTTCTTAGAGGGCTGGACGGGAGCAATTCCGTCCGGCTACTCGGTCACTCGTCCCCAATCGTGGGTAAACATTAATTGAACTGTGTCGCCAATGATCGGTGAACCGAGAGCGACGTAGAATGACTGCTTACTTCCTTCAACGGTTGCTTCTGCTTCGGGTGAGGCGAAGAGAAATTTCTGCATTGGTGGATTGGCGATTCTTGGGTGACACATTAGGTGTGTCAGCTAAGGTGATTGTGGAATGCGTTTAGTACGACTGAGAAGCACTCGCAGCGTGCCAAGTGCTTGAATATGCATCGCAAGAGGAAAGCCCGATGCTTTGCTAAACCGTTGTACGGGCTAACACTTGCACCGAGGGTTCTAATCCCTCCCTCTCCCCAGGTTTTCCGCGGTTTTATTTCCAACCACTTGCAGCGTAATTCCGAGCTGAAAAGCTGTGCTTACGGATTTCAAGGTATTTACTCCGAACCTAGGTATTAGGTTCTGGGAGGAAATATGCACCAGGCAAGAAAGTTGCCCGCGCCCACCCCAACCAGGTTCCGAGCGGTTGACGAGTCAACCGGCAGTAATCCGCCCTGAACGAAGGGGGGCGAAGAGGCCGCCTGAGAATTTGCTGAGCAAGTGGCGAAGTCACGCTGGCTGCGGAAAACGGTTGATTAAATAGATGACTATGGTTACAATAAGGGTCATCTGAGAAATCCGAATCTATGAATGAAATCTCGATTTCCGAATTCAAGGCCAAGTGCCTTGGCCTGATCGGCGAGGTTCAGAAGACACGCCAACCTCTACGCATTACGCGTCGTGGGAAGCCTGTGGCGGAAGTGATTCCGGCCGGTCCTGATCATACACGTAAATTCGTGGGTGATCTGGTTGGCACGGGGAAGATTGTCGGCGACATCGTGGGGCATGTTCTCGATGTTGAGGACATGGAGGCCTACCGGGATTGAGGCTTCTTCTAGATACACATATCTGGCTCTGGAGCAAGTTGGAGCCGAAGCGCTTGGGACGGCGGGTGAACAACGAACTTTCCAACGTGAACAATGAACTCTGGCTGTCCTCAGTGAGTGTGTGGGAGGCACTGGTGTTGATGCAGAAGGGCCGGGTTCAGGTTGAGAATCCGTTCGGCTGGGTGAAGCGGGCTAGAGAGCAGTTGAGAGAAGCGCCCTTGACGGTCGAGATAGTCGAGTTAGGCTTGGCATTGGGCCTTCCCCATGCTGACCCAGCAGACCGGTTCTTGGCGGCAACGGCAAAGGTCCTCAATCTGACACTAGTCACAGCAGATGAGAATCTACTGGATTTGAGCGAGATCGTGACCCTCCCTAACCGTTAGTTTTGACTGGAGTCTGACAAATGAACGTGCCTGCGAGCCTTGTGTTTACCGAAAACTCCATCCGAGCCGAAAGCGCGAGGATCTCGTCTGCATTCTGACACTCCCTGCCGGAGAAACTAATCGAGGCAACCGTGCAGCAGCGATGCAACGGCGTTCTGAATGGTAAAGCCGAGTGCAAATGCGCATAGCGTTCTCGCGATCGATAGGGCGAACGTCGGCCTGAGCGGGGATGGTAAAGATAATTTTCTTCACGCGTCTATCGTGACCGCTTGAGATGCGATTTTGGCTTTTTTTTAATTTAGCGCGATAACGTTAGCCGCGAAGTTCGAAAGACGGACTCGGTATAAGAACAGCACGCCGCTAGGAATTAAGAAAAGGGGAATAATGAGATCAGGCATCATGGGGTTGTTCACGCCATTACGGCGCGGCGCACGATCCGGATTGTCTCTGCTGGCATTGTCTCTGTTGGGTATCGGTTCACTACAGGCGCAGCAAGTTGGAACCAACGTCAACATGGTCACCGGAACACAGTGGCCCGGCGGCGATCCGTTCCTCCAGCGCCAAAACGAGCCCTCAATGGCGATCTCCTCGCGCAATCCACTGCATATGGTCGCAGGCGACAACGATTACCGCTCGGTGGATCTTCCTGCCGTTTCCGGTGAGGTCGCACCCACGGGCGATGCGTGGCTAGGATTCTTCACCTCGTTTGATGGAGGCCAGACCTGGACCAGCAACTTGGTGCCGGGCTACCCGCAAGATACGTCGATCCAGGGGTTGCTTTCTCCGATACACGGCTTGGGCGCAGGCGCCGACCCCACCGTCCGAGCCGGGACCAACGGCATGTTCTATTACAGCGGCCTGGCATTCAATCGCCAACAGGGCGGCACGAGCAAAGTATTCGTGGCCACATACACGGATGACAACGATCTCGAGGGCGGGAATTCCATTCGTTATCTCTGGACCACACAGGTCGACACCGGCAACTCGAATCTCTTCGAAGACAAACCATCGATTGCGGTCGATATTCCGCGATCTTGGTCCGGGCTTTGTATCGTCCCCGCTTTACCTCTGAAAAACTCTCAAATTTTTCCGGCTGGAACGGTTTACGCAGCGTGGACGCAGTTCACGGGCGCAGAATCGAATGGCGTTGCAGCAATCATGTTTTCGCGTTCCATCGACTGCGGTCTCACGTGGACTCCTCCGGTGCAAATCAGCGGCACCGCGAAGACCAACCAGGGTGCCTCGCTCGCCATCGATCCTAATACCGGAGCGCTTTACATCGCGTGGCGCGTCTTCGCTTCTACAAGTCCCACGCAGGCCGACGCCATCATGTACGTGGCATCCTTCAACGGAGGAAGCACTTTTACAAAGCCCGCTCTGGTGGAAAGCATCAACGCTTTCGATCAGGGCGATACCTCCGTTTCTTTTCGCACCAACGACTATCCGACGATCTCGGTGGACGCAGCCAGCCACGTTTACCTAGCGTGGAGCCAGCGTGACGCTGGGAATATCAGCGCCAATGGAGGGGACGCCCGAATTGTGGTGTCGACTGGCATCCCGACCTCGAATCCTAACAACATACCGCTGCAGTGGAGCGCTCCACTGGTAGTTGATAATTGGGCCGGACGCGGACATCAGTTCATGCCCGGCATGGCGTTTTCGGCGGGAAAGCTAACGGTCGCTTGGTACGATCTCCGCTACGACGATGATCTCGCAATCTATACCGCTCTCGGAGTCGCCGGCGAATTTTCGGAGCAAGAAGAAAACGACGGTGGCGCGCCGAATTTCCCAGTGTTCGGCACGTACATTCAGGATCCCGAACCACCCTACCCGTCGGACGCGCGCAGGCAGACGCTGGATGTGCGCGCGGCGCAGGCAAAACCCGGGGATCCTCCAGTGTTCTTTCCTTCCGTACAAGTCTCCGATTACACTTACGGGTCGCTGCCGGGAAGTTCGGAGATTCAACAGCTGCAGGCCGATCCGCCGAATCTGCCCATGTTCCAGAGTGGAACGCTGCCATTTTTTGGAGATTACATCGATGTGGCCGGGCCGACGTTTATTCCGAATGAGAACGGCACTTGGCGCTTCAGCAATCTGGCGACTGATCCCGATTTCACTCACGTGGTATGGGCCGATAATCGCGACGTGGTTCCACCCGCCGACGGGAATTGGGCAAACTACACACCGCCTACATATCCTGGATCCGCAACCAGCATCTTCGATCCGACGCAGACTCGCCCGGCTTGCACCTCATCGACTCCCGACACCGGCGACCGTAATCAGAATATCTACACGGCGCAGCTCGCGCCGGGTCTCGTTCTCAGCTCGCCAGGGAACTCAAAGCAATTGGGAACAGGCTCGAACGGCAAGTTGATCCAGCGTCAGTTTGCCATTGTTGTCGCAAACACTACAGCGCAGACGCAATATTATGAGCTCACCGTTGAAGCCCAGCCAACTGGGGGCGCGGCATCTTTTCTTCAATTCGCTGTTGCGGGCCAGCCGTTTCCGTTGACTCAAATTCAGGTTGAGGTTCCCCCGCTGTCGAGCACGTCCCGAGCCATCTTTGTCACTTCCGCGGTTGCGAATGCGACGGTGACGGTTAATGCCGCGCAGCTGACCGCCCTGGGCGGCACTCTCGTCTCCGGCGGAGAGACTGCCTCACTGACCATCAATGGCGACCCCAATAATCCCGCCAGTCAAGACCCAAACATCGCTTCCGCCGAGAACTATACCCCTACGATCGCAACTCCAAACATCGCCAACCCGAACATCGCCAACCCGAATATCGCCAATCCGAATATCGCCAACCCCAATATCGCCAATCCCAATATCGCCAATCCCAACATCGCCAATCCCAACATCGCCAATCCCAACATCGCCAATCCGAATATCGCCAACCCCAATATCGCCAATCCCAACATCGCCAATACTGATCTCTCGGACGGCACCATCACCGACGGCACTTGGGCGATTACGAACACGGGTAACACATCCAGCGCATACGCCGTCAATTTGATTGGTCAGAGTCCGCCCCAGGGCATAGCCCTTCAGTTGATCGTCTACGGCACCTACTCAACGCCTCTCGTAACGCCCGCCTCCGGATGCACGCTAATCACAGAATCGCACTTCGTACCGGTGACGAATATCATCAGCCCCTCGTTCGCTACGCTGTCGCAGCTTTTCCAACCTGCAGCCAACAACCCCACGTTACCCGGACTGGCGCTCAAGCCGGGCGAGACGAAATACATTACTGTGCGCGTCTATGACCCGACGACCAATAATCCTGCCCAGGCTTTGCTCGATTACAACCCGATCACAGCAGTCACCCCGGCTGTTGTATCACAAGGCGCGAATACCGGAACCACGACTCCTCCGGCCACGCTGACCGTTCTGACCAAGTCCTTGCCGCAAGCTACGCTCACTGGTGTTTATCCCACGCAGACGCTGCAAGCCACTGGGGGCTCCGGCGCTTATACGTGGACATTGGCCAGCGGCACGCCGCCGCCGGGCATCACGATGACCACCGCCGGCGTGGTTTCAGGAACGCCGACCGGGACTCCGGGAACTTCCTCTTTCACCGTGCAGGTGAAGGATGCCGTCGGTGATGTCGCGCAGCAGCCTCTGACGCTAGTAGTAAATCCAGCGCCCCTGGTCACCACGACGACCTTGAGTCCTGGCGATCAGGGATCGGCGTATTCCCAGCCACTATCGGCAACTGGAGGCACGTCGCCGCTCAGCCCCTTTAGCATTTCCTCAGGATCACTTCCTTCCGGCTTGTCGTTAAATGGATCGACCATCAGCGGCACACTCGCGCCCACCGCAGCCACATCTGCTTTTACAGTAAAGATCACCGACGCCAATGGAGTATCGGCCACGCGGCCTCTTTCGATCACGGTGAATCCTCCGCCAATGATCACCACGACTTCGGTGCCGACTAGCGAGCAGGGACGCGCCTATTCCACGACCTTCGCCGCCTCCGGAGGAACCGGAACTCTCGCCTTTAGTCCCTTGACGGTCGACGGCCTGATCCTCAGTTCCTTGGGCACCTTGGCCGGAACTCCTTCACACGCGGGCTCGTTCCCCCTCACAGCGACTGTCACGGATGCTCTCGGTGTCACTGCTTCCAAGCCGCTCACTCTGACAGTAAATGCGCCGCTTCGATTGAATGCGGCTTCCTTGCCTGCGGGGAATCAGAATGTGGCTTACCCGCAACAGCAATTGGTGGCCAGTAATGGTGTGCCGCCATACAGCAACTGGACGTGGGCTCCGGCGCCGGGCTCAGCGCTGCCAGCCGGCTTGTCTCTCAATATGTCGTCGGGAATCATCACCGGCGCGCCAACCGCCGCAGGGGCGTTCTCATTCATCGTTAGCGTCAGCGACTCACTCGGCGCAACCGCCTTGCAGACATACTCTATTACGGTGATTGCCGCCGGTCCGGTGATCGGCACGTCATCGCTGCCCAATGGCCAATACAATTCACCGTACACGCCGTTGACCCTGTCGGCAAACTCCGGAACCCAGCCTTATACGTGGTCGCTTGGACCTGGTGGCGTTTTGCCCGCGGGCATGGCTTTAAGTCCGTCGGGCAGCATCTCGGGAACACCAGCCCAGGCGGGCATGTGGTCCATACCGATCACGGTGACGGATGTGAATTCGTTGACCGCAAACGGAACCCTGTCTCTCACAGTCGGTTTGGCAACGGGCTATGCCGGTAACGCCGATTGCTACATGCCCTATCCAACCACGCCTATGTATTATTTGAGTAACGGCACCACTGGACCGTGGAATGTGATCCCCCCTGGTGCTCTGAATGGGCAGATGACATTCCTCCCCGCGGTCACTGTCACGGTCGCTGGCATGGTCAGTACCAACGGCACGACTGTAACCTGGTTCAGCAACCAGGGAGGCCAAAACGACCAGTTCTACTTGTCTCCCACCCCCTCTTCTATCGTGATTAACAACGCCACCTACCCCGTAGCCTCTGTCAATTCCGCAACCACACTGACCCTGTCTCAATCGGCGGGCGTGCAAACCGATGTTCCTTACTCTTACACTCTTCCGGCCGGGGGCAACATGTTGACAGGGTGCTTGAGCGGAGCGATTTCCAGCGGTTCATACCAGATTCAGCTCATCGCGGGGGCTTCCGCGTTCACCCTGCCGTTACAGGTCGTAGCTCAGGACACCCAGGATAACGGCATAGTTAACGTCAACTCCGAGGGCGTGGGGGCCGATGTGCCGCCAAGCTCCGTTCAGCAGGGAGTGGTTACAACCGGGCAGACCTTCACCTACCTTCCGGGAAATTATGCGGCGGATTCCGGTTTCAGCGGGAATGCGCTGGTCGGATTTGCTGGTACTGCTCCGCAGCTCTGCGGCACTTTTGGGGATCTGCCGAATTTGCTTACCGCCGCATCACAGCCGGGTCGCTTCGATATCGCCATCGACGGCACCACCCAAGGCTGTGCACCGATTCCTGCATTTCCAACCAGCCCGGCCCCGATCGTGTTCGAGTCCGTGGATACACTGCCCAGCTCAACGTTCTTTGGCGGGGCCACCTCTATCTCAGGCCTGGCGCTGTCGTCTGGCAATCCGAACGCGTTCGCGGTTGCCGGTAACGTGCTCGAGATCGAAGCCGGCGGCACCAACCCGAATCCAGTGACCGTTGCATTTAACTACGTAATCAACAATACCGGTTGTCCAGCTTGCATCAACCAAATTGAGGTTGGTTTGAACACGGATGCGAGCCCGCAAACCTACGCATACAGCGGTGGATCTGTTGGTTCGGGTCCCGCCAGCGTCAACATCAACGTGCCCAACACGCCGGGCCGATACTATATCGCGATCGATGTCAGCGAGGATTACGGGTTCCTTTATTCTTCGGCATATTGGGCAAACGGCCAGCCGACCGCCACGCGATACATCGGCGTGGTCGACGTTTGGTAGTAAGGCGTGGTAAAGAGCCTAGCGAACTCCGCTTCCGCTTGCTTCGAGCGAGCGGAGGCGCCTTTTCGCGTCGGCAGCCAGAGGATCGTTCACGCTCCTTTCGCGAGCCTTGAGGTAATTTTGGTAGGCTTCCGCGGCACCGGGACTCTGCAATCCTTCGCGCGCCCGTCCCAGATAATAATCAACTCGCGCAAAATAACGCCAGCTCGGTTCGTCATCCAGAAACACCGACGCTGCCTCGCCACGCCGCTTCACGCAAGCATCAAGCTCGGTCTCCGCGTCAGGAAATGCGCCCGCTTCCAAATACGCACGTCCCAGCCCGAGCCGTCCGAGCCAGGTATCGGCGATCTTCTGCGCATCTTGAAAGGTTCGAACCGCGTCCCGATAATCCTTGCGCTTCAGCTGGACTTCGGCCTCAATAAGCTTGGCGTAAGCGCCGGGGTCAGGCTCCAGTCGCTGGCTTAACTTCTGGCCAAGATCCAAAGCCTTATCGATCCTACCGGCTTCGAGAAAAACCATTGCCGCAGGATAAAGCAGGCTCTCGTCTGTGCTGCCGCCTACAGCGCGCTCGGCGGCGGCGATCGCTTTTGCGTTCTGTCCCTTCATCAGCCATGCCTGAGCCTGCATCAGGTATTTCGCGGCCGCCCGCGAAGCATCATTTGCGGCGAGATCCGCTTTCACCGCCGGTTCGAGAATCGCGAGCGCGTCATCGGGGCGTCCCTGGTACAGGGCCATATCCGCAAGTCCCACCGCGGATGCGGAAGCCCCCCACGCGCTGAGCGGCGCCGCTTTCTTATAAGCATCGGCCGCAGCCGTTTCGTCGCCCCGGGCGAGCTGAGAAATTC
>Ga0302326_10029547_pt1 | contig 10994 bp, 10 predicted proteins | sample Palsa_T0_3_FD_202264 | JGI IMG/M metagenome (GOLD analysis project Ga0302326, IMG submission 202264) | Peat permafrost microbial communities from Stordalen Mire near Abisko, Sweden - Palsa_T0_3 | ecosystem: Environmental > Terrestrial > Soil > Palsa > Peat permafrost | place: Sweden: Abisko...
GCGACAAGTGGCCCCTCGGGCGGGGCTTCGACCGCTACTACGGGTTCATGGGCGGCGAGACCGACCAGTACCACCCCGAATTGGTGCAGGACAACCACCCCACCGAACCGCCGCGCACTCCCGAAGAGGGGTACCACCTCACCGAAGACCTGGCGGACCACGCCATCCGCTACGTGGCGGACCTGCGGGGAGCGTCATCCACGACACCGTTCCTCCTCTGGTTCGCCCCGGGCGCCTGCCACGCTCCGCACCAGGCTCCGGCGGCGTACATCGAGCGCTATCGCGGCGCCTTCGACAAGGGATGGGACCGCTGGAGAGAAGAGGTGTTCGCCCGGCAACTGGGGTCGGGCCTCCTCCCCCCGGGTACCGAGCTCTCCGAACGCCCGTCGTGGGTTCCGGCCTGGGACACGTTGAGCCGTGACGAGCAACGGCTCGCCGCCCGGCTCATGGAGGTCTTCGCCGGCTTCCTGACGCATACCGATGCGCAGGTCGCACGTGTCCTCGATTTCATTGAGCAGCTGGACGAGACCGACAACACCCTCGTCATTGTGATGAGTGACAACGGCGCATCTGCGGAAGGCGGTGCGAAGGGGTCGTTCAACGAGCAGTACTTCTTCAACTTCATTCCCGAGAGCCTCGAGGAGAACCTCGAACGGATCGACGACCTCGGCACGCCCCGGGCCAACAACCACTACCCGTGGGGATGGGCGTGGGCCGGCAACACCCCGTTGAAACGGTTCAAGCGCGATACCCACGAAGGTGGCGTCGCGGATCCACTTATTCTCCACTGGCCGACGCGCATAGGCACAGAGGGCGGCACGCGCCACCAGTACGTGCACGCGATCGACGTTCTGCCAACCCTCCTGGATCTCATCGGTGTCGCTCCGCCCGACTCCATAGCCGGCGTCAGGCAGTCACCGATTGAGGGCGTGAGCTTCGCGTCCACCCTGAACGATCCGCTGGCGCCGGGAGCGCACCTCACGCAGTACTACGAGATGCTCGGCTCACGCGCCCTCTATCACGACGGCTGGAAAGCGGTGGTCTTCCACACGCCGCCCTTCATTGCCTACGACGGCTCCGACACCACGAGGCCGTTCGACGAAGACGTCTGGGAGCTCTACCACGTGGCCGAGGACTTCTCCGAGGTCACCGACCTGGCCGACGCGCACCCGGAGAAGTTGGCCGAGCTCAAGGATCTCTGGTGGAAAGAGGCCGAGCGGTTCCAGGTTCTGCCGCTCAACAACCAACCCGGGCTCTTCGGCGACCCTCGCTACCGGCGCGACCATTACGAATTCCACGGACAGGTCGGCCCCCTGGCCGAAGCGCTCGCGCCGAATCTCAAGAACCGGTCCTTCGTCATCACCGCCGAACTCGTCCCCGATGCGGGTCGGGTGCAGACCGGGGTGATTGCCGCTCATGGCAGCCACGCCGGCGGCTACGCGCTGTTCGTCGACGACGGTCGCCTGCACTTCACCTACAACTACGTGGCCACACAGATCACGACCGTCACCGCCGAGGTACCCCTGCCCTCCGAACCGCTCATCGTGCGGGCCGTCTTCACACGGACCGGCGCCGGGGGCGACCTGGAGCTTTTCTACGGCGACGTCCCGGTCGGTCGAGGTCAGATCCCCAGGACCACGCCCCTGACGTACGGCACCCCTGGATTTGCCGTTGGCTTCCAGCCGGCCGGGCCGATCAATCCCGCCCTGGGAGGACGGGCCGAGCTCCCGCCGACCACGCTGCGTCGGGTGGTCATCGAGACCTCCGGCCGAGACCCGATTCGCGACGCGCTCGTCGAGTCACGCGTCGACCTGGCCACGCAATAGCGGCGCGGCGCATCTGACCGCGCCGCAGTCTGCTGCTACTTCTGCTCCCCCGCCGTCTTGCGCCACTCGACCCCACGATCGAAGAGACGACCGCTGACGGGTCACCAGCGGCTGTTCGTCCGGAGCAACTCGACGCCGGCGGCCTTGGCCGAGGGCTTGGTTTCCAGGCGCGTGGCGAGCAACGCCTCTGCCAAGGCGACGTCGCCGGACCTCGCCGCCGCGGCAATGAGGGTGAGGTCGATCACGTCTCGCTGCGCATGGCTGCCGCCCACGACGTGGGCCTTGGGCTCCAAACCGACCAGCCGATGCACGGCGCGCGTGGCGTCACCGCTGGCGAAGGCAGCAAAGCCCTCGAGCAGCTGGAGACCGGCTGCTTCGACGGCGCGGCGATTGGTACCGCGGCTCGCGCTCCGGTTGACCAGGATGATTTGCTCGCAGACTTCTGGAGCGCCGGCCAGTCCCGCGACCATCACCGCGTGCCAGTCATTGAACACGGAGACCGGGTCGCCCAATAGCCCCTCTATGTCTTCGACGAATGTTCTGGCCCGATCGCCGACGTCGACCCCGAAGAGGTGCAGACGCCAGAGCAACGACGCCGCGTCGTCCACGTCGAGCCACTCACTCGACCGTGAGCCACGGATCGGGCCGTCGTAAAGGGCCAGGGCCTGGTCGACTTCTCGAAGTGCAAGGTGGTAGAGCGCGCGGTGCCACCAGTTGTGCGTGGCGAAGTAACTGGAGGACCAGTCGTCGACGGTCTGGTCCAAGAACGCGAGCCCCAGACGCTGGGCTCCCTCCATTTCGAAGACATGTGCCTGCGCATGGACAGCCCATATGTCGCGGGGGTTCTCCTCGAGGGCCCTTCGGGCGTGCTTCTCAGCGGCTTCGTACTGGCCGTTCTCTTCGAGGCCGAACGCGTACATACCGCACACGTAGCCGTAGCCGGGCCGATCCGACGGCCAAGCCCCGAAGACTCGTTCGACCACGTCCCGCAAATCCTGCTGGTTTCCGATGAAGAAAGAGAGGTCCTGGGCGACCTTGAGCGCCAGAAGGTCGCGCGACTCGTGGAGCAGCGCCCGCTCCAGGAAGCTCGCCGCCCGCTCCCATTCGCCGTCCGCCCACGACTGAACGGCGAGCACATGCAGCAACTCGCGCTCGCCCGTTTCAAGGCTCCACGGATCGAGGTCGCCCACGAGGACCCTCGCCCTCTCGAGGCCCGATGCCGAGCCCGCATACAGGGCGAGGTACGCCTGCAGGACACGGGCGAGCATCAGCTGTGGATCGCCCGCCGCCGCCTCGTCGGCGAGAGACGTCGGGTCCCCGCTGAGCGATACCAGCTGCTCGACCGCTTCGTCCAAGAGGTCGACGCCCTGCTGGCGCCCGGCGAAGACGGGGCTTCCCCAGCGGTCGGTGAATGCGTGCGACACGGCGCCTCCTTCCCCAAGCCATATTAGTTCTATGGGATTCGTTCATTACCCGAGAGCCTGCGCCGGCGCTCCCTCCATCGGTCTGCGCGGGAGATCGCAGTAGCTTCCTCCGAGACCGGTGTCACCCTGCGAGTGTCGCACGCTCGGCAAGATCGTCGTGAGCGACACACCGACCTCTCCCCGCGTCGAGGAGAGGCGCGGAGGCACCGGCCATGAACCCCAATCCCGTCGAGGTGAGCCCCATGCAGAGCATCCCCATCGATTCCACACTTCTCACCTTCGCCGGCGCTCTCGATCTGGCGAGGACGGATTCGGGGTTCATCCCCCGGAGGCTCCCGGCCTGGACCAAATCCCAGATCGCTGATGTCGCGATGGAGGCGGTGGTACAGCTCCCAGCAGGGGTGCGCCTCGCCCTCACCACGTCGGCGAGCACCATCGAGATCGACCTGCAGCTGACCCTGATCCGCCAGGTCCCGAGGGAGCTCAGGCCGGCTGTGTTCGACCTCCTCGTTGACGGCGAATTGCTGGCTCAATCGGCCACCGCGACGGGCAACGTCATCTCTCTCGGGCCTGCCCCCGGCGAGGTCGCCTTCGAGCCCGGAGGACCCACGACCGTGTCGTTCTCGGACCTGCCGCAGGGGACCAAAGCAGTGGAGGTCTGGCTGCCGGCGCACGCGGCGGTGGAGTTCCGCGCGCTGCGGATCAATCACGGGGCGCTGATCGAGCGCACAGGGCCGACACTGCCACGGTGGATCCATTACGGCAGCTCCATCAGCCATTGCGTGAGTGCCGCATCGCCGGTCAAGACCTGGCCGGCCATGGTGGCGCGGTCGGTCGGCCTCGAGCACACCAACCTCGGGTTCGCCGGCCAGTGCATGCTCGACCCCTTCGTGGCCAGGACGATCCGGGACTCGGACGCCGATGCCATCAGCCTGAAGGTCGCCGCCAACATCATCGGCGAGGACGCCATGCGCGAGCGACCCTTCGGCCCGGCCCTGCACGGCTTCCTTGACACGATCAGAGAAGGGAAGCCCAACGCGCCGCTTCTTGTGGTCTCCCCCATCTTCTCCCCCTTCAGCGAAGACCATCCAGGGCCGCTGTTTCCCGATGCCGACGGCCGCGTCGTCGGTGTCGAGGGCCTCGAGGCGATCCGGCGCACCAGTCTCACCATGCGAAAGATGCGCGCGACGATCAAGTCGGTCGTCGAGGTGCGACGCGATCTCGGGGACGACCAGCTCCACTATGTGAGCGGGCTCGACTTGTTCGGGCCGGCCGATGCCGTTGATCTCCCGGACGACCTCCACCCCAACGATGCGGGAAACGAGCGGATCGCCGAGCGCTTTGCCGCCGTCGCCTTCGGTGCCGGAGGCCCGTTGACCCCTGCCCTTGGGTGACACTGTCGGTCGACGAGCTCCCTTCTTGCCATACTCGTGAGCATGCGTTGGCCAGAAGGTTTCCTCTGGGGCACGGGTGCCTCGTCCACACAGTGTGAGGGCGCTGCTCCCGCATCGGACTGGTGGGATTGGGAACGATCCGGTCACGCCCCACCGTCAGGAGACGGAAACGGGTTCGCGACCCGCTACGCCGAGGACTTCAGCCAGCTGGCCGCTCTGGGCCTGACCCATCATCGGCTGTCCGTCGAGTGGGCTCGTCTCGAACCCGACCAGGGCGACCACGACGAGGCGGCCATCCGCCGCTATCGCGACGTGCTGACCGCGGCACACGATGCCGGCATAGAGCCGTGGGTGTCGCTCCATCACTTCACCCTCCCCCGGTGGTTCCTCGCCTCCGGTGGATTCCTCGTCGAGAAGAATCGGACAGAGGTATGGCGGCGACACGTCGACTTCGTCGCCGAGACACTCGGTGACCTCGTCGGCGGCTGGCAGCCGATCAACGAGACCAACTACTACGCCCGGGCTGCCTACGGCGGACGCGGCTGGCCTCCGGGGCACACCGACAACGAGGAGGTGGCCATCGTGAACGAGGCGATGCACCTGGCCTTCGCCGAGGCCTCGGTCCGCCTGAAGCAGACCGGCGCTCCCGTGTCGTCCATTTTCGGCCTCTCCCCTATCGTTGCGCACGACGACAACCCGGCCACCGCCGGCCTGGCCCGATCGCTCGACGAGTACTACTGGCAACCGTGGATCGGCCTGTTCCGAGACGGGGTGCTCACTGTCCCCCATCGCGATCCGATCGAGCGTCCCGACCTGGCCGGCTCGGTCGACCTGATCGGCTTCTCGTACTACGCCGCCATGGGCGTCCGGGACGGCAAGCTGGCCATCCACCCACCCGCTGCGCCTGTCTCCCCCCTCGGCTACGGGATCTGGGCTGACGGTGTCGGGCTCGTCCTCGATCGTCTGCACGACGAGCTCCCGGGAGTGCCCCTCCTGGTGGCCGAATACGGCATCGGGACTGATGACGACGGTCTCCGGGCTGACTACCTCCGACGCGGCCTGACCGTCATCAACGAGGCGATCGGCCGAGGCGTCGACGTTCGGGGCGTCTTCCACTGGACGGCCGTCGACAACTACGAGTGGCTCCACGGCTACGACGTCTCCTTCGGGATCATGGACCGCGATCGCAATGTGCGACCGAGCGCTCGCGTCCTGCAGAAAGAGGCGCGGCCTTGAGCGACGACTGGCGACTCGGCCCCTTCGCCGTTCACGACGGTGCGGTGGTCGCGACACGGCCCGACGCTCGGTTCTCCTGTCCGGTGACTGGACAGGAGGTTCGCTGGGCGGCCAAGGACGTGTTCAATCCGGGCGGCGTCGTTCGCGACGGGAAGATCCACCTCCTGCTCCGAGCCGAGGACGCCGTCGGTCGGTACAGCGGGACGTCCCGCATCGGATTGGCCACCAGCACCGACGGCATCAGCTTCGACCTCGAACCAGCACCGGTGATCTATCCCGCTGACGACGATTGGCAGGCGTGGGAGTGGCCCGGCGGGTGCGAAGACCCGCGGGTGGTGGAAGCGCCCGACGGCGGCTTCGTGTGCCTGTACACCGCGTTCGACGGCAAGGTCGGCAGGCTCTTCGTCGCCACCTCGAACGATCTGCGGGCGTGGACCAAACACGGTCCGGCGTTCACCGGTACGCCTTACGCCATGCGCTCCTCCAAGAGCGGCGCCATCGTCACCGAGGTCGTGGGCGGCCGTTTGATGGCCGCCCGGGTGGAGGGGCGATTCTGGATGTACTGGGGCGAAGGAACGTGCTTCGCCGCGGCCTCTGACGATCTGGTCCATTGGTTCCCGGTCGAGTTCGACGCCACCCGCGACCGCTATCTCACCTACAGCGCGGAGTCCGAGCGGCCGCACTGGAACATCCATGTCGTGCCGGGGCGGGCGGTGCTCCGCCCACTGCTCTTCCCCCGCCGGGGCCGCTTCGACTCGCTGCTGGTGGAGCCCGGTCCACCGGCCCTCCGGACCCCACATGGGATCCTGCTGCTCTACAACGGTGCCAATCACGCGGAACGCGGCGACCCTTCTCTGCCCGCGTTCTCGTACCAGCCAGGACAGGCCCTCTTCGACCCCTGTGATGCGTCCTCGTGTATCTCCCGGGACACCGGGCCTTTCCTCCGGGCCGATCAGGTCGGGGCGGGCGACGGCCAGGTGGGAAACGTCTGCTTCGCCCAGGCGCTGGTGCTCTTCGACGGCGCATGGCGCCTGTACTTCGGCATGGCCGACTCGCGCATCGGCTGCGCGGTGGCCGCCTGGTCAGGCGGCTGACCTTCCTGCGCGTTCGAGGTCGCTCTCGAGCCCGACGGCACGGATCTCCTTGGCGTCGAAGAGTTCGTACCCGGCGCGACCGGCCGGTCTGGGGTCGGCGTCCGGCGGGTGGAGATACGAGTACTCGCCTCTAGGACTCGCTCATGATCGTGACGCGATCGGCGTAGAAGGCGACATGGTCGCGGATGGCTTCGACCGCACCGTACGGGTCGGGGTAGTACCAGACCGCGCCGGCCAGGGCATCGCCATCACCAGGGAGCACGTCGTAATAGGAGGCCTCGCCCTTGTATGGGCAATAGGTGTGCTCGTCGTTGGCTTTCAGCAGTTGCTGGTCAACATCGTTGAGGGGGATGTAGAGCACGGGCGGATAGTTGGATTCGCGTAGCTCGAGAGCTCGATCGGTCTCGGCGATGATCGCCGTTCCGCTGCGGACGCTGACGTGGCCTGCGTTGAGCTGAATGGTGATGGGGTGGTCGGGGCCGGGCTCGAGCCGGGGGCGGGTATCGGTCATTCTGGTCTCCTTCGTTGCTGAGGACGAACTGGCTTGGTCCAGCCTGGCACTGACAGGCCGGGGCTCAATCGGCGAGGCCCCAGGGGCCGGTGCCCGAGATTTGCCGGGGCGAGATCCGAGTGACGAATCCTTCGGGCCAATTGTCCCCGGGTGGCGGGAACTCGCCGTGCGTGATGCGGCGGAGCACCGGTACCGCCCCACCATCCTCGACGCGGGCGATCCCTCTGATCACCACGTACGGGCTGAATCCCTCGAATGGAACGTCGGATTCGACGGACAGTGTCACCCGCGGGTCCCGACGGATGTTGCGGAGTTTCACGTGATCGGCAAGATGGCCGGCGACGATGTCGTCCCCGTCCCAGCCGACGTACACACAGGTCACCTGCGGGGTGCCGTCCGGGTTGATCGTGGCAAGATGGACGAGCCGCCCCGAAGCCACGGCCGCCCGGGTGGTCTCATCGAGTCGGATGAGGTCGTCAGCCATTGTGTCCTCCATTCGTCGATCCCAGCGGAGGTTACCGGGCGTTCCCCGCCGACGGGCCGGCTCCCGGGATCCCGGCGCCACCTGCGCTCTGGAGCGACTTCACCGCATGGAAGGCGATTCCGACCGTCCTGCTAGACCACTTTGTATCCAGAAAGGCCGACCACGGTGAGGGCAGGCCTCGACCCGACTCATCCAGGAGGACGTATGAAGACCTGGTTCATCACCGGCACCTCCCGCGGCTTCGGCCGCGAGTGGACGCTCGCCGCACTCGAGCGCGGTGATCGCGTCGTGGCCACGGCCCGCGACACCGACTCGCTCAGGGACATCGTGGAACGCTTCCCGGAGGCGATCCTCGCCCTCCCGCTCGACGTCACCGACCGCCCGGCGGCGTTCGCGGCCGTGCGGCAAGGCTTCGAACACTTCGGGCGGCTCGACGTCGTCGTCAACAACGCTGGCTACGGCCAGTTCGGGATGATCGAGGAACTCTCCGAGTCCGAACTGCGAGACCAGATCGAGACGAACCTGTTCGGCGCGTTGTGGGTCACCCAGGCCGCCCTTCCCCTGCTCCGAGAACAGGGCTCCGGACACTTCCTGCAGGTCTCTTCGATCGGAGGCATCTCGGCCTTCCCAAACGTCGGCGCCTACCACGCATCGAAGTGGGGACTGGAGGGATTCAGCCAGGCGTTGGCGGCGGAAGTAGGGGGCTTTGGCATTCACGTCACCCTCATCGAGCCCGGTGGGTTCTCCACCGACTGGGGCGGCGCGTCGGCCAAACACGCCCAGCCCATGGCGGCCTACGACGACGTGCGCGCCCAGTCTGCCGCCTTCCGGGCCGCACGCACCCAGACACAGGGTGATCCGACTGCCTCCGCGGGAGCAGTGCTGAAGATCGTTGACGCCGAGCAGCCGCCGCTTCGGATCTTCTTCGGCGACGGGCCGCTCCAGCTCGCGGTCGAGGACTACGAGCAGAGGCTGGCGACCTGGAGGGAATGGGAACAGATCTCAATCGAAGCCCAAGGATGAGTGGCTCCAATCCCGTTGGCCCTCCTGACCTCAGTCATGGCGGCGCCGGCGTTCACGATCAAGGCCTTTCAGGATCGCCCTGAACACTCGATCGACGTCCTGATTGCCGTTGATATCCAGGACCAACCCTCGCTCACGGTAGAAGCCCAAGAGCGGCTCGGTGTCGGCGGCGAACACCTCGAGCCTGTGCGTCACGACGCTCTCTGCATCGTCTACGCGCCCCTCTTGGCCGCCCCGAGCGAGCAGTCTCCTCATGAGTTCCTCGAGAGGAACATCAAGATGCACCACGGCTTGCAGTTCGATGGACGGAGTCTCTCTTGCGGCTCGATACGCCGCTTCAGCCTGGCGGAGGTTTCGCGGGAAACCGTCAAGCACATAGCCGCCATTGCGTGCTGCCTCAATCAGCGGCTCAGCGAGTACTTGAAATATCAGTTCGTCCGGCACCAGATCGCCTCGCCGAACGTACTCGATTGCCTTTTTTCCTATTTCGGAATCCGCAGCAATTTCCTGACGCAACAGCTCCCCGCTCGATAGGTTCGCAATCCCATAGTGGGCGGCGAGCTTGGCGGCCTGGGTGCCCTTGCCTGCACCGGGCGGGGCAACTAACAACACACGCATGAGCGCCGAACTTACATCTCGAGCGGGCTCGCCACAGCCCGGGCGTGTCGAGCTCGGCGTCGTTGCCCGACGTCTTTCGATGTCACAGCAGACCGAGTTGCTGCAGTATGCCCAACTCGTCGGTCGATCCCCAGCGATCCGACGCCTTGCCGTCGCGAAAGCCAAGCACCTGTACGTTTCGCACGGTAAAGCGCTTGCCGGTTGCCGCGTGTCCGAGGAACTCGCCGGTGTGCGTGCCCGAAAGATCCATGATGGTGACAAGCCGTGTTGGCGTCGCGATCGTCTCGATCACATTGCGTTCTATGTCGGTGAACGATTCACCGAACTGCTCCCAGAACCAAGCCATCCCGCCTGGACCTGCCGGCTGCCCCTCGGCGGGGTCATGGTCGGTGAAGTCGACGTCGTATCTGTCCGCAAGCGGCAGGGACGCATCTCGCATTTTTGCGAAGGCGTCAAGGGTCTCTTGTCCCCCCTCGGTTCTCTCGGTCGCCACCAGCGCTCTCCTTTCTGGGCCCTCTCACCAATGGCCGCGGTGAACCACCTCATCGAAGGGCCGCCGGTCCGGTCTGAGAATGGGTCGGAGCGGTCGATCGGCCGGATAGCCCAGGGCCACCATGTAAGCGCAGGTGTGGTCGGCCGGTACGCCGAGGATCCGCCGGCAGGCCTCGTGGTCGCCGACAGCCGAATGGCCGCTGCCGATCCCGAGGTCGGTGGCGGCCAGCAGCATGCACATGGTCGCCTGGCCCAGGTCGTATTGGTCGATCGTGAGGTACCGCTCGGACTCGGGCTCGGGGAGGACCAGGATGATCGCCGCTTCGGCTCGTGCCAGGTGACCGGCGCCCACCCAGACAGTCGAGAGCTCGTGAAGCTGCTCGGGCTCCGTGACGAGGACGAAATCCCACCTTTGACGGTTGGAGGCCGAGGGGGATCGCCGTCCCGCTTCGAGGACTCGATTGAGGTCTTCTGCCGCAAGAGGACGACGGTCGTAGCTGCGAACGTTGCGACGCGATCGAATGGCGTCCAATGTCTCCATAGGCCGTGGATCTTACGGGGGGAGACTTGACGCCGAGCGCTACCGTAGGAGGCCGTGTCCGACACCACCGACGACGTCGTCGAACAGATCCTCTCCACGTACGCCACGATCACCGTTGTCGGAGCAAGCGCCACACCGACCAAGGCCGCCCACTCCGTTCCGGGCCACATGCAGCAGCGCGGCTGGCGGATCATTCCTGTCAATCCCCATGCGACGCAGATCCTCGGCGAGCAGGTATATCGGCACTTGGCAGACATCCCCGAGCAGGTGGGCTTGGTCGACGTCTTCCGGCCCTCAGTGCAGGCGGCGGACATCGCCCGCCAAGCGGTTGCCGCCGGTGCGACAGCTGTG
>Ga0302326_10029548_pt1 | contig 10994 bp, 12 predicted proteins | sample Palsa_T0_3_FD_202264 | JGI IMG/M metagenome (GOLD analysis project Ga0302326, IMG submission 202264) | Peat permafrost microbial communities from Stordalen Mire near Abisko, Sweden - Palsa_T0_3 | ecosystem: Environmental > Terrestrial > Soil > Palsa > Peat permafrost | place: Sweden: Abisko...
ATCACGGTCGCCGATCTACCAAAGCCATACGATACCAAGTCCAGCGCGAATTTTCCGAAAGTTGTCGCCAAGCCGGACAATATGTGGCCGATGGCGCCGGCCGGGTTCAAAGTGGAGTTGTACGCCCACGATGGGCTCACCGAGCCGCGGCAGATTCGCATGGCGCCCAACGGCGATTTCTTCGTGGCCGACAGCACGCCGGGAGAAATCAAGATTTTTCGCGGCCGGACTGGGGATGGCAAGCCCGAGCAGGTGTCTACATTTGCGACCGGACTGAAGCGCCCGTTCGGAATTGCGTTCTATCCAGTGGGCGCGAATCCGCAGTGGATTTATATCGGCAACACCGATTCGTTGGTGCGCTTTCCTTACCACAGCGGAGATCTGAAGGCGACAGGCGCGGCCCAGACGATTATTCCCGAACTTCCCTCCGGAGGAGGCCATTGGACGCGGGACGTGGTGTTCTCCAAAGACGGCAAGCGCATGTTCGTCGCGGTGGGTTCGGCCTCGAATGTGGATGATCCGGATACGCATCCAAAAGAGATGCATCGCGCCAATATTCTTGAATACGCCCGAGGGCAAGTTCGTTCAGATCTACGCCGCGGGCATCCGCAATCCAGTGGGATTGGCGGTGAACCCGACCACTGGTGACGTGTGGTGCTCGGTGAACGAGCGCGATCAACTCGGCGACAATTTGGTTCCCGACTACATCACGCACGTGCAGCAAGGCGGCTTCTACGGTTGGCCCTGGTTCTACATGGGGGCCCATCAGGATCCGCGGCTGGAAGGGAAACATCCGGAGCTGAAGGACAAGGTAATTGTCCCGGATGTGTTGATGCAACCCCACAATGCTTCGCTCGGGATCACGTTCTATGAGGGCAGCCAGTTCCCCAAGGAATATCAGGGCGATTTGTTCGGCGCCGAACATGGATCGTGGAACCGGTCCACACGCGCGGGCTATGAAGTTGTGCGTGTACCTCTCGATAACGGCCATGCCAGCGGCGTCTACGAGGATTTCATTACGGGTTTTGTCACACCGGACGGCAACGCCTGGGGGCGGCCCGTTGCAGTTGCAGTTTCTAAAGATGGCTCGCTGTACTTCACCGACGACGGCTATAAGGCCATCTGGCGCGTCAGCTACACAGGTAAATAGGAGAAAAATCGAATGAGATCTTGGACCGTTTTCGCGGCTTCGCTGGCGATTTGTACCGGCGCCGCTTTTGCTCAAAATAAGGGAGGTGGAGGTGGGATTCCTTCGCCGTTAAAGCTGATGGTGTCCGGTTACAGCGATGGGGGCGCTATTCCGGAGAAGTACACCTGCGCGGTAAAACCGCCGGGAGGCTCACCGCAGATCGATTGGAGCGGAGCGCCGGCCGGGACTATGACGTTTGCATTGATCTTTCACGATGGCGATGTGCATCCGGGCAGATCGTTCGATGACGTGACACACTGGATCGCTTGGAACATTCCATCCACTTCGACCGGGTTGCCTGCAAGCGTGGCCGGCACCGCGGATCTGCCCGACGGCACCAAACAAGGCCCCAACATCGCGCGTCAAACCGGCTACATGGGTCCCTGCCCGCCGCCCGGACTGCCGCATCACTACACGCTGGAAGTCTATGCGCTGGATACTAAGCTGGACCTTCCGGCGACGGCCGGCCGCGACGATTTGGAAAAGGCGCTCAGCGGGCATATTCTTGCGAGCGGCGTTTACAACGGCGTCTTCCATCGTTAAGCCATGCCGGGAGAAATATCGCGCCGTGCGGTGATTGCGAGTGCGGCGCTTGTTCCGGTGGCTGCGCTGACCGCCGCCGCTCAGACGCCCCCAACCTCCGCGCTTACCGATGCGCAGCTTCGGCTGCTGGCCGCCATTGTCGATCGCATCATTCCCAAGGATGAACTCGGCCCCAGTGCATCGGAGTGCGATGTGCCGGTGTACATCAATCGCTCGCTGGGCGATTATCTGGCCGGAGAGAAGCCAGCTTTCGGTGAAGGATTGGAAGCGACGGATGCCTTGGCGCGGCGCGCCCACAATGCCGCGTTTGCCGATCTGACGCCGGGCCAGCAAGACGCATTGCTCACGTCGATGGACAACGGCTCGGCGGAGGGTTTTGCCAATGCACGGGCGTTTTTCAATCGAGTGCGCCGACTGACGCTGGAAGGAATGTTCGGCGATCCCTACTACGGCGGCAACAAGAATTTCGCCGGCTGGGATTTGATCAAGTACCCTGGTCCGCGCCTGGCGACTACGGCAGCGGAGCAGAAGATGGGCGTCGACATCCAGCCTTATCGCCATTCCGCGTATGGGAGCGCAGGAGAACATGGTCATTAATCTCAAGCCGGTAGACGTGGCCGTGGTGGGATTAGGGGCGGCGGGCGGCGTGGCTGTGCTGCCGCTGGCGCGTGCTGGTCTGAAAGTGGCGGGGATCGAAGCCGGAACGTGGATGGATCCAGCGAAAGATTTCAAGCCCGATGAGATTCACAACAACGTGCGCGGCCTGGTAACCACCGTCCCCAAGGCCAAGAAGGAAATCCCAACCTTTCGCACCAGTCCTGACGCCAAGGCGCGACAAGCGGCGACTCATCCAATGATGAACGCTGTTGGTGGCACGTCGATTCACTATCACGCGCAGAGCTGGCGATTAAAGCCTTGGGATTTCAAGTCGCGCTCTGAAACCATCAAGCGCTACGGCGCGAACCAGCTTCCAAAAGGATCGACGCTGGAAGACTGGCCGGTCAGCTACGAAGAATTGGAGCCGTTTTACGACACAGTCGAGCATGAGGTCGGCGTATCGGGCAAAGCGGGCAATATTCTGGGCACGCTGGACCCGGCGGGGAATGTGTACGAAGGCCCTCGGCAACGGGAATATCCGATGCCGCCGCTGCGCACCTGCGACTTTCTGGATCACATGCATAAGGCTGCGCTGTCGCTCGGCTGGAAGCCGTTTCATGCACCCTCGGCGATCAATTCGCAGCCGTATCGCGGGCGGGCGGCGTGCGCTTATCACGGCTATTGCGATCGCGGCGGGTGCCACGTTCGGGCGAAGAACTCGACGTGCTTCACCACTATTCCAGAGGCGCAAAAGACCAAGAATCTGACGGTGTTCGACAAGGCGCATGTGACGCGGATCGTGGCTGATGGGAACGGCAAAGTCAGTGGCGTGCTCTACATTCGCGACGGCCAGGAATATTTTCAGCCGGCCAAGGTTGTGCTGGTTTCTTCCTATACCTACGAAAACACCCGGCTCTTGCTGCTCTCAAAATCCAAAGCCTATCCTAACGGGCTTTCGAACAATCACGGACAGGTAGGTAAGCACTATTTTGGCCACTGGGACGCGCAGGCGGGTGTGGGCGTGAGCGCGCTGTTTCCGATGGACATCAACACCTGGTACGGTGCGATGCTCTCGCAAGGCGTGACCGTTGATGAATGGGCAGACGACACGTTCGATCATTCGGGGCTCGGATTTATCGGCGGCGCGAGCCTGTGCGCCTTCATGGAAAAGCATCCCATTGCAGCGGCGAGTATGGCCACCTTCGGACGCGCGCCCGGGTGGGGTTCCAAGTGGAAGCAGTTCGTGCATGAAAACGCCGGCCGTTTTACAGGCGCGTATCTGCAGACCAATAGTTTCCCGTATGAGAACACGTATCTGGATCTCGATCCGGAGGTGAAGGATCCGCTGGGCGATCCGGTTTGCCGCGTCACCAGCGGGCCTAAGGAAAACGAAACACGGGCGGCGACTTACGCGCAGAACAAAATGGAAGAGTGGTTCCGCGCCGCCGGCGCGATTGAGGTAGTGAAGGGCCAGCCGTTCGGGCCCGCGCTATCTACCCACACGTATGGCGGGACGCGAATGGGCGATAATCCCGAGACCAATGTGGTGGATCGCTGGGGATTCTCGCATGAAGCGCCAAACTTGGGAATGCTGGGCGGTTCGGTGTTTGGCACCAGCGGCGCGCGCAATCCCACGCTCACCATGCAGGCGCTGGCGTGGAGGACCGCGGAGCACCTGGCGAAGAATTGGAAAGCGATTGCCGGCGCGTAAACCGCGGCTTTACCACGCTCACGAAACCGAGCGGATGCGCGAGCTGGAGGGCGCGGAGCTGGCATCGTTCACATCGCGAGCGGTTGCGTTCTTACTCGATTTCATAATCGCTGGCGTGTTGTTTCTTTGCGTCCTCATCGCGGGCGCGAAGCTCCTAAACAGGTTCACTAGCCTTGGACAGAACAACGAGCATGTAAATATCGAGCTCAACTTTTTCGAGAACTGGTACAGCATCGTTTATCTGGTGCTGTTCTTTGGGCTTTCATTTTATTTGGGTAACGGCCGCACAATTGGCAAGCGGATAATGGGGATTCGAGTGGTCTCGCTAGTCCATCACCGCATGGGGCTGTGGCATTCCATCGAGCGCGCGCTGGGATACGGCGCGTCGGCACTCGAGTTTGGATTTGGATTCGCGCAGTACTTCATTCATCCTAATCGCCGGACGGTGCACGATCGCATGGCCGAGACCATCGTGATCCGGGATAACCGCCAATAGGCAGCCGCAAGGCGCGTTACTTGCCGCCCAGTTCGGCGAGCACCAGCTTGGCATTTTTCGATGCCTGATCCTGCATAGGACCGCTCATCCCAGCGGCCTGCTGAAAGAATTGCAGGCCCTGGCGCATCTGGCCGCGGTCGCCGATCGCTTTGCCCAAATTGTAGTTGGCTAAACCAAGGTAAAACAACGCCATCTCGTGAAGTTGCTCGTTGCCTTTAACCAAGGGAAGGGCGGTGTGGAGGGCCTTGTTCGCTGGACCGTACTTTCCTTCCAGGCTGTAGCCAACACCCACGTACCAATTCGCGCTGCCGATGATGCCCTCTTTCTCCTTGGCCCAGTCGGCGTCGCTGGTACCCTCTGCTTTGGCCCGAGAGCTGATCGCCTCGAGCGCCTTGGTGCCGTAAGTGATCATGCCGGCTCCCTTTTGAGCGCGCATGGAACAATCGGCCGCTACGATCATGGCTTCAGCGTTTTTGGAGGCGCCGGCGGCCATTTTCTCGGCAGCCGGACACACCTTAGCGCCTTCACCCGCTTTGCCCAACGCGGAAAAATAGCTGGAGGCTACTTCCGGCAGATACTGGCTCTTAGGATTTTGCTTGATCAGCGTGTCCACCAGATCCACTTCTTCCTTAGGCTGAGCTTTCAGAGCCAGCACATACAGGGCGTATTCAGAATATTCGTCCACTTGCTTGGCGTACTCCAGCTGTTGTTTTTCGTCGGCGTCGGTGGACGCCTTGGTTGAGCCGATGATCTTGCGCGCCGCTTCCGAGGTACGCGCCGACCATTTCTTTGCCTGCGCTACATCTTCTTTAGCCACCGCCGCCTTCAATGCAAAATAAGCTGCATCCATGTCGGGGCCGCTGGCATATGCGGTTTCGGCCACTTCCAACACCTTATCGTTGTCCTTCTGTGCGAGCAGCGCGGATTCCAACTGCGCAGCTACCCATCCCGCCGCCTCGTTCTTGGGATATTTGGCGAGAAAATCCTCAGCCAGCGCAACCTTTCTGGCATCGTCAGTCTCCTGGCCCAGCGACTGCAGGATTTGCCCTTCTGGAGTGCCCGGGTTGAGAACGAAGTTTTGCTTCTCCTGCGCGGTCACTGAAAAAACACCTGGCAAAACCAGCAAGATAAGGCCAGCGACGTAGCTTTTCATGAATCTCTCCTATCGGTGGAAATTTATCACACTTGAAAGGGGGCGTGCATGCCGGAACGTTTGAGCTATCCGCCGCGGCAGCGTGATCCTGGTAAGCGCGGTACATTGAGGAGAGAGGCATTATGCGGCGAATTTTGCCGGTAGTATTTGGTTGCGTGTTCCTTACGCTTCCCGTGTTTGCGCAAAGAGGCGGTGGCGGCCACGGCGGAGGTGGCGCCGGACATGTGGGTGGTGGTGGCGCACATTTTGGTGGAGGCGCGCGAGTGGGCGGCTCTAGCGGTTTCAGGGGTGGCTCGGCTGGTTTTCGTGGGGGAGCTGGGTATCGTGGCGGAGTAGTTCGAAGCGGTGGATATCGCGGGAACTACGGTTTCCGCGGCGGCTTCGGTCTTCGTGGCTACTATGGCTGGCCTTATTACTACCCAGGTTTTTATGGCGGTTACTACGATTCGTCTCTTTGGGACTCGGGCTATGCCGATCCCTATTACAACGGCTATTCGTCCGACGCCGGCGATGCAGGATATGCTTACGCTCCCGCGGCCCCACCTGTGCCCGATCCTCCCGCACCAGCGCTGCGCCAGTATCCAGCTCCGGCGCAGCCTTCCCTGGCGCCTCAATCCCAAAAGTACGAAGAGCCGTTGTACCTGTTAGCGATGCACGATGGCACCATCCGCGCGGTGCTGGCGTATTGGGCGGATGGATCTTCGGTGCGCTACGTCACCATGGATCACGAGCAGAAGCAGGCACCCCTCAGCTCGATTGATCGCAGTCTCAGCGAACGCCTGAATCGCGAGCGGAACGTCTCGTTCAAATTGCCGGGCTAAAGCAGGGACCGCAGCGCTCGACCGAAGACTTCCAAATCCTGCTCGTTGTTGTAGAAGTGCGGCGAAACGCGCAGATGGCCGCGCCGGGCCGCGACCAACACACGCTGCTCCTTGAGAGCGCGCGCCAACGCGGAGACGTCATGATGCTCGAATCGCGCGGCGACAATTGGAGAAGTGCTGTCGGTAACGTCCGCGCCGAGGTCCCGCAAGATCGTCCGCGTCCGGTTAGCCAGTTCCAAAACGCGCTTTTCGATGGTTTCGGGGCCGATCTCGAGTATCAAATCCAAAGATGCTTCCATGGCATACAAAAGCGCAAACGCCACCGAGCCGCCCTCATATTTCTCGGCCTTGGACGAAAATTCGGGCACGCCATGATGCAAATTAGCTACATTGCGCCAGTCGCTATGGCTGCGCCAGCCCACCACGTTCGGCCGAAGGCGCTCACGCAGCCCGGGCGCGATATAGAAGAAGCCGGCGCCATTGGGCGAGAGCAGCCACTTGTAGGCGTGCACAGCGAACATGTCCGGTTGAATCCGGCGGAGGTCGAAACGCAGCGCGCCCAGGCTCTGCGTACCGTCGATATATAACAGGATGCCGCGTACACGAAGAAAATCGGACAGCTCAGCTAGCGGCGGTGCGAACCCGGTGTTGTAGTTTACGGTGCTCAGAACCACCAGGCGCGTATGGGCGTTGACGGATTCATAGAAGCGTTCCCAGGGGGCTGCGAGCGTCTCCACTCCGAATCGTTCAAGCGAGCCGGGCGCGTAGAGATTATTAGGGAATTCGTGTTCGAGCGTGAGCACGCGATCGCCGGAGCGCCAATCGATCCCCGCCAGCAGCAGCCCAAGCGCAGTGGAGGCATTAGGAACGAACGCGATATCCTGGGACTCGCAACCGATCAACCGGCCAATCTTCGCGCGCACGCGGTCCGCGTCGTCAAACCACGTGAGAAAGTCCGAGCACGCTAGTTCATCGCGGTGAGAGAAGTGCCTCGCGACCGCGTCTGTAGCGCTCCGCGGCAATTGCCCGAACGTCGCGGTGTTGAGATAGGTCCAATGCTCAAGCGCCGGGAACTCGCGGCGAACGGCCTCCCAATCCACGCGCCCGGAAGACGCCGTCATCCCTTCTGAATCATGACTTCGGTGGATTTGACCACCACGCGGACCGCATCGCCCTGCTTAAGCCCCAGTTCCTCGGCGCTGGTTCGGGTGATAACGCTTTCGATCAGATTATCTCCGACCTTGACGACAACGTGCGCCATGATCGAGCCGAGCTGTACGCTTTCCACGACGCCGGGAAGTTGGTTGCGCGCTGAGAGGGCCATGTCCAATATTAGAGCAGCCGCTGGCCTGCCGCGCGCGTGTCGTAGCCACCCAGGCTCTCCAGTTCCCTCCTGTAATTCGAACGGCTCAGCGTGTCCAGAACCGCTTGGACGCCGGGCATGTCGAGATGCTGCCGGCGAACTGCCAGATCGTAGCGCTCACTCAGCAGTGGGATGAAGCCCAGGCCGAACACCCGCGCGGCGGCTCGCGTCGCAATGCAGCAGTCGGCTTGACCGGCTTGAACTTGCCAGGCCGCGGGCAAGTGTCCTGGCGCGATACGGTCGTAACCTTTCACATTCTTCGCGTCGATCTTGAGTCGCTTTAGGGCCGAATCGAGCAACGCACGGCTGCCGGCCCCTTTCTCACGATTGACGATGCTCACATCGCGACGTGCTAGGCCGTCCACGCCTTTGATGTTCTTGGGATTGCCGGCCGCAGTCACGATCCCTTCTTCCCAGACCGCGAAAGAGATCACGGCCACGCTGTTTTTGGGGAACATGCGGCCGATCTCGGGAAGATTCGATTCGCCGCTGGATTCGTCGCGCAAATGGGTGCCCGCAATGTGGACGCAGCCTTCCTTGAGCAGCTGAAGCGATTGCGAACTGTTGCGATGCGCGAGAACCAGTTCGATCCCGGAGGCCTGCAGATGGCGAGCCAACACCGAGATTCCGGGATCGCATCCGGCGATGAGAACCCGATTGCGAAAATCGTCTGCTGGATCGAACACCTGAACATCGGCACGGCCGTTCTTAGAATTCTTGCCGGGCGTTCCAGCGGAGGCGACTACTGCATCGCTGACGGGAAAATACCATGGAACCGGCGAAGGAGGTGATGCGACCAGGCGCTTGTTGACGCGGCAAAGTTGCACTGGTTGACCCGCATGCAACGGTTCGGATCCGGGCAGCGGGATGACCTCTTCCGATCGCAGGCCAGCCGGTTCCGCCTGGGGAAGCGAAAACAAATCTTCCACTTTTACTTCGAGTGCCTGTGCCAACCTCAGCGCCACTGCCGTGTTCGGGACATAACTGCCCGCTTCCATGGCGTAAATGGTCTGCCGCGTCACCCCGGCGGTCTTTGCAAGCTGCGCCGCGGAAATGCCGCGTTTTTGCCGGAGAGCGCCTAAATGATTCTCGATTTCTGGCATGGTATACGCGACTCTGTCGTGCTACATTAACATCGTCTGCCGGCTGAAAAGGTGGTCCGAGTCGATGAAGTCCCGAACTATTGCCCTGTTGATCATCGTAGCGTTTTGGATTGCCCGCTGCCAGATCGCTTTATCGGCCCCAGCGGACATAACCGTCGCTGCTGCCGCCAACTTGACCGAAGTTGCGCAGACCATCGGCTCGGAATTTGAAGCAAAAACCAAAGTTCATCCGGTCTTTAGTTTCGGATCCACCGCGCAGCTAACCACTCAGATTGAAAACTCGGCGCCGTTCGATGTTTTCCTGGCGGCCGACGCCGAACACGTCGACAAGCTCTCGAAAGAGAATCTGCTGAGCCCGGGTAGCAACCCCATTTATGCAGTGGGCGTGCTGGCCATGTGGATTCCTCCCGGCAGCCAGGCGCATATTACCAAGCTCGAAGATCTAAAAGCCGGCGATGTGAAAGTGATCGCCGTGGCGAATCCGAAGCTGGCGCCCTATGGCGCGGCCAGTGTGGAAACCTTGCAGCACGCGGGCATCAGGGATGCAGTGCAAGCCAAAATAGTGTATGCGGAGAACATCAACATGGCCAAACAATACGGCACATCTAAGAATGCCGACGCCGTGTTTACTGCTTATTCGTTGGTGTTGAACGAATCGGGCCAGGTGATTCAAATTGGCGAGGCCTTGCATCAGCCCATCGTGCAGAAGCTGGGAATTGTGGCGCGCTCGCAGCACGCTGGCGATGCCCGGAAGTTTACTCAATTCGTGCTGGGCGAGCCAGGCCGCGCCATCCTGACTCGATACGGATACAAGATACACTGACCGTTATGAGTTACATGCGTTTGCTGGCGCTGATGCTCCTCGCCGCCCTCGCTCCGGTCTGGGCGCAGACCCCGGCTGCCGCGCTGCTGGCGGTGAAAGGGGATATTCCAGCTGGGCTGTCGCTGACCGCTGACGATCTCGCCAAAATGCCTCGTGAAACGGTCTCGGTGCCCGCTCCCGATGGGACCAAGATTGTTTATGAAGGCGTCACCCTGCTGGAAGTGCTAAAGAAGGCCGGCGCGCCTCTGGGCAAACAACTGCGCGGCAAGGCTCTCGCAAGTTATGTGCTCGCGAAGGCGCAGGACGGCTATCAGGTAGTCTTCACCCTCGGCGAAGTGGACCCGCAATTCGGCAACGAATCGATTTTATTGGCGGACAAACGGGACGGCAAACCGTTGCCCGACAAGCAGGGGCCGTTTCGGCTGGTCTGCCCCAACGATCACGAAGGCGCGCGATCGATCCGCATGCTTGAGACGCTGGAAATAGTCCGCCTCGCCAAGTAGATCAAAAACGCGGTGGAGGAACGAACCGCTTGGCCAATGCTTCAATTTCACGCGAAGCCCGCACCTTGTGTTCGCGGACATAGAACTCGTGATTACGCTCAACGTCCGGAAGCTTGTATACGTAGTTGGCCGAAAATCCAACCGAGCGCTGCAGACCCGCCGCGGAAGTGTCTCCGAGCCAATTGATGCGCTCCAACCGCGCGCCGTTCTTCAAATGAAAACGCGCCACCGGGTCCAAAGGCTCGCGGTTTTGCTTGGCGTGCAAAAGGTAGTACGCGCATAGGGGGGCCAGGTGCCGCTCCAGCTCCGCATGTAGCGCGTCGTTTTGTATATATTGCGGCTGCATCCACTGCGGATCGTCGATTTTGGCCACGGCTGATGCAAACGCCGCGAGCTTCGGCGACCGGCCGAGCGCTTCGGCTTTATCCGCCAGCCAACGCCTGAATCCGGGCACTGGCGAGACGGTCGCGAATTTCCGGATGCGCGGAAAATCCTTGCTCAAATCCTCCACCACTTGTTTGATGAGGAAACTGCCAAAGGGTACGCCGCGCAGACCCTCCTGGCAATTGGTGATGGAGTAGAAAATGGCCCACTCGGCAGAGTCGGTATCCAGAACGCGCGAATCGGGATCGAGCAGCTCCTGCACGTGATCGCTGAGCCCGCGCGTCAGCGCTACCTCGATGAAGATGATG
>Ga0302326_10029549_pt1 | contig 10993 bp, 8 predicted proteins | sample Palsa_T0_3_FD_202264 | JGI IMG/M metagenome (GOLD analysis project Ga0302326, IMG submission 202264) | Peat permafrost microbial communities from Stordalen Mire near Abisko, Sweden - Palsa_T0_3 | ecosystem: Environmental > Terrestrial > Soil > Palsa > Peat permafrost | place: Sweden: Abisko...
CAGGCAATCCGTCTTTACTACAAGTTCGATGCAGTCGATGTCGATCGATACCATCTGGCGGACGGATACCACCAGGTCATGCTTTCGACCCGCGAGATCTCGCCGGAACTTCCAGCCGGCGCGCAGACCTGGGTGAATGAGAATCTGCAGTTCACGCACGGCTATGGCCTCGTGATGAACTTCGTCTCGAAGAGCGTCGGAGGCGGGTTTCCGGAGTATCTAATCCAGAACGTGCCGCCGCAATCCTCGTTCGGTCTGAACGTGACGCAGCCGGCAATCTACTATGGCGAGGGAATGCCCGGGTCGCGTATTGTGGCGACCGGAGTCAAGGAGTTCGATTACCCGCAGGGCAATCAGAATGTCTATAACAGCTATCAGGGCAAGGGCGGTATTCCGATCGATAGCCTTCCCAAGCGGCTACTCTTTGCGTGGACGCAGGCCGACATCAACATTTTGTTGACGGGCTACCTAAAACCGGAAAGCCGCATTCAGATCTGGCGCAATGTTCAGGAGCGAGTGTCGCAGGTAGCTCCGTTCCTGCAACTGGACGCCGATCCCTACGCGGTACTCAGCGAGGGGAAGCTCTATTGGATTCAGGATGCCTATGCGACGTCGAACCGGTTTCCCTACTCAAATCCGCGCGCTTCGGATTTCCGTGGCGGCCTGAATTACATCCGCAACTCGGTGAAAGCGGTGGTGGATATGTATGACGGTACGGTGTCGCTCTACATCATGGATCCACAAGACCCGGTGCTGAGCGTTTACCGCCATGCTTTCCCCGGCGCATTCAAGAAACTGAACGAGCTTTCGGCGGATCTGAAACTACATCTGCGCTATCCCCAGGATCTGTTCGCCATCCAGGCGACACAGTATCAGACTTTCCACATGACCGATCCTCAGGTGTTCTACAACCGCGAAGACCAGTGGGTGCCTCCGCAGGAGAAATACGACGGCAAGATGAGCCCGATGGAGCCCTACTACATCCTCATGAAGCTGCCGGGCAGCGACCAGCTCGAATACATGCTGATGAGTCCCTTCACGCCGCAGAACAGGGACAATATGATTTCCTGGCTGGCGGCCCGGTCGGACTTCCCCGGTTACGGGACGATGCTCTTCTATCAATTGCCGAAGGATAAGCTGACCTACGGGCCGAATCAGGTAGGCGCGATGATCGACCAAAGTACGGCGATTTCCGAGCAGCTCACGCTATGGGATCAGAAGGGCTCCGGGGTGATACGCGGGAAGTTGGTGGTGATCCCCATCGAGAATTCATTCCTGTATGTGGTGCCGCTGTATCTGCGCGCGGAGGGCGCGAATTTTCCCCAACTCAAGCGCGTGATTGTGGCCACGGGAGACAAAGTGGTGATGCGTGGCACGCTGGATGAAGCTCTGGCGGCTCTGTTCACTCCTGGCGATGGGCAGCCCGCAATCCCTGGAATACAGCCTGCGACTGCCATCTCCTCCACGAAGGTAAGTCAGGAGCAGTTGCAACTGGCGGCGGCGCAAAAGGCGATTGATTCCCTGAGAGCTCTCGTCAACGCGGCCCCGGGAAAGCAATAGCATGATGTGTGAGCATCTCCTGTGACGGGACATGGCCCGCGCTTCGCTTTTTGCCATGGGAGGGGATGACAAATGGGGGGCGCGGCTAGCGCCGCGCTAGGAGACAGGCTGAAGCCTGCCCCACCTCTCAAACAGCTAAGTGTCAATAGTTGAGTGGGATAGCCGCTGAGATTTCTAAGGACTCAATCGATGTTACGAAGCCGGGCATAGACAAGGCTTATGGAGTTAGGAAGCTGCGTGAGATTCTTGGGATCTCCCTAAAAGACATGATCTGCGTCGGCGACGCATTATTCCCAGGTGGCAACGATTATCCCACGGAACAGGCCGTTGTGGTCTCGCGCGGCGAGGAGATTTGACCGTCTAAGTCCCGCTCAAAGACAACTCTGGCTCATGTTCGCGCACCCAGTAAGGCGGCCGGCCGTAGTGAATATAGAGACAGTTTTCGTACTCGCGAGTCAGCGGCCTGGACAACAGGTATTCCGGCGCTTCTTTGATGGCGTCAACCGTTAGAGCCACGTAGATCTTCGAATTCGTCCAGCTCACTCGTTCCACCCATTCGGGCGAAATCAGTACTTCTTTTCCGGGAAGCCAGTTTCGGGTGACAACCTGCAAATAACGAATTGACCAGCAATCGTCATCGATTATGAATCCATCCACATGACCGATATCGCCGTCCGTGGCGTGGACGTGATATCCGTGCACGGCGTCGGTGCTCCGCAGATGTGAGTCGGCGGATTCAGCGCTAGAGATTTCCTTGACTATGTCCGGAGCGCCGGAGATAGGGCGGCTGATACCTTCCGGCTTATCGGTTCCGCCCCATAGATAGGGTCCTCCCCAATAGAACGGCATCCCATAGTAGCCCGAATAAGCAGCCTCGTGCTGCCGCGAAACCGGTTTGTGCGTGTCTATATCCGGGCTGTTCTCAACCTGTGTTTTGGTCAGCGATACATCCAGTTGTTTCGCTTCCCAGTCCACGTGAGTTACCGACATCGGGGAAATCAGAACTAACCGGTTACCGAGCCAGCCGCCGGTATTGACGACGAAGTACCGGATACGCCAGGTCTCGTCATCGAAGTAGAACTGTTCGACGGTTCCGAGCGCACCGTCAATTGCGTGAACGGAAATCTCTTTTAGAAATGTGATATTCGTGAGCATCAAATTTAGTCCCTCGATGACTCCAAGTGCACGGCAAGGGCCGAATCAATTAGCGCGCGCCAGGATCTTTACACCGTCACGGCCACCGACAAAGGCTTCCTGCGCAATTCCTATGAACAGCACGTGCTCAACCACGCCAACGACTCCGTCCAATAACGTCTGAAATATCTCTGGGGAGGCCAGCGGGCCATACGAGCAGTCAAGAATGTAGTGCCCGCCATCCGTGAGGAAGATCTTGCCTTCGGAGTCTAAACGGAGCTTTGGCCGCGCTCCCAATCCGCTCAATCTGTCCGCGGTCGTTCGCCATCCGAAGGGGACAATCTCCACTGGCAGGGCGAAGTGAGTGCGGAGTCGATCGACCACCTTGCGATCGTCCGCGACGACGATCATTCGAGCGCTCGCAATAGCGACGATCTTCTCCCTCAGCAGGTTCCCTCCCCCTCCCTTTATCAAATTGAGCGACCGGATTCAATCTCATCCGCGCCATCAATGGTTAGGTCAATGGCCTGGCAATCCTCAAGGGTCGAAAGGGGAATCTTCAATCGCCTGGCTTAATCCGCCGTTTTCTCGGAAGTGGCAATGCCGGTAACCTTGAGACCGTCTTTCACGCGCCTGCCTATTGCCGCTACCGCTAGAGTTGTAGTAGTTCCGGAACCAAGTCCGACAATCATTCCATCCTTTAGCTGGGCGGCGGCCATTTCTCCCGCCGCCCGCTTGAAATGTTCTATCTGCTGCTTGCTCATCCAGCCGCTCTGAGGGTGGCTGCAGGCGAATCGATCTGGCAAAGCAGGTCATTCCACGCAGTGACGAATCCCGCGGCGCCTTCGCATTGCAGATCGGCTGCAAGCTTGTTGACGTCAACGTAGACGGCGGCAAATTCGGCCAGAGTATCTTCCGCGTCGCCGCCGTCTATCGGCATCACCCCGTCCAAAGCGCCATGTTTTGCAAAGGCCAGCAACGTCTTCTCGGGAATCGTATTGATTGTCTCAGGCGCAGCAAGCGCTTTGATATATAAGACGTCGGATGCCGCCGGGTCCTTCGTGCCCGTACTAGCCCAAAGCAGACGCTGCGGTAGAGCGCCTGCCTTGGCAGCCGATTGCCAACGTGGCGAGGAGAGCATCTCGCGGTACGCCTTGTAAGTTCGTTTGGCGATTGCAATTCCCAGTCGATCTTCAAGATGTCTGGGGACTCTTCCCATTACTGCCTTGTCCCAGCGGCTGATAAACATTGAGGCCACCGAGTGCACCATCGGATCGAGCCCGCGGGCAATCCGGCGTTCGACCCCGCGCAGATATGCATCATAAGCGGCGATGTATTGAGAGGCTGAGAACAGGAGCGTGACATTCACAGGTACGCCTCGAAAAATGGTTTCCTCGATTGCCTTCAGTCCTTCGTGGGTGCCCGGAATCTTGATGAATAGATTGTGCCTCTGCGCTTCATCGTGAAGCCGGATCGCCGCCTCTACAGTGCCCGGCGCATCGTAAGCCAGCGATGGAGAAACCTCCAAAGATACCCAGCCATCGCTCCCGCCAGTGGCTTGGTGTATCGGCGCAAAGAGATCGGCGGCTTCCCTCAAATCCTCGATAGCGAGTTCGAAGAACAGCCCCTCGCTTGACTTGCCCTTCGCTTTTTTCTGACGAATCGCATCATCGTAGGAATGTGAGTTCTTAATCGCCAGATCGAAAATAGAAGGATTCGAAGTCAACCCGGTTACCGAGAGCTCGCGAATATAGCTCCTCAGCGTCCCGCTGGTCAAAAGGTCTCGCGTGATGTTGTCGAGCCAAAGGCTCTGACCGAGTTTCTGAAGCTGTTGTGTTGGATTCACATCTTAACTCTAGAAAAAGCACCGTCAAAAAGGCGACGTTTCAAAGATTCACGAGCGCCGCGAAACTAACGGGGTCCAGACTGGCTCCGCCTACCAGAAAACCATCTATCTCAGCCTGCGCCTTGAGACTTAACGCGTTGTCCGGCTTCACGCTGCCCCCATACATGATCCGGATACTATCGGCAGCGTCCTGCCCAAACCTCGCTCTTGCTTGCGCGCGGATCAGCCGGTGAGCATTCGCTGCTACCTCCGGAGCGGCGGTTTGGCCGTCGCCAATCGCCCAAATGGGTTCGTAAGCGACTACGATTCTTGCGAACTGTCCTTCCGTAAGCGGCCCGATCCCGCATTGGAACTGCTTGGCTAGTATTGTTTCCACATCCTTCTTTTGGCGCTCTCCGACACACACGATAGGAGTAAGCCCGCCATCTATTGCAGCCACAGTTTTCTTCCATACACTCTCGTCGGTTTCGCCGAAGTGTTCCCGGCGTTCACTGTGTCCCAAAATCACGTAGGAACAGCCAGATGCCCGCACCATCTCGGCCGAAACTTCGCCCGTAAACGCGCCTTCCGCTTCCCAGTAAAGATTCTGCGCGCCGATTCGTATCCTGGTGCCGTCCGCCGCTTTCACAGCCTTTCCGATATCGAGAAACGACGGGCAGATCACGATCTCCGAATGCCCGACGCTCCCCACCAAGGGCCGGAACTTTTCGAAGAAAGCCGTTGTCCCTGCCGGATCTTTATGCATCTTCCAATTCGCGCCGATTATGGGTGTTCGCATTGATGTTGAAAGTCCTTCCGCAGTTGTACGGCATCGTGATACTGAAGCGCCATCATCCCGGCCAGTTGCGCGCGTTCCACGTTCAAAGCGTGGTCATCGATAAACAGGCACTCTTCGGGCCTTCGCTGAGTTACTTCCAGGGCTAGTTGGAAGATTCTGCTATCCGGCTTCCGGAGACCGACGAATCCCGATGAAAAAAAGAGCCGGAAGGAATCGCGCAGCTTGAATCGTTCGATACGGTATTGGTTCAGCTCTCGCGATTCGTTGTTGAGCGTTGCCATCAGATATTTCCCCGAAGAAGCGAGTTCAGCGGCAAAAGCAAGCACTTCGGTGTTCGGTACCGATTGCGTATGCATGAACGCGATGAAGTCCTCGTGAGTGAAGGTCCTTGGTAAGTGAAATGCAGTACTGTCGAGATACTCTTCGATCCCGATGCGGCCGATTTCAAAGTCGGCGACCACCAGATTGTGGCGGTCTTCAAACTCTTCCCAATCCATGCCAAAGTGATCGATCGCCCGCCGCCGGGAGATGTGGTCCCATCCATTCGTCATCAGGACACCGCCAACATCGAAGAAGATGGTGTTGACGATCACGGGCGTCGCCACAAGATCTGGGAAGCCTCCAGCGGAACCGCGGCGCCAGGAAAGTAAGGAATCGCGCGTGGAGTATAGTCGCTGGCCGGCCGTGCGACAGGAACGGTGACGGCATAATTGGACGAGTCGCCAGAACGCTTCATTTCCAGCCGCTCGGGAGCGCCGCCGTTCAACCCTTCGGCGTAGAGTTCAACTCGCACGGAGTTTTGATCCAAGCGCCCCGCGGAGAACTGGACCGAGAACGAATGGTGGTCTCCGCTGTTTCCGACCTTCAATTCACCGAAGCGCAGGGTATTCCAGGAGCGCTCCACGGCTTTCTGCCATTCGACCAACCGTTTTCCGGGTTCTCCACCGCCGGCGGCGCGTCCGCGGTAGGCCGCCGCGGCCGGAATGTAGTGCTGTTCTGTGTACTCGCAGACTGCGCGGCTCGCGGAATACCGCGGTGTCAAAATCGCCATACTTTCGCGCATCCGCTTGAGCCACGCAATAGGCATGTCCTGTTGGTCGCGGTCGTAGAACTCCGGAATGACACTATCCTCAAGCAGCCGATAGAGAGCTTCCGCTTCGGCTGCATCGTTCCCGGGGTCGTCGCCATGCTCCTTGCCGTCTCCCAAGGCCCATCCCACAGCGGGCGTGTAGGCTTCGGCCCACCACCCATCTAATTCAGAAAGATTAATTCCGCCATTGACCAGCACCTTCATGCCGCTTGTACCGCAAGCTTCCCAGGGGCGCCGCGGCGTATTGATCCATACATCCACTCCCTGCACCAGTTGTTCCGTAAGAAGCATGTCGTAATCGCTGAGGAAGATCGCGTGGGGGCGCACTTCAGGCTGCCGGATGAACCGAACCCACTTTTGGATCAGGGCCTGCCCCGCGCCATCGGCGGGATGCGCTTTACCAGCGATGATCAACTGCACGGGCCGTCGCGGATTACTGAACAGCCGCAATAGGCGTTGAGGGTCGCGTAGTAGCAAGTCAGGCCGTTTGTAAGTGGCAAACCGGCGCGCAAAACCAACTGTCAAAGTGTTGGGATCAAAGATATGCTTGGCCTCTTCGCGCGCCTCCGCCAGCGCACCCGACACCGCGAGTTGTAGGGAAAGACGCTCGCGCGCGTATTCGACAAGAAGCTTTCTCGAAGTATTGCGAAGTTGCCACAACTTCGCATCCGATACTTTACGAATATCCTGCTCAAGGTCTTCGTGATTTCCCAACCACCGGTCTTTGCCACAAGCTTCGGTCCACAGGGTGTCGGCTGTCGAGGAGTCCCACGTCGGCACGTGAATGCCATTGGTTACATACCCCACCGGCACTTCCTCCTTGGGCCAATCCGGAAAAAGCGGCTGAAAAATATGCCTGCTGACACTGCCGTGCAACCGGCTGACGCCGCTGACGGCCCCGCACCCTCGGATTGCCAGATACGCCATGTTGAAAGGCTCCGATCGATCCTCCGGATTCCGGCGGCCGAGCGCCAGAATCTCATCAATTGGAAGGCCAAGCTTCTGTTGGACATAGGGACCAAGGAAATGTTCAATCAAGCCTGGATCGAATCGATCAAACCCAGCGGCCACCGCGGTGTGAGTGGTAAACAGGTTACCCGCGCGCGTTGCGGCCAACGCTCCCTGGAATGCCTGGCCAGTCTCTTCCATGAAATCCCGGGTGCGCTCCAAAATCGCGAAAGCCGCATGTCCCTCATTCAGATGACAGACTTCCGGCTTCAAGCCGAGTGCCCGCAGCAGCCGCCAACCGCCGATCCCAAGCAGCATCTCCTGTCTGAGGCGCAACTCCGGACCGCCGCCATAGAGTTCGCTGGTGATGCCGCGATACGCGGGATAGTTCGCCGCGTCGTTGCTATCCAGCAGATAAAGCTTGACCCTGCCAACCTCTACCTGCCAGGCGCGCACCCAAACCGAATACCCGGGCAGCGCTATCTCCAGCCGCAGCCATTCTCCATTCGGATGCCGCAAAGGCGTAATGGGCAATTGTCCAGGGTCGTTGTATGGGTATAACGCTTGCTGCGCCCCCTGGCTGTCGATCACCTGGCGAAAATAGCCTTGCTGATAGAGCAAACCGACAGCGACTACTGGAACCCCGAGGTCGCTCGCCGCCTTCAGTTGATCGCCCGCCACGTTACCGAGTCCACCCGAATAGATTGGCAGGGCCTCGCTCAACATGAATTCCATGCTGAAGTAAGCAATGCAGGTTAGCGGCGTATTGGCATGTTGTTTTTGAAACCATGCCGGCGCACCGAGCAGTTGGCGCCTGGTTTGCACCAATTCGTCCACTTTCCTTCGGAAATCCAGGTCACCTAATAGTTGTCTGATCTTGTCTCTGGAAGCCGACTGCAAAACAACCCATGGGTTATGCGTCAATTCCCAAAGCCCCTCGTCCAACCGGCGCCACACGTCGTCGGTCGCATGATTCCACGACCAACGCAAATTCAGCGCAAGTTCGGAGAGCGAATCGAATCCGTCAATGGGAGTCAACGAGACTCCCTCGCTTGCGCCCAATCGGTATCTTTACCAAGCCGGTATCCAACCCGGGGCTCGGTGGCGATTAACCAAACTGTGTTCGGTTCGCGAGTCAATTTGCGGCGTAGATTGCTCATGGTCACGCGCAACAGGTGCATTGCATCCTGGTAGTGGGTCGTCCCCCAGAGCGCATGAATCAATTGATAGTGCGTCCTCACAGCTCCAGCGTGGCACGCCAGAATCTTCAGAAGTTCATACTCGGTGCCGGTGAGTTCCACCAGCTCATCTCCGACGGCAACTGTCCGTCTGCTAAAGTCCACTCGGAGGTCGCCAACCACGAAAACATGGCTTTTCGGTATACCGAAGGCCCTTCTCAAAGCAGCCCGGAGCCGCGCCATGAGCTCGCCCATGCTGAAGGGCTTCGTCACATAATCGTCGGCGCCAAGATCGAGACATTCGATTTTCTCCAATTCTTCCGTTCGCTCTGAGATAACAACGATCGGCGCGTTGGTCCATTCCCGCAACATTCGGATGATTGGTTTCCCATCGTTACAATCGACCAGGATCAGTTCCGGACGGACACACGAGAATTGACGTAGAGCCTCCTCAGCATTGGTGACTGGGTAAATGCCGTATCCCGCGGACTTCAACATGGCGAAATCAAGCGACGGATTTCCGCCGCTGACTAGCAGGGTTCGGAGTGCCTGGGTTCCAACTTCGTTTGGGGCGAGGCGGTTTGGAACCAGAAACGGTAAGGTGCGCGATGCGGCTGCCATGGATGCCTCAATCTTTCTGCTAAAGATCAGGAAACAGATACAGCAACTCAGGGGCCTTTGGACAGGCGCCCGACCGGCTTGTGGTTCACATACAAGATGAAATCGAAACCGACCAAATACGGTCACGCAGAGACGTCCTGTGTTAACCGGGCTCGTGTTTTTGACGGCGCATTGACATTCCGCGCGGTACCTTTCAAAGACGGAGTTTTGTCTCCGTTCGGCTCAATCGGAAAAGTAACTTATGAACACCCAAACGCTGTCCCCGGAATTACTCCATATGATCAACGCCTATTGGCGCGCCGCCAACTATATTTCGGCCGGCCAAATTTACCTATACAACAATCCCCTGTTAAAAGAGCCGTTGAAAATGTCCGACATCAAACCGCTCGTAGTCGGACACTGGGGAACGGTGCCGGGCCAGAACTTTATCTACGCGCACCTCAACCGCGTAATCAACAAATACGATTTGAATATGTTCTATGTCGCCGGTCCGGGACATGGCGGCGCGGCGCTAGTTGGCAATGTGTACCTGGAAGGTACATGGAGCGAAGTCTACCCGAACGTCACTCAGGACGAAGCAGGCTTGAAGCAACTATTCATGCAGTTCTCTTTCCCTGGTGGAATTTCCAGCCATGTAGCACCTACGACGCCAGGATCGATTCACGAGGGCGGCGAGTTGGGGTACTCGCTTAGCCACGCGTTTGGGGCCGCGTTCGACAATCCCGATCTGGTTGTCGCCTGCATTATCGGAGACGGCGAAGCGGAGACCGGCCCCCTGGCAACCTCGTGGCAATCGAACAAGTTTCTCGATCCCATCACCGACGGGGCCGTCTTGCCGATTCTGCATCTCAATGGCTGGAAAATCAGCAATCCGACCGTGCTCGCCCGAATTGAGCCCGACGAACTTGAGAAGTTTCTCAGCGGTTGCGGTTGGAAGCCTTACTTCGTTGAAGGTGACGACCCCGACACCATGCATGAACTGATGGCCACCATACTCGATCGGGCGATTGAGGAGATCCGGCAAATCCAGACCAGCGCACGGAACACGAAACACTTCGAGCGGCCGCGCTGGCCCATGATCGTCCTCCGGTCGCCGAAGGGCTGGACTGGACCGCAAGTAGTTGATGGCTTGCAGATCGAAGGAACGTTCCGTTCTCACCAGGTGCCGCTGCTTGTGGATCCACAACATCCCGATCATGTAGCGTTACTGGAAGCCTGGATGAAGAGCTATAAGGCGGAGGAACTCTTCGATGAACAAGGCCGGCTGATGCCCGAACTCGCCGCACTGGCGCCGAAGGGGAATCGCAGGATGGGATCCAACCCTCACGCCAACGGCGGAATCCTTCTGCGCGACTTACGCATGCCGGATTTTCGACTGCATGCGGTACATGTTCCTTCGCCAGGCGCAAATCAGGAAGAAGATACTCTTGTGCTGGGTAAGTTTTTGCGCGACGTCGTGATGTTGAATGACGACCAGCGCAATTTTCGCATCTTCGGCCCCGATGAAACGGTGTCCAACCTTTTGGGCGCGGTCTTCGAAGTCACCAGCCGCCAATGGGACGCCCGCGATGAAAAGGCGGACGAGTTCCTCAAGGTAACCGGCCGCGTGCTGGATTCGATGCTCAGCGAGCACCAGTGCGAAGGTTGGCTCGAAGGATATCTGCTAACCGGACGCCATGGACTGTTCAACAGTTATGAAGCGTTCATCCGCATCGTCGATTCCATGTTCAGCCAGCATGCCAAGTGGTTGAAAGTGACCGCCGACTTGCCCTGGCGCCGGGGAATCGCCTCACTGAATTACTTACTCGCTTCGCACGTATGGCAGCAGGATCACAATG
>Ga0302326_10029553_pt1 | contig 10992 bp, 8 predicted proteins | sample Palsa_T0_3_FD_202264 | JGI IMG/M metagenome (GOLD analysis project Ga0302326, IMG submission 202264) | Peat permafrost microbial communities from Stordalen Mire near Abisko, Sweden - Palsa_T0_3 | ecosystem: Environmental > Terrestrial > Soil > Palsa > Peat permafrost | place: Sweden: Abisko...
TGACCTGCTCCAAGATGGCAACATGCAAAGCGTCGGCGCCGCGGGCCTTGAGCCGGGCGGCAAACCCCGCGCTGATCTGGTAGGCATCCTTGAGGACGACATCCCAATCTACCGCTGTGAATTCAAGGGGGCCGATTTGAAGCAAATGAGAGAAATAGCGCCTCAAGGCCTCGATCAAATCTTGCTTGGGTGGGTGTGGCCGCAGACACAAATCTCGCAAGGTGTTGATTGTCTCAAATCGGGACCAATCCGAAATCAAGAAGTCGTCGGCCTGATGTTGGGCGAACCAAACACGGGCCTTGGCGTTGAGCGGGTCGGGCTTGTAGAGCCAGGAAACCAAAAACGAGGCATCCGGGTAGATGGTCATTGGCGCAGGTCGCGTAGGGCCGCTTGAGCATCCTGATCGGGAGCGCCTTCACAAAGACGGTCCAACTCGGCATGGATTTGCTCTGCTGTCAGCCGCGCGCGCTTGCGGCGCGACAACACAAGCGGTTCCTTGCCATCCTCCAACTGGAAGGATTGTCCCGGCTTCAAATGAGAAGCCAAAGACGGATTGCGCACCAATTCGCGCTTTGATAGCGTCTTCATGCTGACAAATATGTCAGCAAGTTCAAGGATTGGCAAGTCCCATTTGATCCGGCGTGTGACTCAGTCGGCTAAAACCAAAACGGACTCGTCACAAGCACCATTAGCTCGCTTGGTGGGCGTCGGGGTCAAACCGGCGGCGTCCCCGTCTTGACAATCCAACTGCCAAATTACACGTTCCCTCGCCTCCAATGGGCAAAGGGGTAAATCTGGCGTTCCAAAAAAACATCCACGGACATCGGGGCATCACAAAAAGTCTTTCTTTTGAATGGTCAAATGCCCATACATTGCGACACTATGATCGTTAAGTCATATCTCAAAATGTGGCCGCGTGAAGTTCTGGACTTGCGCGACGGAAACCCGCAGCCAAGGACGGCTGCGCCACGGCGCCCTTGGTGGCGACGCTTCAGCCGAGCGCTGCTCAAAAAGCGGATTGCGAGCAGAAAAAGGACGGCGCATCTCAGTTGTTGTGCAGCTCGGATTCTCCCTCTCCTCCACAGACTTGTGGAGGAGCAGGGCCGGGGAGAGGAGGCTTATCTGAAGGCGTCCCTCTCCCCGCTGGCGCGGGGCGAGGGGATGGAAAATCGCGCCTGGGCCAAAACACTTCAAAAACTGAGACGCGGCCGAAGAGAGACGGGTTGAAGTTCTTCGCTGTTTTCAGTGGAATACCAAGCGGCGTGAGAAACGCTTTCTTTGGCTTCCGCAATCCCGAAGGGATTAAAGCTTTCAGCCCAGCGGTTGCGACGAAGGAGCTACCCTGGGTAAGAATACAGAAAGATTACTACCCTGAAAGGGTTCCATCTCATCCATAAGTCTTTGGGATGCAACCCTTTCAGGGTTGTCTAACTAAAATGCCGTCACCCAGGGCAGGCCCCGCTCGGAATCGGGCCAACCCAGGGCTGAATGATTCAATCCCGTTGGGATTGACCAAAAGCATGAAACCAACGACGGCTGGCATTCCACCGAAGCAGCGAGGAACCCGGGTTGCATTTTTGCATTTGCATTCCCAGCAAAACGTGCTATGGTCGAATATGTGAGGCGCTCACGCGCCTGTTCTTTGAAATTGTGATGAGCGGTCATCCGCCTTCGCTAAAGGCTATGGCGGACAGGGTGGATTGGCAGGCGGAACCTGAAGTGGAACGTTGTTCGGCTTATTTGCGTCTTTTCGCGGCCATTCCCTTGTCCAAGTATCGGCTAGTATCGCCCAGTATCGTCTGGTATCGCCTACAAAAAATAAAAAACAGGCTGGCCGCTGCGCGAAATTCACGCATCCCGGCCAAAGCCGGCTCAAGACTAGGATTAGAACAGCATGAACAAGATTCAAACAGGTCAGGAATGAAAATGCGGCTTCTTTAAGTCGGCAATCCATCCTGTAAATCCTGTCTAAAAACCCGTCCGACGCCAGGGACGAGGGCGAGGTCGCCTTCAAAAGACAAAAACAGGCGGTTTATGCACCTCAGAGCACCTGCGCCAGTACAAGTCAGTACAAGCCAGTACAAGTGAATATAAGTGAATATCACCATTGAATATTTATTTGTTTTTCTAACAGGACTTTTCACCGGGAAGATCACCAAGGCCACGACGAGGTGCTTGATCAAAACTTCGTTTCCTTCGCGCCAATACTTGAAAAAGCACGGTTCCAAGGCATTCTTGCAGCCATGACTGATTGGCCTCGCCGTTGCGCCGTCGTGATTTCCTGCTTCAATGAAGCGGAGCGCGTCGGCCCGGTCGTGACGCGGATTCGCCAACATTTGCCGTCTGTCATCATCGTGGATGATGGCTCGACTGACGATACGGCGGAGGTTGCCAAAATGTGCGGCGCGAACGTCGTCCGCCTGCCGGAGAACGGAGGGAAAGGCGCGGCCTTGCGGGCTGGTTGGCGGCGCGCAAGCGAACTGGGTTTCACCTGGACACTGATGCTCGATGGCGATGGCCAGCATGCTCCCGACGATGCTCCGATGTTCTTCGATTGCGCGGACCGCACGGGCGCCCGGCTGGTCATTGGCAACCGCATGGTCCGCGCCGAGGCCATGCCGTGGGTCCGACGCCAAGTCAACGCCTGGATGTCGCGCCGGATTTCGGCCCTCACGGGCGCGGCGCTGCCCGATTCACAATGCGGCTTTCGGCTGGCGCATCTGGAGACTTTGCGCGGGCTGGCGCTAATGACGAACCATTTTGAAATCGAATCCGAAGTATTGGCCGCCTTTTTGGCCGCCAGGCAACGGGTCGAATTTGTGCCCGTGCAAACAATTTACCACGCCGGGCCGAGCCGAATTCGACCGATCCCGGACGCCTGGCGGTGGTGGCGCTGGCTGCGGAGTCAACACAAGGCCCGCGCCGGCGCCGGTCGCGCAGCCGCACCCTTATGGACACGCCCCCGATCAAACCCGGCTTCCTAAAGCGGTGGTTGCGCAAGGCCGTCATCATGGCGGTGGTCACGTTGGCGTTCGGCTATTTCTATGGCTGGGCGGCGCCGCGGGCGTTTCCGCTCTTGCCGGTCCCCGGTTTCCGCTACGGCATGCTGCATGGCGCGTTAATGCCCATTGCACTGCCCAGCCTGGTGTTGGGCCGGGACGTGCCGATTTACGCGGCCGTCAATTCGGGCCGGTTTTACAAGATAGGCTACATCATCGGCATCAACCTTTGCGGGCTGGTTTTCTTCGGGCCGCTGTTCTGGCGGCCGGCGCGCGGACGGGAGGAGCCTACAAAAACCAACTCGCAAAAATCTCAATGATGTTCAGCGCGCCGCCCGGCCAATAGGCGTTGGCCGGCAGCGAAAATTGCCGAGCCGCTTTGTCAAACGTAATTATCGTCGGCCCTCGCGGGTCATTTGGATCGCAGGCCGAAAACGCCCATTCGCCATCGGTGGCGGCGACATCGAACAGAATCATCCCGTGATTGATGGTCAAAGCCGGGAATGTCACCAGGTGAACAATCGGCGAGAATCCGTGCCGCAGCGCCTGCTCGAGGCGGGCGGCGGTTTTCTGCTGGTGCGCGCGCGAAATAAAAAAGACCATCCGCCAATGGCTGCGCAAAAAATAAGAACGCCAGGCGCCGCCGCATTCCTCCTTGAGCAACTGCGGGCGGGCGGCGCTGAATTCGCGCAGATCGGCAAAGCCCGGAATGACGATTTGATCTTGCAGCGAGGCCAGCCGGCGGGGGTTGCGCGCAACCGTGGCGCGCACCAAGCGGCGATAGCCGGCGTCATCCGCGATCTTCGCGTGGCCGTCAAAACGGGCATGGTAGAGGAATTGCCGGGCGGCGCGGACCAGGACGAAGCAGCGATGCGTGTAGTCCGGCTTGGGCGCGCGCGGGCTGAATTTCATTTTGCCGCTGTCGGGCGCGAGCCGGTATTCCCAAAGCAATTCGTTGGCGAAAGCGAAGCTGTCGCGCTCGAACACAAAGCGCCTTGGCGCGTTGGAGTCACCGGGCGGCATAAATCCCTTGCGCCAGAGACTAGGGCCGCGTTAACAAACTGACAATGCTTTACGAACGGTGGCGGCAAACGGCGGCGGCGCGGCCGGGCGAACTGGCGTTGCGCGACGGCGCCTCCGGCCGATGCTGGACCTTTGCCCAATTGGCGGACGAAGCCGAGCGGCACGCGGCGCCCGAAGGATTGGTTCACCCGCAAGGCCAGGGGCCGGAATTCATTTTCACAGTTCTCGCCGCCTGGCGCGAGAAGAGGGTGGTTTGGCCGCTGGAACCAGCGCCTTCCCTACCGCTCATCACTCCCCCACCCCGTCATTGCACGCATCTCAAAAGCACTTCGGGCACGGCCGGCTCGCCGCGCCTGGCGGCCTTCACTCCTGAACAACTGGCGGCGGACGCGGACAACATCGTCGCCACGATGGGCTTGAGCGCGGACCAACCCAATCTCGGCGTCGTTTCGCTGGCGCATTCCTACGGGTTTTCCAATTTGATTATGCCGCTTCTGCTGTACGGCATTCCGTTGATCCTTGCGCCGTCGGTTTTGCCGGAAGCAATCCGGCTGGCCGCCGCGAATGAAAAATGTTTGACGCTGGCGGCCGTGCCGGCGATGTGGCGCTCATGGCACGAGGCCCGCGCGATACCGCCTAACATCGGTCTGGCCATCTCCGCCGGCGCGCCACTGCCGTTGGCGTTGGAGCGCGAGATTTTTCAATCCTGCGGCCTCAAAGTTCACAATTTTTACGGCGCATCCGAGTGCGGCGGCATCGCCTACGACGCCAGTGACACACCGCGCGAGGACAACGCGCTCGCCGGCACGCCGCTGCGCGATGTGAAATTGTCGCTTAACGACGATGGCTGTCTGCGGGTGCAAAGCCGCGCTGTCGGAGAAACCTACTGGCCGCAAGCGACGGAAGCGCTGGGCGGCGGACATTTCCAGACGACGGACGTGGCGGAGTTGTGCGATGGCATGGTTTTCTTGCGCGGTCGTGTGAGCGATCAGATCAACGTCGCCGGGCGCAAGCTCTGGCCGGAAACGGTGGAGCGGGCGTTGCTGGCTCATCCGCGAGTGCGCGAATGCCTGGTCCTGGGCGCGCCCAGCAGCCACGCGGAACGGACGGAGACGGTCATAGCGGTGGTGGCGGGCACCGCGACGGAAGCGGAATTGAAGGAATTCCTGTTGGAAACATTGCCAGCGTGGCAGGTTCCCCGAGAATGGCATTTCGTGGATTCGCTTACAGCCGGTTCCCGGGGAAAAATCTCACGCGCCGAGTGGCGTCAACGATTGATGGCGGAGCCTTCCGCTTCAGGGCAGGTAATGTCCTGAAATTGAATTCAGTGACAGGAATCACGCAGGCTTGAGCGCAACCACCGAGTTGCTGATTAGGTGAACAATTGCTTTGAAATCAGCGGAACGATTGATTAGCTTACCAAGCGATTGAACATTAATTGGATTCAAATCGCCGTAATGACAATTGCGGGCATGATTCTTGCCTGTATTTCTTTCATAGAACCTTTTCTGATTTTTGCCTTGATCGCCAGCGTGATCTTCGGGCCGTACGTGGCGAGAGACAAAGATATTTCAAATTAGAAAACACTGCTCAAGGGCAGATCTGGTTGGCTCCCAATGATGATTGTTCACCGTTCGGGCTTTTGTTTGACCATGCCTATCGCCGATTCCAGAGCCACCCGTTCTTTGTCAGAGCCGTAATCGTCGGCAAAGTAGCCTACGGATCGGGCCGACCCGGCCAGCGTTAATTCCGCCGACATTACCATCACGCCGACCACACGCGCTGTCGCCTGCGCCTGGATTAAGTTGCCCATGCGGCCGGTGATGCGGGCCTCCAATTCAAGAGTCTCTCCCGGCTTGGCTGCGCCGAGGATTTTCACCTGCCGCATGGCCGCCAGTTTCAGTCCGGTTAGGGGTGGGATCACGGGATCGCTCTGCGCCACTACTCCGGCCAGTTGCGCGGCGGCCTCGACTAGAAGCACGCCGGGGAATATCGGTTCGCTCGGAAAATGGCCGCGCAAAAACGGCTCCTCGCCCCGGATTTTGTATTCGGCCCGCCCGCTTTGGCCCGGTTCCAAGGCAGTCAAACGATCCAAAAATCGGAATTCCGGCCCGTGCGGCAAAAAACTCAGCGCTTTCTCCATCATTTCGACAATGGCTCCGTGACTTTGTAATCCGCCGGTGGCCGCCAGCGAAACAAGTTCGTGTCCGGCGCCGGATTTGTAACAGCGTTGGTGAAATCATTCCGCATCGCGGAACCGTCCACGAAGACCATTTCCGTGGAGGCCAAAGAGAAATCGTTCGTGGCCAGGGCGAGCCTTAATTCCGGCATCATTTGCCGCGCGAACTTGCTTTTCGGTTCGAGCGCGAGGCGCCAGAGGCCGTTGCTTTGCGCCAGGGAAAGCACGCGAAATTGCGATTCGAATTCCTGGCGGTTGCGCGGAAAGCCCGCGCTCAGGAGCGACATGGAATCCCGCCATTCGCGCGGGGCAGTCGCGCCTAAGGAGTAATGCTCGGCGCGCTTGAGCGCCGGATAAATCACGTACAAATCGGCCCCGTTGCGCAGAGCGATGGTTTGGGCGGGACGGCCCAGTTCCCAGCGGAAATCGCCCGGCGCCTCAAACCATAAGCGTCCCGCAGCGGTGAGAGGCTGGGTCAAGGTCTTGAGCGAGCGGGTTTGAATAAATTCCGCGGACCAGGAATGGAGGTCCCTTTGCGCGGCGAACCAGGCGTCCAAGACCGCGCTGGCGTCCACGGAAAGCAGACAGGCGGCGGCTAATCTCCCGGCGGCCAGATGGGAACGAAGTGAAACCATTGGGTCAAATTCTGCCGAATAGGCGTCTCGAACGCACGCACGATTTCCTGGGTCAACCGGATGCGTCCGGCGCGATCGCCGATGGCGGCCCGGTCATAAAGAATTTCCGGGTGGATGCGCGCCGAGTAACCGTCGGGCCGGCGGACCATGACGACCGGCAAAATAGCGCAACCGGAGGCCCGCGCCAGTTCGGCCGCGGCGATGGAAGCGGAGAACGGGCGTCCAAAAAGTTCGACCGTCACCGCCGTAGGCGCGGGCGGACGGTCCACCAGCATGGCCACAGCCGCGCCGGCCTGCAAACACTTGATGATTTCGACAATGGCAAAGGGGTTGTCGCCAATGACCAACGTTTCGACGCCCCAACGGGTGCGCGAGGCCCGGCGGAGTTTGGTCAGTTGCTCGTCCGGTTCAGCCTGCGTGAGCACAAGCAGGCGGTAACCTTTTTCAACGAGAAAAGCGCCGCCGAATTCCCAGTTGCCCAGATGCGGTGTCACCAGCAAGACGCCCCGGCCATGCGCGTGCGCGGCGGTGAAATTGTCCCAACCCTGCCAATTGGAAAACCATTTCCCCTGTTTGACTCCGCTTTCGTAACGCCAGAGGTCTGCAAGTTTGAGCGCGAATTCGTCGAACAACTTCCGGGCGTCGCGCCGCGCGGCGTCGCCCGCCACCGGCCGCAAATTCTCCATGACAATCTCGCGCCGGCGCCGGGCCAGCCGCCAGTAAACCGCGGCGCACATCTTGGCCAGGAAAGCGGCTGCGCGCAAAGGCAAGTGGCGTCCCAACCATAAACCGATCCTCCACAGTGGAGCCTGATAAAGCTGCGAGGGCGAAGAGTAGCTGCCCGGGCCGCAGGCGGCTTTCCACCAAACTGGCAGCGCCAACACCGAGAGCAGGACGTTGGCCGCGATGCCCACCGCGCAGACGCGGCCCAGGCTGGCCATGCCGGCGTTGCTGGAAAGTCCGAGCGAGCCAAAACCGGTGATGGCCGTCCCCCCGCACAGCAACAAGGCGCGTCCAACCGACCGCCCCGCCTCGCGCAGGCTGCCGTGATGACGGCGCAAGGCCAGTTGCATGAAAATGCTGTAGTCCACGCCCGTGCCCAGAATCAAGGGCAGCGCCATCAGATTGAGGACGTTCCAGGACCAGGCGCAAATTTTCATGACAGCCAGCAGGCAAAAACCGCTCACGAGCAACACAGCCAGGCTCAACGCGATCTCCCGCCAACCCTGAAACGCCAGCCAGAGCGAGAGCAGGACAAGGGCCGCCATCGGCAGTAGAAGCTTCCAGAGATTTTGTTTGACGGTCGCCAGCACGGACGCCCCCAGCGTTTCCCAACTGGAAAGCCACACCCCCTCCCGCGGCAATTGCGACTCCAGCGCAGAAACGGAGGAGGCGGCGCCGGCCGGATAAAGAAAGGCGGCGGCGAAAATCCCGTTCGTGTCCCGGGCGGCGACTTTGGCGAAAATCCACTCGCACAGGTGATTGGTAGGCCAAAATACACCCGGCTGGGCGGCGGCGCGCTGCCAAGTGTTCAAGACCTCATCGGTCAACCCCAGCGCCGCCTCGGAAAAACCGTGGGACAACACGGCGCGGCGCAGGACCGCCCGCTCGGACAATATTCTTTGCACCGCGCCGCGGTTGGCAGCCTGATACTCCGGCCGGGGCCAAAGAAACGCCGGCGAGGTGTAACCGACGAGCAAACCGTTGGAGACGGCGCTTTGCAGAACCGGTTCGATGGCATCCAGTTTTCGCCCGACTTCACTTTCATTCCGGCCACTGGCCACCAACCACAGCGGTTCGTGCTTTTGGCCGAGGTTTTCCTTGATCGCATCCAGCGCGGCATAGGCCGGGCTGCCGCGCGGTTCGAACGCGTGCGTGCTCGCGTCCATGCTTGGAAAGCCCGTCCAAAGAACCGCCGCGCAGATCAGCAGGAGAAGACCGGTGCCGGCGAAAACCAGGTTCGCGCGCAACGGATTTAGAGGTTCGGGTTTCATTTCCGGCTCCGAGTCGGCAGGATGGGGATGCGGGCGCATCCGGTCCGGAAACAACGGCGGCAGGAAGGCAAAAATCATCACCAGCGCCGCCAAGGCCACGCCGAGGGCCACGAGCGAGCCCAGTTGGGCCAAGCCAGGCAAACCGCCGAAGTTTAAAACCAGAAAGGCCGAAATGGTAGTGATCGCCGCCCAAAAAATGCTGGGCGCGATGGCCCGGCGAATTTCCGGCACGGACAAATCCGGCTGTGCGAGCGCTTCCTGATAATGCACCACCGCATAATCCACCGCCAGGCCGAGCAGGATGGCGGCGAAGCCCATGCTGATGATGCTGACCGTGCCAAAGAGGAGTCCGCCCAGCGCCAGGGTCGCGGATAGAATCACCGCCAGCAACGCCAGCAGCCACAGCATCGGTTTGACACGGCGATGAGCGAGCCAGAACAGGACGGCGATGATCAGCGACGTGCCGATGACCGAGAGGGCGATGTCGTGTTGCATGCTGGCCGAGATTTCCGCGACAAACGCCGGCCGGCCGGTGAAACCGATCTTGCAGCCCTGGGCGAAAATCGTATTCTTGACGGCGTCGAGCCAGGCCGCGCATTCACGGTAACTGGTCAATTCGCCGCGCGCCTTGACGAACAGGAGGCGGAAGGAACCGTCGGCGGAGGCGAAGAATTCTCCGCCTTTGGCAAAATCGGGCGCGGCAGCGCGGCCCGGCAGTTGCGTGAAACCCAGCGGATCATAGCTCAACTGCGCCAGTTCGGTGGGCGATAAAGTCGTGGCCAGCCGTTCGCGGGTCGCGGACAAGACGGCGGGAAGATGGCTTTCGGACAGTTGGCCGGCCAAGTTCTGGAAAACCGGCGGCGGCTGGTTGAGCCAAAGATAAGCGATCAATTCGGCGGTTTGCTCCGGATGCTCGAGCCACGGCGGCTGCCAATCCACCTCGGACACCAAATTGGTCTGCGCGCGCAATTGCCGGGCCATCGCACCGGCGGCTTTTTCCGCCGCGTCCGCATCGGGCGCCTGAAGGGTGATGATCAACTCGCGCGCGCTGGAAAAATGTTGTTGATAGACCTTCAACCCGGCCACGGCGGGAGTGTTCGCGGGCAACAGATCGAGAACTTCAACATCGAAATGCAGCCGCCACAAGCCGGCCAGGATCGGAATCAGCAACCAGAGCCACCACCCACGAAACCAGCGGGGTTTCATGGGAAGAAACGGCCTTCCAATGTTTCGCCGCTGAAGGTGTTTTCCAGGCGCCATTCTCCGTCTGGCTCGCGCTCAAATTTCCAGAGCGGGCCCGGAGGCATGCCGGCCAGCGCCCGCGGCAATTCAAACCAGGAAAATCTCCGCGGCGGCGCGCCACGCCCGCTGCGGTGATATTCATGGACGCCAAATTGAATCTGCCAGTCTCCGCCATAAGCTTGAGCCGTTGCGACGGTGAACGGCGCCTTGGAAAATTGGACGAAGAAATCTCCGTTGATATTGGTGGCCAGGAGCAAGTCACCCGTGATTTCGGGCCGAGGCCCCGGCGGTTTCCAAACCGCCTGCCCTTGCTGCGCGCGCCAACCCGGTTGGGAAAGATTGACCGGCGGAAGGCGCACGGCGGAGCCGCAACCGGCGCACAAGGCCACCACTAAAATCAAAGGCCACGAGTTCAATCGTTGTTTGGAACACGGGCGCGGCTTCTCCTTCGCTCGACTGCCTCCGGGTCGAATGAGATGCGCGGGACCAGAGGACGGCGGGCCTGCATTTTGACGAGGAAAAAGAAGTAACGCAATCGCCAGCGAAACTTCCAGCCGCCTTCCAGTTCGCCCGCCAGGACCGCATTGACGGCGTCGGATAAACCAGCGTGGTTGCTGGGTTGCAGAAACAATTCCATGAACGGCGTCGTGTAATACTGCTCCACCATCTGCCAATAGAACTGCATGCCGTCCCTGACCCGCCGCTCGAATTTCAAGGCGTCGCGCGCGCCGTCGTCGCCGCGGGCCAGGGCCTTCTGCGCGACCTCGGCCGCCAGCTTGCCCGACCACATCGCCAGATAAACTCCGGCGGAAAAAATCGGGTCCATGAAACCGGCGGCGTCGCCGATGCGCAACGTGCGCGGGCTGACCAGGCGGCGGTTGAAATAGCTGAAATCGCTGGTGGTTTGCATCGCACCGACC
>Ga0302326_10029554_pt1 | contig 10992 bp, 7 predicted proteins | sample Palsa_T0_3_FD_202264 | JGI IMG/M metagenome (GOLD analysis project Ga0302326, IMG submission 202264) | Peat permafrost microbial communities from Stordalen Mire near Abisko, Sweden - Palsa_T0_3 | ecosystem: Environmental > Terrestrial > Soil > Palsa > Peat permafrost | place: Sweden: Abisko...
GGTACAAGCGCCATATCGAGCGCGACGGTCAAATGGGCGAACATACTATTAGGGTCCAGAATGCCGCCTCCCCAATATCAGTGCACCAAGCCATAACGCGAATACGGCCAGCCGTGATCGGCAGGCCATCATCCCGCCGTTCGAAAGCGCCATCGCCGAGCGAGCCGGTGTCGCGACTTTGCTCCTAAGGGACACGCCAACGTTATACAGCGCTGCAGGTGCGCAACCACTGGATGGACGCGCGGCCCATTCCGCGCTCATGCTTGCAGGGGCCGTCACATTGCGCGGATCGTGTGCCGGCGCTGTCGCTGGTGTGTCTAGATGCCGCAGCTCTTAAGGGATTACGTGGCCCGCGATTGTTCCGAGCCCTGCTGTGCAGTGCATGCCGACTTCAGTGACGAGGCGCTCGGCTATTAGCGCACAGCCTCCCAAAATGCTCCCGGCCGCTAACAGCCCCGTTTAGGGGGCGGCGATCGGAAGATACCCCGCACCTCACGCCTAATGCGAATTTGGCACCGTGCTTGTGGTCATTTAAATGCTGCTACCAACGTGGCACCGGTCAGGATCGCGATCACCACGGTCAGCACAATCAATAGACGGGTCTGTGTGCCGCTCTTGCGCGCAAATTCGTCGATTGAATTCCGTAGGCGCTCTAGCTCAAACGATAGCTCGGTTGAGAGTCTGGCTTGGAGTAGCGCTTGGGCGGCATCACGTCTCGACGCTAGTGGATCTGGCCCTTGTGTAACTCCGGTGTGCCCTACCCATTGGGCAATAGCGCCAATGATTACTTCATTCGGAGCGGCCATGAGGCACTCGACCCACTGGGCGTCTGGCTTCGGTCCTGCCGAAACTACGCCTTCACTTAGTTCCGAGATTGCTCTTTGCAGTTCCTCGGGGCTCATCATGCCTACGGCCGACGTTCAGCCGCCGAGCGCTATGCGAATGGCCTTTTCATCAAGCTCGACAAAGCGCCGCGCGGCGCGTTGCAGTTGGTCCGCGGTTCGACCGGGCTGCGCACACACCCAATTGAAGTCTCTGCGTGCTTGTTGTGCTCGCCGATGTGCTTCGAGCAAAGGAGTCATGTGTTCCATGTGTCTCACGCCGTAAGTTGATATACAACCCTTTGGATTTCCCGCAAAAGCGCAGGATCGCCGACGCGCTCATAGCAGGAGATAACGAGCCTTCGAGTCAGCTCAAATTTTACCGGATCTCGCGCGCTCGCGGAAACGGTGATGTCGCAAACCTGATCCTGAGCAGATCTCGGCTTGCAAACTAACGAGATGTTTTTTGCCGGGGTTTCCGCCTTGTCAAAAGCTTCGTCAAAGGCGCGCTTAATCGACTCGATTCCGCTGAGAAAATCTCTGTCGTCATCTCCAGTGCGGGGCATGTCGTTTACGTGAGTCTGAAATCCGGTGTCGAGCATCGCTGTACCTCCGCTGCGTCAAGCATCGTGCAGCCAATCGCTGAGAGTTTCGAGCAGATCGGTCGCCTCATTTCGGACCTTGAGACGCGAGCGTCGCTCAATTTCTTCGTCAACGCGGTCGCGGAGCTTCTTCATTGAATCGCTAACAAGATTGCCGACAGCGCGCCTGTCGCTTGGGTAGCAGCCAGCGAAATAAGCTCTGGCTTCCACGGAGTAGCGTGTGATGCGCAGCTTGGCCTTCGCGAGGCGGATGCGCCGCGACTCATTTGACACCAACGCATACAGAATGTCGCTCAATGCAATTCGCGATGCGGATTTGACGGGCGCACGCTCGGCCATGTGCGTGTTTCGCACGGCATTTGCGCTTGAGTCGGGCCTCGGCGTTGCGCGTTGCACGTTGCGTCTCTCCCAGTTACCTTAAAAACGCCTATTAAGAGAAGAGGGGAATACATAGGGAGCGCGGTGTAACACCCGCAAAACACAACGGCTCCGCTGACCTATGGTGAAGAAGCGCCTCATCACTGTACGTTTATACACCAACCCGATCGGGTTTTGTCAACCGGGCAAGACCGGTAAAGCGGGGAGCGACCGTGGAAGGCAGACGTACTGGCGTCAAACCCCGGATTTGAACCTTCGGAAGCGCTGCGGCTCGCTCAAATCAAAAATTCTCTCTATCTCATCCACCGCCAATTCATCATCCCGCCGATCATAAAGCGCCGTCGCCCGCGGCGACTCGTGCGCCGCCATCTGCTGCGAGCTTGCGCCATCTGCCGATGCGGAACTTCGGACTGTCGCCTGGCACACCACCGACCTTGTCCGAGCCCAGAATCGCGGTTCTGTGCGCAAGCTACCTAGCCTAGATGGCGCGGACGGCTCGAGCGACGGCTTGCCGCGCACTCTATATAACAGACTGCTTTTGGGTCGCTACGAGGCTATTCCATCGCACCGATAAGTGATGGTTATCGTTACTAACGATAATATAAAATAAGATAATCATGTACTTGTAATTTACACGACCACGGGCCAGACTCGCGTCCAAGATGCATTCCTTGGCTCCGCCCCTGTCCTCGGCCCTCCTCGGCGATGCGCCTTTGGGCCCGCTCAGCGACCCGCGTACACTCTCCGAAGACGCTGACAAAGCGGTCCAGGCGTTCTTCCACGAAGGGCAATCCCGCAACACCGCGCGCACCTATAAGACGGCGCTTCAATACTGGGGCGCATGGCATTCACTGCGTTACGGCGCGCCGATTGAAGGGCCCGTGGCGCCGGCGGTCGTCATTCAGTTCATCGTCGATCACTTGGAACACCAACCAGGACTCGCGGCCCCGGCAACTTCCCCCTACACGCCCTCCTCCAAGACCACACAGCACCTTTTGCCGCCGGCGATCGATCGCGTGCTCTTTGATCGCAAGTACAAGGCGCGGCTGGGACCTTGGTCCATCGCGACCGTACAAACACGCTTGGCGGCGCTCTCCAAGGCGCACGAGCAATACATCGCGAATCACGCACATCTACACCTGGGCCCCGAAATCAATCCCCTGAGGGATCCAAGCGTGCGACAACTGATCGGCGCGGCGCGCCGCGCCTATGCGCGCCGCGGCAGAGATCCGGTCCGGCCGGTAGCGGCCACCCGCACGGTCATGGAAGCCCTCCTGGCCACTTGCGGTGAAGATCTCGCCGGCAAACGCGATCGCGCGATGTTGCTGTTTGGCTGGGCCAGCGGTGGGCGCCGCCGTTCGGAGATAATCGAGGCCTCATTCGAAAACGTCCGGCGCGACGGCAACGGTTTCGTCTTTGAACTGCATCGATCGAAGACCAATCAAAGCGGCCGGAAGGACCCCAAGAACCTGAAACCCATCCAGGGCGCGGCTGCCGAGGCATTACAGGCTTGGATCAACGAGCTCCTGCGCTACCGCATCACCGAAGGCAAACTGTTTCGGTGCATCCGCCACGATCGAATCGTCGAGCCGCTGAAGGACCAGGCGGTGCGCGATATCGTACGCCATCGGGCACGGCTCGCGGATCAGCCGCTTGGAAGACTGTCTGCCCACTCGCTACGCTCCGGCTTCGTCACCGAGGCCGGGAAACAAGGCATTTCATTGGGCGAAACGATGGCCATGACTGGCCATCGCAGCGTTCAGATCGTCATGGGCTATTATCAAAGCGGCGAACTGTCCACCTCACGCGCCGCCCGGTTGATGGATGTGAAATCGTAGGTACTTGCTTAAGCTCTCAATAATCTTGGGAAATATTGAGGCTGATAACCCCTTTGATCATACTCGACTGCTCGAGAATCGCCCCACAACGTTCCGGAAACTGAGTTTGGCATTGTCAGACTGTACGGTCCATCCGACGGCCGCACACAGACACACTCGAATTGGAAGTGACGGCTGCCGCGCTAGCGATCGTCAAAGATATCTCTACCCGATTCCCTCTTTGAGTCGCGTTCGTAGGAGTCAGCGAGGCCTCGAACGGAGCCAGCCACTCGGTGAAATGACCGGTCTGCTAGGGCAGCGGCCTTTTCCCGATAAGCTGCTGCAAGAGCCCTCTCTTCCGATCCCTGCGAAAAGCCATGAACGCCGCGCCGATTATATAGGCCCGTCGAAAACGCCTCCCGCATTTCCACGGCATCCTTGGCGTCCAGTGCTACGGCAATTTCCTTGTGGATCCATAAGCCGTCCGGATCCTGTGGCGCGAATGCAAGCATGTGTCCAATTTGATTCATTGCACCCCGAAAATGCCCGGACTCTCTGCTCAATTCCTTGACCTGAGCGAGCCACCCCTTGAATCTAGCACCATCGAATTGGCCATCCGGCAACGTCCCCGGCGTTACACGCCAAGCGTGAAGTAACGAGTATGCGCTTTGAGCTGCCCGCCTCTCTTGCTCAGTAATATCCTCTGGACCTTTCGCGCCCTCTTTGTCTGACCGAAATACCGCGCCGATCACCTCCAGATAAAAGTCAGCCGATGATGCTAAACGGTATTCAAGCGCCTTGGGCTCACCGCCGTGTATCCGGTCGAGTAGCGGCAGACATAGCCACTCAATCTTGAAGAGCCATTCTGAATCCACGGGCTCGGTGCCCTGCAAGGCTTTTATAATTTCGACGATATGGTATTGCTGCACTCTTCGCTGCTGTCCTTCAGCGCTCAACCCGCCTCTCAAAGCTGCGTATGCAAGATCCCCCGGAATAACGCCCTTCTTATGAGACAAAACGTAAAGGCAATCTACAGCGGCGGCCGGCTGTCCAAAATGCACTAATTTTCTCGCTACTGGTAACAAGTCGTCCGTGTCTAGTCCAAACGCGTTAACTGCGGTCTGCTTCCAGTAAGCGCTCACCTCCGTACCCAATCTCGCTTCTGCTCGCGTCCATGTTCCCGGTAGAAACGGAAGCCGCAAGAGCAACTGGAGAACCTCCTGACATTCCCACCCCTGATTCAACTGCGAATCTACCCACTCCCACTTGCCCACCCAAAATCGGCGCCAGACGTAGCCCCTCATCAACAGGTCCAGCGCTTTGCTCTCGCTGAACAACATTTTTGGCAGCAGGTACGCGTCCACGACCTCATTGGCAATAGCGCCCAATGCGTCCCCCAATTTTGCAGGTGCCTCGACGGTGGCTGCATATTCAATTGCTCCTTTCGGACCGCCAGCTATAAGGATTTCTCGAGCAGCATTCTGTCGCTTTTCGTCGAGTTTTTTTTGTTGCACATTGAAGTCGTCATTGGCCTCGTAAAGATCAAAATCTCGATCCGAAAACAAGCGGCGACTAAGCAATGTCGTTGATTGTGGTCGGAGGTTTTGCGCCACTTCATCCAACCTGGCAAGGCGCTCCGCCGGCATTGCCCATTTTGCGTCTGAATACTTTCGATGCTTAGCAATAAGCTCGGCGAGAACGGTCCAAAGCGGAAGGCGTTCCTCGTCCGATAGCGCACTTACGCGCTCAGAAGCCAAATGCTCCAATAGATTGGAATAAGCGGGGTCTGGCAGGCTTTCTAATCTGCCCGTCAGGTCAATAAGTCTAGTCAGGCTTCCAGAAGCGACCCGGATGCAGAGCTCGGAATACAGCTGTACACGCTCCCAATATTGGATATTAGTAGTGCTCACGCTCCAGGTCTCCGGCACGAAGTCACGCCACACCGGTTTGCGAGTTCCCGAGGTCGCGCCGTGGCTTGTCGGCAGCAAGCTCAGTAGCAGCTTCCAACCAACATCCGGGTTTTCCCGAAGCAGAGCTTCAAGAGCGGCTTTACAAACCGGCAATTCCGCAAGCGTTTGCATATGCCATGGGAGATAGATATCCACTAGAGAATTTTTTGGCCGATTGCCCCAATTGCCCCCGGGGTCAATAGCGGCAAGATCGCCGAGAAGACCCGTCACTCGACCCAAATAGTCTGGATTCCAAGCAAGAGTCTCTAAGGCCCACAAGATCCCAGTAAGGTAACTTCTGCCGCCGAGTCCACTGCTCTCTTGTCTAAAAAGCTCTTGGAAAACGCTCGCCGTCGGATCCGACACGGCGGCATCGACCGCTTCCAAGAAGGCCTCCGGCGCGGCTTCGGCAAGCAATGGCATCTCAGCGTTAAGGCTCGCCCATAGTTGCCAAGAAGTTGAGCGCAGTAAGTCACGTACCACACGGTGCGCAGTGACAACTGCTTTTCCAGCGGACACGAACGTAAGCGCCTCAGCCTTAGTCGCCATCAAAGCTAACGACTCCGTCAGACCCTCACGGAGCGATTCCGAATGCAAAAGAACCTTACCTTGTACAAACGCGATATATCGTTCGTCTTTTGCGATAGACAATTGTGGATCGACTTCGCCGAGCACCCGGAGGGCGATTATCGAGAAACGATCGAGATCTTCATTAGTTACACGCGGTCCGAGTGCCGACCACGCTTCACCGCGGGAAATAACCTTCCAGATTTCATTGCGTTGGATAAGGGGAGTGTCGGCCCGCAGCGACTCACCCCTCGCTGCCTCGATCCACTCCCCGTAAGATTTTCCCATTAGAATCTCGATTGCCTCGCGATCCGCTGGTCGATCGCCTTTCCATTTCCCAAGCATTGACGCTTGTGCCAAAACGCGTGCATTCTCCCAGGTCGCATAAGGTGGGAGGCTACCCAACCCACGAAGGTAGCGTTTCAGGGCCGATAAGCTATGAGCTCCTGCAGCCGCTAACACGCCTGCTCTCTCATTGGAAAAGGACGCTTCGGCCAACGCCTTCTCCAGTAAGAACTTCGACGGACTTATGATTCGGACAATATTCTCCATACCCCCTGACCATGCGCCTGAAACCGTCATAACAACATCGTGCCCGCCCTCTCGTGCCGCAAGGTGCAACTTTTCATTGGCGTCAGTGAGATCAAGCCTAGAGCTGGCCACCAAAACATGCGGCTGCGGCAGGCTACAAAAGGATTCCCACTCGTCAGGATCGTCGATCAGCAAGCACCGACTGCTGTAGGCAAGTTGCGTCTTCTCGTCGAGCGATTGAATGTATGCCGCGACGAAGTCCTCCGCGTCGTGCTCGCTTTCTACCGAGAGGACAAGTTCGCGCACCTCTCGCCTAAACAGACGCCCCATCTCTCGACTGGCATCTTCCCGGCCAACAAGAAAAAGACTTGGTGGGAGCGGCGGATCGGTTGTACCCAGCAGTTGCTGCAAACGGGACCAATGCTCGGCAGGCGTTTGAAAACCTGCTGTGTGCTTAATCAATCCCATCCGATTTAACAGCCATTTACCGACTGCTGGAAACTCACGCAGCCAGTCACAGACCTGCACGCCGTCCAAGATCTTGACCCTTCTCCAGCCGTGCGCATTGCGTTTGGCACACCATTTCATTTGTGCTGTAACGCTCCAGTCTTTACTTCTGGGGGTTACAAAAACAAAGGTGGAGGTGCGCCGCTCTTCTGGAGGAGTGGCTTTAGTTCGTTTTTTGTAGTCGCTCGTCGCCTTCGCCTGTGCACCAGTGCCGCGACCAATCTCCCACATGCTCGTATGTTTTGGCACAAAGTCGCGGTAACCGGTTTCGGTTGCTACAAGACCGTCAAGCCCGGGCAACCCAATGGAGTCACGGTAAGGAATCCGACAGACTGTTAGATCGGGGACCGACATCCTCACAAGAAGATTTATTAATTCCGGTATAACTCCTTCGCTGTCCATGCGGTCGGCGAAATCCTCAAGTTCACTGGGGTTGATGAGGAGTGTATGTTTCATGGCGGGACCCCGTTCCGTCGCGGTCATTTAGACATCTTGTATCCTATCATCGAGTAGCGCCGCGGCCGCGCTGGGTACGCACATGTGGAAAAGGTAAAGCACCAAGCCAAAACCTAGACGAGGACCGCGAGAATTAGCTATTTCATCGTCACCACGCTCGCTTGCAGCGGCGTTGCGTACCCGCCCCTCGGGCGCTCCGTAGGAGACTATCGGGTTCAGCACTAAGTCACTGCGCAAAGTGCTCCTCTAGGGGCTATCCTGTACCGGCCAACCTCCCCAAGGAATCGCAATGCGAAATGGAATTCAAGCGCTATTAGCTACTTCCGCGGTGGCACTGATGGCGGGCTGCGCACATCCAATTAAAGTTGCGCCCAATCTCTCAAAGGTAGAGCGCGTCTCGTCCACCCCGGACCGAGTCGTGGCAAACGTCGGCTATTACATCCCGCCGGAACTCAGTTCGGTCGAGATTACAACCCAGGGCGGAGGTGGCGACAATATTCGATATTTCCCGTACGTTGATATCGAACCTGGGTTCCAGAAAATGCTCTCCAACGTCTTTACTGGCGTTGTAAAGCTAAACTCTATATCTGATCTCCCGGGCATCGCCCGCGGTGGCACTAAGTACATCATCCAACCCGTGATCGTCACGACCTCAGGCGGCTCGGGCCTGTTTACTTGGCCACCGACGAACTTCACCGTTGACCTGACATGCAACATCCGAGACTCCGCGGGAACGTTGATCGCCAGCCCGCGTGTCGTCGGAACGGGGAGTGCCGAAACTAGCGAGAGACTTCGTGACCATGCGGTCGCGGGAGAGCGCGCAATGGAGGATGCGTTGGTCAAGATGCAAGTGGCCATGCTCGAAACCAAGTTCGGAGGAGCCGCATCAGACGCTCATACGGCGAAACCGCGCTCGCCGAATGCTGAGGGCGATAGCGGTGACCGCCTTGCTCGTCTAAAGGAACTCAGAGACAAGGGCTTAATCAGCCAAGACGAATACGATGCAAAGCGGAAGGCCATACTGGACACCTTATAGCGGGTCGATGGGCCATGCGGTACTTCAGACTGGGCTTCTAAGTTACATGCTCGACGCCGTTCTCTCAGCTATCTCAATTACAGCTGGCACGCCCAGATCCAGCCCCATTACCTTGAATGCCGATTCGAGCTGGTCCGTGTTTTCCATTTTCAGCTGTGCACCTTCGAGAATGCGACCGCGGCCAGAGCGTGGCCTCTGGATAACCTCGCGCATCTCGCGCACGTCCCATGTGTGTGAGGTCTTCTGATCAGCTGGCTTAAACGACACAAAGCCTTCAAAGAGGAAAATGTCGCGCCGGCGTGGCGCATCTTGCAGCTTTCGGAGTAAATGCATGGCAGCCAGTAACACTGCGGCGCCCGCGCCTGAATACCACGGCCTCGGACGTTCTCCTTTTCGACGCTCGATGGTCCGCATCGTAGGATTGCCGTCCCTCGTAAAGGCAACGGACAAGGGAGCTTCCAACACAAGGTTGAGAGTGGGAGCTCGTGCGCCTGCCGCAGTTATCAGGTCTGTGACTGCGCGACCATAAGTAAGTGCTTTCGCCTCGTCGCTACTGCGCACCCAACCTGTCGACTTGCTTGTTGCTGAAAACCCCAAGTCAATGAAGAGCCACTCCCCGTTGCGCCATCGAGCGTCCTCACGACGGCCTGACCGAATCGTATTTGACATTATGGCCTCCGCTTTTTCCTCCCATTGCAATGATAGTCCTCGCCCGGGCACCGGGTTCGTCATTTCGGCTCATGTTCGAACTCAGCAGCGTCTATCATCAATCAATTGATACAAATGGCTGTGCTCACGAAGTCCGACCTCGCCTCCTGGCGCCAATGCGCCCGCAAACTCTGGCTCGAGCACAATCGCCCAGATCTCATCCCTCAGGATGACGCTACCCTCTGGCGCCGCGCCAACGACGGCAACATCGTCGGCGCGAAGGCGCGTGAGCTTCTCGCGCCAAACGTCATCTGGCCGCGCGGCGAAATGGGTCCCGCAGCTGCGGCAACGGCAGCCATCGCCGAACTCTCAGCCTCGCCAAACCTGCCTGCTGTCGAAGTACCCATGTACCGCGGCGGCCTTTACGCTCGCGCTGATGCATTGATCCCCTCCCCCGCCGGCGGCTACGTGCTGCGCGAGACCAAAGCCTCGACTTTCCCTTTGAAGCCCGGCAAGATCACGCCGGCTTCCCCCGAAGAACATCATCTTGACGATGTCGCCATTCAAGCCTGGGTCTATCAGGCCACTGGGTGGCCGCTCGCTGGCGCAGAGCTCAATCTCCTCAACAACCGATGGCGTTATCCCGGCGACAACGATTATTCCGGCTTGTTCCGGCAACTGCCCGTGAGGGTAGATATTACCGGGCGCATTTCACAGGTCCCGAACTGGCATGCGGCGGCGCAACAAGTTCTGGCCGGTGCAATGCCAGCAACCCAAACCGGCCCGCAATGTTCGAAGCCTTACGCCTGCGCCTTCCATGATCACTGCACGACGTTGGATGCACCAGGGCTTGAGCATCCGCTCACCTTGTTGCCCGGCATTGGCGGAAAGAGCACGGCCAAGAAACTGAATCAGCAGCACGGCTACACCGCGCTACACGAACCGCAACCCTCCGAATTCACCGGCGACGACGCGGCCCTCTACTGCCGAATGCAAACAGCACATCGCACCGGCCAACCTATTCTCGAGCCAGGAAGTGCCGCGCCGTTCGCCGCCCTACCCTACCCTCGATATTACTTTGACTTTGAAGGAATCGATCTCCCGGTTCCGCGATGGGTCGGCGTGCGCCCCTACGAGCAGATCCCATTCCAGTGGTCCTGCCACATCGAACGCACACCGGGAGTTTTCGAACACTTAGAATTCCTCGATCTCAGCGGCGACGATCCGTCAGTCCCCTGCATCGAGCACATGCTCGAGGCAATCCCTCCGGACGGCCCGGGCCCGATCTTCGTTTATTACCAGACCTACGAAGCCGGCCGCCTGCGCGATCTCACCGAACGCCATCCTCAGTATTGCGCCGCGGTAGATGAGTACCTCCTGCGGCTTGTCGATCTGCACCCGATCGTCAGAGACAACTACTACCACCCCGCCATGCGCGGCTCATTCTCAATCAAAAAGGTACTGAAGACGATCGCACCCGAACTCGGCTATGAGAATCTCATTAATGTCACTGACGGAACTGCTGCCCAAGTCGCATATCTGTACGCGGCTCTCGATCCGCACACGACGCCCGCACGCAAAGCTGAGCTGCGCGACCGCTTACTTGCGTATTGCAAGCAGGACACTTGGGCAATGCTGGAGGTAGCATATTTCCTCCAGCACCTACCGCGTCCGATCGTT
>Ga0302326_10029555_pt1 | contig 10992 bp, 8 predicted proteins | sample Palsa_T0_3_FD_202264 | JGI IMG/M metagenome (GOLD analysis project Ga0302326, IMG submission 202264) | Peat permafrost microbial communities from Stordalen Mire near Abisko, Sweden - Palsa_T0_3 | ecosystem: Environmental > Terrestrial > Soil > Palsa > Peat permafrost | place: Sweden: Abisko...
GATCGAGGACAAAGCGAGATCGCACCTGTCCCTTCGGTGCGTCTTGGGAACGCCCTTAGTTAAGTTAGCTACCGCAAACGATGCAACTCAAACCTACAACTTAACCGTGACGGTCTTGACCTCGGAGTATTGTTGCAGGCCATACTCGCCCAGTTCGCGCCCCATGCCGGATTGTTTGAAGCCGCCGAATGGGGCCGCTGCGTCGAAAACGTCGTAGCAGTTGATCCACACCGTGCCGGCGCGAACGTTGTTGGCGATGGCGTGGGCTTTGCCGATATCGCGGGTCCACACCGCCGCGGCCAGCCCGTATTCGGTGCGATTGGCGCGCTGGACGACGTCGTCTATATCGCGGAACTTGATGATACTCATCACAGGGCCGAAGATTTCCTCCCGCGCGATAGTCATATCGTCCTTCACGTCGGCAAAGACTGTGGGTTGGATGAAATAGCCGCGGTCGCCCACGCTACCGCCGCCGCACATCAGCCGCGCGCCCTCCGTCTTGCCGCTCTCTATGTAGCGCATCACCTTGTTGTATTGATCCTTGTCAACTTGCGGGCCTTGCTCGGTGGCCGGATCGAAGGGGTCGCCAACCGTTCGGCGCCGGGCACGGGCTGCGCTCTTCTCCACGAATTCGTCGTACGCTTTTTCTTCCACAAACAGGCGCGAGCCGGCGCAACAGCACTGACCCTGGTTGAAGAACAGGGCGAAGTGCGAGCCTTCGATGGCCTGGTCCATATCGGCGTCGGCAAATACGATGTTGGGGCTCTTACCGCCGAGCTCCAGGGTCACTCGCTTAAGATTGGACTTGGCGGCGGCCTCCATGACCAGGCGCCCCACTTCGGTCGAGCCGGTGAAAGCGACTTTATCGACGTCCATATGTCCGGCAATAGCTGCGCCGGCGGTCGGCCCGTACCCGGGAAGCAGATTCACTACGCCCGGCGGGAAGCCTGCCACCACGATCAATTCCCCGACGCGCAGCGCCGTCAGCGGCGTCTGTTCGGCGGGCTTCATCACCACCGTGTTGCCGGTAGCCAGGGCAGGCGCCAGTTTCCATGCCTGCATGAGCAGCGGAAAATTCCAGGGAATGATCTGCCCGACCACGCCCACCGGTTCCAGGCGGGTATAGCAAAAATAATTGCCATTGACGGGGATGGTGCGGCCCTGAATCTTGTCCGCCCAGCCGGCATAGTAGCGATAGCAGGCGATGGTCAGCGGCAGATCGGCGGCGGCAGCCACCGCGTACGGTTTGCCGTTGTCGAGCGATTCCAGGCGCGCTAGTTCGTCGGCGTGGCGCTCGATCAAGTCCGCCAACTTGTTCAGCAGCCGGCCGCGTTCCGAAGCGGCGGCCTTGCGCCACGCCCCGTGCTCAAACGCTTCGCGCGCCACTCGCACCGCGCGGTCGACATCGGCGGCATCGGCCTCAGCGACCTGGCAGATGATTTCTCCAGTGGACGGATTGACAGTCGGAAACGTCTTCCCGGAAGCGCTATCCACCCACTGATTGTTGATGAGCAGTTTGGTCGCTGACACAGCGGCCCGAATCTCCCCCTGGAGAGCGGCGACAGTTGCCATAATGTGCTCCTTAGACCGAATTCTGAGCGCCTACAAGGTCGGCCTATGACCACACAATATCACTTCCCAGGTCGAATCGGCTAATCAAAAAATACCGCTCGGCCGGCCGAGCGCCGCGGGGTCCCGCTGTCCTACAGGACGCAGTGAAGCGCGCGAATCGGCGGCTCCCCGCTCTTCGCGGCAGTGCGAGACTTCGTTTGGCGTCTCGTACTCCCTGGTGCTCAAAGAGGCGGCTGAGGCCATCTGCCAGTTCAAATCGGAGCAAGCAGTGAGCGCAGCAAAGGAGTCGCCGGGCTGCTGTAAAGTTCATTCCATGTGCCCTGCTGCACAATCCTTCCGTGCTCAAGCACGATGGCCTGCCGGGGGCAGAGCCGGTGAAGAACTTCAGCTCGGTGGTCGACGGCGACCATGCTGAAACCCATGGTCTGACTCCAGAAGATAAGATCGTCAATCAGTTCACGGACTAACCGCCGGTCCAAGCCGGCAAAGGGCTCGTCCAGCAAGACCAGTGGAGGCTTGCGCGCCAGCATCCGCGCCAAGCTCACACGACGCGCCTGCCCACCGGAAATCAACGAAGCCGGAGCCGGCCACAGCGGACCCAGATGCAAATGGTCGCGCAAGGTTTCGATCCACCGATTCTGTTCACAATCTGCCGCAACTTCTTTGGAAATGCCAAACCTCACATTCTCGCCCACCGTCAAATGGGGGAATAGGCCAGGCTCCTGCGTCAAATACCCGAGCGGACGCCGGTGCAAGGGCAGTGACGGCGGAAAGAGTTGCAGGTTATCCAGATTCACAAAACCGTCGTCTGGTTCGTCGATTCCAGCGATACACGCCAATACGGTGCTCTTGCCTGCGCCCGACGCGCCGAACAACCCCAGCGCCTCGCCGCTTGCCAACTTCAGCGAGACATCGACGGTCATTTCGCGACGCCTCTTAACGATGTGGGCATTAAGCATGGCGTCCCCGTTGTGCCAACACATGGACCAACCAGGGAAGCGGGAGAGCAACCGCCAAAAAGACTACCAGCAGCGGCATCACTGCGGGCAAACCGAAGCTCTGCAGGTTGACCCACAACTGGACCGGCATGCCGGAAGGATAATAAGCAGTGACCACGACAGCGCCAAATTCACCGAATGCCCGGACCCATGCAATGCTCAGGGCAACGGCCATCCCGAGCCGCGAGAGTGGCAGAGTCACCCGGAGAAAAACCTTCCACGGCGTCAGGCCGAGCAATGCAGCCTGTTTCTGGAGGATCCGTGGAACCGCATCGAAGGCGGCCACTGCCCCGAGCACGTAATAACCCATGCCGACATAAACCTGCGTAGAGACAAATGCTGTAGCGCTGTTGGTCATCTCGACGCCGAAGCGCTTCAGCCATACGCCTACGGCTCCATATGGTCCAAACGCCAGGCTCAGCAATATACCCAGCGCTAGTGGCGGCAGCAGAATGGGAATCAGTAAGACAGCTTGCCACAAAAGTCGCTCGCGCACGCGGCAGTGCGCAATGTAGGCGGCAACCGGTGTGCCGATCGCCACAATAATGATCATAGAGTAGCTGGTGAACAACAGAGACACTCGCATGGAAGCGATTGCCGGCCCGCGGACATCTTCCCCCCACTGCCATGGACCGATGCGCGCGAACAACGCAGCAAGTGGATACAAGAGAGCAAGCGCGAACAGGATGGCGCCGGCTCTCGCAATCCAGTGGCGATCGATATTCACAGGTGAAGCGCTGAGGCGTCCCCCGGCGCGTCATACTTATAGCGGCGCAGAATGGCCTGTGCCTCATCGCCTCTAAGCCATGCTGTGAAAGCCGCTGCGCCCTTGGGGTTGGGCGCATCTTTGAGCACGGCAATGTAATATATAAGTGGCTCGGGATTATAAGTCTTTCCGCCAACGTTGAGGGTTATGTCCGGATGGTCGGCATGAACGTTTTGGCCGCTCAGGTTAATTTCCGTGGGCAAAGTTATATAGGGCAGGTTAAACGGCCCGGGCTGGATCTTATATGCCGAAGCCGCGTCCAATTCACCGCTCTGCAACCGTGCCTGGACGGTTTGCTCCTGAAATATCTGTTTCTCGTTGATAACCGGGCCGAGCGCCCTCTCCACAAGGTCCGCCTGTTTGTATATTTTGGCGGCCAGCATCATGCTGAAGATGATATTACGCCCCTGCGGATCTGTGACTGGATCGGTGCGTCCAAAACGCAGTCCCGATTCCTGCAAGACTTTCCACCAGTCCGCTTTGCCTTTGGATGCTGCCTCGAACTCCGGCGCGAAACGGCTCTTGGGACTGTAAGCAATCACCATTTCCGTGCGGGCGACAGGCTGGGCGGAGTCAGCTTTGCCCGCGCGCAGAACGGTGAGAGCAGGTCCCGGCGTGACAGGGATGAAGACATCCGGACGGATACTTCCTCCCACGATCAACTGTGCCAGCGCGCTGGACCCTTGAGCGCGGCCGTGCATCTCCAGATGAAGGGTCGTAGCGGCCGACGTTTTGATTGGGCCTTCCATCATGGACCCCATGGAACCCGCATAGGCCACGTCCAAAGTGGCCGGTTGCTCAGCCCGCAGCCAAGCGTCTCCGGCCGCGACGGCCAGAGCCACCGAAAATCCTCTGATAAGGAACGCCCGCCGCTCTCCGTTGGTGAATGAATGTTCCAATCTGAAATTCCTCCCCGACACATTTCTCCGATTTGCAAACAGCTCCTTCCATGTTTCCGAGCCTTGGGTTTTCAGTATGCCATATAAATCGGAGTTTCCATTTCCCCTCTCCAATCTCGATTTGAATCTGTAGAAAACCGAGAAATGCTCCTGGTCGCGCCGAGTCGTGTGTCCTTTGGCTTGTGCAGCCCGCCCATCGTGCGAGCGATATACGGCGAACCTCTCATCGATTGCCGGTCGAGCCGGTTGACGGACGCCGCGCGAAGTTCAATCGAGGCTTCGACGTCTTTGGGGACTGGCTTTTCAACGTCCTTGATCGGGACAACGTGCGGGCGGCCGTATCGGCTAAACACGGCAGCTTTCATCAAGCTCATTGTAGTTGGCTCGAGTGGATCACGCGCCACGCGGAAAACAAATCCGGACGCACGGGAGTTGTCGACAAAAAACGGCTAAATTCCGGGCGGAGAGGGTGAGCCGAAAACCGTGCATTGGCGTCCGGACGGACGGGGGTGACGGTCGGCTACATTTTGTTGGCGAGCTTTTGAAAGCAGGACTGCGGCGCTATACGAACCGCCAGGATGGCACACCGACGCTTCATATCTTCTGCAACTCCGCGACCAGATTCAAAAGGGACGATAACGCCGCCGGAGCGAGCATGGGAGACGCGGCGAGACTTGCGAGAGTAGCTGCCGCGCGCACCGCGGCGAGGACAATCGCCACCATGCGCGCCCGCTCGCGGAGGCGCGCCTCGACCGCCGCGAAATGAGCGCGCTGTTCGTCCACCCTCGGGGCGCCCGCCCACACCGTTTCCAGGTCTCCCAACCGACTGCTCACGCTGATGGCATTCGCGTCCTCCACTGGCCTGGTCTCCGCGATGGCGCCGATGCAGCGCGCCAAAGATTCACGTAGACGACTGACCGCGCCTGCCCAGCTGGCGGCGAGATCTCCCGGCCAGCCGCTATAAGAGACCGCGCCGGCGGTGTAGAGCGGCGCATCTGCAATCGCCTGGATGTGCGCCAGCGCTGTCTGCAGGCGAGCCTCGGCGGGTGTCACGTGATTTTCAGAACGCCCAGCAGACTGGCCGCCGCGGAGGTCACCAGCTTGATCGCCTCCGTGCGGTTGGCGATCGCCTTATCGACGGAGTCGCAGTGCACTTTCCACAAGGCATCGTCGATCTTACCGTCGGAAGCAGTGGGCACGCAGTTCATAGTGTCGCCGCCGAAATTGAGCCGCGTCACCGCGCACAGGCGCGCATTGGTAAAGGCGCCGTTGTCGTATTTCACGTTCTGCAGATTGTCGCTGACGTAGGTGCGGACTTCCGTGGCGGTCAGGTTTTCGACCGCGCGGAGGAGCGATTCTCCCACCTGCTGCACCACACCCTGCAACGTGGAGACGAGTTTACTTTGCGCGTCCCTGAACGGATCGAGCAGGCCATATGGCGTTGCCGCATCGTGGGCGGCGGGCGACGGCGCGGGACGCGTCGGCGCCGCCGGGGGGCTTGGGGAAACCTGGATCGCTTCGTTCATAATCGGGCGAGACTCCGCGGCGCCTTCCGCCGCGAGATTCAGGCGCACAGCCGGATCGCCGATGATCGCATAGCTGCGCGCGTCGTTGTTGGCGGTCCACATGCCGGCGATTTCGTAATCGTTGGCCACCTTGCCGTACTTGATCTCTTCCAGATCGCTCGCAAGGTCGCTCGACAGTTCGGCGTAGCGCGAGTTGAAATACTCCAGCGCCGAGCCGACGGGATGCCCTTCCAGCAGGCGTTTGAGCGTGCTCTGGAAAGTTTGGATCTGCCGCCCTGCGCCCGTCCATTGAAATGAGTAACCCCAGGCGCGTTCCACGTGGCCGATCACCGCCAGGGCGCCGCCCTTGGGATGGGCCAGCAGGCGCTGCGGCAAGCGCGCCAGAAACCCCTTGGGCGCAATGGCAGCCCGTGTCGCATTTCCCATTGGCGCGTAATCGTCGAACTGCGGCGTGCCTGCGCCGTAGCAGGCAAAGTGCATGGCGATGAGGCCGAGCATGCGCGCGCCGGATGACACATCGTCGCCGCCGAAGTAGAAGCTCGGTGGGATCGCCTGCTGCCACGCCGGGCCCGGCCAGTCCTGGCACAATAGGCCGCCTTGGGCGGCGAACTGCATCGCGTCGTCCTTGGGGAAACCCATGCCATGGCTCGCGGTGAAGAGCAGCGCAGGCGTCTCGGCGCCACCGAGCAGGCTGCCCAAACGCGCCTTGGTGGCTTGTTCCGGCGCGATGGTGTCGACTTTCCAATTCGGCTGATCGCCGGCGACGAACTGCGCAAGCGGCGCCACCAAGGCGGACGAACTCAAGGCCGTTGGGCCGTCGCCCGGATTGGCGGTTGCGAAAAAGGCCGCGCGGCGTCCCAATGCCAGTCCACCGGTCTCGGCCTCCACCACGCTGTGCGCGTATTGCGCATACTCTTCCGGCGTGTCGAAGGCGATGCGTCCCACCGCGTATTGCACGTCGAGCTGATATTGAAAACGGTACGGGATGGCTTCCGGGTCACCCACCAGCAGCATGTAGTAGGGCGCTTTCTCCGGATCCGCTACGCCCGGACCGGCGCCGTGACGCCGTAGGAACGAGGTCTTCGATTCGTTCGGCCGGTAAGCGTCGACGCCGATGTACTCCTTGTAGTATTGTTCCTTCCGAGCCGCCGCCTGCCCGCGCCGCAGATCGAGCAGCGGGGCCAGCGCTTCGCGAATCGCAGGATCATGATTGGCCGGGAAAATGACGCCCCACCCGGTCTGTGCGAGGTCCTTGGGGTCCACGCCCTCGACGACCCCGTAGTCGACTTCCGTCTCCCGTTCTTTGCGTGCTTTGAGTTCGTCGAGATGGTCACCGCCCACCGCCTCGCCGCGCGCCAGCAGCGAAGCCTCGGCGACCGTGAGCGGGCGTTGTAAATAAGCGCCCGTCGTGGCATCGATGCCGTTGAATGTCAGTAGGTCCGGCTCGATTCGAGGAGACATAGTCTTTCGTGGACCTCCGCCCCGCTAGGTGCCGGTCGCATCTTGGGGGCCTGACCAAACCTGCATCGGTCCCGGCTTAATCTTCAGGATCGTCGCGGGCTCGGATCCGCAAGAGATCCGGCTGGGGTAAGGCCAGTCGGCCGATAGCGTCAAGATGCAGTAAAGGCCAGGCTCCGCGGCCTCAAAATGGAACTGCACCGATTGTCCGGCAGCGATCGTTACGGTTAATTCCGGACGCGGGGAGAGAATCGCCGCTGTTCGAGCCTGCATACACAGGCTGGTTGCCAGATCGGGGTCCGCGTAGAAAGTGATCGAATCGCCGGGAGAGATATTCACCGCGAAAACATCCGGCACAAACAATTCTCCCTGCAGCCCGATTTTGACATCTGTGTTCGCCACGGAACTCCACCTCCGTCAGGTCTTGTATCTTACATCATTTCTTGTGAAGGATAGCAGAAAATCGTGAGTCCGCGCGAAGATCGGATAGTTCCGGTTCGCGCTCGATATATTCCAGGGAATAACCCGCATGCACGGCCTCCCCCAGGTACCGCAGCGCTTCGTCACGACGATGTAATAACTCGTAAGCTTCGCCGGCGGTGTATAGAACTCGCGCATTGTGCGGATCGAGCGCCAGAACCTGCCGCAGTAGAGGCAGGGATTTCTCCGCGTCGCCTACGGATGCGTAGAAGCTGCCCAAATCCGCCAGCACGCGCGTATTCTTGGGGTTATTCCGGCGAAACGACTCCGCCAGTTGAATGGCCCGCAAGTAGGCATTGCGTGCGTCGGAGCTCTTGGCCCAAGTCAAAGTAGACGCCAGGTTCCCGGCAAAAGTGTAATCGGATGGATCTTCTTCGAGTGCCTTACGGTAAGTCTCAGCCGCTTCCGCATATTTACCCGTGAGCTGCTGTAATGCTCCCAGATTCGAGAACGCGCTCGGAAATCCGCCGATAGCGATGGCTTTCCGAAACGCGGCCTCTGCCTCCGGAAATCGATCCATATCCTTGTACGCCGTGCCGAGATTGCTATAGATGCGCGGATTGTCCCGCGAGAGGGCAATGGCTTTTTGGAATTGAGCTACGGCATCGCTGAGGCGCACCGGGTCGGAATACGAGCGGTAATAAATCGCCAGCAGATTCACCCATCGCCAATTGTTTGGTTCCAAATCGATGGCCTTCTGCAGTGCGGCGTCGGCGTCTTTGGCGCGCTTCTCTCCCCGATACAGATCGTACAGCGCGCCGTAGGCTTCCGCGTTGGTATCGTCCAGCCTGCGCGCCTGCTCCAGTTCCTGAGTGGCCAGATCGTAGCGGCCGGCGTCGGTATAGATCATGCCCAACGTCACATGCGCCGGGCTGAGTTGCTCGCCGAGTTCAATCGCCTTATCGCACGTCTCCTTCGCCAGGGGCACATACTTGTCGTCGCGCGTGTCCAGGTACTTCCGCCAATATGCCTTGCCCAATCCCACCCATGCGGGCGCGTATTTTGGATCCTCCGCGATGGCTTTCTGAAACAGAGGGATCGCTTTGTCCAGGCTGTGCAGGCGGTAATAATGGTCGAGTAATTCCTGTGCCTGGCCGTATTCGGCGTGTCTGCCCATCGCGCGATCGAATCCGCGCGGAAGCTTGCCGCGCCACAGCGGGACTGCGGCGGCCGCAATCGCGAGAACAGCCACCGCGGCGATCCACCATCGGGCTCTTCGTCGCGGGACGGGCACGGCGGGAGACGACGCTGTGGTGATTCCGATGGCGTCGGAGAGCGCCGCCATCAGTTGCCCGGCGCTTGCGAAGCGCTTCTCCGGAACGGTATCTTTCGCCGTTTCCACCACGCGCGAGAAGGCCACCGGCAGATCGCTCCGCTCCTCGAACAGCGTGCGGTGCGTGCCGCGCACGTGCGCCTCGCGCTGGTTGGCGGCGCCTTCGCTCGGCCTCACCGGGAGTTTGCCGGTCACCAGTTCGAAGAGCAGTGCCCCCAAAGCGTAGATGTCGCTGCCGACGGTAGCGGGCTTACCCGCGAGCAGTTCAGGCGCCATGTACGCGATGGTGCCCGCGAGACTCGCTTGCTCCGCGCCCGCGCTCGGCAGCATGAGCCCGAAATCCATCAGCAGGATGCGGCCGCCCTCTTCGCGCATGGCGTTACCCGGTTTGATATCGCGATGCAGCAGGCCAGCGGCGTGCACCGCGCTCAACGCCGCGCACAGTTCGACGCCGATGAGAGCGGCCTCGCGCGCGCCGAATGGACCATGCGCGGACAGCAGCGCATGCAGCGTCTTGCCGCGCACGAAATCCGTCCAATATCCGACGCGTCCTTCGTGCTCATCCACGCCATGGACAGACACGATGTTGGGATGCCGCACCTTGGCGGTGTTGCGCGCCTCGCGCAACATGAGCTCGATTCCCTCGGCCGACAGCGCGCGTTTGGGCCGCAAGAGCTTGAGCGCCACCTCGCGCTGCAGTTTCGGATCCCACGCGCGATACACTTCGCCGAAAGCGCCCTCGCCGCACTTTTCGTGCAGCTCGAACGGGCCCCAGGAAGTGAGTTTACCCTCACCCGGAGCGTTCGCAGGCACATCTCCGTGCATCGTGGTCGTGGGAAGTTCGGTTTGCGGCCGCGGTTCCTCCATCAGTCACTTTATGTTCGGACAACTCTTCACATAGTTCTGGCCGGCGCCGGCATATTGGCGCCACTCGTTGGGCGTAAGATTCCTCCCAGCCAGGCCGCAGATGGCGGATAGCCAGCGTGAGGGCGCCGCGTCCCAAACGCCGGCCGCCCCGTCGCCGGCGCCGGTCGCAAGGCGCGATCCGTCGGCGCTAAACGAGAGACTGCCCACCGGGGCCGCGCTGACCGCCATGGTATCGCCAATTGGGGCCGCCGCCCCACCCTCGGCCAGCCCACCGAGATCCCAAAGTTGCACATGGCCGGAGGCATCGCCACTGGCGAGTGTCTTGCCGTCCGGGCTGAAGGCCAGAGCATTGACGCTCATACCGGTGCTCTTCAAGCTGCCCATCTGAGGATAGCCTTGCGCGGCGGCATTGCGATTCGCCACGCTACCGTCCTGTTTTCCGTACGCTACCAGCTTTCCGTTCGGACTCCAGGCAACGCTTGCCACCCGGTATTGATCCTGATCGTTCAAGGTGGCCTGAAGCTTACCGCTTGCCAAGTCCCAGACCGGCGCCGACTGCGCTCCCGTAACTGCTTTGTTCGTCCCGAGGACGATGGAACCGAACCCGGAGCCTTGCAGTTGCTGGTCTGGCGTGGACTTACCCGCCGTCCAAAGCCCCACGAAGTCCGCCGCCACCGTTGCGAATCGATTGCCGGTGGGAAAGAATGAAACGCCCGCGATGTCTCCGGTTCCCAGCGGCCCTGGCAACGGATTGCACCTGTAGGCCTTCAAATCGCAGAACAGACTTGCCCGGTCGCCCACCGCGACCAACGCGCTGCCATCGGCGCTCGCGGAAATTGCCCTCCAAGACTTGTCCGCGCCGCCCAATCCGCTCTTCACGAGCTTTTCAGTTGACACATCCCACAACTTCAACCCATCCGGTCCGATGGTGGCAAGAGTCTTATTGTTGCTCCCCACGAACGTCGCCGCAGTCCCCGTGTATGCCGTATCTCTCGCGTCCATCAGATCCACCTCATTTATATTTGCCCCTAGCACCAGATTGCGATTCCGCGGATGCGCGATGAGCCTGGTGGCAGCGAGGGCGATGGGCGGGGCCAAGGTCGGTAGAGGAAGATCCTTCCGCGTCGGGAAATCCTTTGCGAACAGAACGCGA
>Ga0302326_10029556_pt1 | contig 10992 bp, 11 predicted proteins | sample Palsa_T0_3_FD_202264 | JGI IMG/M metagenome (GOLD analysis project Ga0302326, IMG submission 202264) | Peat permafrost microbial communities from Stordalen Mire near Abisko, Sweden - Palsa_T0_3 | ecosystem: Environmental > Terrestrial > Soil > Palsa > Peat permafrost | place: Sweden: Abisko...
TGCCCCGGCTGCTCGCCGTGCCCAAGCCCTTACTTCCGATGTAGGCTCGCTGGACAGGCAGCCAATGCAACGGATAGCTTAATCCCGTGGCAGATTCCGTTCTTGCATCGCAACCCGCTCCTCCGCTCACCCTGCTTTCGGAAGACGAACAACTCTTTCGCGCGACCGTCCGCCAGTTTGCCCAGGAAAATATCGCTCCCCTGGTTCGCACCATGGACGAGCAGCAGCACTTTCACGCTGAGCTGATTCCGCAACTCTTCAATCTCGGCCTGATGGGCGTTGAAATCCCTATCGAATATGGTGGCTCCGGGGGAACTTTTTTCGAAGCCATTCTGGCCGTGGAAGAGATCTCCGCGGTCGACCCGTCGGTAGGCGTTCTCATCGACGTGCAGAACACGCTGTGCATCAATGCGCTGTTGCGATGGGGCACGCCCGAGCAAAAGAAGGTCTATCTACCCCGGCTCGCGACCGACACCGTGGGTGCGTACGCCTTGAGTGAAGCCAGCTCCGGTTCGGATGCGTTCGCGCTCCAGATGCGGGCCGAAAAGCGCGGCGACTTCTATCTGCTGAACGGGCAGAAGCTCTTTATCACCAATGCCCGTGAGGCCGGCCTCTTCATCGTCTTCGCAACCCTGGATCCGAGCGCTGGATATAAAGGGATCACCGCCTTCCTGGTGGACAAGCGTGTGCCTGGATTCACGATTGGCAAAAAAGAGGACAAGCTCGGCATTCGCGCCTCTTCCACCTGCGAGATCATCCTCGAAGATTGCAAGGTACCCGCGGCCAACGTGCTGGGCGAGCCAGGGAAGGGATATAAGATCGCCATCGAAACCTTGAATGAGGGCCGTATCGGCATCGGCGCGCAAATGCTTGGACTAGCCCAGGGCGCCTGGTCGCACGCTGCCCGCTACGCTTTTGAACGCAAGCAGTTCGGCAAAGCAATTGGGGAGTTTCAGGCGGTCCAGTTTGACCTCGCCGAAATGGCCACCGAAATCGAGGCCACCCGGCTCATGGTTTATAACTGTGCCCGCCTCAAGGACAACGGGCTTGGCTTCCTGAAAGAAGCCGCCATGTGCAAGTACTTTGCTTCGCAGGTAGCCGAACGCGTTGCGAGCCATGCCGTAGAAATCTTTGGCGGTTACGGCTTTGTGAAGGACTACCCCGTCGAGAAGTACTACCGCGACGCAAAGATCGGCAAAATCTACGAAGGTACCTCGAACATGCAACTGGCCACCATCGCCAAGCTAATGCTAGGCAGCCACTAGTCCATCCTGTTTTCCCTTCCAAGAATCATGGGGCACCCCACGATTCTTGGAAGGGAAAAACAGGATGGGCGGCCCGCAGGCCCGGGCTTCCGTCAACCTGTATTACGCAGGCCGGCGGAAATCCCATTGATCGTTGCGGAAAGCGCACGGTTGATCGCGTCTGAATCGTCTCCTGCGCGCTTCCGTCGCAGCAAGTCCACCTGTATCAAGCTAATCGGATCCACATACGGATTGCGCAGACGAATGGATCGCGCCAGCACCTGGTTATTCTCTAGCAATTCAGCTTGCCCCGTAATCGCGAGGATGCTTCGCCGGGTGCGATGGAATTCCGCCTCAAGCTTGCTAAACACGCGATCACGAATTCCGCTATCGGCAACCAGCGACGCGTACAGCTGAGCAATGCCAAAATCGGATTTCGCGAGAGCCATCTCCACATTGCGGATGAGGTCGATGAAGAGAGGGAACTCCCGTGCCATGGTCGCAAGGGTCGCGGCCCCTCCATGTTTCTGCGCGAACGATTCCAAGGCGTATCCAACGGCGAACCAAGCCGGAACAAGCTGCCTGCTCTGGGTCCATCCAAACACCCACGGAATCGCGCGAAGATCGGCCAGGCTGCGGCGGCCTCCGCGGCGCGACGGGCGAGACCCAATCTTGGCATGCTCCAGTTCCGCCACAGGGGTAGCCTCTTCGAAATACTGCAGCACTTCCGGGTCGTCCAAAATTTGTTCGCGGTAATACGAAAACGCCACACTCGACAACTCGCCAAAGGCGGCTTCCCACTCCGGCGCAAGAACGCCAGTGAAGTGACCCTCCGGATTGCGTGCGTTGGGGCGCGCCAGGGCGTCGAGGGACGCGGCGATCATGAGTTCCAGATTGCGTTCCGCGAGGATGACGTCGGAATATTTCCAATTCAACACTTCGCCTTGCTCGGTAATGCGGATCTGGCCGGTAAAGGCGCCAGCGGGTTGAGCGTAGATTGCGCGGTGCGTAGGCCCGCCGCCGCGGCCAACCGTGCCGCCCCGGCCATGAAAGAGCCGCAGGCGGATGCCGCTCTCGGCAGCCACCTGGTGCAGCGCGCGGTGAGCGCGGAAGATTTCCCAGGTGCTGGTAAGCATGCCGCCGTCTTTATTGGAGTCCGAATATCCCAGCATGATCTCCTGGGTGTTATTCCACGACTCCAGCAGCTGCCGATAGCTGGGCGACTGCCAGAGTTCGCGGCAGATGGCGGGCGCATTACGCAAATCCTCAATCGATTCGAACAAGGGAACAGGCATCAGGCCGGGGTCGGGCCCATTGCCTTCTACCCGCACGCCGCCCAAACGGGCAAGCCAGATCACGTTGAGCACATCTTCGGTGCTCGAAGCCCCGCTAATCACGTAGTGACGAATCGCTTCCGGAGTCGAGGATGCTTTCAACTCGGCGATGGCGCGGAAAGTATCGATCACGTCTGCGGAGGGTGCACTCAAAGGCGGAGGCACCGACGAGGCGCGCGCCGGGTCGCATTTCCAGGCGGACGCTTCTTCCAGCGCCGCGGCATGGAGCCGCGCATGCTGCCGGATATCGAGCGTCTGCAAATGAAGTCCGTACGTCCGCACCTCGAGCATCAATGGATCAATCAAGGCATGGGCCAGCCGGGGGCCGCGATTCTCGATCAGGCTGGCATGCAGAATCTCCAGGTCCGCGAGCAACTCCTGCACTGATTTGTATGGCGGTAAGCCAGCCAGCGTTGCATCGAGGCCGAGCGCTGGGTTTTCCGCGGAATTGCCGGCGCCCGCGAGGCGCACCCGGATGCAGCTCAGGAATCGACGGTACGATTCATAGTCGTAGCGCTCGCCGAAGGCCTGCTGCCCGGTCGTGTTGATCGCATCGAGATAGCCTTGCAACCGCTGCTCGAGCGCACCGCTGATGCCCACCTGCTGCGCCGAACTCGTGAGCAAATCGAGGATGAGGCCCAGCTCCCGTTGATAGTGGGTGAGCAAGTGTTCGCGCGCCATCTGCAGCGCTTCCCGCGTGACCTGCGGCGTAACGAAAGGATTCCCGTCCCGGTCCCCCCCGATCCAGGATCCGAAGGAAAGCAGTACCGGCATCTCGGAAAGATTCAGGCAGACGCCGTACTCCGCCTCGAAGGCTGCAGCGACTTCCGCATAAAGGCCAGGCAGGGTGGCATAGATGGACGCGTCGTAGTAGTCGAGGCCCATCTTCACCTCGTCGCGCACCGTGGGCCGGCGGGTCCGGACCTCGTCCGTCTCCCACAGCGCGGTGATCTCAGCGGTAAGGCTTTCCTCGAAGAGCTCCAACTGCTCATCCGACAGCGGGATGCGGTCGAGCTGCTCGAGCAGATCTGCGATGCGGCGCCGCTTGAACATCACCACCCGGCGTGCTACTTCGGTAGGGTGTGCGGTAAACACAGGAATAATGGAAATGCGCCGTAGCCATTCGACTGCTTCTTCGCCCGAGATACCGGCAGCGCGCATGGCCCGCAGCGTTCCCCGCAGTGAGCCGCGCTGTGCGTCTCCGGACAGCTGGAGCGAAAGCCGCCGGCGCTTGCGATGGTTGGTCTCGGCCAGATTGATGAGCTCGAAGTAGAAGGCAAAGGCGCGCGAAAGGCGGTAGGCCTGCACCAGGTCCAGCGAGTGAACGCTGCTTAAGGCTGCGGCGAACGAGGGCCCGGCTTCGGTTTTCCCGTCTTCTCCGTTCTGCGGGGGACCCTCCTGCGCCTCACGGCGGCGGATGGCAATCTGGCGCAGTTCTTCCACTTCGGCAAACAATGGCTCGCCGGCCTGCTCGCGCAGAACCTGGCCCAGAAGCATGCCCAGTGAACGGACGTCGCGCCGCAGCGGCGCCTCTTTGATGTCGCCCGTCCGCGCTTCCAGCTCAGCCAGGCGGACAGACCAATTCTCTGGTTTCCAAAGCAGTGTCATTGCCTTTGATTATGCAGGAAGCGGAGTCAGCGCTGTTCGGCTGTCTTGAACGCCCATCCGTGACATAAATTCATTCAACCCTGTGATGCTCGTGTAATTATGTGACTTCCACCCAAATCTAGAATCAGTCGGAGAACCATGAACGCCTCTCGTCTCCTGTTGCTTGTTTCCTGCCTGCTTGTCTCGGCCGCTGCCTGTGCCCAGACCTTGACCTGCTCATCGGATGATATGGCGCGGCATTTTTGTCGTGCCAACACTTCGAATGGAGTGCAGATGATTCATCAACGGAGTGGATCGCCCTGTACCCAGGGTTATTCCTGGGGCTATGACAACGGTGGGATATGGGTTGACCACGGATGCCGCGCAGACTTTTCCCTGGGTGGCGGGGGTTCCATTTCATCGCAGGAAGCGCAGCGATCTTGCAAGAACACAGCCGGGGAACGGCTGCCCAGCGTGCCGCTGGCGTACATCAGCGTCTATCGCGGCTCTGATACCGGCGACGGCAACTACATGATTAACTTTCACGCCCAGCCGCCCAACAACCGTGTTTCTTCCGGCTTCTGCATCATCGCAAAGAACGGTCAGCTGCTGCGATTCCAATTCGATCCCAATGCGGGGCCTAATCAGGGCGGCGGTGGTGGAAGTTCCGGTGGAAATTCGGCGCAGGACGCGATGCGCTCCTGCAAGAATACGGTCAGCAGCCGCATGCCAAACGTGCCCTTGGCTTACATCCACATCAATCAAGCGTCCCCAGTGGCCGGAGGCTACATGGTCAATTTCCAGGCGCCCAATCTGAATGGCTTTTGCAACGTCTATCGGAACCAGCCGGTGCAGGTTTGGTCGGGTGGCCGGAAGCTCCAATAACGAAAAAATCTGCGACTTAACTCTGGTTCCTGTTCATCTCAGTTGAGATGAAAGCGATGCGGGTAAACAACTCGACCCCGGGACCGGTGCTCGTCCCAGCCGACCTCCCTCAACCGCAACCAGCCGAAGGCGAGCTGCTCATTCGCGTCTGTGCCGTCGGGGTCACTCCCACCGAGCTGCTGTGGTATCCGACGACTCAGACCAAAGATGGAACCCCACGCAAGGGCGCCGTGCCCGGGCATGAGTTCTCCGGCGTGGTCGCGGGGCTGGGGAAAAATACCAACGGCTTCGATCTTGGCCAGGAGGTTTACGGTTTCAACGACTGGTTTGCCGACGGGGCAACCGCCGAGTTCTGCGTAACCATCCCGGAGAGCATAGCCCCCAAGCCGGCGACGTTGAGCCACGAAGCCGCGGCCACCGTACCCATCGGAGCCTTAACCGCATGGCAGGGTCTTCTGGAGCGCGCAAAGATACAACGAGGGGAGCGGGTTTTGATACACGGCGCTGCGGGATCGGTGGGCATATTCGCCGTGCAGCTCGCCCATCTCCACGGCGCGCACGTGATTGCCACGGCCTCTTCAGCTAACTTGAACTTTGTCGCCGAATTAGGCGCAAACGAAGTGATCGACTATCGGGCGTCACGCTTCGAAGATCGGACGCAGAAAGTTGACGTGGTCTTCGACGGCGTTGGCGGCGAGACGCTCGACAGATCCTGGAGCATGCTCAAACCAGGCGGCAGATTGGTCACCATTGCTGCTGAAGGTGGAAGTCATCCCGATCCACGGAGCAAGGACGCTTTCTTCATCATCGAACCAAAGCAAAAACAATTGGTAGAAGTTGCAAAGATGCTGGACGCCGGCACGCTCAAGACCTACATCAAAGCCGTCGTTCCCCTGGCGGATGCATCGAACGCCTACAGCGGGGCCGTCCCAAACCAACGTGGATATGGGAAGCTGGTCATTGCCGTCGATGGGTAGGAACCTGCTCCCGCCTGCCTGAGGATTGGGGGCAGGAAAAGAAACCGCAGATCTCTCCACTTCGCTACGCTCCGGTCGGGATGACAATTTTGTTTGGGAACGCCGACGTGCGTTCCCAGGATGAATTGTCATCTCGACCGGAGCGTAGCGAAGTGGAGAGATCTGCGGTTTCTCTTCCTGCCCCGAAGACCTCAGGCACTCACATGCAGCGCCGCTTTAATTTCGATCGTGTTGGCGATGCCGGCCACGCGTTGATAAGACTCCAGCCGATCGGCGGGTTCGAAGGTATCCGTCACCACAATCAACTCGTCGGCGCCGGTCTCCCTTACCAGCCTCTCCATGCCCGCTTTCACCGTCGCGTCCGATCCCACAATCGCTGCGCCGAGTTTGCTCTCAACCGTGGCGCGTTCCCAATCCTGCCAAAGAAGGTCCATGGAATCCACGGGAGGCAACAACTCCACCGGCTGATTGCGGATCAATCGGAGAAAACGCTGTTGTGGCGTGGTGAACAACCGCCGGGCCGCAGCATCTGTCTCGGCCGCAATCACCTGCACGCCCACCATAAGGTGCGGCTGCCGCAGCACCGCACTGGGCTCGAATCGATCGCGATACATTTGTGCGGCCGTATGCAGATAGTCCGGAGCAAAGTGCGCAGCAAAGGCAAATGGCAGACCCAGCATCGCCGCCAGTTGTGCGCTGAACCCGCTTGATCCCAGTAGGGTGATCGGCACATTGCTTCCTTGCCCGGGAATTGCTCTCACGGTTTGCCCCGGCTTCTCGGGCCCAAGGTAGCCGCGCAACTCCTCCAGCAGGGCCGGAAAATCGTCTCCGCCCTGGTGCAGATCTCTTCGCAACGCCCGCATGGTGGCGAAATCACCGCCTGGAGCTCGCCCCAGTCCCAGATCGATCCGTCCCGGATACAGTGCTTCCAGCGTGCCAAATTGCTCAGCAACCACCAGCGGTGCATGGTTCGGCAGCATCACCCCGCCGCTACCCACCCGGATCGTCTTAGTTGCCGCCGCCACATGACCGATCAGTACTGACGTAGCCGAGCAGGCGAGCCCGGCTATGGAGTGGTGTTCCGCCAACCAATACCGCTGGTAGCCAAGCTTTTCTACCTGCTGCGCCAGATCGACCGACCGGGCAATGGCGCTGCCCGCGTGCTCGCCCGGCCGCATGCCCACCAGGTCCAGTACCGATACGGCTAGTTTCTTGCCCATGGCAGATTAGATGAGGCTCTCCCGAAAGCGACTCAGCGTCCGCAAAGCTAACATTCCTAAGTGAGGAAACGATGATCCCGATCCAGAAAATTGAGCTGCCTGTTCCCGGCATAGAGCGTCTGCTGGCGGAGGCGCGTGAGGAAGGGTACGACTTCATTGAAACCCTGGTGGACGAGTGGGCAAGCGCCGAGAACCGCTTCGATGCTCCGGGAGAGGCCTTATGCGGCCATCTGGAGGAAGGCCTGCTGCTTGCAGTCGGTGGCCTTAACCTTGACCCTTTTGCCGGCCGGCCGGATATAGCCCGTCTCCGTCGCGTTTACGTCAGGCCTGCCTGGCGAAACAAAGGGATCGGCAGAGCGCTCGTGACTGCCCTGGTGGAGCAGGCCCGGAGAAACTTCCGTTGTGTGCGTTTGCGCGCCGAAAACGCAGATGCGGCACGCCTTTACGAAAGCATGGGCTTTTCTCCGATCCAAAATCCTGACGCGACCCACATCCTGTTCTTTGACTAGACTCGCTTTTCCATTCTCGGTGGCCTCGGCAACAAGGGGCCGCCGCAGTTCGGGCAAATGTGCGCGTGCACTCCCTCCGCACACTTTACGCAGAAGGTGCATTCATACGAACAGATCGAGGCGTCGCGCGCCGAGAGCGGAAGGGGTGCGCCGCAGGTTTCGCAATTGGCCTTCATCTGCAGCATGCCTACAGCATATCCGGAAGGGCATGGGCTTTTTTCGATAGGCAACTTTCTGGTTGCATGTTTTCGTCAGCATGATCTAGCATGCAGACAATATGCAACTCGGAGGTTGCCTGAATGGAAACTCAAATTGAGAGGCAGGTTGAGATCGCGGCGCCAGTGTCTCGGGTTTGGCGGGCGCTGACGGATTATCGCCAATTTGGCGAATGGTTTCTGGTGAAAATGGATGGCCCGTTTGTGGCGGGCAAGCCGATCGGCGGTCAGATCACTCACCCGGGATACGAGCATCTACGAATGGAGATCGTGATCAAGGCAATCGAGCCGGAAACGCTTTTCTCCTACACCTGGCATCCGTATGCAGTCGACCCGAAGGTGGATTACACGAAGGAGGCGTCTACGCTGGTGGAGTTTCGATTGCAGGCGACGGCGGGCGGGACTTTGCTCACGGTAACGGAGTCTGGCTTTGAAAAGATTCCCAGCGAGCGGCGGGCAGAGGCCTTTCTCAGGAATGACGGCGGATGGAAGCAGCAGATGAAGAATATCGAGGCCTATGTCAGCAAAAACCCATAGCAGCGCGCGGGCAAAGGCCGCGGTCTTCGCCGCCCTGGGGGACGAGACTCGTTTATCGCTGCTCGCAAAGTTATCCAGTGGGCAGCGATATTCGATTGCCGACCTGACGGCCGGGACCAGGCTAACCCGGCAGGCAGTGACCAAGCATCTGCGCGTGCTGGAGCGGGTGCGAATCGTGCATGGGACGCGTGAGGGGCGGGAGAGTCTGTTTACGTTCAATCCCCAGCCGGTGATCGAGATGAAGGAGTACCTGGAAACGGTCTCGAAGCAATGGGATTTGGCATTAGCGAGACTGAAGACCTTCATGGAAAGCAGTTTGAAGGAGCCATATGGCAAATAGCTTAGGCACGGATGTTCTTATTCAAGCGGAAGATCCAAAGAGTGCAGCGTCTTTCTACGTCGAGCATCTCGGATTCGGGATCACCGAAGAACTGCCGCACATGATCAGTCTGCACGGGCAAAACATCAACCTGTTCATTGAGCGGGGCCCAGCGCTGGGGCCGGTGTTTGAAGTCACTGTCAAGAGTGTTGAAGAAACCAGGCTCCGGCTGGTGAAGCAGGGCTGCAAGGTGGTCAAGGACGAGCCGGAGTTTCCGCGGTGCTACATCAAGGATCCATTCGGATTGATTTACAACCTGACGAGTTGATCTCCAAGCTGCGAATCAGCTTGGTTGGGTGAGCGGGCCGATGATGGCAAAGTGTTCGTTTGCACTCAAGAAATCATTTTCCGTATGCCATCGCGCACCGTTCCCCAAGCGTGACTCTCCGGATCGATCACATCAAAATGGTCCGCAGAAGGAATGATGCTCACTGTTACAGAATCGCCCAGCCGGCGCGAGTTTTCCGCCCATCGCGAGGGAAGTTCGGGCGGAATCTGATCGTCTGCTTTGCCCTGGATGAGAAGCTGCGGTACGTGGAAGGGCAGGAGATCTCCTGGATTGCCGGCTTTATATCGATCGGGTAGATCCTGTGGACGGCCTCCCATCAATGCATAAACTTCCTGCTTGTCGTGGGCGAAAGTGAAGTACCCGGACAAGTCGATGGTCAATCGCAGGTCAACCGCTCCCGCCAGCGAGACGCTCCCGTGAAGCGGAACCCGGGGTCGTGGCTGATAGATTTCACTCTGGGGATCGACGTGATGTCTGCCCGCTATCCAGAACGCAAGGTGGCCCCCGGCCGAGTGGCCCATGGTGATCACGCGCGACAAGTCCAGAGGGTAGCTGCGGGCAAGCGTTTCGGCATAGTCGAAACCGTTCGCCACATCCTCAAACGTTCCCGGCCAACCCCCACCTGGTTCGCCCACCCGTCGGTACTCGACAGACCAGGTCGCGATTCCTTCCTTCTTCAGGGCCGCGCACAAATAGCCGGCGTAGCCGAGGTCGTATTGTGACTTCCACCAGCCACCATGGAAAAAAACAACCAGAGGCAGCAGAGACGAACCATGCGTCTGTGGAATCCAAAGATCCCCGAACTGTGAGGGGCCCGCGCCATAACGAATGCGATGGTCCGCAGTCAGCACGGGCCGAGACAGGATATCCATCCCTAGCGCAACTCCACGATGATCGGTGTGTGATCAGAGGGTTTTTGCTGCGCCCGCGGACCGCGATCAATCTCGCAGCTTTGCAGCCGATCGGCCAGCTTTGGCGACAACAGAAAATGGTCGATACGAATGCCGCGATTGTGCTCGAACGCCTGCCGGAAATAATCCCAGTAGGTAAATTGCCCGGCCTCATCCGGATGGAGCGACCGAAACGCGTCGGTATAGCCGAGCTCGAGCAGAGCGCGATACCGTGCCCGCGGCTCCGGTTGGAAGAGCGCGTCGCGGGCCCACGAGGCAGGCTTGTGGCAATCGATATCTTCGGGAATGACATTGAAATCGCCGCCCACCAACACCGGCAGATCTTCCTCCCGCCAGGCGCTCATCTTCCCGATCAGCCGGTCCATCCAGGCGAGCTTGTAGGCGAACTTGTCGCCTCCTACCGGATTGCCATTGGGGAGATAAATATTGACCACGCGTATGCCCTCAATAGTCATCTCGAGATAACGTGCATGGCTGTCAGCCTCATCGCCGGCAAGTGTGGTGTTGATCGTCTCCATCGGGAGGCGCGATACAACCGCGACCCCGTTATAAGCCTTCTGGGTGACAGCCACGCTTTCATAGCCCAGCGCTGTGAATACCAGGGCGGGAAACTCGTCCGCCTTCAGTTCCTGCACGAGAAGAACGTCCGGCTGCTGAGCCTTGAGCCACGCCGTGACGTGATCAAGCCGGGCGCGAATGGAATTCACATTCCAGCTGGCGATTTTCATGATGATTTGCACTCCTGTGAGAAAAGCTCGGCCAGCATATGGATGATCAGATCGGCGCCTGCTCCACTGGGATCGAGGGTGGGGTCATAAATTGTGATTTCCATCCCAGTACAGCGCTCCGAGTTTACCGCCGCTCTGAGTAGAGTTGATAACTCCTCCGGAGTCATGCCGCCCGGT
>Ga0302326_10029558_pt1 | contig 10991 bp, 9 predicted proteins | sample Palsa_T0_3_FD_202264 | JGI IMG/M metagenome (GOLD analysis project Ga0302326, IMG submission 202264) | Peat permafrost microbial communities from Stordalen Mire near Abisko, Sweden - Palsa_T0_3 | ecosystem: Environmental > Terrestrial > Soil > Palsa > Peat permafrost | place: Sweden: Abisko...
TCCAGACCTGGAGCAACTTCGCCGGCGAACATCCGAATATCGCGCGCACCCTCGCCTACAAGCCGTCGCTGATTACTGACGACGCCTATGCGAAACAGCATCCGGAACTTGGCGAATTCTTCTCGGCTCATCCGGACGTACGCGAAGCGATGGCGGAGAATCCGGGCAATTACGTCGCGATTCCGCCGCGCCCCGGCGAATAGCAGCGCTATTCAGGCGTTTGTGTTCCTGACAGCACGCGCAAAATTTTCGCGTTTCAAGCCAGACGCACTAGACTTGGTGGTACTGGCCATCGATCAATTTCGCCTGTACGCGTTTGGCCATCAAGAGGTAAACGAATGAACCGCATATCAACCCTGCTTATCGCCGTCGCACTCCCCGTTGCTTTCGCAGCTCCTGCGCTTGCGCAGAGCGGACAGACGATGGGCACTGTCGTCAACGGAAACACGACCACCGTGTTCAAGGCCGCCAACACCAGCGATATCGACATGCACAAACTCACGATGTGGAATGGTTTCGCGACCGCCCATCCGAAGGTTGCAAGCGAGCTCGCACACAATCCGAAGCTGATAACTGACGACACCTACGCCAACAAGCATCCGCAACTCGGCCAGTTCTTTTCGTCGCATCCGGAAGTTCGCCAGGCCATGGCCGCAAATCCCGGCAACTACGTCGCGATTCCGCCGCGCCCCGGTGAGTAGCCGCTAACTGTCTGCAGTTTGATTCGAAGCGCCGCTACGATGCGGCCGCGAGATCGGGCTCGCGGCGGTACCACTCGATGGTCCGTCGCAGTCCGGCTTCGAAGTCTGTTGACGCTTTGAAGCCGAACTCATGCTGGGCGCGCGACACATCGAGGCATCGGCGCGGTTGTCCGTCAGGCTTGCTCGCATCCCAGGCGATATCACCCTTGAAGCCGGTCAGCCGCGCGATCAGCGCTACGAGGTCGCGAATCCTGATCTCCACGCCAGCGCCCAGGTTTACTGGTTCGGGTTTGTCGTATCGTTCTGTCGCCAGCACGACTGCCCGCGCGCAATCCTCGACGAACAGGAACTCGCGGCTGGCCGCGCCTGTCCCCCACACCTCGATCCGCGATGCGCCGGTGGCGACCGCGTCCAGGCACTTCTTGATGAGCGCGGGAATCACGTGCGACTTCGTCGGATCGAATGAATCGTGCGGGCCATACAGGTTCACCGGCAGCAAATAGATTGCGTTGAAGCCGTATTGCTCGCGATACGCCTGCGCCTGTACCAGCAGCATCTTTTTCGCCAGTCCATATGGTGCGTTGGTTTCTTCGGGATAGCCGTACCACAGGTCGTCTTCCTTGAACGGCACCGGCGTAAACTTGGGGTAGGCGCACACGGTGCCGAGCGCGACGAATTTCGAAACGCCACGCAACCGCGCCTGTTCCATCAACTCGACGCCCATCGTCAGGTTGTCGTAAAAGAATCGCCCCGGATTCTCGCGATTGGCGCCGATACCGCCAACCACCGCCGCGAGATGAATCACTATCTCGGGCCGCGCATCGGCGTACATTCGCGCCACCGCATCAACCCGCCGCAGATCGTAGTCGCGCGACCGCGGCACGAAAACCTCGGCGCATCCCGCGCGCCGCAATTCCGCGACCACGTGACCGCCCAGGAATCCCGCGCCTCCTGTGACAGCCACCCGCTTTCCAGCCAGCCGATTTTCCACCCTTTCAGCCATGCACTCCCGCGCTACTCATCAAGCCAGACCCCGAATCTAATAGCATAAGTTCGGGTCGAGCCAATCTAACGAATTAGCGATTCACGGGCGAGAATGTCGGGTCCGGGTTTATGCTTCGACCGAAAAACGATCCGGCGCTTGCGGAGATCTTACTCGCCGCGTTCCCGGCCGGCCCGGCGGGCGAAGCCTTTCTGGCGCTTCTTGACCTTGGTTGCTTCGGTCTGCCGAGTCTCCGCGAAATCGATCATCGCCTGCTGACACGCGGGCGCGGCGTCGGCCGCTGCCGTTCGCGTGTAAGTGCCATCGGACATCATTTCCCACTGGCATCGATTCGGCCGCAGCTGGATGTCGAGCACGGTGCGCAATTCCTTGCGCAGTTGAGGATCCTCGACCGGCGTCACCACCTCGACCCGGCTCTCGAGATTGCGCTTCATACAATCGGCGGAACCGATCAAATAGTCGTCCGCGCCACCGTTGCGGAAATAATAGATCCGCCCGTGTTCGAGGAATCTGCCGACGATGCTGACCACACGGACGTTTTCCGATAGACCCGCGATTCCCGGCCGCAGCCTGCAGGTGTCGCGCACGATCAGGTCGATCTTCACGCCCGCCTGCGAGGCGCGATACAGCGCCCGCGTGATGTCAACATCCTCGAGCGCGTTCATCTTGAACTGGATCAGTCCCGGCGACCCAGCCGTACTGGCTTTGACTTCGCGCTCGATCCGCGCCAGCAGCGCGGGCTTCAGCACCGTCGGCGCCGGCAGTATCTTGCGGTAGCGGCGGTTGGCCATATAGCCGGTCGTCAGGAAATTGAACAACTCGGTCAGGTCCTCGCCGATAGTGCTGTCGCATGTCAGCAGTCCGAAGTCGGCATAGAATCTCGCCGTCACCGGATGATAGTTGCCGGTGCCGATGTGCGCGTAGCGGCGCAGCCCGTCGTAATCCTGCCGAATGACCAGGATCACCTTGCTGTGAGTCTTCAGGCCCACGACGCCGTAAGTCACGTGAATGCCGAATTCCTCGAGCCTGGTGGCGAACTGGATATTCGCGGCTTCGTCGAAGCGCGCCTTCAACTCGACCACCACCGCCACCTGCTTGCCGTTGCGCGCGGCGTCGCACAGGTAGCCGATAATTTTCGAGTCCGGTGATGTCCGGTACAGCGTCATCTTGATCGCGCGGACCTTCGGGTCTTCCGCCGCCTCGCGCAAAAACCGCTCGACCGACGTCGAGAACGACTCGTACGGATGCAGCAGCAGGATCGATCCGGCGTCGCGGATGACATGAAAAATACTCCGTCCTATCGTCAGCCGCGGATGATCGACCGGATGATGCGGCGGGTCGTGCAGCGCCGGCGCGTCGATCGACGCGAGCTCGGCCAGGTCGCGCATCGAGAGCATTCCATCGACTTCAAACACGTCGGAACGCTCGTCCAGTCCGAGTTCAGCCGCCAGCATCCCGCGATGCACCGGATTCATTCCGGCCAGCACTTCGAGCCGCACGATCGGCGCAAACCGGCGGTCGCGCAGCTCGGATTCGATCAGCGCGAGCAGGTCGTCGGCCTCGTCCTCGTCGCGTTCGGTGTTGGCATTGCGCGTCACGCGGAAAAGCTCATACGAGTCTATGAGCATGGAGGGAAACAGCAGATCGAGATTGTTCGCAATCACATCCTCGAGCCGCACGAAATCGTTTTTATTGCCGACCCGGATAAAGCGCGGAATGCCGAAGCCGACCGGCACCTTCACCCGCGCCAGCAGCGGATCCGAGTCGTTCTGGTAGCGCGCCGTGACGAGCAGGTTGAGCGACAGGTTCGATACGAACGGAAACGGATGCGCGGGATCCATCGCCTGCGGAGTCACCAACGGGAAAATGTTCTTGTAGTAGTACTCGCGCACCGACTTGCACTCGTCGTCCGACAGACTGGCGTACAGACGAACACGAATGCTGTGGCGCTCGAGCTCCATGAGAATCTGCGGCCCAAGCTCGCGCTGCCGCTGTTCCTGGTCGCGCACCACCAGGTAGCATTCCGCAATCTGTTGCTGCGGCGTGCGCCCGTCCACCGTCAGCTCCTGCATCCCGGCGACCACCTGCTGCTTCAGGCCGCCGATGCGCTTCATGAAAAACTCGTCGAGGTTGGACGCGGTAATCGACAGGAACTTGAGCCGCTCGAGCAGCGGATTTCGTTCGTCTTCCGCCTCATGCAAAACCCGCCGATTGAACGCGAGCCAGGTCAGCTCCCGATTGAGGAACAGGTCGGGCGAGGTAAGGTCCTTGTCGATGTGCGGCGGCGGCGCTTTCTCGACCGCCATGAGCGGCGCGTCAACAGTCGCAGCGGTCGGTGCGACAACTGGCGCTTCGACGGCGCTTCCATTCTGAAGCACGGGCGGATTCGCGACCGTCGCCGCAGTAACTAATCCGGGATTTTCCGCCTGATTGCCCATAAGCTCGTCCACGTCCATCCTGCCCTCCGCGCCCCTGCAACCCTCCGCATTCTACCCACCGGGACGGTCAAATGCCTAACCAACCTTGGCATCGGTGAATCCGTGAGTATTTCCGTGATGTTATCGGATATTGATTTGTTCTCGACGCGGCGTTTGTGCGATCCTCCTGACTGAAATTCCGCCCCGGTGACACCATGAACGACTATTTGTACGACGTCGCTGGCCGCCTCGTCGGCTTCGACACGGTCAGCGCAAAAAGCGATCGCGACGCGATGGAATACATCGCAAAAGAGCTTGCATCGCGCGGGTTCAAGACCGCGATGCAGCCGATCGAGCTCTTTGGCGTCTCGCAGGCCAACCTGGTTGCGTGGGCGGGACCGCCGCGCGCCGACGGCCTGATAATTTCAGGACATGTTGACACCGTTCCATACGACGGACAGCCCGGATGGGAACGCGAGCCGCTCAAGCTCGAGCCCGCTGGCGACAAGATTTACGGCCGCGGCACGACCGACATGAAAGGATTCATCGCGGAATGCCTGGACGCAGCGCGCACTTTCGATCCGGGCCGGCTGAAGCGCCCGCTCGTATTCGTCTTCACCGCGAGCGAGGAAATTGGATGTCTGGGTGCGCATAGCGTCGCGCCCGCGCTCAAGCAGATCATTGGCGAGACGCCGGTACCGCGGCTGGCGTGGATCGGCGAACCCACTTCGTGGGGCGTCGCGCACGCCCACAAGAGCATCGTGTCAATAACTGTTAACGTGCGCGGAACAGGCGGCCACAGCGGGGCACCCGCCAGGGGTGTGAGCGCAATCGCCGTGATGGGCCGGGTGATGGACGTCATCGGACGCTATCAGCAGGAGCTCGCGGCGCGCCGGCCAGCGCAATATGCCGAGGTTTTCCCCGATTCGCCGCATGACGTGCTGAATTTTGGAACGATTCATGGCGGAATTGCGCTCAACATGATTGCCGAGGAATGCAAACTGCGCATCAGCTATCGCACGCTGCCCGATTCGGAGCCGCTGGCGGTTTATCGCGAGATCGAGCGCCGGCTGGGGGCGCTCGACAGCCACGACTACGCCGGAGGCGAACATCGCGCGAAAATCGACGTCGCGTTGATGAATGTGGTGCCGCCGCTCGACTCGCCGCGCGGGACCGCGCTCGAAGCGGCGCTGTTCGACGTCACGGGCGCGAAGACTTCGGTCGGCGCGCTTTACGGCACCGACGGCGCATGGTTCACCGGCTCGGGCATCACGTCGCTTATCTGCGGGCCCGGCGATCTCGAGCAGGCGCATCAGCCCAACGAGCATGTCCGGCGCGAGGCTTTCGAACGCGGCCCCGCGATCATTCAAAAAGTGATCGAGCGGATGTGCTGCGCCGCCTGACTTACTGAACTGAAATCGGTATTCGTACTTCGAACGACGACGGAATCGCGATGCCGTTCTTCACCGCGGGGAAAAACTTCCACTGCTTGAGCGTGTCGAGCAGCACCTGATTGAGGCGCGGGCTCGAGGTCGGCTTTTCGAGCGTCACTTCGCTGGTGCCGTCGAACGAGACATTGAAACGCGCGACCGCCTCGGTCTGGATCACGTCCTCGCGAAGATCGTCGGGTATCACCGGCGTCGGTGCGTAGATGGCTCGAGCACCGACCGTATCGCTGCCGATGCCGCCGCCGGCTCCCTCGCCTTCTTCAGAACCCCCGCTGTCTTCGTTTTCCGCTGCACTGCCCGTGCTCGCGCCGGCGGGCGCCTCGACGCTCGGAGCCGAGGTGGACTTCTCGGTGCCGTAGGGAGAGCGAATCACCGGCGGCAACGGCGCAATCTTCCTCGCGTGAGCAACGGGATGCGGCTTCGGTGCGGCTTTGGGATGTGGAATGGCCTGGGCCGATGGATGAAGCGCGCCGCCATTGCCCTGCAGGCCGCCGACCTCCTTCGGTATCTCGACGAGGTGGGCCTCGATCGGCGTTTGCTCCTCGATCGGCGCCGCCGTGCGCGTCAAGATGAGTGAGAAGACGCTCAGCAAGAGCGCCCAGATGGCGATCGCCGCCGGGATGACCCAGAGCAGGCGGCGTGCCGGATCGTCCAGTTCCGGCGGTCGCATCGCGATTCGGGCTGCGTCGGCCACGGTCAGTGCTTCACGGCTATCAGAAATTTCTCGACGCCCGCGCGGCGCGCTTCGATCATTGCTTCGACAACAGTGCCTTCGGGCGCATCGGTGTCCGCGTTGACTACCACGCCGAGGTCGTTGGTCTGGAGCATCGGCTTTATCAGGAACGCCAGTTGATCGAGCGTGGTGGGCGTCTTGTCAATAAAGATGTGGCTGTCGTGGGTGATGGTCAGCGTGATGGGCTCCTGATGCTCCATCGACTCGGCGTTGCCCTTGGGCAGATTGACGGCGATTGAGTTGAGCGTCTGCATCGAGAGCGAGGCGAGCATGAAGGTCACGAGCAGAAAGAACATCACGTCGATCATCGGGATGATTTCGATTCGTCCGTGACGAAAATGTCGTGCGCGCTGTATTTTCATCGCGCTACTGCTGCGGGACGCGGGCCGGGTGCAGCTTCACCGCCTTCCTGGTCAAGCCGGATGTGATCGACCAGGCGCGAGCCGAGGCGTTCCATCGTGTCGAGTGACTGCGATTGCATTCGGGAGAACAGGTTGAAGGCGAACAGCGAGAGCACCGCTATAAGCAGACCGAGGGCGGTTGCGATCAGTGCTTGTGCTACGCCGGCGGTTACTTGAGTGGGCGCGACCAGCGTGGAGGCGCCGATGACGTTGAAGGATTGCATCATGCCGGTGATGGTGCCGAGCAGTCCGAGCAGCGGTGCGGCAGTTACGATCGTCTCGAGCACCCAGAGGCCGCGGGCGAGAGTCTTTTCTATGCGGCCGGCTTCGTCGCCGGCTCTCGATTCGACCCACCATGCGGGCTGGTGGCGGTTGTCAGCGATCACTTGAAGGAAGCGGCCGTAGGCGTTGCGCGGGCCGAGTTCCTTCAACTGCTTTTCGAGTTCGGTCCATGAAAAGCCGAAGGTCTCGACCAGGTCGGCGACCGCCGCCGGCATCCGCAGGCATCGCGCGTAGAGCACGGACCTATCGATGATAATCGCGATGGCAAGGACGCCGAGTATCAGCAGCGGATAAACCATCGCGCCGCCGAACTTGATCGCCTGCCACGCAGCTCCTATTTCCTGCATTACTCTGTTCTCCTTAAGATCTGACGCCTGACGCGGGGTTGCGTTTCATGGCGCCTGCACCGGGGCGGGCCTGGTGAACGGGAATTCGTATTTTATGCCGCCGTACAAGGCGCGCCGCGGGCCGTACTGGGCCGCGAATACGCCGATGCCGGTGCCGTTGCGAATCTGGTAAATGTGATCGGCCATATTGACCATCGCGGTGCGAAATTCGAGCACGCCGCCGTTGTTGGGCAGGGGCATGCGCCGCGTGATGCCGCCGTCGACCTGGATGTAGTAGGGCAGGTTGCCGGTGTTCGCAAAGCCGGAGCGCAGGCCGCTTCCATATAGTCCATCGATGCTGAACGTGAATCCATGCCAGGTGTAAACCGCGCCGGCGGAATTGGTGAAGGTCTGATCGTGATCGAGAAACACGTAGTGACTGTTGATGTAACTGAGTTCCGCGGGAGTGAAGTTGAACTGGCCCGACACCACCTGGGTGCCCTGCGCGACGCTGTAGGCGAAGTTGTCGTAGGCGTAAAAGTTCTCGTGGGTGTACGAGCTCGTGAACTCGACGCCCCAGACGCGTCCCTTGTTATAGTTGAAGGTTTCGTAAATCAGCGCGGGGCCGAACTGGCCTTCGTCGATGAGGTCGCTCGCTTTCTTGTAGTACGAATCGATGCCGATGCTCAGCCCCGGCAGAACGTCCTGGGTCACGCCGGCGTCGAACAGATGGTCGCGCTCAACCGTCGGCGTGCCGTTGCCGCGCGAAGGCGGAGCGCCGGTGGTGTGCTCGAAGGCGGCGATCGACGTGGTCGAGACCAACTCGGTCGGCGGCGGCGTGAATTGGCGGGCGTAGCCGGCGTGGAGCGTGGTGCCCTTGAACAACTTGTATTCGGCGGCGATGCGCGGGCTGGCCTGGTCGGCGCGCACGAGGCCGTCGTAGAGATCGAAGCGGACGCCGTAATTTAACGTCAGCTTCTCCGTCAGCTTCCATTCGTCCTGAATATAGCCGCTGTAAATCCAGGTCTGCAGCGCGATGTTATCGGTGATCGAAAACGGAATATCGCTGGTCTGCACATGGTCGATGGCGGGGAAAACGGATTCGTGGTTGTCGATTTCGGCGCGCTCGGCATCGAAATATCCGCCGAGCCGGAACGTATGATCGAGAATTCCGTGATAGGCGGTGTCGAGCTGAAAACCGTTGCTCCAGTCGCTGCGGAAGACTCTCGAGGACGCGCCGTTGTAGATCAGGTCGCCGGTGTGATCGGGATTAAAGGTGGTGGTCGAATAGCGGCTGAAGGGTGCGAGCTGGTAGTCGAAATTCGAACCAAGCGTGCCCTGCAACGCGAGCACGTTGAAGTAGTTCTGCTCGAACTGGTTGTCGCGCACTTTGGCCGACGGATAGACAGGAACGCCTTCGAGCTTGAACATCTGCGGCTGGTCGGGATTTGCGGGAATCTGAAAATGATTGATCGCGGTTCCGGTGATCAGGCTAAGGCGCGTCGTGGAATTGAGCAGATACTCGAAATAGCCGAAGAACGAGCCCTGGTTGCTGGTGTCGTGAATCGCGGTCGGCCCGGGAGTCGGCGGCTCGACGCCGCGGTCGGTGCCGTAGTATTGCCCGGTGACGAAGTAGCTGAAGTTGCCCTTTGACCCGCCGTACTCGAAGCTCGGCTGGGTGGTGCCGCGCTGGCCGCCGTAGAAGTCCACGTCGGCGAGGTTGTCGAGCAGGCCGTCCTTGGTCTTGATGTCGACGATGCCGGCGGTGCGCAGTCCGTACTCCGCCGGCAACGCTCCGGTCAGCAGGCTGATCGACTGGGCGAAGCGCGGGCTGAGCGCCTGGCCGAAGCCGGTGATGCCCTCGGGAAGCTGGATGCCGTTGATTCGGTACTGCAGGTCGGCATGGTCGCCGCGCACGTGGATCTGTCCGTAGGAATCCTGCGCGACGCCGGGCGCCTGCAGGATGACCTGGTTCAGTGACGTATTCGAGCCTTGGGGCAAATCGTGGATTGCCTGCGCGGTGAAGGTGTACTTGCTGCCGCCGGTATCGGGAGACAACGAGCTGCGCGACTTGTTGAGGCGCCTGGCCGCGACCTGGAGGCTGACTCCGTTCTGCGCTTCCATCGCAACTACCACCGGCGCGGTGCCCTTGGGCGAGACCGTCACAATCGCGGTGGCCGTTTTGAATCCGCTCCTGGTCGCGAGGACGGCATAGACGCCGCGTCTGAACACGGTGAACGAAAACTCGCCCGCATCGGTGCTCGACGTACGGGTGACGATGCGCCCGTTGGAGCCCTGGATGGTCAGCGTGGCCTGTTTGATCGGGCGGCCGAGGGCGTCCTTTACCACGCCAGTGACCCGATATTTTGCTCTGGTCGAGGTCTTCAAATTAGCCGCCATCACGGGCGCGCAAATAACCAGTTGAATAGCCACTTGAATCAGAATCCCGCCAAGCGAGATTCGCGCAAATAAACTCCCTCGCATCACAAGCTCCCCATACCGCTCAAGGTCCCCTCCCGCGCCTTCGGGCCGCGAGCGGTGCCGCGCGAAACTCGTCGCGCGCACCATAGAAAAATCGGATGTGTCGAAAGGAGATCTAGAGCGCTGTGGGTGGAGCGCGCACGCGCGCGTCCGAGAACACCGGCGATTCGACCTGGATTGTCGCGGCGACAAAAAGCGCCTCAGCTATCGCAGGGCCTCGCGCTACGGTTACCGCAGACGCGATTGAGCCGGGCGAATGCATCGCGAGCTGGCATACCGGGCATAGACCCGGGTCGGTGCCGGTCTGCGGAGCGACGATGCCATTGCGGACGGACGCGCCCTCGTGAAAATGAGCGACGCCGACGGTCTGCGAGATGAGCAACAGCAGTGCGCCGAAAATCGTGATGGCGCGCGCCGCCGCTCTGCCGCATTTGCGAAATCTGGGTAGCATCGAATCTTCGGGCTCGGGAACTTCCGGCTTGCCGCCGGATCACACTCTATCGAGCCTGCGTGCGACAGACAGATATGTCAAGCGGACGTAGGACACCTCATTTAATGTGAAACCCCTCCTGGGTTTCACGCTTCCCTGGGCAGGGGTAACCCCTGCACCTTGGGATTAAGAAAAGAAATCGCGAAATCGCGCGGACGCGATTTCGCTCGGGGGGTTTTGGGAGGCGAAGGCGTTAGGGGCCGAAGATTAGTTGATAGCTCTCTTTGGCCTCGTCCTCTAGAAAGACTGGCGGTACTGGCGCGCCGCTGGATTTCAACTGATTGGGACTGAACTTCGAAATCGAGGCGCCGTCAAAGTTGGAAATCAGCAGATCGCCGCCGTCGAACACCGCTCCCCATGGACCCTCGAGACTGCCGCCGTTGTCGGTCAGGATGACGGCGGGAGTAAGGCTGCCCGAAGCCTTGATCTGTTTTTTCGTGAACTCGACGACGTTCTGGCCATGATAGTTCGCTACCCAGAGATTGCCTTTGTTGTCGAAGGCCGGTTCGCCGGGAAAATTGAGGCTATCGGAGCCATCGTTGGTGATTACTACGTTGCCGGCTTGAGTGCCGCCGCTCTTCAACTGGCTGGCAGTGAACTCGACGATTTTGGAGTCCGTTTCATTGTCGACCCATGCGTTTCCCGATTTGTCGAAGGTGATGAAATCGGGGCCGCCGGGGCTGAGGTCGGACGAGGTGATGACGTTCGC
>Ga0302326_10029559_pt1 | contig 10991 bp, 6 predicted proteins | sample Palsa_T0_3_FD_202264 | JGI IMG/M metagenome (GOLD analysis project Ga0302326, IMG submission 202264) | Peat permafrost microbial communities from Stordalen Mire near Abisko, Sweden - Palsa_T0_3 | ecosystem: Environmental > Terrestrial > Soil > Palsa > Peat permafrost | place: Sweden: Abisko...
TCCAGGTTACCCGACGTGCTGTCGGGTGGAGAGCCTGGCGCTGACGCGAACGGGCTGCCCAAGCTGTCCACGGTCGTCGACATCGTAACGGTGTAGGACGTGCCCGGAGTGGCGGACGAGGCATCGACTACTACACTAACTTCCGTGTTGCCCCAATTGCCTGCGAGTTGCCATGGCAAGCAGTTGCCGGGGCCTTGGCAGATGCTAAGGCTTCCGGCGCTTCCGAGGTTCGTCCCGATGATAGTTACGGCTTGGCCCGACAGAGCTGGGATGTCGGCCGGTGAGACCGAGGTTATCTGCGGGGGCGTGTCGTAGACGATGGGCGCCGACGTGGATACGCCTAAGCTTGCCTGGTTGCTCTCTTCGTCGTTCTCGTCGGAGATCACCGTGACTCCGTATCCATAGGCTGTCGCCTGCAAGCTGGCGTCGACGACGATCAAAGTGTCGGACGCCGGAGTGACGTCGTACGAGACGCAGCCGCTTAGCACGCCGCCGGTGCTCGACAGCGGGCAGAACTCTACCGTGTCCGTGGCGCCGAGAGCGGGCTCGCCGAAATTCACTCCTGCGATTTGGATTGAGGCGCTGGTGTCGGGCTGGATGGAGCTCGGGCTTACGCCGAAAATGACGGGGGCATCGTTTGTCTGCCCCGGCCCCGATCCGGGACACTGGCACGAGAAGTCGAAGGATTGGACCGGGAGCCCGGGGATCGCGGTGAAGCCGAGCGTGGCGGTGGTGGCGGTCTGTTGGATTAGCCTTATCGTCACTACCTCTACGGTGGGAGCACATTCCGTGAGCGCCCGTGCGTCGCCTCCCGAGAACGTGTATGTGTACGCGGCCTCGCCGCCGTTGGCGCTGACGTTCGCCACGGGGCCAGAAACAAGCTGTAGCCCGGAGGAGATTCCTTGGGTGCTAATCGTGTAAGCGTACGTTTGGGGGGTAAGCGCCACGCCGGTCGACGTGGTTGAACTCAGCGTTGCGTAGACTGTCTGGCCTATGGTGCTCGGCAGAGTCATGCTCGCGCTCTGCGACGAGCCCGTGCTTCCGGAATAGAGGTCCGCGGCGCCCTTCGTGGAGCCGACGGTCAAGGCGAATTGCGATGCTCCGTTGCCCGAATTCCATGTGAAGGTGGTCGCTCCGCCTGGGATAAACTGGCCCGGCGGCGGCGTCACGATGGCGGCTGGCGCGGGCGGCGCCACTTTGAGGTTCGCCACGGTGTAATGGGTGGTGGCGCCGGAGATTCCGGTGACCAGGACGGGGATGGTTCCGAGCGACGCTCCCGGCGATGCAGTGAGGGTCAACGTGGCCGGGGATCCGGACTGAGCCGACGGGGTCACCGAGGCGGTCCCGCCCGCAATCGCTCCCATGCTTAAGCTTACCGCGCTATTGCCGAAGCTCCCTAACGGGTTCACAGAGATGGAATAGGTTGCGGTCCCGCCAGGCGCGACGGTTTGCGGGTTCTGGGAGGCGGTGAGAGTGAAGTCCGGCGGAGTCGAGGAGCCCACGATTGTCGTCGGGTCGATGGCGCTGGCTGTCTGCACGTTACCGCCGATGGTGCCGGTTACGGTTGCCTGGTTGTACACTTGCGACGGCGCGTTCAGCCCGACGTTTACCGGAACGTTGATCGCCGGATAGCTGGAGTTGGCACTCAGCTGGTTAGAGGTTGTGCAAGTGGCGCCGCTACATGACCAGCCTGTGCCCGACATGTTGCCGGAGAGCGTCAGGCCGGCTGGGAGGTTTTCGGTGACGGTGGTCACAGTGCCGCTCGTTGTGGGCGTTATGCCGTTTTGGTCGCTCACGCTGATGGTGTACGAGGCTGGTTGCCCCACGGTGAAGCTGCCGGAGTGGGATGACGAGATGGAGAGCGTAGAGGCGGCGCCGGAGCTGACCGAGATCCAGACGTTGGCGGCATGGTTAATGGAGCCGCTCCCTGCATATATGGAAAAACCCATCTGGCCGGAGGATAGCCCCGACGGAAAGCTGATCCCGAACGAGACGGACGCTGTTCCGCCGGCCGCGAGCGTCGCGTCGGGTATCTGCGCCGGCGATTGCGGGTTATTGTTGATGTACGTTATCCAGTTGCTCGGCAGGCCTGAAAAGTAGACCGTACCGGCGAAATTGTTGACCGAGGTTAGCGACAGCGTGAAGGTGGCCGTACCCGGCGAGTAGACCGTCTGGACTGGCGATTGGGCTAGAGAGACAGTGAAATCCTGCGCGGCGACTGTTACTTGCCCTGTCACGCTGTGGGTCAGGCCAGAGGCTGTGCCGCTAATGCTGTAGGCGTAAGTGCTGCCCCATGTATTAGATGGGACGACCCACGTGAAGGTCACCGAGCCGCCTCCCGGCGTAACCGAGCCCTCGGCGAGGTTTTCCCCAATGCATGTGGAGCAGGTCTGCAATTGCGGGATGTTCAGGCTTAGACTTACAGGCGTCGAGAAGCTATTCAATCCGGCGGCCGAGACGGTGAAGGCGACGGTTTGGCCAGCCGTTACGATCAGAGGCGACGTCGACGATGGCGAGACGGCGAGCGTGAAGTCCTGGATGGCCAGGGGGGCAGGCGCTATCGCTGTGTGGCTTAGGGTAGTGCCAACGGCGGCGCCGAGGACCGCGGCGGTGAAGCTGACAGGCGAGGTGACTGTCATGGTGGATGTCCCATTGCCGTTCGCGATGGTCACGGGGGAGAAGTTGGCTGTGGCTCCGGCCGGCAGTCCCAACGCTGCGAGGCCCACGTTGGTGGCGAAGCCGCTGTTAGCGACGGGCGCCACTGTTACGAGGTAGCTGGCTTGCGTCCCGGCAACTACGGTGGCGGGAGCGGGGGCGGATAGGCTGATCGTAAAGTCGGGCAGCGTAAGGGTCCCGAGTTCGCCCAAGGAGCTCGGCTGCAACTGCATATCGTAGACCATGCTCTGCACTGTGTATGCTCCGGCCATGGCGATGCTCAGGTTAATCGTGATGGCGACGGGGCCGGACGTTGTGGTTGGGTTGTTCGGGTAAGACCCTGAGCCCAAATTGAGAGTGCAGAAGCCGTCGCTCTGCGTGCCGGGGGCCGCGTCGTCCAGAGTTACGCTGACGGTATACCCGCCCGGATTCCTTTGCCAGGTCATCGGGCACCACACCTTCCCTGACGAATCCGCCAGATTCACCGTTCCCGACCAGATGTCGTTTGCCGAGTTCGGCTCAGCGTCGGAGTAGCCGAGCGTCAGGGTCACCGGCGTGTTGGTCGGCGTAGTGGCGCTTGTGCCGCCGCCGTTGATGCTGAGTGAGGTGGGCGTCGCCGGAGTCGAGACGATTGCCGCTCCGGGATCTGCCGTTCCCGTGGGGCTGATCTGAATGATCTGGTCCGCGGGACATGGGCTGGTATTAGGCGGGCATGCGGGAAACTCGTAGAAATACCGCGGGTTAGAGGTATAATTTCCCGGATTGCTAGGGTCCGGGTAGTACCAAAGCGTGGCGCCCGACAGTGGCCCCGATATGACCTGCAGGTATGGAAACTCGGAGGCGGCAGTAAAGAACCAGGTTCCGGTGGAAGAGTCCCAGAAGTAGATTTCGCCGCTGCCCGCGTCCTCGTAGTATTCCCAGCCCATATCCGCGTGTAAAATCCAAAGGTTCTGCTCGTAGGTGTAAGGGCCAAAGATCGTGCTGTTCGGGGACGGGAATGTGAGCGTACACAAGCCGCTGCCGTTGCATTGCTGTCCGTTGAAGAAGGCCGAGCCCGGAGCTTGAGCCGCTGCCGTCGCGCAGGCGAACAGGGCCAGGGCTGCCGCTTGGATCAGTTTTTGAGATGCTCGAGTTTGCCGGTTCATGGTCTTAGATCCTCTCGGGCTCAAGGTTTTGCGCCGCTCACCGCAAAACTGACAACTGGCGGATTGCCATTGGCGGGGGTGGTGAGGCTGGCTCCCGCGCTGGTAGCCGGCTTGCCTGAACTGTCGTTGATTGCCAGGCTGGGGCTGATTACCTGGATCGTGTAAGTGGACCCAAACGGGACGGTGATAACGTGGTTGCGGCCGGTGCTGGTGGAATTGGCGATGGCTGCTTCGTAGCGGCGTCCTTTTCCGGTCACGACTTGCACGCGGCAATCTGGGGAGGTGGGTCCCGAGACTGGCGCCAGTAGCTGGTTGGGATCGTTGATTTGAATGGTCAGTACCGCGCCGGCGGCCATAGCTACTTTTACGCCCGAGACGACTTGGCTCTTAGACACTGTAAACGTTGGCGCCGATGTGGCCCAGTGGCACGGATCTAAGTTTCCCTGCGTGGATGAGGCCGCGCAGGCGACATAGTTGCCGGGCGGCAGAAAGGCGGCGAATTGGCCCTGGCTGTTAGTCACCGTGGAAGCGACCTGAGCCCCGGTGATTACGGGAGGCGCGCTCGGGCGCGCAGTGCTTGCCGGCAACGCCTGGCTGATGTTGACGCGGGCCTGCGCTACGGGGGCTCCGGCGCTGTTGACAACTGAGCCGGTTACCTGCCCGTTGGAGCTGGGGGGCATCTGCCCTGGGCTAATCGCCGGCGGGTGCTGCGTGGGCCGAGCCGGCGGCGTGGGAGGAACCTGGGTTGGCGGTGGCGCGGTAGTCTGCGCCGGTGGCGTTACGGTAGTTTGCGCCGCACAAGTCGGCGGCAAAGTACATAACAAAAATAACAAAAGGGCTAGCATTGGTATGACTACGCAGTATCTCTTCATAGATGATTCCTCGCGGCTATAGTAAAGGCCATGCCTGGTGGTTCTTACAGACTCCTCCGAATGACTACGCATGGAATCACAGGCGCGCAAGCTACCGTACCAAGCCCGACCTGAGCCCACACCGAAGCCAAGTTATACAAAAATCAGCCGGAATTCCTTGCGCTGGACGATGCAAGGGGGGAACGCCTGGGGCAATTGCTTGCTTCCTGGAGCCCTGGGTCAGGGTGAAGCCTCCCTAAGCCATGTATCTGGACTGAAGTTTACTTTTTATGAATTGGGACCTGAAGTTAAACTGAAGTCGAGTATAAAGGGCTGGGCCGGTAAACGAATCACAGCCTCATAAAATATTCCTGACCGCAGCCCCTCAACAACTTACGCGATCAGTCAACCAAAATTCCCAGAAACGCCTGTTACCCTGAAGCCGGAAAGCCGCTTGGGCGCTGGCTTCGTTCCGGCAAAAACGAAAGATCCGCCCTCCACGCAATGCGATTGACACCCAAACCCGTAGTGTCCCCAAGAACCGGGAGGCACGCCACGATCCGGTCCCATCAACTCCGCGCAACCTACGGACCTCCGCGCCTCCGCGTCCAAGACTCCCCGTCCCGAACCCGAAACGCCCCTCCCAACTCTAACCATCAAAAGCCACATCCACGAAATTGGCTTCGTTTGTTCGAATCGATGCAAACGCTACTCGAACCCCGGCGGCCGCTCCTGGGCGACATTCAACTCGCGCTCCAGGGCCAGCCCCGCGCGCGCCATAGCGCCTTCGTCGAAGAGGCGTCCGATCAGAGTCACGCCATGCGGCACGCGGCGCGGCGGGGAAAACTTGGGCAGCGGATGGGCCGGGTCCGGGGCCCAATCGCTGCGCGCTTCGGATACCTGGACGAAACCCGCGCGGAATGTCAGCGAGGGGTGTCCGGTGAAGTTCGTAATCGTAAGGATCTCGTCGCGCAGCGAAGGCGCCAGCAGCAGGTCCACCTGCGCGAAAATCCGCGCCATTTCCTGAGCCACTTTGCGCCGCAGCCGGTCGGCTTGCACAAAATCCACCGCGGAAAGGAAACGGGACTGGCGAAACAGGTTGGGCCACGCATCGGGAACCTGCGCCTTGAGCTGCTGCAATCCGCCGCTCAGCGTCAGTTCTTCGAAGGCGGCGGCGGCTTCCGCGAAAAGAATCAGGTCGAGCGAATCGTAGGGCCAATCGGGCAGCGCCACTTCCACCGGGACCATCCCCAGTTTCTTCACGGTCTCGAGAGCCGCGCGATCCACATCGGTTGCGGGAGCTTCCTTCATCCAACCGGGGAAATAGCCGACGCGCAGGCCTTGCACGGGTTCGCCGGAATCGAAGTCGAGCCGGCTGGGTACGCTGGCGACGTCGCCGGCGTCGGGGCCGGAGATGGCTTGCAGCACCAGCATGGCATCCTCCACGCTGCGCGTCATGGGGCCCAGCTTGTCGAGCGACCAGCACAGCGTCATGGCGCCGGTGCGCGGAACCCGGCCATAGGTGGGCCGCAATCCGGTGATGCCGCAACGCATCGACGGGCTGACGATGCTGCCGCCGGTCTCGCTGCCAATCGAAAAGCCCACCAGCCCCGCCGCAATAGCGGCGCCGGGACCGGCGCTCGATCCCGATGCGCCTTCCTCCAGCAGCCACGGGTTCATGGTTTGGCCGCCGAACCAGATATCGTTGAGCGCCAGCGCGCCCATGCTCAACTTGGCGGCCAGAACCGCGCCTGCCTGATGCAGCCGCGCCACTACGGCGGCGTCCGCGGCGGGGATGCGATTGCGAAAGGGCTCGGCCCCGTAAGTGGTGGCGATGCCGGCGGTGTCCAGCAGGTCTTTACCGCCCCAGGGGATGCCGTGCAGCGGGCCGCGATACTTGCCGGCGGCGATTTCGCGGTCGGCTTGTTGGGCCTGTGCCAGCGCCAGGTCGCGCGTCAGGGTGATGACGCAGCGCAGCTTGGCGTCGAAGCGCTGGAGGCGGTCCAGGTAGATGTTGGTGAGGCGCTCGGAACTGAGCTGGCGCGCCTCGATCCATCGCGAGAGCTGGTGCAGCGGGGCGAAGGCGAGGTCGTCATCGTTTGCAGGCAGCGGCGTGCTTTCGCTTTTGCGGCGGATGAACCGATCGCGTTCCGGCCCCACGTTCAAGCCAGGCAGCGCGGGATCCCAGCGCGTGGCGGGCGCGATAGAAGATTCGATGGAAACTTTGCGCGGTCCAGTTCGGCGCTCATAAACCGAAGCGAGGGTGCGGCGCCAACTGGCGGCGGCCATTTCCCGGTCGGCCGGAATCAATTCCACCTGAACCAGTTTTTCTGCTTCAGCGAATGTTGCAGGCGAAACTAGCGGACCCACTTCGGGCGCAGTGCCGAAAGCGGGCGGTGCGCCGGGAGTGGGCTCAGCGGACTGCGGCGTGGTCTTTCGGCAAGCCGACGCCGCGGCCACAACGCCGACGGATGCACGGCTAAGGAATTGCCTGCGCGATTTTGACATGGAATCTCCGGGATTTCAAAATCGGAAAACGACGAAAAACGCGCCGCCGATCGCGATGGCGTCTTCGAGAAGCGCAATCGGCAGATCGTTCCCGCCCGTCGCTTTAACTAGCCGCGCACGGAACTCATAGCCGCCCAGCGTTCCCGCGATCGCGCCCAGCACGCCTGCCAGCAGTCCGCCGATCTGTGCCGGGCTGCCGGCGCCGAGCGCAGCCCCGCACAATGCCCCGCTCAAGATGCGGGCGATAAAGCCCACCGGCGCCTTACGGCTGGGCGTATTCGGCAGCTTATCCGCGATCAATTCCCCGAGCGCGAGCAGGCTCAAAATGTAGGGCGTGGCTGCAAAGCCGAGAAAGGCGAGCCAGGTATTCTCCAGGTGCAGCCAGCCAAGGCGAGCCGCCCAACTGACGGCCGCAGGCGCGGTCATGGAGCGTAATCCGGCAATCACGCCAATCAGGAATGCCAGCACGTATGTGGTGAGCGCCATTCTCTTCTCTCCAGCGGGCAGTCCCCTGATGTCTTCATAGCATACAACTTCAGAGACGCCGAGTGAGCCCAAGGTGGGGCATGCCTTTAGCTTGCCCTGGCAGTTATACGGAACTGGAGCGCAGCTTCAATGGCCGGCCGTTTGTGATAGCCTGAATTTCCGACCCATGAAAGCTGCCCTATTCGCCGCGCTTGCCGTTGTCGCCGCCGGCTTCCTGGCCGTCTGGCTGGCTGCATTGGCCCGGCCTGCCGGCGGACGCCAGAAGCCGGATTGGCGCGACGCGGGGGTGGGCTTCGTCACCAATGTTTTCGACACCTTGGGCATTGGTTCCTTCGCCACCACCAGCGCATTCTTCAAGCTCTGGGGCATGGTCCCGGACGAGTGGATCCCCGGAACGCTGGTCGTCGGGCACACGCCGCCCTCGCTCCTCCAGGCATTCATCTTCATCGCAGTGGTGCAAGTCGATTTCACCACGCTGGTGCTGATGATCGCCTCATCCGCGGTGGGCGCATGGCTGGGAGCCGGCATTGTCAGCCGGCTGCCGCGCTTGCGGATCCGCGTCGCCATGGGGACTGCCTTGATGCTTGCGGCCGTGGTCATGACCTTGACTCAGCTGCAGTGGATTCCCGGCGGCGGCGACAGCCTCGGGCTCTCCGGCGCTTCGCTGGCTATCGCAGTCATGGGCAACCTCGTGTTCGGCGCCCTCATGACGCTCGGCATCGGCCTCTACGCGCCGTGTATGATCCTTATTTCTTTGCTCGGCATGAATCCGCGCGCGGCATTCCCCATCATGATGGGCTCCTGCGCCGTGCTGATGTCCGTGGGCAGCGTGCCCTTCATTCGCTCGGAACGATACAGCCGGAAAGCCGCCCTGGGACTGACCGTGGGCGGCATTCCCGGGGTGCTGCTGGCGGCCTTCGTGGTGAAGTCGCTCCCGCTCAGCGCAGTGCGATGGCTGGTGGTGGCGGTGGTGCTTTATACGGCTTCGATGCTGCTGCGGTCTGCCTTGCAGGAACGCCGCGCGAACCTGGGCGCGGTTGCGGCCGAGGCATAGTTCGGGGCGCAGCTTAGTGATCCGGCCCGGCGGCCAAAATGGTGGTGTTGCCGCCGATGCGCGTGGAGGTGACCGGTTCGTCCTTTAACCCATTGACGATGGATTGAGGCAGACCCGCGGCGCCGAACCGCGCGGCGTAGAAGGCGAAGGCTGCGAAGTCGTTGGACTTGAAGCCGGTGGACTGAGCGTCGGCGGTGTACGGCTTAATCAGGCTGGGGTCCTCAACCGCGCGGCCGAAGAAAACGATGGCGTCGAGGAGGGTGTGCCCTTTGGCGCGGAAAGCATACAAATCGATGCCCTGCCGCGCGGCGAATTGCGCGATGAGGACCAGCGGCTGCAGCGCGAAGCCCTGGTAATGCGTGGCGTTCTCGTGACGCGCCATCTCCTTCGGAAATGCTCCGCGGGAGTCAATCTCGCCGATGGCTTGCTTGTAGGTATCGATGCCGAAGCGGAATAGCTTGTCGTCGTCGGCGACGACGCCGCTGGCGGTTGCCCCGAGCGCGCGCCAGTAATGGTGGTTGTTGCCGGAGTCGCCGGGCCTCTCAAAGGAAATGTCTTTATGGGACACAGCGTCGAGCCAGGCGGTGACGCGCTTCTGCTGGGCCGGGTCGAGCGTCGAATCGTTGACCAGGACGGAATCGGTGATGGCAGCTGCGCTGAGCGTCCACTCCACCTGAAACCAGCCTTGTTGGGACTCCTGGCGGGAGTAGTCGAGCAGAGCGCCTGCCTGGGCCCAGGCGTCGAGTTGGGCTAGGGCGCAGGCGGATTCGGCGTGGCTCCCGGTGGCCACGTACTGGTTCATGCCGCTGGTGATTCGGCTCTCGAACATTGCGTAAATGCGGGTGACGGGAGCCTCGGCGGGATTAACAGGACCGCTTGAGCCGGAGAGATAGTGACTCGGGATGATCATGCGGCCGGCGGGTGCGGGAACGAACGGGGACGCGACGCACGTGCGCAGGCTCTCGATGGCTGCGCGCAGCTGCGGATCGGTAGTGGATTTCAGGGCGGCTTGGCGGGCGGCAACGTCTACCACGGAGGCGCGAGGGTCGGTGACGCGCTGCGCTTGGGCGGGGCCGGGAAAACCGGCGATGAGACAGCAGCAGACGAGGCAGAGGGATTCGCGGCAATCAGACATGGTGCTCCTCAAGATGTATACAGATCGCCTGCCAGATACTTCAAGCCGGTATCGACGGCGACCGTAACTACAGTCTCGCCGGGGCCGAGTTCGCGCGCCAGTTCGATGGCCGCGGCAACATTCAGACCGGTGGATGTACCCGCCAAAATGCCTTCCTCGGTGGCAAGCCGGCGTGCCATGATACGAGCGGCGTCTTCATCTACGGCGCGGGCTTCGTCGAAATCCTCGCGGCTCAACATCGGCGGCCAGAACCCGACGCCGATCCCCTCCACGCGATGCGGGCCGGCGGCTCCCTTGGTGATCACCGGCGATCCGGCCGGTTCGAGCGCGACGACCCGGGCGCTGCTGCCGGACTCGCGCAGCGCGCGCGAGACGCCGAGCAACATTCCGCTGGTGCCAACGGCGGCGCAGAATGCCGATATCTTGCCATCCAGCTGCCGTATCAGCTCCTCGCCGAGCTTGCGGTAGCCAAGGATGGAGTCGCGATTGTTCATCTGATCCGTATAGAAGACTCCGGGCTCGGCGGCGCGTTTGGCGATCTCCGCTTTGAAACGGTCGAACAGGTCGACCGTTATCTTGCCGCCCTCGCTGTGGATTAGGGTGACATCGGCGCCGAAGGCGCGCATGGTACGGATCTTTTCCTGGGCGAAGGCATTCGAGGAGAGCGGCTCGAAACGATAGCCCTTCACGGCGCATACCATGGCGAGAGATGAACCGGTGCTTCCGCCTGTGTATTCGACGACGCGCATGCCGGGCCGCAGATCGCCGCGCTTTTCGGCTTCTTCGATCATCGCCAGCGCCATCCGGTCTTTGTAGGAGCCGGTGGGGTTGTAATACTCAAGCTTGACGATTACGTCGGCGCTTCCTTGGGGAACCAATTTCTGCAATTTCACCACGGGAGTATTGCCGATTGCGTTCAGGATTGAACCAATCATGCTGGCGCCTCACGGTTTACAATGCAAACTATCGGTCCTGATCGGCGGGCTGCGGGGGCTGTGCCGGCAGCGCATCGTGCTTCGGCCCCAGGCCGAGCGCGATCAAAGAAAGCGAATTGATCTTTCCCGAAGCTTCCAGGTTCTGCGCGGATTGAAACTGCTTCAAGGCATCGGTGGAGTTCTGGTCCCAGGTTCCGGTTGCCTGCCCCGGTTGCAGAAATC
>Ga0302326_10029560_pt1 | contig 10991 bp, 14 predicted proteins | sample Palsa_T0_3_FD_202264 | JGI IMG/M metagenome (GOLD analysis project Ga0302326, IMG submission 202264) | Peat permafrost microbial communities from Stordalen Mire near Abisko, Sweden - Palsa_T0_3 | ecosystem: Environmental > Terrestrial > Soil > Palsa > Peat permafrost | place: Sweden: Abisko...
TGCTTGTAGCTGCGCAGCTCACCGCGCGCGATGGTGGTCATGATCTCTTCATGCGTCATGCCCAGGCAGAGGTCGGCGCCCTTGCGGTCTTTGAGGCGGAACATGTTGTCGCCCATGCCGGCCCAGCGGCCGCTCTGCTCCCATGGCTCGCGGGGCAGTATGGCGGGCAGGAAAAACTCCTGGCCGATCTGGTCCATCTCCTCACGCACGATGGCGATGATCTTGTTGAGTGCGCGCTGGCCCAGCGGGAGGTAGTTGTAAATGCCCGCGCCAAGCTGGCGAATGTAGCCGGCGCGGAGCAGGAATTTGTGGCTGGCCACTTCGGCGTCTGCCGGGGCCTCGCGAAGAGTCGGAATGAAGAGCTTTGACCAGCGATGCATACGGATGAGTGCGTGCTTTCTCGTCCGCCGCGGCGAACGCAAGACAAAATTGGAGCAGTAACTATTCTAAATGTTCAGGGGGCGCGAGTTGGTGTGACGGGCATTTCTTACGGCACGATGCCTGCGACGGAAGCGACAACCCCGAGAATGGCCGGCAGCGCATCGTCGTGGGGTTCTCTTGCAGGCCCGAAGCTGCACAGAGTGCCTTCGGGAAGGGCAATTCTTTCATGGTTTGCGGTTGCGCTTCGCGCGGGACTGCAGATCTCGAATCATGAGGATCGAAAGAATGAGCAGCCCCAGGCCGACAACTCCTGCGACGACGCCCCCGCTCGAAAGGTCGCTCAAATAGGCAAAGACAAACAGACAAACGGCAATTGCGAAAATGACGAAGCTGAAGAAAACCACGATCTCCGGCGGCGTACTGCCTTGGCCTTGAAGCGCACTGATGCGGCTCAAATTGCTCATGCGATCTTCAAAAAGCATGTTTTGCTGCCTAGCTTTGATGTCTTCGATAATCTCTTCAACCTGAGGATGTTTGCTCATCGCGACCTCGCACCGGGATTCGAATAGTCCTTAAATCAACTTTGCTCTAGATTAGGTCCACGCCCCCAGGTCGCGTGGACGCGGGGAGAATCACAAATAGCGGGTTGAACCCGGCGACATCAATCTTCAGCAAAAATGGCCTGGGCATCGCGGCTGGCATGAATGATCCGAAGAATTCGTATCTCTCCCGGCCTTACGCTGTAGAAGATCACGTAGTTGTTGACGGGAAAAGTACGAACGTGGGGACGCAGCTCCGATTCGAGGCTTTTGCCGATGTGGGGGAACTTGGCAAACAGTCCGAACTTGTCTGCAAGAACGCCGACCGCCCGAGTAGCGATATCCTGGCTGCCACTCTCCCGCGCAATGTATAGCCAGATTGAGTCAAGGTCGGCTCTGGCTTGCGGCGCCAGGCGGATTTGCATCATTGACCGGCGAACCCGGCTAAACCGCGCTCTTTGACGGACTCAACCAACTCGTGGAGCGTTTCGATGGTATAGGATTCTCCCTCTCCGGCGTCGAGGGATTGTTCGGCAAGGTCGAGAGATGCCAGCAGTTCGACGCGGGCGCGCTCCCGCTTTTCCCACTGTGCGAGAGCCCGCCTCACGGCCTCTTCCGGGTCACGGAAGCGCCCTTCCTGGATTCCTAAATCAATGAAGGAACTCTGTGCTGGAGTGAGCTGAACCTGCATAACACAAAGGTAGAACTGGAGCGACGGCGTGTCAACAAGTAACAGAATCCAAGATCCCTATTCTCTGACTTATTCAGATCAGCTCGACGCCCCACAGATCATGCAGATGCAGCACGCCTTCCACAGATTGATCAGCGTCGACGACAATCAGCGAGGTGATCTTGCGCTCTTCCAGAATTGCCAAGGCTGTGGCGGCGAGTTCGGCGCCGGCAATCGTGCGGGGATGGGCATTCATGGCTTCGCCGGCGGTCCGGCTTAACGCCGCGCCGCCTTCGCGCTCCAGCAATCTCCGTAGATCGCCGTCGCTGATCACGCCGCGGAGTTGGCACTGATCCTGCACGGTGGTGATGCCGAGTTTCTTGCTCGACATTTCGAAGATCACGTCGGTCATGGGGGTGGTTGGGTCCACAACCGGGATAGCGTCGCCGGAGTGCATCAGGTCGCGGACGCGGGCCAGGCGCTTGCCCAGCTTGCCGCCGGGGTGCAGGTCGGCAAAGTCCTCGGCGCGAAAGCCTTTGCGCAGGCTGACCGCGATGGCCAATGCGTCACCGAGGGCCAGCATGGCGGTGGTGGATGCGGTGGGGGCAAGATTCAGGCCGCAGGCTTCGCGCTCCACAGAGCAGTCGAGCGCCACATCACTGGCTTCGGCGAGTGTCGAATTCAGAATGCAGCAAAAGCTGATGAGGGCGTCGCCTTTCCGCTTGAGCGTGGCCAGCAGGCGGAGGATTTCTTCCGTCTCGCCACTGGCGGAGAGCGCGATTACTACATCGCCGTGCATAAGCACGCCCAGGTCGCCGTGGACAGCCTCGGCGGGATGCAGAAACAGGGCGGGTGAGCCGGTGGAGCTGAGCGTGGCGGCGATCTTCTGTGCGATGATGCCGCTCTTGCCCATGCCGGTGACGACGACGCGGCCGTTTTCCTGGCCGCAGCGCAGGATCAGCTCGACGGCGCGGTTGAAGGGCTCGGCCATGGGGCCTTCAAGGCGCAGCGCGAGAGCTTCGAGCGCAGCCGCCTCAGTGCGGACCAGCGTTGCCGGCTGCAAAGGGCCTTGTTCTTCGTTGCTCTTCATCGGCTTTTGATGGTAACAGCTTCCACCTGCGGAGAGGCGGGCGGTCTGTGGTCGGATATGGTAGGTGGGACGCTGGTCCTGCTCGTACAATTGATAACGAGAGGTTCATCCCCGTGAAGCGCAATACCGTTGTGATCACTGCCGTCCTGCTTCTCCTGGCCGTTTTTGCCTGGGCGGGATGGGCCAACTGGGAGTACCGCAAGCAGACCGCCGAACGGCTGCAAGCCTCCGTGGCAAAGGGCGAACTGGTGCCCGATGCGGCGGGCGGGGCAGCGTATCTTTCCCCGCTCAAGGACAAGGCCGCGCCGGCGTTTGCACTGGAAGACCTGAATGGCCAGAAAGTGTCGCTGGCCAGTTACAAGGGAAAGGCGGTGCTGATCAACTTCTGGGCCACGTGGTGCGGGCCGTGCGAGATTGAAACGCCGTGGCTGATCGAGCTGCGGAATCAATATGCTCCGCAAGGGTTCGAGATTTTGGGCATTTCGGCCGACGACCTCGACCGCGACGACCCGCAGAAGCTGAACGACGAGAAGAAGGAGATTGCGCAGTTTGTGGAGAGGATGCACATGCCGTATCCGGTGCTGATCGATGGCGACAGCATCAGCACGCCCTACGGCGGGCTGGATGAGCTGCCCATGTCGTTCTTTGTGAACCGCGGCGGAAGGGTGGTTGCGACGCAAATGGGGCTGACGTCGAAGGGCGATATAGAGACAAAGATCAAGATGGCGCTCGCGGAGTGAGGGGAAGAAGAGAATAAGTGAACGAGTGAAGAAGTGAATTAGTTAAGAAGTAATGGAATGCAGTCAAGGTGGGAATCGATGTCTGGAATCAGGACGGAGTTTCAAATTGCGGCGGCAGTGCTGTTCGGGATGAGCGCATTGCTCTCTTGGGGGCAGGCAGGATCGGCGAACCGGTCGATTGTGAAGAGCGCGCCGGTGGAGTATCTGTTTCCTGAACAGGTGACGGTGACGGCGGGCAAGGCGAGCGAGGTGGCGCTGCACTTTCGCATTGCGCAGGGAATGCATATCAATTCCCATACCCCGAAGGATGAGTTCCTGATTCCAACAACGTTCTCGATTCCGGAGGGAACGGGCGTGCGGTTGGAAAAGACGAGTTATCCGGCAGGGACGGAGTTTACGCTGCCGCTGGATCCGGGAAACAAACTCAGCGTCTATACGGGCGAGCTTGTGATTCAGGCGCGGATTGTGTCCACGGCTGGCAATCACCTGGTTGAGGCCAAGCTCCACTACCAAGCTTGCGACAAGAATGAATGCCTGCCGCCAAAGACGATTCCCGTGGCGATTGACGTGATTGGGAAGTAAGAAGGAAGCCTTTGGAGCAATGACGACCTCTTAATCACACCGCGTATGGGCATTATCGACAAGGACGGCAACCCGCCTGAAAAAGGAACTCCCCGCGGATATGCAGCCGGGTGCGGATCGCGACTTCGAGGGGATGGTGGATGCCAATTATGTACGTAGTGGCCGGGCCGGCCGGCAGTGGAAATCCGGGCACACAACGGCGGGATATTGGATTCCGGCAATTGCTTCTTGATCCAAGGCTGGCTTGGCGGTAAGATTGTCTTACCATCCAGACCAAGGTTTCCACGAAAGGCCAAATCGTTCTTCCTGGACCGCTGCGGCGCAGGCTGGACATTCGTGCCGGCGATCCGCTGGACATCTCCGTCGAGGAAGACCGGATTGTGCTGACAACCAGAAAAAGGAAACACTTCGCGGCTCGCATCATAGAAGACCCTATTACCGGCTTTCCGGTGCTCTACGCGGGGCCCGATGCGCCCGTGCTTACCAGCGAAATGGTTCGCGAGCTGCTTGTTGACTTCCCATGAGATACCTTCTTGATGTGAATGCTCTTGTTGCGCTTGGAATCTTCCACCATGGATTCCATGATCGCGTAAATTCCTGGATCACATCCCAAGACGGTGCGCACTGGTTGACCTGTTCGATCACGGAACTGGGATTTGTAAGGGTGACCGCACAAAGGCCAGACTATGGTTTCACGGTCCAGCAGGCGCGGACTCTGCTTCTCAGCCTCAAGACGAACAGCAGACTGGCGATTAAGCTTCTCCCGGACGGCAATGATATTTCACTGCTCCCCACCTGGGTGAAAACCCCAAAGCAGACCACCGACGGTCATTTGGTGCAACTGGCGAAGGCCAATGGGGCGATTCTGGCTACGCTGAATGCGGGGATTCCGGGGGCTTTTCTGATTCCGTAAGATCTACCGGCATGGACGGATGAGGCGCTGGTGCTGACCTGGTACTCGACTGGGAAACTCCGGGAATTCTTCGAGCACGGGAAGGCGTTGCCGGTTGCCGGCTGACAGGAGTTCTGGGGCGCAAGAGACCGGTCACCGCAGGTTCAATAATTCCAGGTCTCAAAGACGGAAACTCGTGCGCCCGGCTAGACGATGGGGCCTGTGGCGGATTGCTTGCACATTGTGCCTGCAATGCCTACAATGGGTGGATGCAGTATACCATTCGCAATGTGCCGGAGTATTTGGATGCCGCCCTTCGCAGTTGCGCCCGTGAGCAGGGGACGAGTCTGAACGAAGTGGCAGTTCAGGCCCTGGCCCGCGGCGCAGGTGTTAACGAAGGCCCGCGCCGGCGGCGCGACCTGCGGGAGATCGCGGGGAGCTGGCGAAAGGACCCGGCCTTCGACAGCGCCGTGGCGGCGCAGGACACCATCGACAAGGCGATGTGGCCGTGAGCTCCCCGGTACGTCGAGATCGGACTGGACCGGACGGCAGCGACGAGGCGCAGGGGTGAGGGTCGCACTCGACACCAACCGCTACATCGACCTTTGCCGGGGCGAAGCCTTCGTCGTTGAGACGGTCGAGCTAGCCGACGAAGTCTGGCTGCCTTTCATCGTCCTTGGTGAATTGCGGGCCGGATTTGGCGTGGGCAGCCAGGGACCGCGCAACGAAGCCGTACTGCGACGGTTTCTTCTCAAGCCGGGTGTGGGGATTCTCTATGCCGGCGAACAGACGCCGCATCATTATGCGAACGTGTACCGGCAACTCCGCAAGCAGGGAACGCCCATCCCCACGAACGATATGTGGATCGCGGCGCTTGTGCTCGAACACTCGCTGGTGCTGTGCGCGCGCGACGCGCACTTTGACGCACTGGCGCAGATCATCCGGATTTAGCCGGTGCGGGTTGGTCTTTCCCAAGTCCCAAAGGCGAGACTTGGGGTGCACGGCAGACGCCGTACTCGGCCGAGAAGCTGCGGGAGTTCTTCGAGCAAGGGAAGGTTTCGCCGGTCGTTGGTTGACAAGGAATCCCTGGTCGTATCAGTGAAGTGAATTGACCCACGGCAGAGTGAGAATCAATCGTCGTTGCAGATGCAGCCCTGGGTAAATTCAACGCCAAAGACGCTATTGGCCGTCGCCAGGAAGCGTGTGTCAAGAATCTCAAGCGTGTCAATGATCATTGGGATCAGCCAGTCGTCAATGGATATCTGAATCCAGAAGCGGGCGGAGGCGAGCGCGGAAGTTTGGATCAGTTTGTGGTTCCAGGGATTCTCGAAGATGGCGGGCTCATCTGGTTTGATTTCGCATTTGCAGCCAAATGGCGAATGAAGGAAATGCGTGATCTTCTCTCGGCGCTTGCAATGCACAGAAAACGAGTATGGCTCCTTCCAGAGAATTTCTGGACGACGCGCTGCATAATTATCGGCATTATAAAGATCGAACGGGCGAATGGTAGTCGGACCCTTTCCCTCTGCGGACAGATCGAATATTCCCTCCCCGACGACGGCATCGATTGCCTGTTGGAGTTGCGGAAATCGGCTGAACTTCAGTTCTGGACCGTAGTATTCTTCGCCAGTTTTAGGATTCCGTCCCCAGACGCGCGTCCTTCCGGAGTGCGTGACGACCCTGAACTTCGGTTCTGTTGGCAGCGCTCCGATTGATTCAAGTTCATCGAAAAAGCGCGCCACAGCATCTGGCTCGGGCGTGAACCCAGGGTCCCTCGGAATCAGGAGGTGATTTTAGAACTCGTTCATGCGAACATTCTAAATCGCGCGAGAGAGAGATCTCCGGGTGCTCGGGCACCTCAGGTCCAGCTTTTGGGGCCTGGGGAAATCACGGCACTTTTGTGAGCGATCAGCGAGCGTCTGCCCCACCGCAGGTGGCTGCGCTCCTGCTTTCTTCTCGATCTTGGCCCAAGAGTCATCGGCGGTCAACATGCGGATTCAGCCTTGGTGAGACTGCGATCCTTTCAAACCGGGGGATAGAAGAACCATCAGGCCGCCAGTTTCTTCTTTCTCACGCGAATCGGGCGAATCAGTATTTCTGCGGGTATCTTCAGTTGCCGATTCAGTTTCTGGATCATGGTCAGCGACAAGGTGCGGTCGCGGCGCAGAACTTCGTAAACACGGGTCCGATTGCCGATGATTCCGATGAGAGCCTTCTTGTCCAGGCCTTGCTGCTCCAGGCGGAACTTGATGGCTTCGATCGGGTCTGGAATGTCCGTCGGAAAATGGGCCTCTTCGTAGGACTCCGCCAACGTGATGAGAATCTCCAGGCGGTCTCCGTTCGCGGTGCCTTCCGCGGCGCCCCACAGCCGCTCGATCTCCTTGAGGGCGAGTTCGTGGTCGGCGTCAGTCTTGATTGGTTTCAGTTGCATATTGCACCGTCCTCACGTCGATTAAGTCGTATTGCTTGTGCGTTCCCAGCCATTTGATGAAGACCGTGGACCGCTTGTAATCCACCGCGGCCACGAGCCGATAGGAGTTCCCCTTGACGTTGAAGACCACTCGGTCCGCGCCAACAATGCTGGCATGGGCATAGCTGGACTTGATATCGGCAGAGTTCTTCCAATTTGCCTGACGCGCCTCATGAAACCAGGCATCGAGCGCGGACTTAAGCGCCCGATGGTCTTTGCTCCCCTGCAACTTGTCGAGGAACCGTGTCAAAGTGCTTCTTGCGATGATGCGCACAAGAGCACTGTACCACGTTCCCAAAATGGGCACAACTCGACCGGCGAAGTCCTGCGGTTGATCGAATGTCGGGCTTTCGACTTCACGCTCCGGACTTCCTTTCGATCCTGGCCCAGGAATCTTTGAGCGGTAAGGTCCGATTGAAAACCAGGCTCCCCGGCGTCGAGTCGGGGTCCAGGCAGAAGTAGCCGACGCGCTCGAATTGGAAGCGGTCTTCCAGTTTGGCGTGGGCGAGAGATGGCTCAAGCTTGGCGCCCGTGAGGACTTCGAGGGAGTTGGGGTTGAGGTTGTCGAGAACGTCCTGACCTTCTTGAACTTCGCTGGGGTCGGGCTTCAAGAAGAGTTTATCGTAGAGACGGATTTCAGCGGAGATGGCGTGGGCGCCCGAGACCCAGTGCATGGTGGACTTGACCTTGCGGCCGTCAGGCGAATTGCCGCCGCGGCTGGCTGGATCGTAAGTGCAGTGCACCTCGATGAGATTGCCGGCCTCATCTTTTACCACGCTATGAGCTGTTACGAAATAAGCGTTGCGCAAGCGCACTTCCTTCCCTGGAGAGAGCCGGTAATACTTGGGCGGAGGAATTTCGCGAAAATCATCCTGCTCGATGTAGACTTCGCGGGAAAAGGGCACCTGGCGCATGCCGGCGGATGGATCTTCGGGGTTATTGGCAACCTCGACGAACTCCTCACCTTCGGGGTAGTTGTCGATGACCAGCTTGAGGGGATGCAGGACGGCCATGGCGCGGCTGGCGCGGTGGTTGAGGTCGTCGCGCTGGAAGTGCTCGAGCATCTCAATGTCAGTGCTTCCGCTGGTGCGCGAGACCCCGGCAGCGGCAACAAAGGTGCGAATGGCTTCGGGGGTAAAGCCGCGGCGGCGAAGGCCGGAGAGGGTGGGCATGCGGGGATCGTCCCAACCGGAAACGCGCTTCTCCTGGACGAGTTGGAGTAACTTGCGCTTGCTGAGCATGGTGTAGGTAATGTTGAGGCGGTCGAATTCAATCTGCTGCGAGGGAAAGATGCCGAGCTGCTCGATATACCAGCGGTAGAGGGGCTGGTGGTCTGCGAATTCAAGCGTACACATGGAGTGGGTGACGCGCTCGAGCGAGTCCGACTGGCCGTGGGCGTAGTCGTACATGGGGTAGATGCACCACTGGTCACCGGTGCGCTGGTGCGTAGCGTGGAGGATGCGGTACATGACGGGATCGCGCATGTTGAGGTTGGGCGAGGCCATGTCGATTTTGGCGCGGAGGACGCGGCTGCCGTCGGGGAATTCGCCGGCCTTCATGCGGGTGAACAGGTCGAGGTTCTCCTCGATGGTCCGGTTGCGATAAGGGCTGTCGGCGCCGGGCTCGGTGAGGGTGCCGCGGTGCTGGCGAATCTGGTCGGCGGTGAGGTCGTCGACATAAGCTTTTCCAGATTTGATGAGCTGCAGGGCCCACTCGTAGAGCTGGGGGAAGTAGTCGGAGGCGTAGCAGAGGCGGTCCCACTGGAAGCCGAGCCAGCGGACATCGGCCTGAATGGAGTCAACGTATTCCTGCTCTTCTTTTTCAGGGTTGGTGTCGTCGAAGCGCAGGTTGGTTTTGCCGCCGAACTTTTCGGCGAGGCCGAAGTCGAGGCAGATGGCCTTGGCGTGGCCGATGTGGAGATAGCCGTTGGGCTCGGGAGGAAAGCGGGTCTGGATTTGTGCGTCGCCGTACCTTTTGGTGAGGACGTCTTCGGCGATGATGTCGCGGAGGAAGTTGGAGTGAATGCGAGCTTCCTGATTTTCCGGATTCGAGTTAGTCATGACTTCATTTCATTATCCCACCGGAGGGCTGGGCCTCCCAGGCCCTCCGCGGCGGCAAACGGACCTGGGGCGCCCAGACTTCTACCTTTGGACCAGCGCCACCCGTCCCAGGGCACAACTGTCGCGGGTGAGCTGTGCTTTCTTGTGAGGCGGACGAGAGAGGTTCAGGCCTGAGGCGGATAAGGCGGCTGTGGCGGATAGGGCGGCTGCGGCTGCCAACCCGGCTGAGGGACGGGGACAACCTTCCAATCTGAAAAGGCGAGAAAGTAATACAAAAACAGATTGCCGAGGGGAACGATGTACAGCAGCGAGAGCCAGGGCGAAAAACCGGCCTTCTTGAGGATGAACCAGAAGGGCACAATCACGATGGCGAGACACACCGCAATGATGACGGGGAGAATTGCTGCGATGGCAATGAGGGCATTCTTGATCGCATCGGCATCGGGTTGGCTTTGCAATAAAAGCGCCAGGCTGTGCATTTGGATCTCTCCGGAATTGGAATCGTGACTTTGTGACAAGGTAAGGCCAAACGAAAAAATGCGCAATCGAAATCGTGCGGATGCGGCTCCGATTCGGCCGCAATTTCCTATTCGAGCGGCAGGCCGTTGAGGGAGAGCAGGCGGCCGACGGGGTACTCGCCCACATGGTTTTCCTGGAACCACGGGGAGCGCTCGAAGAAGAATTCGAGGCGGGCTTCGGGGCTCGAGGCGAAGTGCGGATCGGACTGGATGCGGTGCTCGAACTCGGCCTTCAGCGCCGGGTCTTTGGCCAGATCTTCGCGGGCCAGTTTCTCCAGCACATAGGCTTCGCCGTACTCCTTCTGCTCGAAGATGGGGTCGAAGAAGCCCCAGCGCAGGGCGGAGTCGGGTGCTTCGGGTTCGAGCCACTGGAGGGCGACTTTTGACAGTCTTTGGTCTAGCTGGACCACGACAGATCCGGCGGGGAAGGTCATAGTCTCCGTTGTGAGCGTGCATTGGCCAAAACGGCCGGGTACGGCGCCTGGGTTCTCGCCGGGGAAGATGGGATGTCGGCCTTCAAATGGATTGCTCTGCCACTGCATTCCGGAGCAGCGGTAGCGCTCGACCTGGCCATTCCAGGGTGCGGTGGTGCGACGGAGGGTTACGTCGTGTGCGGCGAGCACATCGATTACGTGGGTCCACTGCGGGGGGACGATGTAGGCGGCGGGCGGCGTGATGGAGGCGGTAACTTTGGCGCCGGTGGCCAGGGGCAGGGTTACATTCCAGGGTTCGTGCCGGTAGCTGACCTGCATGGCTCCCGAAATCTCGCTGAGGGAGCGGGTGAACTGGTAGCCGTGAAAGACCACCGGGGTGGTATCGCCGTTCCAGGCCAGGGCCAGCGGGAACTTTTCGTCACCCAGCGAATGCGCGCCGAGGCTGGCCGCATCCGCGTCGGCCTGCTTGTTGAGGGCGATCAGCTTGGCGGCGTCGCGGTTCATTACTTGAAGCAGAGCGCGGAGAATCTCATAATTTCCGGTAACGCGGGTTTTGTAATCCTTGAGCATGTGCAGTTCGACGAGCAGGCCGGGACGGTCCTCAAGGATCATCTG
>Ga0302326_10029563_pt1 | contig 10990 bp, 12 predicted proteins | sample Palsa_T0_3_FD_202264 | JGI IMG/M metagenome (GOLD analysis project Ga0302326, IMG submission 202264) | Peat permafrost microbial communities from Stordalen Mire near Abisko, Sweden - Palsa_T0_3 | ecosystem: Environmental > Terrestrial > Soil > Palsa > Peat permafrost | place: Sweden: Abisko...
TATCACTGGGACGAAATGAAGATCGGTCCGGGCGCGCCGCCGATCAAGACGGACCAGGGCTGGCTTTCCATCTATCATGGCGTTTTTCAGACGATGGCCGGAGCGGTATACCGGCTGGGCGTGGCTCTGCATGATCTGCGGGACCCGGCCAAGATCATCGGCGTCGGCGATTCGTGGATTTTACAGCCGGAAGATCCCTGGGAAGTCACGGGATACGTGTCCAACGTCGTGTTCACTTGCGGCGCCGTGCCGGAGCCGGATGGAACCGTGAAGATCTATTGGGGCGGGGCAGACTCGGTGATGTGCGTGGGCGAAGCTGACATCGCGGATTTAGTTGGGCTATGCCTCGATCATGGCAGACCGCCGAAATAGGAGCAGCGGCTTCCCTCCTTGCGCTACTTAAGACGGCTGGTGCGCGGCCAGAGTCACGCAGTTGGTAGGAATCAGCCAAACCAGCGGAAAACTCCATCCTTCAGTTGCCCGATCGACCTTGTCCGAGAGAAAACGCCACGTATGCGTCGCCGAACTCGCCACCGAGTTTGCCACCGCCAGTCGCCGCGATGACGACATACTGGCGTCCATTTACCTGATACACCGACGGCGGCGCAAATCCACCGAAGGGTAATTTGTAGGCCCAAAGCTCGCGGCCGGTGTTCTTGTCGAACGCTCGAATCTTCAGGTCGCGGGTACCGGCGCAGAACACAAGGCCGCCGGCCGTTACGGTGGCGCCGCCAAAATTCTCGGTTCCCGTCTTCGGAATCCCTTGCTTCGTAAGCTCTTCGTACTCACCCAACGGCGATTTCCACACGATCTTACCCGTATTGAGATCGATCGCGTTCAGGGTGCCCCAAGGCGGCTTGTTCCCCGGGTATCCCTGATCGTCCAGCAGCTTCTCATAGCCAGTCGGCACGTAGGTGTAATTATTTTTGCCATCGGCTGGACCGGTCGCCGCCGGAATGTCCCGATCGAAAAGAAAATCGAGGAGGCTTTGGCGAAGATCGAGATCGACTGAGACGGGCGGCATCGCGTTCCGGCCGTTCTTTATTACGTCGATAACCTCGTCTTCCAACAAACCGCCGAGAAGTTGAGGCGCCATGCCCTTTCCTTTGCGATTGATCCCGTGGCACTCCGCACAATGGCTCATGTAGACCTTCTCTCCCGCCGTTGGATGCGCAGGATCGCGCGTGCTGCCAACTTGCGTCCGTACGATGGACATGATCCAAGGGAGTTCATTCGCGCTCACATAAAGCCATGCCGTGGCGGGATCGAATGCGGCTCCGGTCCACTGGGCGCCTCCGTGTACCCCGTAATAAACTGTGGGCCTTCCCGGTTCGAAAGGCATGAACCATCCATAATTGGCGTTCTCGACCCGTTTTGCCACAAAGGCATGGGCTTCCGATGAGAGATCGGTTATATCGTCTGCGGTGAATTCCTGTCGAGCGAACGGTTCCGGCAGTGTGAAAACCGGTTGGTAGGGCCATGTCCGCTCCCCTGGCGTCTTGGAAACCGGGGCCCGCCGGAGCCGGTACGGAAATAAGGGCTTTCCGCTAACACGATCGAGCAGTAGCGTGTTGCCGATCTTCGTGACTTGCGCCACCGCATCAACGCGTTTCCCCTCGTGCATGACGGTGACCAGGTTGGGAGGAGCGGGAATATCGAGGTCCCATATGTCGTGGCGGATCTCTTGGAAAGACCAGAGCAGGCGGCCGGTGGCCGCTTCCAATGCGATGACGCTGTTCGCATATTCGTTTTGGCCCGTATGATCGAAGCCAACGAAATCGGGATGCGGCGAACCGGTCGAAATGTACGCGATTCCACGTTGCGTGTCCATTGCGATTCCGCCCCAGCAGTTTCCGCCGCGGTCCGGGTCATCCCACAACGAAGCAGGCTTTCGCAGAACGGCAAAATCCCAAAGTTGTCTCCCGGTCGCGATATCGTACCCGAGTACGACGTTCCAATTCGCTACTACGATGACATCCCGGTAAATTGCCGGAGCAACAACCCCGCCCGATGGGATCTTGCCCCGCCGGCCAAAACCAGCAACTGGGACGCCCGTCTTGGGATCGAGTGCAAACAAAAAATCGCCGGAGGTGAAGTAGATCCGCGGGCCAACGAGGCTATTCCCACGCCAATACACCAAACCACGTAGGGCCGGCTGCCCACCCGGTTTGAAGCGCCAAATCTCCTTGCCGGTTTCGGCATTGATAGCAACGACATATTTCCCGGCCGTCGGAGCATACATAGTTCCGTCCACGACTATCGGATTGCACTGAATGTTCGCTTTGCCATCCTGCGAGTGATAGATCCACGCTACCTGAAGGTTCGCCACGTTATCGCGATTGATCTGTGTCAGCGAAGAGTAACGGCTGCAAGCGGAATCTCCGTGCGATCGCGTCCATTCAATATGCTTTTCGTCGTCCGGCAACGCCGAAGTCAGTTCGTCCGGTTTGGCGGCGGGCAGGTTTTCGTAGTCGGGCAGCGAAGCCCTTTGACTCGCATCTTCAATCGCCCGTGACTCAACAGTCTTCCCGTGGACCATTACAGGGCGGACAAGTCGCGCCAACCGGTGTCCAATCTTGGGGAAAATCGCTGGATTAACCTCTTCCACGACAAGATACGCGCTGCCTAGGAGCAGCATGCTCAAAGCCAGGACACCTGCCCACCAGCGTCTAAGCTGGATTGCAGATCGTCGCTGGGACCTACTCCATGGCATAGCAACCTTTCGTAATCGCACAGTCGCGCGGGCTTCCTGAATTATATTAGCCCGAATAGCGTTTAGCGTGCTTCAACAGGGCCGCTACTGACGCTTCGGCGTATTACCCATCCACATGATCCGGAAACGCTGGTTGGAGACGGGAGACGGGTTATAGCAGCGCCGGTTGATTCACACTCTCTGCGGCCTCATGGGTAGCGACCGCTCAATTGGAGTCCAGGCATCAGACATTTGGCCGATGCCAGGGTGTATACTTCTGAGAGTGCCGTACGCGAAAAAGTCTGATGTGGCATTGCGCGTTTTGAGGGCGATCGCAACGCCCGGCCCGGCCTGCTCCCGGGTGTTCGACAGTTCCTTCAGCTTGCGAAATCCGGCCGGTATTGCGAAGCGTGGAACGCCCCAAGGCGAAGCCGGCAACATGTATCGCTCACACCGGCGCCGTGCGTGGGGCATGCCTCCCGAGACGCAAGTATGACTGCCCAGCCACTCGTTGTTCGACAGCCGGCTGTATCGAGCGATGTCGCGAACCTCGACATCTTGCGCGCGGTCGCGGTGACGTTGGTCTTCGGCAATCACCTGACGGTGACATTACAAATTCGGGGATGGGGTAGTTTCGGACACCTCGGCGTCCTGTTATTTTTCGTGCACACCGCCTTGGTTCTCATGATGTCCATGGCCCGCACCGGTCTGCGCGGCGCCGCCCTATACGAGAATTTTCTGATCCGGCGTTTGTTCCGGATGTACCCACTCAGCGTGCTGTGCGTCCTCCTGGTGGTAATCTTAAAAATTCCGATCACAGCATGGGCCGCAGGCTACGTATGGCAGGGATGGAGAGTGTTCGTATCGAACCTGTTGCTCACTCAAAATCTAACGCATTCGGTGTCTGTGAATGGCGTGCTATGGTCATTGCCCTACGAAATCCAGATGTACGCGCTCTTGCCTATCATCTATCTGATTCTCGATAAGCGGCGCAAACCGTCGACGGCCATCCTGCTGTGGCTTCTCTCGGTTGTGATTGCTTTCAGCGAGTGCGTTTTGCAACCGTTTGGATCGGACGACCGCTATCTCCTTACCAGATACTTCCCTTGTTTTATGAGCGGTATCGTTGCCTGGTCTATGATGAGGCGCTCTACCCGGCCCAGGTGTCCCAGCTGGGCTTGGCCGATAGCTCTCGCGGGGCTGGTCTTGCTTTCCCGGACATTGACGGCGCGGATCAACCTGCATCCCGCGGCCGCGGGAGACCACTCCTGGCACTCGTACTTTGCCGATGTGGCCAGCGACTGGATCTGCGCCACCTTGACTGGACTCCTGATCCCGTTTTTCGCTCAAATGCAAAACGCCGCCGTTCGACTGATCGCCAGGACGGTTGCCAAGTACTCCTATGGGATTTATCTTTTTCATGTCCCCGTGCTGTGGTTTACCCTGGTGAGGTTTCGGACACAATGGCCGGGGCTGAACCTGGCGCTGGCCCTCCTGTCGCTCGCCGTCGTTAGCGTTGCCGCTTATCATTTCATCGAAGAGCCTTTCATTGAATGGGGCAAGCGTCTGGCGAACCGGCGAACGAAGCTCAACCTGCGCACGGCGGCCGCGTAAGCAGCCACGCCGATGTTTGTGAATTCGGCACGCCGCCGGATTTATCGTCCCGCGAGTGACCGAGTTTAGTCCGAGGACAGTGACGCCCCTCAAACTGAGCGGAGGTCAGAGGCGTGGCGGTGGCGGCCGGCGAGCCGTCCAAGGCCGGCCGGAGGGCGGCAATCGGTTGAGCGGCGAGGTGAGTGATATTGGCGAGGGTGCGAGTCTTGACTTTGGCGATCGGCTGCAAGGCAAGATTGCCAGGCGAGATTGCCCGCTCCACAACGCCGGCTAATTAGATGGCGCCATCAACCGGCTGATAAAAAGCGCAAGGACGAACATTTGGACTTCGCGCGGCAACTCATCCGGCAAATCCGCCGTGATGTCCTTGGCGCGGGAAAAATACTTACCGGATGAGACAGTGCCGACCTGCGTTTCCTTTTCGAACAAGCCGAATTTCGTGGCGAGCAGTACGATTGCCTTGAACGTCCACTCCTTGCCTCCGACGGTCAGCGTGTAGAAGTTTCGAAGCGGCTTCTGAATTGCCGTTGCGATCAATGTATCGCCGGACTTCAGATGCAATTCGGGCGCAAGCACCCCCGACCGCGTGACATTGAAGATCCGATTATCTAGTTCGAACGTGAATCGGGTGTCGTTGATGGTTCCGATCGGCGAACCGGAGGCCGTGACTTCAAAGCGCATGTCCTTGCCGAACCCCGCGCCGGAAATCTTATTTGCTTTCAACACAGAGGAGTGCGTGCGCCACCTTAGCGCGGGCCGTTCTTATACACCGTTCCGCCCTTCATCACGAAGACCACATCGCGTACGGCTGTAATGTCTTCCAGCGGATTGCCCTTCACGGCCACCAGATCCGCCTGCATGCCGGGCGCAATCGAGCCGATCTTATCGCCCATGCGTAGCGATTCCGCCGCCATCGACATGCCCGTTAGCAGCGCATCCATGGGCTTATCGCCGCCGTCCTTCACGCGGTAGATGAACTCTTCGGCGTTGCGGCCGTGGGAGCCGGCCACAGCGTCCGTGCCGAGGATAATCTTGACGTGATGGGCGCGCGCGCGCTTGTAGACATCGGCCACCAGGGGAAGGCCTTTTTCCATGTAGGCAAAGCCTTCCTCGTTGTAGTTGCCGATGCCCAGGAACTTCGCCCGGTTCTCCAGGTAATTGTGCAGCACCAGAAAGTTCGGGTCGAAATAAGTTCCGTGCGCCACCATCATGTCGAGCGTGGCATCGTCGAGAAATGTGCCGTGCTCGATGGATGTGCATCCGGCTTCAATTGAGGCCCGCGCGCCGTCGGATGCGTGCGCGTGCACGACGGCGCGCAGCCCCACGGCCTTGGCCTCGCCGCAGGTTGCGTCGATCTGCTCCTTGGTCATCGTCATCTTGCCGCCGTCGCGGATGCTGGCCGTGGCGAATAGCTTGATCACGTCGGCGCCCTGTTCCTTGAGCTGCCGCACGCGCGCGCGGATCTGATCGGGGGTACCGCTGTTTTCTGTGATCGGGTTGATGGCGGTGAGGATGCGCGGGCCGGGCAGCGCGCCCAACGCGATGAGATCGCGCAGCGGAACATCGATGGGCTGGCCCAGGCTCTGGATGGTGGTGAACCCTCCCATCAAGGTCGCGAAGGCGTTCGCCTCGGTGCGCAGCGCGCCTTCCTGCGGCGTAGTCTTGCTGTTGCGCCCGCCCGGATCGTAGCGGCCGTCCTTATCGAAATACCATCCGGGATGCGTGTGAGTATCGATCCAGCCGGGCGTCACGGTGAGCCCGCTCAGGTCGATATCGGGCTTGTGCGAGGCGGCGCCGATGCGCGCGATCTTGCCGTTCTCGACGACGATCTCCTGGTTGCGAAGCACCTGGCCTTTGCCATCGATGATGGTGGTGGTTTTGATGGTGACGGTTTGGGCGCCGGCGAGATTGGCCGCGGCGCACAGGAAGAGGATACGCAAATATTTCTTCGGCACGGATATAGCTTACATCATGCCGCCGCAGGGCATGGCCCCGCGCAACTGGTGTTGTATAGTGTGATTCGGTATCAGCCTTGGAGAGACGGAATATGCGCGCTGGTTTAGCTTTGGTTGGGTGGGCGGGTCTCTTGGTCTTGGGAGCGGGCTGCGGCGGCGATCCGCGGCCGGCCGCGGTCCAGGCAGTTAAGGATACGGAAGCCCAATGGTTGAAGGATACGGCCCTGAAGGATCCGGTGAAGTTTGCGAGCTATTACGCCGATGATGCCTTGGTGTTGTCGCCGCATATGCCGCTCATCGCCGGGAGGAATCAAATTCAGGCAGGCTTGACCACGCTGATGGCGGATCCGAATTTCGCACTGACATTTCATTCAACCCGCGTAGACGCTGCCAACGGCGGCGACTTGGTTTATACGATTGGCGCGTATGCAAGAACGGTGTCGGACCCGGTAACCAGGCAGCCGGTCACCGACAGGGGTAATTACCTGACCGTATGGAAAAAACAGCTCGATGGGACGTGGAAGGTGGCAACGGATATGGACAACTCCGAATCGCCGTCCCCGTAACACCAGCGATCTGGGCTGGTACTTTTCCGAGGATTGCCTGTTCCACAATTGTTGTATAGTGTGATTCGGTACGAGCAACGAGAGCTGCCACGATGAGACGTTATCGAATTCTGATCGGATTCGCCTGCCTGTGGAGCTTATCGGCCTGCAATCTCACCGATACGCGACACGCCGATATTCAAGCGGTGAAAGAAGTGGAAGCGGCTTGGGCGAAAGACGCGGCGCTCAAAAACCCCGAGAGGTTCGCCGGCTATTATGCCGTCGACGCGGTTGGACTGTTTCCAAATTCGGCGCCACTCACCGGCAGAGACAATATTCAAGGCGCGCTGGCCGGCATGATGACCGACCCCAACTTCGCGCTCAGTTTCCAGGGTACGCAGGCGGAGGCGTCAAGAGGCGGCGATATGGTTTACACGGTGGGTACTTATTCCTTGACCACGTCCGATCCGAAAGACAGGAAGCCTGTCACCGATAAGGGCAAGTATATGACCGTCTACAAGAAGCAGGCAGACGGGACGTGGAAAGCCGAAGCGGATTCGATTAATTCCGATCTGCCGGCCCCGGGAGGCGCACATTGAACATGCACTGGCATTCCCTCACTCACCGGTCCCGCACGCATGATCCGGTAAGCAAACCGCGGGCGCAAAGAAAGGTTTCACACGAGGATATCGCGCGGCTGGCGTATTCCTATTGGGAAGCGCGCGGGCGGCAGGGCGGATCGGCAGCGGAAGATTGGTTTCGCGCCGAGCGGGAGCGGCGGAATGCTATTGCCGACGGCGGCGCGACTTCCACCGAAGCAAACAGGTCAACGCCAGCAGGAGCGACACGGAGTAAAGAGTATTCGACACAGCCGTCATAGGTTGATTCCACACCAGATGGCGGGCGATTTCGAGTCCTCTTCGTACTAGAAGGGTACCCGGCGGGCGGCCAACTGTTAGCAACCGTTATAAGGACATCTCCGGGGCTGCGTATTGGTTGCGCCGAACGTACCGGCGCAGTCCGCGGTGAACGCGAGCGGTCTGCGATTCTTTGCGGTACATGCACTTGATCAGATATCCCAGGCCTGCCAGGCCGGAGCCGGTTACGAATGCGAGTAGTTGGTAGTTCATAAGCCTATTTCACCTGAATTGGGCTGATCTTGCGAGTGCTGGCTGTACTGGCGAAGTACGGCATGGCGGTACTAAAACTAGTGGCGTGGGGCTATGCCCGGGGCAGAAAGCGGGCGGCGTTATTCCGCGAGTAGCAGCATGCGCAGCAGGTCGCGGGAGGCCGATTACCAATCGGCCGCAGGTTTTGCCAACCTCCCCACATTGCCGTCAATTTCTGCGATAGAGCCGCACGAATTGGCGGAGTTCAGTTTCGTTGAGATCGGAAACTGCCCAGAACGTCATGCCGCCGCTCGACCAGCTTTGCAGGTGATATCCGTTGCGGGTCTCGCTTACTTCGGCGGTGGTCGCGGCCGACGGCCAGATGAACAAATTGATGATGTGCTTCTGGCGGCCGTAGACCAGGGCCGCCGCAGGATGGCTGTCCAAGTATTCCAAACGTCCTCCGAGCAGAGGGAAGCCTTCCAGGTCTTTTACTGCCGGAGAGAAATCGAGTTTGCCGTTGAACCAGGGTTTGACGGTGTGCTGGTCGGAGGAGATCACGTCGAGCAGATGGGTTCCGGCGAGCGATCGGACATGGGCCGAGAGCACGCTGGCCGCCAAGACCTGGTGCGTGTCCATGCGGGACCTGAGCAGCGCCATGTTCCACGCGATCGAAGCCGCCAGCAGCAGAGACGCGGCGATAGCCAGCCAGCGCCAGGGTGACGGCGCGGAATTTTCACGGCGCAGGCTTTGGCGGATTTTTTGTTCGAGGCCGGCCGGTGCTTCGTAGTACCGTGCGTGCGTTTGCAGAACGCAGGATGGGCACGAGCGCATATGCTGTTCGAGCCCCGGGTCGTTGTTCTCCATCAGCAGCCGGGCGGTTTCGCAGTTCATCGGGTGGCTCCTGCCAGGCATTGTTGCAGGCGCTTGCGGGCCCGGGCGAGGCGTGACATGACGGTTCCGATAGGCACGCGGGCGATATCGGAGATCTCCTTGTAGGACAATTCCTCAAGTTCGCGTAGGACGATCACGTCGCGGAATTCGAGCGGCAAGGCTTCGAGGCAGGCCTGCAGCGATCCGAGCGCGGCCTGGTTGAGAAGGAAGGATTCGGCATGGGAGGATTCGCCGGCGCCGCTGTGCATCTGTTCATCGAATTCTACCGTGGCTTGGTCCCCTTTCTTCCTCAGCCAGGTGAAACAAGTGTTGCGTACCACGGCCAGCAGCCAGGCGCGGCCGTCCTGGCCTTGGAACGTATCGAAGGAACGGAACGCGCGCAGATAGGCTTCCTGCACCAGATCCTCGGCATCGTGGCCGTCGCCCGTCAGCCAGCGGGCCAAATTGTATGCCGCGTTGAGATGAGGAATGATGATTTCTTCAAAACGGGCCAGGTTCCTGGCAGGATTCATAGCGCTTCTTCCAAGCTGGGGTACGGCGAATAGTGCGGATGCAGTCATTGTCACACAGTGGCGCGGCCCCACGTCGGCGCTATTAAGCAAGACTCACCGTCATCCCGATTTATTCCCCGGGAATAAAATCGCTTGCGGCGCAGTCATGCCAAACGGAGGCTTTATGACTGACTTTCTGAAAAATTCGCTAGGAGCCGATGACGTCGACCGGCGCGGATTCCTGCGCTGCATGGCATGGGCGGGCGCCGGTGTTGTGTGGACGATGGCGGGCGGCGTGCCGACGTCGAAGCTGCTGGGTCAAACCCGCGGGAACGAAGGGTTTCAATTCGTGCAGATCAGCGACAGCCACATCGGATTCAACAAACCCGCCAATTCCGATGTGAACGCTACCCTGCAAATCGCGATTGACAAAATCAACGCTCTGCCCACGGCGCCGGACTTCCTGATCCACACTGGAGATCTAACGCACCTGGCAAAGCCCGCGGAGTTCGATACGCTGGGCCAACTGTTGCAAGGCGCAAAAACAAAACAGGTGTTTTACGTTCCCGGAGAACACGACAATGCGACCGACGACGGCAAGGAATATCTGGCCCGTTACGGCAAAGGGACGAAGGGGACCGGCTGGCATAGCTTTGACCATCACGGCGTGCATTTCGTGGGTCTGGTCAATTCGGCCGCGCTCGAAGGCATGGGGAAATTGGGAGGCCAGCAACTGGCCTGGCTGAAAGACGATTTGAGCGGCCGATCCGCCAGCACGCCGATTGTTTTATTTGCGCATATTCCTTTGTGGACCGTGTATCCGGATTGGGGCTGGGGCACTTCCGACAGCGAGCAAGCGTTGAGCTACGTCAAGCGGTTCGGTTCGGTGACGGTGCTGAACGGGCACATTCACCAGACCATGCAGAAGGTGGAGGGCAACTTGAGATTCCACACGGCGATGTCGACTGCGTTCCCGCAACCGGCGCCGGGCAGCGCCCCTTCGCCTGGCCCGATGAAGGTTCCGGCCGGGAAACTGCGGAGCGTGCTTGGCATTCGCCAGGTGGAATTCGTGGCGAGCCCGGAGCGCCTGGCGGTGGTCGATTCGACCTTGGAATAGGTGGGGCATGCTTTAGCTTGCCCTGCTTGCATCAGGAGTCAACCAAATGTTTATCAAAACTTTATGCGCGGGGCTGGCTGCCGGAGCGATCCTGCTGGCCTTAAGCACCCCCGAAGAGCGCGGCAAGGAGCTATTCGTGCGCCGGTGCAGCGGCTGCCATGCTCCCGACTTAAATAAGGAAGGGCCGCGGCTGCGCGGCGTTTACGGACGCAAGGCGGCCACGGCGCCCGGCTTTACTTATTCGGATGCCATGAAGAAGACAAAAATCCGTTGGGATGACGCCAGCCTGGATCGATGGCTGAGCGATCCCAATGCGATGGCGCCGGACACCGACATGGCGTTCCGTTTGGCCGATGGGGAAGAGAGAAAGGCGGTGATCGCTTATTTGAAGAGCCTGGGCAGTCAGTGAGTCTTACTTACGCTCCCAAGTGACGCGTAACTGAGACTGCCCGTTGGTAGCTTCCATCGAGATCTTATAGATCTGCTTGCTGGCGTCGAAGTATATATACATCGGTCCGGGCAATCGCTGAAAGCGATCGTCGGCCGCGGCATCTACTTTCATTATGCCGGCAT
>Ga0302326_10029564_pt1 | contig 10990 bp, 7 predicted proteins | sample Palsa_T0_3_FD_202264 | JGI IMG/M metagenome (GOLD analysis project Ga0302326, IMG submission 202264) | Peat permafrost microbial communities from Stordalen Mire near Abisko, Sweden - Palsa_T0_3 | ecosystem: Environmental > Terrestrial > Soil > Palsa > Peat permafrost | place: Sweden: Abisko...
CTGCACAAACTCAATCTGATGCGGTTCAATCTTCTGGAAGGAGGCCATCTCCACAACGCCGAAGATGTTCTCATTAAGTTTCAATGGAACGATCAACAGGTTTTTGGGTAAGGCTTCACCAAGACCGGAGGTGATTTTCAAATAATTGTCGGGAATTTCAGACATATAAATCGTGTCCCTTTCCACAATACATTGTCCCGTAATGCCTTCCCCCAGTTCAATGCGTTTAGTCAGGTATTTCTTTCGGTTATAGGCGTAGCAGGCTACCAATTCGATAAACATGTCATGGGCATTGTCATCATTGACCAGGAACAATGCTCCCTGACTGGCATTCATATATTTTACCAGATGACTGATGATGCTGTCGGAGAGTTCGCTTAAGTTGTCGTTGCCCGAGCGCAGAATCTCTGCAAATTTTGCAAGGCCCTCGGTAGTCCAGTTCCGTTTGCGGTCGTCTTCAGCTGCCTGATTCAGGTTATCACGCATTTGGATCAGCGCTCCACCCATGGTATCATCTTCGCTAAGCAGTTCAAAATTGCTTTGATAATTTCCTTTGCCGATGTTTTCGGCAAACTCCACTTTTGCTTTCAGCCCAATAAGCATGTTTTCTATGGCTTCCGCCATCCGACCTATTTCATCACTCCCTTTTTTGAGGGTGACCGAAACAAACTTCCCTTTGGAAAGCGTGGTGATCAAGTCACTCAGGCCGGCAATCGGTTTAGTGATGTAGTTGACCGAAAAGTAAGAAGCATAAATTCCGATAACCAGAAACAGCACAATGTTGCTGATGTAGAGATATAACAGCATCGTGGAAGATGATTCTTTTTGTTCTTTGACATTCTCCAGGATTTGATTCTGATGGTCCGTGGCCTGGCTGATGCGTTCAGTAAGTTTCTTGTAGGCGGGTGTTATTCTTTTGTCCATGGCCGTAATGGCTTCGTCCACGATCACATCGTCACTGTAGCTTTTGTCATTGACCAGTTTGTCCATGACGACCTGTTGCTCCGTGAGCAATAAGTCAAGCGCAGATACAATAGAACGCGCTTCTTCCTTAGCGCCCGCGTTGTCCAGGTGGCCGGCGATTTTTGACAAATTTTCCTTTTGGCTGACGCTTTCTTTCGAGTGAATCGCCTTTAGCTTTTCCTTCTCCTGCACATTGGGCTGGTAGATCCAGTTGTTCGTAAGCTTATACGATTCAGAGGCCAGCAACTCAGTTTCTTTCAGGGAGAGCACCATCGGATAGTAAGCCTCGGAAACCAACTTGTCAATTCTACTGTTCTGCCAGGCCGTGTACATACTCACCAGTGTGGTTATAAAAGCAAGGCAGATAATGACGCCGTAGCCGACCATGATCTTTCCTACAATCGAATTCTTAAACTTGCTGAACATAATGGTTAAGTTTGATTTTTTTAATACCCCCACCCTGAACAGGTCCAAGGTGAGGGAATAGATTATTGTACAACGAGAACTACTTTCACTTTTGTTTTAGCATCTGCGGTCAGGGATGCCGTATTGACAAATCCGATGGCTCCTGGTTCCTCGCCTACGAAATCAATAGTGGCCGCGTCGGAAGCAAATTTGTCCTGTGGCTTTTCACCACTTTCATACTGCTTTTGCGAGAAGTAGGTTTCTACGTCGTTGGCCGACATACCGAGAACTTTGGAATAGAAAAGATCCTGTTCCGGATTCTTTGCTTTGCGATCGGCCGGTTTGATATTCTTATTGATATCAGGCCATCTTTTCTTGATTTTTCTAAGCCAGTATAATTTTACTTCCCCGGAAGTAAGTTTGTCAACGGTATTTTCTTTGCTGACAATGATGGCTATTTCAGGGCCGGCCGGTGCAAATGCGGTGAGCATCACAAAAAACACCGGTACAAGTATGAATGTCTTTTTCATTTGTTTTTTGTTATTAGTGAGCGTGTTCGGTTTAGAATACAAAAGCAAATTGCATACGCAAGGTGTTGGTCTTGATAAGGTTGGTAAAGCCCTTGTCAAGCTGCACATTGCCCATCGTAATGTTCTGATAGAAATCTTTCTCGTTGTTCATTTGGTATTCCATTTTCCAGATGAAGCTCGAGTTAAATTTATAGCGTACGCCAAGGCTGAGAAAGCTGACCTGAGCAGGAATGGGAGTGAAATAGGGATCGGCCTGGGTCGTCGATTTTCCGGCTTGCGTATAGTTATACAGGAAATACGGGGTGATGTATTTCGTTACTTTATATCCACCATAGACATATGCGGAATAACTCATGGTCGTACCGATATGATCAAATTTTGTGGTTTGGCCCAGGTATTCGGCAATAAACTCACTTCTCTTCTCCGGATTCATATAAGCCACCGACGCTACCAAAAGATGAAAGTTTCCGTTATCTGGCAGCGAGGCAATCGTGCCATTGGGGTTCGGCTTTCCTTGTTGAACCCTGTCCAGCATCGCCGAACCGCTGATCTTAAGACCATCAATTGGTTCAACACCCACTTGCATCGTGGTGCCCAGGTGGGTATCGCCCTTATCATTCGATCCGTAGTACCCAACACCATTGCCCAACATAAGCCGGTAGAATATCCGGGCGTTGGTAATATTGTCTCCCTCGAATTGAATACCGGTGTCATGATATTGCAGAACACCGCCGTCGCTGGCTGTGCGGACGGCTAGCGGGCGCTGAATAGTTGGCTGTAACACAAGGCCAAGAGCAAACTGATTGTTCCAGTAGCCAATCGGAGTAAACATTTTACCCACGCGCACGCTGAAATAATCCTTGAGATAGTAGCGAAGCATTAGACGCTGCACATTAAAACTGGAAATGCTGCTGGCGTTGGTAAAGCTTACTTCACTCAATACAGAGACACGCTCACTTAATTGCGAAGTAACAAACAACACAAAGTTGCCCGTGTTGAAGTTGCTTTGCTTGTAAGTGGTGTCTTTTTTGATGTAGTGCCCAAACGCATCAACGCCTGCATAATTATTTTTCCCGTTGATGCTGGAGGCAGCGATTTCCGGCTGACCAAAAAAACGGATTTTGGTGTCCTGTGCAAAGGATTCATTGGCACTCAAGGCCAATGCGCTGATCGTGAAAATTGCAAAAACTTTTTTCATTGGTTGTGATAGTTGGTTTTGTGAAATAGTGCGTTCTTTTCTTGCGCAATACTATCGCACAACACCTTTCCCTACCATCAACAATGAGCAGGTGGCAATAATGACTTAGCAAGTGAGTCGAATTCGCCACTCTTATTTCCTACAAAAAGAATAATCATTTGAAATAAAATGTCAACCCGGAATAAAGTCCATGGCTGCAGGAGACTGGTATTCGATAATTACCCGGTGGGAGATTTATTCTTTTGTGCCGATGCGCACAAGAAACCCTTCCTTTTTTCGCTTCGACACGTCTAGCGAACGATCGTTATTCATCACAACGTAACCGCCTTCTCCGCGCACGTATTTCTTAATGGCGTTCAGGTTGATGAGGTAGGAGTTGTGAATACGATAAAAATTATGGTCCGTGAGCATTTCGTCATACTCTTTAAGAGTACGGCTCACGATATGTTTTTTTCCGTCACCGGTAACGATTTCGGTGTAGTTGCTTGAGGCTTCACAATAGACAATATCAGACACCTTGACAAAATATAATCCTTCGGTGGTCGGCAACGCCAACTTGCTATTTTCAAAAGAGTTGGTGCGTAAATTCTGCATTAAGTGCTGAAGCCGAAGGGCGAAATTATCGTTCAGTTTCTTATTAACCTTGCCAAGCGCCTCCTTTAATTCACTTATATCAATCGGTTTTAAGAGATAATCGATGGCGGAAAACTTGAAGGCTTTGATGGCGTACTCAGAATACGCCGTTGTGAAAATCACTTCAAAATTGATATCCTTTATTCTCGTTAGCAAATCGAAACCTGTTTCGCGTTGCATCTGGATGTCCAAAAAAACCACTTCCGGTTTGTACTTCTCAATGGCGTCGATCCCTTCGTCTACGTTTTGGCAAGATGCACAGACCTTTACATCATCACAAAAATCCTCAATCAGGATGCGTAAGCTTTCCCGGCTTTTGGCTTCATCATCAACAATGACACTTTTCAGCACAACATTAAAATTACGTTACAGGACCTGTTGGGTGGGCCTTATTTTCTTAACCCTAACCTCACCTCTCCAGCCGTTTTTGTGTTAATCCACCCTGAACTTTGCTCAACAAGAGAACATGCAATAAAGTTAACGAAAATTCAACTAATTGACATCTTGTTTTCCGGCGCCCTGCCAATCACTTCTTATCGCCGTTTGGATATATTTTGTTTGGATACGCAGGAATCCGTAGCACCTGAAGATTTACGCAAAAAAAACGAGTACGATTCTGCAAATTTTACCAAAGACGACTTCTACCAGATAAATCCGTTTTATTTTAGCGATCTTAGCGAATATGTCCTTTCTAAAAAAAATCACAGAATCCGGTGTTTCATTTGCTGATTCCAGATCAGAAAAGAGAAATGTCTCGTTAACCAATTATATCTCCCTAGCCGTTGCGTCGACCCCTCTGTTGTTGATCATTTCCTTGATTTTTTTTGGTGAATTTACGTTTGCCATGGCCGGCCGTTTGTTCGCGAGTTCCCTTATTTTTCTCTCGCCGTTAATTCTCAACCGACTAGGGTTTATTGTCGTCAGCCGGGTCGTTTTGTGTTGGTTACCAGCCTCAATAGTATTTGCGGTAAGCATTTTTGACCTCCAGGAAGGAGCGCCCATGTCGCCTACGTCGTTTGTTGGGTTACGGTTGTTTTTGATTACTATCGGCTGCTTCCCGTTTCTGGTCTTTAATATAAAAAATACCTTGCCGTTGGCTATTGGGTTTATGAGCCCGTTACTATCTATTCTGTTTTTCGACCGGATCTTTCATTTCTTTGGATTGGGGTATTTACAAAGCAGTCTCCGCGATCCATTGTACGAATTCAACAACGTGAGGGCTTTAATTTCATTGACCGTAATCGGGTTCAGTTGTTATTTTCTTAAAAGAATCATTGAACGGGGAGAGCAGTTGAACGAGCGGCTCGTAATCGAACTGGCTGAAAAGAACAAACTCACTCAACAACAGGCCCAAGACGAGGTAAATCAGTTAAATCTTCAGCTCCAGGCTAATCTACGGGAGCTGAGCGAGCGGGAATTTATCTTGCAACAGTCCCAGCGAATAGCAAAAGTGGGAAGTTGGGAGTATAAAATCAATAGTTCGTTTACCTTTTGGTCGGAAGAGATGTTTAATATTTTTGGCCTGGACTCCGGTTTTGACATAAAAACCAGGAATCTGTCCAGGGTCATCTGGGGAGATGAGAGCAGGATCCTGACCACTGCCGCGATCAACCTGCTGCGCAACGGAAAGCCCTTTGATCTAACCCTGAGGGCGCGCACGCCTCTTGGATATATGAAGTGGGTGAGGGTTTATGCATTCCCTATTTCTCAGGAGGGTCGTATTGCCGGAATGAGGGGAATTTGTCACGATGTCACGTATTATAAAGAAGCCGAAGAACTTCTTAGCGTAAGCGAAAATAAATACAGGACCCTTTTCGAACAGGCGTCTGATTTTATTATGGTCCTGGATTTCAAAGGAAATTTCATCGACGTCAATGCAAGTTTACGTGAAACCTTCGGCTACACGAAAGAAGAGCTCTTGGGGTTAAAAATTGAGTCGCTCATCGATCCGGAACAACTAAAAATCGAACCCATCCGGTATATGGAATTGCAACGAGGAGACCACGTCATTAGTCATCGGCGCATGATGCGGAAGGATAGGACGATTATTGATGTAGAGGCCAATGTGAAGAAAGTGCAGGAAGACAAAATGCTTGTCATTGCTCGTGATGTAACCAAATTGAGGGAAGTTCAGCAGCAAATTGAGTTAAGTGAGGCACGTTTCCGGGGAGCCTTTGAATATTCAGCCATCGGTATGGCATTGGTTTCTGTGGATTGGAAATGGCTGAAAGTAAACCAAGAGTTATGCTTTATTCTGGGATACACCGAAGGAGAATTGCTTTCGATGACCATTCAGGATGTCACCTATCCGGAAGATTTTGAACAGGATCGCGAGTTTATTGAACAAACCATGCGCGGTGAAATAGAAACATACAGGCGTGTAAAACGCTATTTTCATAAAAATGGAGCCCTGATCTGGGCCAATGTCAATGTCTCCCTGATCAGGGACAATTCCGATGAGCCTTTGTATTTTGTTTCTCACGTGGAGGACATTACCGAGGAGAAGAAAGCCGAAGAGAAATTCATGGTTAGCCAAGCCAACCTCAACGCGACCATCAATAATACCGAGGTTATGATTTGGTCGGTCGACCGAAATTTAAGATTGCTCACCTTTAACAGGGAATTTTTCAGGTACATGCAAGATCGCTATGGTTTGGAGCTTCAACCGGGAATACTGACCCGCGACAGCATCGGTCCTGAATTAGCTGACTGGTGGGAGCAAAAATATTATCAGGCGTTGGCTGGAGAAAAGGTTACCATCGAGGCAACCCGATTTGGAATTGATTTTCAATATTCCTTAAGCCCGATCATTGAACGGGAGCAAATTATCGGTGTAAGCGTATTTGCCGACAATGTCACGGAAAGAAAAAACCGGGATCGCGAATTGGCAGAGGCGAACAAAAAAATTGCGGAATTAAAGTTGATGGCGCTTCGGTCGGTTATGAGCCCCCATTTCGTCTTTAACGTTCTCAATTCCATCCAATTTTTTATTGCGAAGAACGACCGACTTAATGCAATCAATTATTTGTCCACCTTTTCGAAACTCATTCGAAGCATCCTTACTCATTCCGTGACCAACAAAATTCGATTGGACGACGAGATTGAGATGCTGAAAAATTATGTGCATCTTGAAATGACCCGCTTTGAAAATAAGTTCACCTTTAATTTGAAAATTGATCCCGATGTGGATGTCAGTGCGATCGAAATCCCTTCTTTACTTATCCAACCCTACGTTGAAAATGCAATTCTACATGGTCTTTACAATAAATCCGATCAGGGCACGCTGGAAATTTCCATTTACGAAAATGATGACGCCGTTATTTTTGAAATCCAAGACGACGGCATAGGACGCGAAGAAGCGATGAAGTTGAGGCAGCGAAATTTTCCGGTGCATAAGTCCATGGGGATCAAACTTACCGAAGAACGACTGAAATTGATAAATCAGCATCACCATGCCGCTTTTGAAATTGAAGACCTGGTCAACGAGAAGGGCCCCTGCGGAACAAGGGTCAGGATCAGGGTAACCATTTGATATGGAAATCTCAGAAGGCCCGGACCTCAAAAAACCGGTACCTAAAAAACAAAATATTCCGTTGTCTTTTCGGGTATTTTAGAAAAAAAATTATTTTTGCGTCCGCCCGATTTAATCAGGCTATTTGATCATTTTGCGTAATGGAGCGGCAAAAAAACTATGGATATTCGAATTGAAAACTTATCGAAACGATACGGTCCTCAAATGGCGGTGGATCACGTATCCTTTGAAGTAAAGACAGGTGAAATCCTGGGCTTTCTCGGCCCGAATGGCGCCGGCAAAAGCACAACCATGAAAATGATTACCGGGTATATCGGTATTGGCAGCGGCGAAGTTCGTATCGGCGAGAAATCTGTGCAGGAGCATGGAGATGAATTAAAGAGACACATCGGATATTTACCTGAAAATAATCCTCTTTACCAGGAAATGCCGGTCATTGATTATTTGCGGTTTTGTGCAGAATTACAGTCTATGGCGAAAGACAAAATAGACGCACGCATCCGACTCATGGTACGGCTGTGTGGACTTAATTCAGAAAAACATAAAAAGATCGGAGAACTTTCCAAAGGCTTTCGTCAACGCGTGGGATTAGCCCAGGCCATGATCCACGATCCCGAAATACTGATCCTGGATGAACCCACCACAGGTCTTGATCCGAATCAGATTGTGGAAATCAGAAAGCTGATCCGTGAACTGGGGAAAGAAAAAACGGTGATTCTCAGCACCCACATTCTTCCTGAAGTAGAGGCTACCTGTGATCGCATTCTTATCATTAACAAAGGAAAAATTGTCGCCAACGGCACTCCGGAGGGGCTTCGCAAACAGGCAACCGGACAGGAAATTGTGAAAGTACGGATTGAGGATGGATCGTCAGAACAAATTCTAAACGAGCTCCGCCGGCTTTCCACTGTTGATCTGGTTGACGTAACGGATAGAACCCAAAATCAGTTCGAAATACAAAGTCGCCCCGGAGTTTCCTCTAAACGTGAATTGTTCAAACTTTGCGTGGACAAGGGTTGGGTACTTACCGAACTGATCCCCATTGAAACACGACTTGAGGACATTTTCAGAGATCTAACTACGAATTGATATGCACACGATTTGGGTTATTACGAAAAGAGAATTTCAATCTTTCTTCGACTCCCTGATAGCCTATATTATGCTGGTGCTTTTTCTCGGCTTCAGTGGATTCTTTACCTGGCTTTACGGGTCAGACATCTTCCTGGTTGGGCAGGCCAGCCTGGAAGGATTTTTTAAAATTGGCTTTTGGACATTGTTTTTTTTCATTCCGGCACTGACGATGCGCTTGCTGGCCGAAGAAAAGAAAACCGGAACGATTGAAATGTTACTCACGAAAGCCGTTACCGATTGGCAAGTCGTCATTGGTAAATTCTTGTCCACGTTTCTCTTGATTGCCTGTGCTCTGCTTTTCACCGTCCCTTATGTGATCACTCTTGCCAATATTGGTGACCTGGACATGGGCCAGGTGATTTGCGGGTATTGCGGGTTATTGCTCATGAGCGGAGTCTACATTAGCATTGGCTTATACGCGAGCAGTATCACCAACAACCAGATCGTTGCATTTTTAACGGCTTTATTTGTCGGCTTATTTTTCCACCTGATCTTCGATGTTTTGGCTAGTAATTTTTCCGGATTTACAGGACAAGTATTAAATACGCTGAGTTTGTCCACCCATTTAGAAAGTATTTCACGCGGCGTATTGGATACACGGGATCTCATCTACTTTTTCTCCCTCATTTTCGCGGGCTTGTTTTTAACTGAGCTTTCTTTAACCAAACGAAACACGAATTGATGTATGAAGAAGAAGGCTTATCTAAAAACTTCACTGTTACTGGGGATTTTATTGGTTTTGAATTTACTATCCAACGAGTTTCACTTTCGGGTCGATCTAACGAGGGGCAAGCAATATACGCTGAGCGATGCAACCATCGACATTTTGAAAAAGCTGGAAGATCCGGTTACGGTCAAGGCGTATTTTTCCGTTAACCTTCCACCGAATATTGCTAAAACACGACAGGATTTTCAGGAAATGCTGATTGAGTACTCCAACAGGGCAGATGGATTACTTCAATACGAATTCATCAATCCGAATGAAAAAGAATCCGTAGAGAATGAAGCCGCTCAAAATGGAATTCGGCCTGTGATGATTAATATCCGTGAAAAAGATCAAGTAAAGCAACAAAAAGCATTTTTAGGAGCCACTATTTCTTTGGGAGACAAACATGAGGTCATTCCGTTTATCCAGCCCGGTGCCGCCATGGAATATGCGCTTACCACGGCGATTAAAAAAATTTCGGTAACTGAAAAACAATCCATTGGATTCATAGAAGGCCACGGCGAACCTGCTCTCGCTGACCTCTCCCAGGTGAATGAGCAATTAAATGTCTTGTACAATACGGAAGAAGTTCGATTAACAGATACGACCGCAATTCCTCAAAAAATCAAAACATTGGTGTGGATGGCTCCCACAGATAGTATTCCCCCTTCCCATTTGCAGCACGTCGATGAATTTCTTTCAAAAGGAGGCCGCCTTGTGGTGGCGATTAACAGGGTGAGTGGAAATCTGCAAAACTCCTCCGGCTCCGCAGTAACTACCGGGCTGGAAGGATGGCTCCAGAACAAGGGGGTTTTGGTTCAGGACAATTTTGTCATTGATACCCGATGCGGGTCTGTCAACGTAGTGCAACAACAGGGATCATTCTCTTTCCAAACTCAGATTCAGTTTCCGTATTTGCCGTTGGCTCAAAAATTTGCCGAACATCCGATCACGAAAGGACTGGAGGGCGTTTTATTTGAATTTGTCAGCTCAATGAGTTACATCGGCGATACGTCCAAAAGATTTACGCCGCTCGTTTTTAGTTCGGAAAAATCAAATTCACTCAAGGCTCCGCTTTATTTTGATGTTCAAAAACAATGGACCGAAGCCGATTTCTCTCAGCAATACCTGGTTCTGGCGGCTGTGTTGGAGGGAAAACTTTCCGGTACATCCCCATCCAAAATGGTTGTGATCGGGGATGGCGATTTTGCGGTAACAGGACCTCCCCAACGCCAACAGAAAAGACCTGCTGATAATATCAACCTGTTAACTAATTCGGTGGATTGGCTGTCCGATGATACCGGCCTTATCAGCTTGCGCACCAAAGGTGTGACGTCGAGACCGATTGATCAACTCGAAGACTCTACCAAAACAATTCTTAAATACACCAATTTCCTATTGCCCATTTTGTTGGTAATCGGCTATGGATTAGTACGAAACCAGCGCAACCGCATGACGAGGCTAAAACGAATGAGCGAAAATTATGAAGAAGCTTAGTACTAAAATTCTTTTTATCGGATTGGTAGTTTTAGTTATATTTTTTGTGGCCTCGCGTTTTTTTTGGTCTCCCAGATTGGAAAGCAACCTGAGAAAAAATCTTTTGAAATTAGACACAGCCTCGATCAATGAAGTGCGAATACATCCTGCCAAAGCCCCCCTGGAAGAGATAAAATTAATCAGGGATGGAAAGAAATGGAAAGTGGTCAAAGGTACCGAAAGCAAATCACCAAATATGACCGCCGTTAAAAACCTGCTTGGCGCTCTGGTTGATTTGCCTACACAACGGTTGGTAAGTCGTAAGAAGGAGCGGTGGGAGGACTATCAGGTCGGAAAAAACAGCACCCAGGTTACCGTTTATTCAGGGGGAAAAAACGTCGCCGACTTCCATGTTG
>Ga0302326_10029566_pt1 | contig 10989 bp, 9 predicted proteins | sample Palsa_T0_3_FD_202264 | JGI IMG/M metagenome (GOLD analysis project Ga0302326, IMG submission 202264) | Peat permafrost microbial communities from Stordalen Mire near Abisko, Sweden - Palsa_T0_3 | ecosystem: Environmental > Terrestrial > Soil > Palsa > Peat permafrost | place: Sweden: Abisko...
GCCCGGGTGCTGGCTGGAATGACCGTGGTGCCTGACCGCGCCAGCTGCGCTGCGGCACGTCGCCTTGCCTTGTAATACGGTCATTCCCGGCGGGTCGGCCGCGCCGGGCCCCGGTGGCGATTCCGGTACCGGCGCGCTGGGTTCCGCGTTCAAGCTGGCGAGCCGCCGGTACTCGGCCTGCACGTAACCGACGACCTCGTCGTCGTCCATCGCGGTGCCCCGGGCAAGCGCGGCGCTGTAGGCGGCCTCGCCGAGCGCGCGGCGGGCGAGGGACTTGGCTTCATCGATTCCTATTATCTCGTCTATGTGAACAGCAGAGATGTCTAGCGGGAAATGCGCTGAGAAGGCTCCGGCCAGCACCGCGGCTGGTTCGGCTTCGCCGAGCCGGGCCAGCACCACGGCGGCGAGCTGGAGCGTGGCGCCGAGCGGCAGCCGGTTGCCGTCGGCGTGGTGCTGCGCCATCGCTTCCCCCAGCGCGGCCAGCGCGCCGGGCAGGTCGCCGGTCTGGGCGCGGATGATGGCAGCCCACTCCAGGGCGATCCCGCGAACGGGATCGAAGGCTCCGGCGCGGGTCAGGGCCAGGCTGTCCTCGATGAGCCTCAACGCGGCCTGCGGATCGCCGGGCCAGGTAGCGGCCGCGGCTACCCAGAAGGCCAGCGCCGACAGGCCCGGGTTCTGGACCCTCCGGGCCACCTCGACCGCCTCCATCGCGGGCCGTCGCGCCGCCGCGCAGTCTCCGGCGGCAATCCAGGCCCTCGCCTCCAGGGCAAGCAATTCTCCGACGAGGAAGTCGATGCCGCGTTCCGCGGCCTCCTGGCGGGCCTCTCGGGCGATGCGGGCTCCGCGTTCTGGCTCCCCGTTCCACGCGCAGATCAAGGAGAGCACACATCGCAGCAGCCCGAGGCCGATCGGATCGCCGGCCGGGTCTTGCAGCGCGTCCTCGGCCCGCCGCTGCGCCAGCGGAAGGTCGCCGGCGTTGAACGTGCTCCATGTCGCTGCGGCGAGGACCGCTGCGCGCAATCCGGGCGGGCACGCGCCGATCTGGGCGGCGCAGGCTTCGGCCCAGCCGCGGACGGTGCCGGGCGACACGACGGCGAAGGTGGCCAGGGCGGCCACGATCCGGAAAGCCAGCGGGGGCGCCTGGCCGCCGCTGGTCAGGGCCCAGGTGACGGCGGCCTGCAGGTTGTCGCGCTCGGCCCGGATCCGGCGCTGCCACTCTAGTTGGGCCGGGCCGGCCACTTCCGGCCCGGCGCGTTCGGCGAACGCCGCGTAGTGCTCCGCGTGCCAGTGCTGCAGCCGGGCGTGCTCGCCGGCGGCGGCCAGTTGCTGCCGGGCGTAGACGCGCATCGTCTCCAGCAGCCGGTACCGGCTGGTCTGGTCCGGTACCTCCTCCTCGGCGACCATGGACTTGCCGACCAGTGCCGTGAGGCTGTCGAGGATGTCCCACCGCTGCAGGCCGGCCGCGCCCGCGACGGCGGCCGCGGCGCTGGCGTCGAAGCTTGCGGGGAAGACCCCCAGGCAGCCGAACACGTGCCGCTCGGTCTGGCTGAGCAGCGCGTAGGACCACTCGACGGTGGCCTGCAGCGTTTGCTGGCGGCTGGCGGCGTCGGCGCGGCCGCGGGTCAGCAGCCGGAACCGCTCATCGAGCAGCCCGGCGATCTCGGCCGGGCGCAGCGCCGCGACCCGGGCGGCGGCCAGCTCGATCGCCAGCGGGATCCCGTCCAGCCGCCGGCAGATCTCCCCGACGGCGGCCACGTTCGCCGGGCTGAGGGCGAAGTCGCCGCGGGCGGCGGCGGCCCGCTGGGCGAACAGTGACACCGCGTCGCTGGCGGCGGCGCCCGTCATGCCCGCGTCCGGGGGCGGCAGCGACAGCGGCCGCAGCGCGAAGACCTGCTCGCCGCCCACGCCCAGCGCCTGCCGGCTGGTGGCCAGGACGCGCACCCCCCGGCAGCCGCGGAGAATGTCCGCGGCCAGCGCCGCCGCCGCGTCCGCCAGGTGCTCGCAGTTGTCCAGCACCAGCAGCAGCGCGCTTTTGGTGCGCAAGAACTCCACGACGCTGCCGGCCACCGGCAGGCCGGGCCGCGGACGCGCCCGCAGCGCGGCCGCCACGGCCTGGGCCATCGTCTCCGCGTCCGAGACCGGGTGCAGCTCGCACAGCCACGCCCCATCAGCGAAGGACGGCAGCTGGCCGGCCGCGGCCTGCAGCGCCAGCCGGGTCTTGCCGACCCCGCCCGGCCCGGTCACCGTCACCAGCGGCGACCGCGCCATCGCCGTAGCCAGCTCGGCGAGCTCGACCGTCCGGCCGACGAACGAGCTGAGCTGGACCGGCAGGTTCCCGGCGAACGTCCCGGGCGCCTGCGACCTGGCCGCCAGCACCTCCGCGGCCAAGACCCGCCCCTGGGCCGCCGCCACGAATACCCCGCGCACCCGGCCAGCCAGGCTCAGCGCATCGGCCAGCAGCAGCGCGGTGTCCTTGCGGGCGGTCCGGTTAATCCCCCGTTCCAGGTCACTGACCGTCCGCGGGCTCAGCCGTGCCGCCTCGGCCAGCTCCTCCTGGGTCAGCCCGGCATCAGCCCGCAGCTGCCGCAGCAACCCGCCGAAACCCGGCGCCGCCTGCTCCGCCACGGCCCATCGCCCCTTCACACCACCCGCCGTCCGCACCCTTCATCCGCGGCCAGCCCGGCCGCGGACGCGGCCCTGCCCGCAAGCCTAATCCTGTGGGTTTCCTGTGGGCCGGCATGTGTGGTCACCACCCCCGGCCGCCGGCCACCGTGGAACCCGTCGACAGCCGGAGCTTCACGGCTGGCACCCACAGGCAGGAGACCACCATGTTCACACCCCTTCCCCGCCAGGGAACTTATCCGCAGACCCCAGCGCGCAGCGCAGGCACGCCAGTGGGCCGCCTCGCCGCCGTCCAGACCGCGGTTGCGGGACACGACCTGGACGGGTTGCGGTCCAGGTTTTCCGGCCGGGTGATCACCGCCGCGGACAGCGACTATGACCAGGCCCGTTCGGTCTGGAACGGCGCCATCGACGCGCACCCGGCGGTGATCGCGCGCTGCGCCGGGCCCGGCGACGTGGCCGCGGCGGTCGGTTTCGCGCAGGACGCCGGCCTGGAGATCTCGGTGCGCGGCGGCGCGCACGGCTTCGGCGGCGCCTCGGTCGGCGACGGCGGCCTGACCGTTGATCTCAGCGGCATCTGCCAGGTGACGGTGGCCCCGGGCGCGCGGACCGCCCGGGTCGGCGGCGGGGCCACGCTGGCGCAGCTGGACGCGGCCACCCAGGCGCACGGCCTGGCCACCACCGGCGGCACGGTCAGCCACACCGGTGTCGGCGGGCTGACCCTGGGCGGCGGGTTCGGCTGGCTCACCGGGCAGTTCGGGCTGTCCTGCGACAACCTGCTGTCCGCCGAGGTCGTCACGGCTAGCGGCGAGGTGCTGCGGGCCAGCGCCGACCAGCATCCGGACCTGTTCTGGGCGCTGCGCGGCGGCGGCGGCAACTTCGGCGTGGTCACCGAGTTCGAGTTCCAGCTGCACCCAGTCGGACCGCAGGCCCAGCTGGGAGTGTTCTTCTGGGACGCCGACGACGGCGCGGCGGCACTGGCCCTGGCCCAGCAGGTCACCGCCGACCTGCCGCCGCGAATGGGCTCGCTGATCTTCGGAGGAAACGCCCCGCCCGCGCCGTTCGTGCCGCAGCAGTATCACTTCCGGCCCGGGTTCGGGCTGATCGTGGCGGCGTTCGGCGCCGACGCCGAGCACGCCCGGCTGGCCGGGCAGATCCGCTCGGCACTGCCGCCGCTGGTCGAGTTCATCGCCCCGATCCCGTACACAGGACTGCAGCAGATCCTGGACGAAGCCGCGCCCTGGGGCATCCTGGCCTACCAGAAGGCGCTGTACCTAGACGCCCTGTCGTCCGAGGTGATCAGCATCATCACCGCGCAGATGGCGCGCAAGCAGTCCCCGATGTCGAACCTGCTCGCCGTCCCGATGGGCGGCGCCTTCTGCCAGGTCCCCGACCAGGCCACCGCGTTCGGCGGTTCCCGGACGCCGTGCGTCATCGTCACCGCCGCCGCCTTCGCGCCCGAGCCCGGCCTGCTGGCCGCCGACCGGGACTGGGCCCGCCAGCTGTGGGCCGGCCTGCTGCCGTATTCGCAGGGGCCGGGCGGCTACGTGAACTTGATGGCCGACTACGAAGCCGACCGGGTGCGAGCCAGCTACGGTCCCGCCAAATACCAGCGGCTCGCCCAGATCAAGGCCGCCTACGACCCCGGCAACGTCTTCCACCGCAATGCCAACATCAATCCCGCCGGATGAGACGCTCCCGGGGCAGTGCCGGGCCGCCGTGCCGCCCGTGAATCAATCTTTCCCGTCGCACCCGGGAAGCGACAGTACGGCCGCTTACAGGCAGCAACAACGCTACGCATACAGGCAGTACGTACAGATCGATCAGTTATGCGCTGTGTCAGCCGTTACCTGATCTCGACGCCTAACAACACAGATCGGCACTGTGCGCGGCTCCGGGCCCGCGGCCGTTACGTATCGTAAAGCCAGCAAGGTCTCCGGACTCGCGGTCCGCTCCTGTGCCCAGGCGATGTCTTCCGCCGCCGGGGTGAAGAACACATGCAGCACCCACGCCGAGGTCAGCCTCTCGAACTACGGATAGGCAGTGCGCTCGATCGACGTCACCGCCAGCCCTGTCCGACCACGCCGAACCAGGACCCCCGCGCCGTAACGGTGAGCGATCGCCCCTACCCGCAGTTCACCGAACTGGGACCAACCTGCATAGACCGCCGGCCCTCTCCCAGAGCCAGAGCGGCTAGATGACCTCGTCAGGCAAGTGGGTGGCAATGTCGCCTAGCCGGTGACGGCCCTTGCCGGCCAGGCGCTGCGGGCGCTGGCAGTCCCAGCGCTTCTTCCCAGGCCGCAACACGTCTGGCTGCTGCACCGGCCCCGCCCCGGCCAGATCTGTCAGCATCTCAGTCACCGCTCGGAGTCCGGTCGTTGCATCCGATCCCCTCGACCATTGCCAGCATCAGCCGGATAACCTGGTTGCGGTTCAGGCCCCGTTGGTGCGTGAGTGTCTGCCAGGTGTGAAAGTCGAGCGCGATCGCGATGGCGTGGCGGATCTGGCGCGTATTGCCCTGCCAGTTCTGGGCGAGCTGCTCCTCGGCCTGGGCGAGCCATTGCCGGCGCGGGGCGCCTGCTGCACGCAGGGCGGGCATGTGCTCAGCGTCACGGATGACGTTGGCCAGCATCGGTCCGCTCTGCTGGTAATAGCCGTACAGGTCGCGCAGCGCGCGCCGCAGTCGCTGGCGGGGATCGGCGAGCCTGGACCAGCTCGCGATGCCGGGCAGCGGGTTGCGGGCCCTGAAGTCACTGGAGCAGGTGGCGAACAGCGCCGCGTCGTCGGGGAAATGCCGGTACACCGTAACGCGGTCAACGCCGGCCCGCCGCGCGATCTCGCTGACGCTCGTCCGGGCGGGGCCGAGCGTCTGGTGCAGCTCAACCGCCGCGCGCGTGATCCGCCGGCGGGTGTCCGCCATCGTCTGCGCCCGCTGGTTGAGCTCGTATCTCTTCGCCTCGGCGATCCCTGGCCTCCCAGGCCGGTGAGAATGTTCGCGCCACATAGTGTTGCACAGACGCTACCGTTCCCGTAAAGTTCTGCGCAACTTCATGTTGCACGAAAGATGAAGTGCCATGCAGCCAACCACCGCAGCACAGTCATCGGTCCACGGTGAGCGACGGGGGCCGCGCCGGCTGAGCCTGACCGCGGACGATCTGCTCTCGACCACGCGAGCGGTCCGCAGGCGGCTCGACTTCGACCGGGACGTGGAGCCTGAGCTGATCAAGGAGTGCATCCGCCTGGCCCAGCAGGCGCCCTCGGCGTACAACACCCAGTCCGCCCACTTCGTCGTCGTCACCGATCCGGACAAGAAAGCGGTACTGGCCGAGCTCTGGCGCCGCGGACGTGCCCACGGCCGCGAGCTGCCGATCTCATGGGCCAACTACCAGTACAAGGGTCCCGAGCACGCGGCGGCCGCCCCCAAGATGGTCGCCTCGGCCTCCTACCTGGCAGAGAACCTCCACCGGGCCCCGGCGATCGTGATCCCGTGCGTCGCGTTCCGCACTGACAACGGGGAAAGCATCCTGATGCAGTCACTGGTGTGGGGTGCCGTCCTCCCCGCGGTCTGGAGCTTCTGCCTCGCTGCGCGCGAGCGCGGCCTGGGAACGTGCTGGACCGCCATCCACCTGGCCTACGAACGCGAGGCCGCCGAGCTGCTGGGCATCCCCTACACCAAAGGCACCGAGTTCAAGCCCGCGTGGAGGCTGCCGATCGACCAGATCCTCCACTGGAACAGCTGGTAGCCGCCGGCCGAGGCCTGCCCCGACTGAGTCGAGGCGATCTGCGGCCGCGCAGCGGAATACGCCGAGCGGCCCGAGGGAGCAGCCGTGGACACCAGGATCGACGAGATCGAGGACCGCCTCGACCGGATCTCCACCTTCGTGCCGGAGATCGCCGCACCAGCCGGGTTCACCTGCAACCAGTTCCTCCTGGACGCCGGCGAGCCGCTGCTGGTCCACAGCGGCATGCGCCACCTGTTCCCGGCGCTCTCCGCGGCCATCACCACACCGCGCCTGCGACTGCTCCAACCGGGGCGGCTAACTATCTGGTGTCTGTGTCGCTCTGTCGGCTGCTGTCGGATGCGCTGAAATCCTAGTCAGCAGGCTCTGTTCCTGGCCGGGACTGGCAGGGAGATCTTCGCTGCGCCAGTCTCTGGCGCATGAGGCCGGGATGCCCGATTTATTAGCGACTGTAACGGGCGCCGTATCACAGCCAGGAGCTCAGCCGGGGAGGTCTTCCGGGCGCTTTTTGGCGAGCTGGCCGTGCAGCGCGCCCGTGGCCTGGCCGACTTCGATCAGGTAGCCGTCCGGGTCTCGCATGTAGCAGCGGATCTCGGCCTCGCGGTCGATGGGCGGCGTGACGAACTCCGCGCCCTTGGACTTCCATTCCTCGTAGCAGGCCTGGATGTCAGCGACCCGCAGGTTCAGGAAGATCGAGGTGGTGTCGCCTGGCTCGTAGTTGACCACCGAGATGCCTGGTTTGTCGGGGGTGGGCGGCCCGCCGGGATTCATCAGGATCCACGAGTTGGACAGCTTGACGATGCACGGGTTCTCCTCGAGGACTACGGTGCCGCCCAGGATGCGCGAGTAGAAGTCCCGGGACCGTGCCACGCTGCGGACGGTGATGAACATGGTCACGACGATGCCCTCGGCGGGCGCTGGCAGGTTGGCGACGTCAATGCGAGGCGAAGGTTCGGTCATGCGCTGACCGTTCCCCGGGCCGGGACGGCGCACACGCGCCGGGGCTCGGCCCGCCGCGTGCCCAGTCCCAGCGCGGTTTCCTGGCTGGTATCGCAGTCGCGGCGACCAGGTCCGCTGTCGCGGCGCTATCGCCTTGACCGCGCCGTAGCTGTCTTGAAGGGACCGGTATAGCCTGCGAGCGTGCTGCCAGCCCAAGCCGGGACGGCCGGAGACAGCGGGGGCCAGGGTCAGCCGCCAGGGATGTTCCCTGGCGCGGCGGCGCGGCCGGGAATCGTGGCATCATTGCTGACGCACTCCTCAGGGAGGCCGAGATGAGCACCACCAAAGGGCACAGCAACATCCCGAGCACGGCGGTCGAGTTCGCGCCGGGACTGTGGCGCACCAGCCTGCAGCGCTACGACCTGTCCGTTCCCGGACGCGAGATGATCCAGTCGCGCGTTGACATCGAGCCGGACTCGCCCCCCATCCGGCACACCCATCCGGGTGAGGAGATCATCTACGTCCTGGAAGGCCCGCTGGAGTACCAGATCGACGGCCAGCCCACCAGGGTGTACAACGCCGGCGAGGCCCTGACCGTCCCGGCCGGGGCAATCCATGCGGTGCGCAACGTAGGCACCGGAACTGGCACGGCACTGGCTACCGACATCGTGGAGAAGGGCAAGCCGCTTCTCACACTGGCCGGGTAAACGCCCGGCCCAGAAGGAAGGCACCGTGGCCCAGGGCCGTGACATCGGCGCCGCCGTCACCGACGCGATGGCGAGCCAGGCGCCGGACGGCCCAGCCGGGATTCACCCTGAACTCCCTGCGCAGGCCCCCGCTGAGGGCGGCGGCGGCACTCCCGGGCCGCACGCCCGCCCCCGCTCTGTCCGGAAGAGCCAGCTCTGTCCCGGGCATCAATCCGAACCGACCAGGGAGATCCGAATGCCTGCCACGACCGGAAGCCCAGCGGGCGCCACAGCAATCCGGCCATTCACGATCCCGAAGGTCCCTGAGGCCGAACTTCAGGCGCTGCAGACGCGCATCGCGGGCACCCGCTGGCCCGACCCGGAGACCGTCATGGATGACTCGCAAGGCGTGCCGCTGGCGATGATCCGAGATCTCGCTCGCTACTGGGCGGCGGATTACGACTGGCGCAGGTGCGAGGCGAAGCTGGCCGCCTTGCCGCACTTCGTGACCGAGATCGACGGGCTGGACATTCATTTCATCCACGTCCGCTCCCGGCACGAGGACGCGCTGCCGCTGATAGTCACGCACGGGTGGCCCGGCTCGATCATCGAGCAGTTCAAGATCGTCGGCCCGCTCACCGATCCCACGGCCCACGGCGCGGCCGCCTCGGACGCGTTCCATCTGGTGATCCCGTCGCTGCCGGGCTACGGGTTCTCCGGCCAGCCGCGGGAGACCGGCTGGGACCCGACCCGCATCGCCCGCGCCTGGGTCGTGCTGATGAAACGCCTCGGCTATACCCGGTTCGCGGCGCAAGGCGGCGACTGGGGCGGGGCGGTCACCAACCTGATGGGGCAGCAGGCAGCGCCGGAACTGCTCGGCATCCACGTCAACTTCCCGGGCACGGTCCCGCCCGACGTGGCCGAGGCGCTCCAGGACGGCGACCCGCCGCCGGCCAGCCTGTCAGCCGAGGAACGGCACGCATACGAGCAGCTGACCATCTTGTACGCCAGGCGGCGCGCCTACGCGGCCATCATGGGGACGCGCCCGCAGACGCTGTACGCAATGGCCGACTCACCCGTCGGCCTGGCCGCCTGGATGCTCGACCACGGGGACGGCTGGGGCCAGCCGGCCGCGCCGGTCACCTCGGCCGTGCTCGGGTATACCAGTGGAGGGCATCCCGCCGGGGACCTCACCCGAGACGACGTCCTGGACAACATCACGCTGTACTGGCTGACGAACACGGCGGTCTCTTCGGCCCGCCTGTACTGGGAAAACAAGCTCAGCCTGTACAACGCCGTCAATGTCTTCGTCCCGGCCGCCGTGAGCGCCTTCCCCGGCGAGAACTACCAGGCCCCGCGCAGCTGGGCCGAGCGCGCGTATCACAACCTCATCTACTACAACCAGCCCGCCCAGGGCGGCCACTTCGCGGCCTGGGAACAGCCGCAGATCTTCGCAGCAGAGGTCCGCGCGGGCCTTAAGCCGCTGCGCAAATAGAAGCAAACGTCGGCGGACGCAACATGCCCGAGGAGAAATAGATGAAGGGTCATCTTTAAATTAATGTCTCATCATTTCGACACCGCTATCGCCCGGGAAGACCCGCGGCTCAACCTCCTTGACTTCTATCTTTTCCGCGGCCAGCCGGGTACCACGGTCATGGCGATGACGGTCAACCCGAACGCAGGAACCAAGGCGCCGGATACCTTCCACGAGGAGGGCCTGTACGCGTTCCGTTTCGATGTGAACGATGACGCTCACGAGGAACTGACGTTCAAGATCCGCTTCGGTGTGGCCGGGCATGCCGAAGGCGAGGGGCCCGACGGTCGGCACATGCAAACTCTGCAGGTGCGCCGGGCCACCGGGAGGGATGCCGCAGAAGGCATGCAGGGCGAGGTCATCGTATTTATAGAGCCCAGCGACGGTGGACAGCCGGCAGGTGACGGTCGCGCGGGCGCGGCCCCTGGCCTCGAGTTCTCTGGCGAAGCCTTCAATGTCAGCACGGCGAACGGCGAACAAGGCCAGTGAGCGGGCCCGGCACCAGGCGGTGAACTGGCGGAGGTCCAGGGCTGCATTCATTAGGGTTAAGTCTTTGTGCCGACGAACTGGAAGGCGGCCCAGTGCATGGAATTTCCATGGACGAGCATTGTAGATCCGCTCGCGGATGGCCTGATACCTTTCCAAGGGCGATGTGATTGTCGGTGTGACAGTCAGATCATGCCGCGCGCAGCGGCACACAGATCGCCCGGTTCGGAACGACACCGGGTGGCCAACCGGCCGACGAGGTTGCCGACTCTAGATAACGGCGGATATCGCGTGTCGGCTCGGGCGCCCAGTAACGTTCCGTGATTGAGCTGGCCGTCTCCGGGTTGTCGCCATGAAGGCGACCACCCGGCGGTTCTCCAGTCACCCGAGCGAGAAGGGCTACAAGCCGATGCCACGCTCCTACCCGCGGTACGGCAGCCGCTGTCGAGCCGCTATTCAGCTACCGCGCGCTCGTTGGCTCCTGCGGCGGTCAGGCGACGACCGCCGCCACCCGGTCCAAGCTGCCCTCCATCTGTTCCTTTGACACCCGCGGGTACAGGCCCAGGGCATTCTGGTCGCGGACGCCGCTCCAGTCGTAGGTGTGGGTGACCTTGGTCCGGCCGTCCCCTGCCGGTTCCAGCTCCCAGGCGTAGGTATGGCCGCTCGGGTCGAGCTCGCCGATGATGTGGGCCAGCGCCCCCGGCGGATGAATGGCCGGCGCCCAGCCGATCCGGCGGCCGGCTTCGTAGGTCACGATCTCGCTGCGCATCTGGTAGTCGCCGATGCCGTCTTGGTTCATGTTCATCACGAACGCCTGGCCGGCGGCGGTGATCGGGGCGTCACCGGAGTCCAGGCCGCGCAGCATGCCGGCGCCGTCGAGTTCGCGGTGGCGGGCCGGGTCGGCCAGCACGGCGAAGATTTGCTCGGGGGGAGCGTCGATGATGCGGCTGACCTGCAGCTGGCGGGTGTCGTCCACAGGGAT
>Ga0302326_10029567_pt1 | contig 10989 bp, 11 predicted proteins | sample Palsa_T0_3_FD_202264 | JGI IMG/M metagenome (GOLD analysis project Ga0302326, IMG submission 202264) | Peat permafrost microbial communities from Stordalen Mire near Abisko, Sweden - Palsa_T0_3 | ecosystem: Environmental > Terrestrial > Soil > Palsa > Peat permafrost | place: Sweden: Abisko...
CCGCACGATCATGCGCAGCGCGTTCATGAACCGGAATACCTCTTCGCGGCCCGCGCCCTTCAGTTCGAAGCTGACGATGGCGCCGTACAGCCCCGGCGTCAGCAGGCGGCGGATCTCGGCCGCGTCCGGGTGCGCCGGATCGGCAGGAAAATACACGCGCTCGATCGCTGGGTGGGATGCCAACCAGGAGGCCACCCGGCAGGCATTGGCGCACTGCCGCTCCATGCGCAGCGGCAGGGTTTTGATGCCGCGGATGGTCAGGTAGCTTTCAAACGGCCCCAGCACCGGGCCGATGGCGCGCGCCAGGGCACGCAAGCCGTCGTAATGCTCCGCGTCGGTGACCACGATGCCGCCCAGCACGTCGCCGTGCCCAGCCAGGTATTTGGTGGCGCTATGCACGGCGAAATGCGCGCCCAGTTCCAGCGGACGCAACAGCATTGGCGTGGCGAAGGTGTTGTCCACCAGCAGCGCGGCGCCGGCCTCGCGCGCGATTTCGGCGATGCGATCCAGCGGGGCCACCCGCAGCAGCGGATTCGAAATCGTCTCCACCAGCACGCAGCCGGGTTTGGATTCCGCTACTGCTTGGCGGAATGCGTCCACATCGCACACATCCGTGAAGCGCACCGCCACGCCGGACGGCTCCATCACATTCATCAACAGACTGACCGTAGCGCCATACAGGGCGTTCGCCGCCAGCACGGATTTGCGCCGGTCGGCCAGCGCCGCCAGCAGCGCCATATGGATGGCCGCCATGCCGGACCCGCAAGCCAGCGCGCCATGGCCGCTCTCGAGCGCGGCCGCCAGTTGTTCCAGCGCCGCATTCGTAGGGTTGTCGTAGCGCGCGTAACAGTAACCCGGATCCTCGCGGCCGAAGACCCTGTCTAACTCCTCCATACTCTCGTAGAAGTAACTGGAGGCGGTGTAAATAGGAGTGGTGGCGGGCACATGCGCTCCGGCTTTCTTACGGTCGCCCGCGTGTACCGCCTTGGTGTGGATCTTCACGATGACTTCCTTTTCCAGCGCGTCCCGGACTTAGTATCCTCCAGGATAATGCCCTCTTCCAGCAGCTCCTGGCGGATGCGGTCGGAGAGCGCGAAGTTGCGCGCCTTCTTGGCTTCATCGCGCGCGCGGACCCGCGCATCCACTTCCGCATCGGCGATCTGCCCGCTTGCTGCGGACGGCTGCAGGACGTCGAATACGGAATCGAAGCGCGCCAGAAATTCCAGCGCCGGCGCGCGGTTGCCGGAGCGCGCCTCGCCCGCATCCATGGCGGTGTTGGCGTCGCGCACGTATTCGAACATGGCGGCCAGCGCCTCGGCCGTGTTCAGATCGTCGTCCATGGCGGCCGTGAATTGCGCCTGCGCGGCGGCCGTGCGGGCAGCCAGCGGCTCGTGCAATCCTTCGGCGAACGCGCCGGTTTCCAGGCGCAACTTGAAATTGCGCAACCGTTCGATAGCGGTCTTGGCGGATTGCAGGCCATCGAACGTGAAGTTGAGCGTCTTGCGATAGGGCACCGACGCCAGCAGGTAGCGCACCGCTTCGGGCGCATAGCCCCGGCCCAGGATGTCGCGCAGGGTGAAATAATTTCCCAGCGACTTCGACATCTTCTGCCCTTCCACCATCAGAAACTCGGCGTGCAGCCAGAAGCGCGCGAAGGGCTTTCCGGTGAGCGACTCGGATTGCGCGATTTCGTTTTCGTGATGCGGGAAAATCAAATCCACGCCGCCCGCGTGAATATCCAGTGTTTCGCCCAGATACTGGATGGCCATCACGGAGCACTCGATGTGCCAGCCCGGGCGCCCGCGGCCGATCTTCTCGTCCCAGAAGACTTCGCCTTCCTTGGGAGCTTTCCACAGCGCGAAATCGCGCGCGTCCGCCTTTTCGTACTCGTCCACGTCCACCCGCGCGCCCGCGCGGATGCCGCTGAAATCGTTGTGCGACAGCTTGCCGTATTCGGGAAAAGTCGCAATGCGGAAATAGATGGAGCCCTCGCTCTCGTAGGTGTGGCCGCCCGCCGCCAGGCGCTCGATGGCGTCCGCCATCTCGTGAATGTGTTCGGTGGCCGGCACCACATGCTCGGGCGTTTCCAGGCGCAGCAGCGCGCAATCGTCGCGGAAAGCCTGTTTGTAGTGCGCGGTGTATTCGTCGAGCGATTTGTTGCGCGCCACGGCGTTGCGGATGATCTTGTCGTCCACGTCGGTGATGTTCATGACGTGATCGAGATGGAATCCGCTGGCGCGCAGCCACCGCCGCAGAATGTCCACGAACGTGAAGGTACGGAAGTTGCCGATGTGCGCGTAGTCGTAGACCGTGGGACCGCACGTGTACATGCGCACGGTATTGTCCCGTTGCGGGACGAACTCGGCCGCTTGCTGCGAGAGTGTGTTGTAGAGGCGCAGGGACATAGCTGAGGAAGCTTTTATGGTAGCAGGGTAGCGCAGGCCAAGCGGGCCGGCAGGCGAAACCCGGCGCGCCCGAGCACGGGCGGCTGGCTGTTAAGCGCCAACTGCCGAATGACTTCTTTCCCATGATCGGCGTTTATAAACGCCGATGAGATTCAGCTTTTCTGCGATCCGTGGGCTCACGTCGCGTCGCACGGATCCCCACTTCTATGTCGCACTTAACCGGCCAACCAGAGGCGTGCCAGCAGCCGAGCTGCCGACAGTGCGTCGAAACCGACCATCCGTGACCACGAACAAGTTTCGGCGAATGAAGAAATTATCTTTTCCAGTTGATTTTCTCCGAGATCGTGTGACACTTGAATCGCGCTTGCCGGCGCCGTCCCCCAGAAATGAGGAAGTAGGATGGTGGACGGAGCCTGTTCACGTGCTCGGGCGATTCGAAGTTCCCGTCCAGCCGTTTCGCGAGTTCACCAATCTCCCTGGGAGAACTCGCCGATCTCCGATATTTTCTGCGAAATGCCACTCCAATTGGCGGACTCTTTCGCCCGGCTCGGTATCGGAGGCATCCGCCAACCCCGGAAAGTCAGCCGGGATTCGAAATACATCGATCATGGTGGTCACGAGCGATCCCGACTCAGGGGAAGCAAGCAGGTTCTTCACGAATTTCCTGATTCCCGCATATGTGCGATAGCCCCTCACGTTCGGTGCACGGACCGTGAGTCCGCCGGGACAGACCCTTCGAGGTGGGGTTTCAGGAGTTGTGTTACGAAATTGACCTCGGTCAACCCCTCGGCCGCAACCAGCAGACGCATCATCGAGACGGCGTGCCTCCGATCAGGTTCCTCTCCCAAATTTCTCCGATGGCGTACTCTTTCAGCCACTCGGCAAGGGACTCGGAGCTCTGGCGTTCGAATTTACTCTGCGCATTGCCGCGCGTCACAGTGACAATGTCTTCCGGTGCGAAGTGGTTAACGAGCCCCACCGACTGCGTAGCTAGCACGACTGTGCAATGAACTGAGGCGCTCTTGACAAGCCCGGCGACAATCTCGAGAGCGTAGGGGTGCAGACCGATCTCTGGCTCGTCGATCACGATTACGGACGGCAGATCTGATTCCGGTTGCGCTAACAAAGCGATCAGAGCCATGGTGCGCAGCGTGCCGTCCGATAGCTGATGGGGGCCGAACAGGTTCGTCGAGTCGCGATCCCTCCAATTCAGCAGTATCGAGTTTGGGTCGGTGCGCAGGGGCGCTAGGTCGAAATCTTCAAAAAATGGTGCAATTTGGCGGATCGTGGCCACGATACGCCGATAATATTGAGCTTCGGTTTCGCGGAGGGCGTAGAGAATCGCCGCCAGGTTCCCGGCGTCGTTTCGCAGGCGCCGGTTGTCTTCAATGTTACCACGGCGGCGAATAGCGGCAGTCTCCGAGGTGTCCTCAAAATGATAAACGGAAATGTCACTTAGTAGCTTCCGCAGTTGCCCGTAGGAGTCATCGGACGCTAGCGAACTCTCGCGATGCCCCGAGCCCAGCATCTCACGCCTTGGGCCTGAACTTACAGTTGTACGGTACGCAACCTGTTCGTCTACAAAGATAAGCGAATCCGCCTCGGTACTCGACAACCCAAAAAGATACTGGCCTGGTCCTGTCTTGCCTTCGAATCCCAGTCCGGCCCACATACGCGGCGTTTCCGTTGCCCCGTGGTATAGGAGGGTGTTGGCGCCACCCGCCCGCCCAACAAACTCCTGTAGCCTTCCGGCGGCGATGGCATTCAGCAAACGGAAAAACGACAGCAGGTTCGACTTCCCCGAGCCGTTCGCGCCGATGAAGACGTTTACGCTGGACAGCGGGAAGGGTTGAAGGTTCTTGATCGATTTGAAGCCAATGGCATGGATGCCGGTCAAGCGAGCCATACTTGAAGGGTACTCCAAAGGCCCGCACGCCGTTAGCCGATTACGCGATCTGCTCCATCTCCGTCTCCAGCATGGCGATATGCTCCTCCTCCTCCGACGCCAACTCCAAACAGAGATCCTTCTCCAGCCCGTCCGGCAGCTCCCCCGCCAGCTTGCTGAAATGGTCGCGCGTGCGCCGCTCCATCTCCAGCGCCGATTGATACAGCCGCAGGATACTGGAATCGTCCGACACCGCCAGGTCGCGGAAGAGCCAGCCGGAGAGCAACTTCTCCGCGTCCGGCGACATCTCCGTCACCGAAGCGTCCAGGTGCGCGTGATACTTTTCGCTCAGCTCGTGCAGATGGTCTAACTCGGCCTCGTACAAACGCTCCAACACCGCACGGTGCGCGGGATTGGCCGCCCGCTCACGCGCCAGCTTATAAAAGTAGAACGCGTTCAGCTCGAACTGCACGGCTTCGCGAATGGCGCGCAACCGCATGGGGTCGCCCAACTCGCGGGCTTCCACCTCGGCCAGATCGCCGCCGCACAGAAAGCACTTGCCATAGGGCAACGCAAAGCCGGTCGAAAGCTTATGGCACTGTTTGCATTTCCAGGTGTAGCGGATCTGCGCGCAGCAGATCTCGTCCTGGTCCAACACGCTATGACATTTGGGACAAGAAGAAGGCATAATCAGCTCCCCGCCGCCACCGGCTCGGCGGCCGTCACTCCCATATACTCCAGCATGCCGTGCGCGGCGCGGCGTCCGGCGCCCATCGCCAGAATCACGGTAGCCGCGCCCGTCACGATATCGCCGCCCGCAAATACCCCCGGAATGGAGGTCATGCCGGCGCCGCTGGTCTCGATGTATCCCCACTTATTGGTGCGCAAGCCCGGCGTGGTCTGCGCAATGATGGGGTTCGCCGTGGTGCCCAGGGCGTAGATCACCGTATCCACATCGATCTCGAATTCGCTGCCCGCCCTGCCGACCGGACGCCGCCGACCGGACGCATCCGGCTCGCCCAACTCCATCTCCTGGCAGCGCAGGCCCGTCACCCACCCCGCGGTGTTCCCCAGAATCTCCACCGGATTCGTCAGCCAGCGGAACTGGATGCCTTCCTGAATGGCGTGCTCCAGTTCCTCCACGCGCGCGGGCGATTCGCGCCGCGACCGCCGGTAAACCACCGACACCGATTCGGCGCCCATGCGCAGCGCCACGCGCGCGGAATCCATGGCGGTATTGCCCGCTCCCACCACGGCCACGCGGCGGCCCATACCCACCGGCGTATCGTAGATCGGCTGCCGGTAGCCGCGCATCAGGTTCACGCGCGTCAGAAACTCGTTGGCCGAGAAAACGCCGTTGAACGCCTCGCCGGGGATGCCCATGAACTTGGGCGATCCCGCGCCGGTGCCTATGAAAACCGAATCGTAACCCATGCCCGTCAGGAGTTGCGGAATGGTAAACAGCTTGCCGATGATGGTGTCCAGGCGGATCTCAACACCCAGCTTGCGCAAATTGTCGATCTCCGTATCGATGATGACATCCGGCAGACGGAACTCGGGGATGCCGTACTTGAGCACTCCGCCGGCCACGTGCAGCGCCTCGAAGACTGTCACACCCACGCCCGCCTTGGCGAGGTCGCCCGCACAGGCCAAGCCTGACGGTCCCGAGCCGATGATGGCGGCGCGCTTGCCCGCGCGGCCCGGGGCTTCGGCAGGCTCATCCCAGCCGCGCCCCATGGCGAAATCCGCCACGAACCGCTCCAGCCGTCCGATGGCCACCGGCGGATACTTCACGCCCACCACGCACGCCACTTCACACTGCGATTCCTGCGGGCAAACGCGGCCGCACACCGCGGGCATGGCGTTGGCGCTCTTCAGAATGCGGTACGACTCGCGCACATCGCGGCGCGCCAGCGCGGAAATGAAGCCCGGTATGTCGATGGCTACCGGACAGCCCGGAATGCAGCGCGGTTTCTTGCAGCGCAGGCAGCGGTCGGCTTCGGCCAGCGCGCCTTCCAGGTCGAGCCCCAGGTTGACCTCTTTGAAATTGTGCGCGCGTTCCGCCGCGGGCTGCTCCGCCATGTGCGCGCGAACGGGCGAGATGGTGCGGATGTTCTTAGGCACGCGTGGGCCCGCCGGCGCCGGCTCCGCCGGGGGCAACTCGGGCAGCGGGCAAGGCACGATCGACGTTGCGTGCGACCCGTTCGAGCCGCGCGGGCTCATGGCGGCCATGCGCGCGCTCTCCGCGCGGAACCGTTCCAGCGCCTGCTTCTCCTCACGCTCGAAGCGCTTCTGCCGCAGCGCCAGCTCTTCGAAATTCACCAGGTGCCCGTCAAAATCGGCGCCGTCCACGCAAGCGAATTTCATGGCGCCGCCCACCGTCACGCGGCACGACCCGCACATGCCCGTGCCATCCACCATGATGGAATTCAGGCTCACAATGGTCGGCACGCCCAGCGGCCGGGTGACCTCGCAGCACGCCCGCATCATGGGGATCGGCCCGATGGCCACCACTTCGCAAGCGTCTTTCTCCTGCGCCAGCACGTCGGCCAGGGCCGCGGTAACGAACCCTTTGCGCCCGTAGCTGCCGTCGTCCGTGGTGATTTCCAGGCGGTCGCTGAACTCCCGGAAAGGCTGCTCCCAGAAAACCAGGTCGCGCGTGCGGAAGCCGATGATGGATATCGTGCGGTTGCCCAGCCGCTTGTATTCGCGCAGTTGCGGAAAGATGGGAGCCACACCCAGCCCGCCGCCCACCAGTACCACGGTCCCGCCCAGTTTGCGGATGGAACTGGGCAAGCCCAGCGGGCCGATGAAATCCAGCAGGTAGTCGCCCTGCCGCAGGCCCATCATCTCCAAGGTGGTCTTGCCAACCGCCTGGATGACCACCGTCACGGTGCCGCGCTCCGCATTGAAATCGGCCACCGTGAGCGGAATGCGCTCGCCGTGTTCGTCGATGCGCGCCATAATGAAGTGGCCGGCGCGCGCGGCCCGCGCCACGTCGGGCGCGCCCACTTCCCAAAGAAATGTCGTGGGGCCGAACTGCTCTCGGCGGACGATCGGGTACATCCAGCAGACCCCTCCTTCCCGGAAAGCGTATGATATCAGGTTTTAGGAGCCTGTGGTATTTTACTACAATGTTGTGTCCCAGTGCTGGACCTCTGGCTCGCACCGACCGGCCGGCCCAGATCCGCGAGTCGGGCGCGACACGCCCACGCGAAAAGCCGTACCATGAACTCGTGCCAATCAAGGTTCGCGAGCCGCATCACCGTCGTGTCCGGAAAACCCGGCGACGATGTTCGGCCCGGCGCCTATCGGGCCGTTTTGCGGCAAACTGAACAAATGATCCGGAAGTATACTCTTATCATCGAAGGAGACAGTGCCGGCTATAGCGGCTACGTGCCAGAGCTCCCCACTATTCTGGTCACGGGGAATTCCATAGAAGATTTGACTGTCCGCGCCAAGGAAGCCATCGGCCTCTACTGGGAAACATTACACGCCGATTGGTCGCCAGGCTCAACGATTCGAGAAATTGAGGTCGAGCAGCCGGTCGAGGTCTAGGTCTAGAGGCGACCATCACGCGTGCCGCGACTTCCGCGCGTCGCGCGTAATACGTCCGGCTGGCATCAAGATTGAACAGCGCCTCGCTTTCGTCAAAGCAACTCGGTAAGGTATTCAACTGTGACGGTCCGCATCGTCGCGACCTCGGTGAGGATTCCGTGAAGTGTGCCGGTCTTCATCGGATTGTGCAGCGGAACGGTAATGCTGTGGGCAGGGGGTCCCGGACACCTCAATCTTACATGGCTCCCTCGCTGCCGGATTACTTCATATCCCACATGTTCCAGCGCGCGGATCAAGCGGTCTGCGGATACTCCGCGCGGAAATTTCATGCAGCTTCAACGGGGATCAATTCGTCCTTTACGTAATGCATCTGCACCAGCCGGGGGCGGGTAGAGGAGTCTTCAAAATGCAACGAGACTGCCTCGAGCACGTTGGCGCGGAGCTCATCCCAATTTTCACCTTCGGTGAAGATGGCGTGTCCCAGGGCACGCGCATAGAAGCCACCTTCCTCGGCGTCGCGAATCTCGAAGATCAACTCCATAGGTCCAGAATACAGGAACTCGCTCGTCGCCGCCATGACGTCACGGGAGCTGGCCGAGTGTTCATCACCGCTGCTACCTCTGGTGGTTCCAAGACGAAGGCGCGCCCGCCTGGATACCGGCAACTCATTGTCCGCGTTGTTCGGCAAACGCACCGAAACACGCGGCCTCGCTCAAGCCTGCCGAAACGAGCCATGGGTCGATGGCGCTCTTGACTTGACCCAGGGCCCGGTTCGAATATGACGTCCCTTGCCTACCAAGTCAGCGATGGCGCAGTGATCGTCGCGTCTCGCATTAAATGGCAAATGCTGCGCGGACTCGATCCTTAACTTAACGGACTCGCAATCGCGTGCGCTGAGATGGCCGATCACCGTCAATTCCGAGCGATGGGTTGTCAGTACGTATGCTCGGAAGCAGGACTCCGCGCGGAGTCCTGCGGCGAGCCAGTCCAGGAGGATGTAGTCTGTTGTGGCAGGCACCCTACTAGGCGTCTTCGTGGTGAGAATCCCGACCAGCACATCTGGACGCTCGGCAAGGTATGTGGCGCTCGCGATGACCACGGCAGGCCGGACCTTCGTTTCCCGTGCGCCGACCAGGACGCCGACCACGACGTCGCCCGGCTTCAATCCCGGTCCTCTGATTCCTCAGAGTCGAGGCGCCGCAGTGACGCGGCCCTGAATTCATTCAGGTCTTCATCGGACCAGGAATCGGACCAGTCGATCCTCCGGTTCGGCGCGAGTTGCGCTAACCGCTCCGCCAGCAAGGATAGTTCTGTCGCCGTGTCAGGAGGCAGGCGTCGGAAGGCGTCCAACAACGAGGCTTCTCGCTCGTTTAGCTGCATTTCCATGTCCTGTACCCAGTATACCGGCCAATCGACCGGTTGAGCTTCTGGCACTTGGCCACCTTAGCCAAACCGCATTGTAAGCGAGCCCTCACTCGCCCACCCCCTGCCGCAAAATCTCATCCGCCGCATCAGCCGCCGCGCGCATCTCCTTCACATCGTGCACGCGGACCAGGTGCGCTCCGCCCAGGATCGCCGCCGTCACCGCCGCCGCCGTGGCGAACAGTGTCTCCCGCTCGGTGGGCAGCGCCAGAAACGATTTGCGCGATGGCCCCGTCATGATCGGCAAATCCAGGTGCCCCAGTTCCCGCAAACGCGCCAGGATCGCCGAATTCTGCTCCTTGCGCTTGCCGAATCCCAGCCCCGGGTCCACCACCATCCGCGAACGTTCGATGCCCTCGTGCCGCGCCCGGTTGACCGTAGCTTCCAGGTCGCGCACGATGGTCCCCATCACATCCGGCAGCGGCGGCAGCTTGGCCCACGTCTCCGGCCGCCCGCGCATATGATTCAGGATCAGCCCGGCATCCTGGTTGGCCACCGTACGCGCCAGGTGAGGCTCAAACGTGAGGCCCGTGGGATCGTTGATGATCTCCGCGCCATGCTCCAGCGCGCGCTCAGCCACCTCGGCTTTGTACGTATCCACCGAGATCGGAATGGTCAGGTGCCCGCGCAGCCGCTTCAACACCTGAATCAGCCGCCGCAACTCTTCGGCTGCGGAGATGGGCGCCGCTCCCGGCCGCGTGGATTCCGCGCCTACATCGATGATGTCCGCGCCCTGCTCCTCCATCTCCAGCGCGTGCGCAAAGGCGCGGTCCGGGTCCTGATACTTGCCGCCATCGGAGAATGAATCCGGCGTGACATTCAATACGCCCAGGATCGCCGTGCGCTCGCCCAGCTTGATCTCACGGCCCTTCAGCTTCCAATAAAATAGTTTGCGCATCGGCGATTCTTTATTATCCGTACTCGAAGCCCGCAATGGCGAACGCCTGCAGAGCGTCATGCGTCAGCGGTACCGCACCGCCCACGCCGCGCCGCACCATACGCACCAGCCGCCGCACCGGCTCGAATCCAAACTCGCGCGCCAGCCGTACCGCGTCGCCATTCTCCGGCAGCAAATCCCAATAGACCGGCTCACCCGCATGCCGGCTCAGAAACCAGCCAAGCAACTCCCGTGCGGTCTCCGCCGACCCGCACACGCACGGTCCGAAGTAAGCCGCCTCCGAACCCGGACGCGCCATGGCATAGCCTTCGCCAGCCACAGCCGCCACACCCCAAGGCGCCAGCGCATCGAGCAGCCGCAATCGGTCCGCCCCAAACACGGTGCGATCCAGATCGCCGCAACCCGCCGGCCAGCCCCCCGCGTACGTCCCCGCCACGCCACCCGGAGCCACCGCGCGCCACCGCTCCACCAACCCTTCGTCCTCGAATCCCAGTTGGCGATACAGCGGCGTACCCATCTCCGTCGCATCCAGCTTGATCCATTCCGTCTGCCGCGCCATCAGTGCCTCTATGGCATGCTCCATCAATGCCCGCCCTAATCCCCGCCGCCGGTGCGCCGGATCGGTGAGCACCATCCCGATCCACGCCAGCCTGCGTTCATAACACACAGCCGTTGTGGTAGCGGCCAGCGCCCCCTCGCACTCCACGCCGAAGCAGGTCTCCGGCGCCAGCCGCAGCAGCACCGACCAATCGTCTACGGTCTGGTTCCAACCCGCGGCCTCTTTGATGCGCATCGCCGCCGGGATATCCGCGGCCGTAAGA
>Ga0302326_10029568_pt1 | contig 10989 bp, 6 predicted proteins | sample Palsa_T0_3_FD_202264 | JGI IMG/M metagenome (GOLD analysis project Ga0302326, IMG submission 202264) | Peat permafrost microbial communities from Stordalen Mire near Abisko, Sweden - Palsa_T0_3 | ecosystem: Environmental > Terrestrial > Soil > Palsa > Peat permafrost | place: Sweden: Abisko...
CCACCTCCATTCAAATTCATTCCAACCCTTATGAAATTCTCCAAGCAACAATAGCAGAAGAGATTTGTTCCAGTGTGCTTCTGCATAATTAGGTTCGATAATTATTGCCTCATCGTAGCTCGCCAATGCCGGTTCGAACTGTTTGTGATCTTTGAGAACATTGCCGCGGTTATTGTATGCCTCAGCATAGCGAGGCTTCAGAGCAATCGCTTTGTCGAAACTTGCTAATGCTGAATTGAACTGGTTGAGAACAGTGAGCGTAATACCGCGATTGTTGTAGGTCCCCGCATAGTCGAGCTTGAGGTCAATCGCCTTGTCGAAACTCGCTAATGCCTCATCGAACTGTCTGAGGTCTTTGAGGGTATTGCCACGATTGTTGTATGCCTCAGGATAGCGAGATTTAAGAGCAATTGCTTTGTCGAAACTCGCTAATGCAGAGTCAAGCTGTTTGAGGTCTCTGAGGGCATTACCGCGATTGTTGTATGCCTCAGCATAGTCAGGCTTAAGGGCAATCGCTTTGTCGTAATTTGCTAACGCCGAATCAAATTGCTTGAGGATTTTTAACACATTACCACGATTGTTGTATGCCTCGGCATAATTAGGTCTGAGGGCAATGGCTTTGTCGTAACTTGCGAGCGCTGCGTCAAACTCCTTAAGATCTTTGAGGGCAACACCACGATTGCTATAAACCTCAGCAATATTAGGATTGATTTCAATTGCCTTGTTCATTAATTCAACGGCTATTTGAAAATTCCTCGTCTGAGAAGCTACTACTCCCAATAAATGCAATGCGTCAAAGTGTTTGGGGAATATTTTGAGGGTTTCTTCGTACAAGACTTTCGCTTGAGTGAGCTGCCCAAGATTGTGTAACAGCAATGCTTGTTGAAATTTTTCTTGGGCTTGAATGACTGCTTCATTAGCAGCGACATACGGATTTGTGGTATTGCTTCTCATCTTGATCCGACTGACTTATTGGTCAAAATGAATTGGGAGACTACTGCATAAGATTGGGTTGTACAAACACCATTCGGCTTGCTTTTTTGCATCGCATTAAATGTCTGTTTTCTACCCGAAGCGGATATTTATCAGGTATGGTCGTAATCATTAGCGATTAACCTCTACAAATCGAGTGGGAAGTTTCGTTTTCGGATGGCGTGTTTTCAGGCAAATCTAACTGGTCCTTTGCCATTGAAGCCTCATTTTGGTTGCGAACTGAAATAATATGTCCGTTGGCTCTGAATAGAGCGCTCCTGGACTGGTCGCCAAATAGCAGTGTCACACGTTGCCTGCGACCGGAAAATTATCGCTGATGATCGCATGAATATCTTCCATCACGAGTTACTGATCGTGACTATAGTACTTGACACCGATACGAATCGACGCTCGTCCCTGTTCGTGTCGATGCCTATTTGTGTCGCGTAACGAATAAGCACAACCACAATATTCTTGCTGATAAAATTCTTCACGTTTACTAATTTCGATCATCCGCGCCGATCCGCCCTGTTTACGCCAGTTATAATCCCAGTAAATTAATTCTGGATATCTTGCCGCAGCCCGGAAGCCGCAATCGTTGATCTGCTGCATGTTTTTCCATCTTGAAATGCCCAGAGAGCTGGTTATAATCGGGAAACCATGCTCGTGTGCATAAAGCGCGGTGCGCTCGAAACGCATATCGAAACACATCGTGCAACGAACGCCGCGTTCCGGTTCGTTCTCCATCCCCTTGGCACGCGCAAACCAGTTGTCGCGATCGTAGTCAGCATCCACTAGAGAAATATCGAATTTTTGCGCAAAGCGAATGTTTTCGTTTTTGCGCAATTCATATTCCTTTTGCGGATGGATATTTGGATTGTAGAAAAAGATGGTGAAGTCGATTCCTGACGCTAGCATCGCCTCCATTACTTCACCTGAACAAGGTGCGCAGCAAGAGTGCAGCAGCACCTTGTTTTTGCCGTTCGGCCAAACTAACGGTTCACGCTGCAAGTTTTCGTCCATAAGCTTTTTTTCTCTGCGCAGGCAGTTGATATGTCCAGTCGGAACGTCGCGCGAGTTCGACGAATGCCTCTAGATAATCGATATCCGCGTCCGTCTCGCGCACTCCTAAAAATATCTGCTTTGAAATACCCTGCTTTCCCAAGCGTACCGGTGTGATGGCCACTTTCTCAGCATATTCGTCAACCAGCCAGCGCGGCAATGCCGCCACGCCGCGACCGGTCGCCACCATTTGCAGCATGATATCGGTGGTTTCGATGACTTTGCGCTTCTTGGGTGTGCAACCGGCAGGCAACAAAAATTGGTTGTAGATATCCAGTCGCTCTATCTCGACGGGATACGTAATCAGGGTTTCATCGGAAAGCTGATTAGGCAAGACATAGGGTTGAGCAGCCAATCGATGCTGCTGCCCTACGACCAGTACCTGCTCGTAGTCGAAGACCGGTTCGAAGCGCAATCCCCGTTTGCGTAATGGATCCGGCGTAACGAGAACATCGATCTCGTTGCCGAACAAAGCACCAATACCGCCGAACTGGAATTTCTGTTTGACATCTACGTCCACGTCCGGCCAGCTTGTCAAGTAAGGAGACACGACCTTGAGCAGCCACTGATAGCAGGGATGGCATTCGATGCCTATGCGCAAGGTGCCGCGCTGCCCTTTGGCGTATTGTCGCATGGTCAGTTCCGCATGTTCCAGTTGCGGCAGCAACCGATTGGCCAGACCCAGCAAATATTTGCCCGCCTGTGTCAGACGCAAGTTGCGTCCTTCTCTTTTCCACACAGGAGTGCCTAACTGATGCTCCATTTTTTTGATAGTATGACTCAGTGCCGATTGCGTTAGGTGGAGTGCGACGGCGGCGGCCGTAAGCGAACCTTTTTGATCCACCTCCCGGAGAATAGATAGATGAACGCGTTCAAGCATTAGTTTATCCATGAATAATAGTAATTGATTAATGAAATAATGCCACTATTTTTCATGGATGTGAAGCCCTATGATATGCGGCTTCACTTTAGGGATGTTTAACAATGGTAACTACACACAATCTTGGCTTCCCCCGTATAGGAGCGAAACGCGAACTGAAATTCGCGCTGGACAGTTATTGGAAAGGCGCGTTATCTAGGGAGGAATTGACGGCCCTGGGGGCACAGTTACGCCAACGTCACTGGGAAAATCAGTCGGATCTGGACCTCGTTCCTGTCGGCGACTTCTCGTTCTACGACCAAGTACTCGATATGAGCTTCATGCTTGGCAATATTCCGGAGCGAGTCCGCAGCCTTGAGGGAACCGCGCTCGACAATTATTTTCGTGTTGCCCGTGGCCGCTCTGCGAAGGATTCGACTTCTACCTCAGTCCATGCTGGTGAGATGACGAAGTGGTTCGACACAAACTACCACTACATCGTGCCAGAGTTTACCGCCGAGACCGAATTCTCCCTTGATGCATCTCGTCTACTGGGTCAACTTGCTGAAGCCCGTCCACCCGGCGTGCAATCGAAACCGGTCATTATCGGGCCGGTGACCTATCTCTGGCTCGGCAAAGCCAAGGACGACTCCGACAAACTAACGTTGTTGCCGCGTTTGTTGCCGATTTATACGGCGCTGCTAAATCAATTGGCGGCACAAGGGGTCGAATGGGTACAGATTGACGAACCCATCTTGGTCACGGAACTGGACGCAAAATGGCAGCAAGCGTTTGTTGCGGCCTATAACGCGCTTAAGGTCGGCAAGGTCAAACTACTACTGGCGACATATTTCGGCCAATTGCAAGATAATCTCGCTCTGGCGTGCAAGCTGCCAGTTCAAGGGTTGCACGTTGATGCTATTAATGCGCGTGCTGAAATTGACCAAATCGTCCAGCAATTACCAACAGATAAAGTGTTGTCGTTAGGTGTTATCAATGGCCGCAATGTCTGGAAAACCGATCTGAACGCCACGCTTGACTGGTTAGAGCCAATTCACCGGTCGCTGCAAACTCGTTTATGGATCGCCCCGTCCTGTTCTTTATTGCACGTACCGGTGGACCTCAACAGCGAACGGAAACTGGATGCTGAAATTCTGTCCTGGCTTGCCTTCGCATTGCAAAAACTGGACGAACTGCAAACTCTGGCTAAAGCCTTAAATAGCGGTCGTCAATCCGTCAAAGAAGCGCTGACAGCGAACAAAGCGGCGCTTGAAAAGCGACGCACCTCGACTCGGGTACACAATCCCGCGGTCAAAGCGGCGCTCGCTAAAATCAACACCGCGATGGGTAAACGCAATAGCGAATTTAAACGACGTTCAACGAAGCAGTCCGCGTTGCTTAAGTTGCCTGCATACCCGACCACTACCATTGGTTCTTTCCCGCAAACAACGGAAATCCGCCAGGCCAGAAGTCAGTTCCGTCAAGGCGAACTTGACGAAGCTGCCTATAAGGACCTCATGCGACACGAGATTGCACGCTGCGTTCGCGAACAGGAAGCGTTGGGCCTAGACGTATTCGTGCATGGCGAAGCGGAACGCAATGACATGGTGGAATACTTCGGAGAACAACTCGAAGGGTACACATTTAGCCAGTTCGGTTGGGTGCAGTCTTACGGTTCGCGTTGCGTGAAGCCGCCCATCCTCTTCGGCGATATTAGCCGTCCGAAGACCATGACCGTAGAATGGATCAAGTATGCGCAGTCGCTCACCGACAAGCCCATGAAAGGAATGCTAACGGGGCCAGTTACCATCTTGAATTGGTCTTTTGTCCGCGACGATCAGCCAAGGTCGGTTACCTGTTATCAATTGGCGTTAGCGATCCGTGAAGAAGTGTTGGATCTTGAAAAGGCAGGCGTGCGCATTATCCAGATCGATGAAGCGGCCTTACGGGAGGGTCTACCGCTGCGTCGGTCACAATGGAATGACTACCTGCATTGGGCGGTTGAATCCTTTAGGATCACGGCAAACGGCGTGCAGGACGAAACTCAAATCCATACTCACATGTGCTATTCGGAGTTCAATGACATCATTGCTTCGATTGCCGATATGGATGCGGACGTAATTACGATCGAAACATCGCGTTCCGATATGGAGTTACTGGACGCCTTCGATAGTTTTAACTATCCGAACCAAATAGGTCCGGGTGTCTACGATATACATTCACCGAATATCCCAAGTCGTGAGCATATCGTGCAGCTGATGCGCAAGGCGGGGAAGCGCGTTCCGACGGAACGTCTGTGGGTTAATCCGGATTGCGGGTTAAAAACCCGCGCTTGGGAAGAAGTGATTCCAGCACTAAAAAACATGGTCGAGGCCGCCAGAACCCTGCGTAATCCTGGCTAACGCCTCATTAAGTTTCCTGCTTTGTACGTCCGCTTTCGACTCAAAGAGGTCATTTTGTACGGCTTACTTATCTATCTAACAATTTGGCGCCGCTGTTATCTCTGATATCGTTTGGCTGAATTCTTGGTATTAGTCGTGACCCTATGGCTTCTAGAGTTCTTTGGCTGGGGCCGGCAATTTTCCCATCGCTCAGCGGCTATCAAATAGCCACATTAAAGTATAGTGGTGGTCTGTGGCATTTTGCTCAATGCGCTTTCCGAAAGCGCTGAGCTCATATAATAGAGTGGGCCCTGTTGGACTCGAACCAACGACCAAGGGATTCAGGTTTGTGCGAGTTTCCCCGCTCCCCGGACTATCTCATCACCTTCCTAAGCATGGTAAGGTGTCGGGCGCTCACGGCGGTCATTAAGAGGGCTGCACCTCTCCGCTAGTCTCTGCACCTTCCAAGAATGCATTCTTGGCTTGGCTCAGGATTCCCCTGTCTCATAGACGTAGGGTTCCCTGAATTCACCCGATTTTTCAACCACCATCTCTGGCGGAAGTCACCCCTTATGGATGAGTCCCCTGCTCTAACCATCTGAGCTAAGGGCCCGTGCGCTCATTTTACCTTTGATGCTCCAGTTTCGAATACTCCTCGTAAAAATTTAAGTAGGCCTGACTGTAAGTTCATCGGAGACAAGCACTTCAAGCTCTTTCATAGGCGCCCGGCCGCATCATGTCGTCCAGTGTCGGTAGCGGTGAGGCATGCCACAGCGCGATCTCAATTGACAGCACAACGAGAATGCGCTCAAGATTGCGCACTCCAAGATCCGAAATCGCATCGGTCTCGAGCTACAATATCGTCAACCGGGCCGTCGCCAGAGTCTTTTGAGTAAGGGCGCCCGGACCGGACCGGGGCAACAAACGCCCGATTAGCTCTCGGTGTCTAGAAAACTCTTAAGACGATCGGATCGTGTCGGATGACGCAATTTGCGCAACGCTTTGGCCTCGATCTGGCGGATGCGTTCGCGCGTAACGTCGAATTGCTTACCAACTTCTTCTAGCGTGTGGTCGGTGTTCATCTCGATGCCGAAACGCATTCGCAGCACTTTCGCCTCGCGCGGCGTCAACGTGTCGAGTACATCCTTGGTTACGTCGCGCAGACTCGCATAGACCGCAGAATCCGATGGCACCATCGTGGTTTGGTCCTCGATGAAATCGCCGAGATGCGAATCGTCATCGTCGCCGATCGGTGTTTCCATTGAGATCGGTTCCTTAGAAATTTTAAGGATCTTGCGGATTTTATCCTCGGGCATTTCCATTTTCTCGGCCAACGTCGCCGGATCGGGTTCCTGACCTGTCTCCTGCAAAATCTGGCGTGAGATGCGGTTCATCTTGTTGATGGTTTCAATCATGTGCACCGGGATCCGGATCGTGCGTGCTTGGTCTGCAATCGAGCGCGTGATGGCCTGGCGGATCCACCACGTCGCGTAGGTCGAGAACTTGTAGCCACGGCGGTACTCGAACTTGTCGACCGCCTTCATGAGACCGATGTTACCTTCCTGGATCAAGTCGAGAAACTGTAGGCCGCGATTGGTGTACTTCTTCGCGATCGAGATCACTAGCCGCAGATTGGCCTCGGTCATTTCGCGCTTCGCTTTGCGCGCCTTGGCTTCACCGGTCGCCATCTGCCGGTGGATTTCCTTCAGGTCCTTGATCGGGATACCTACGCGCTTTTGCAAATCGATGAGTTTTTTCTGCTGCTCGACGACTGCCGGCATGAACCGCACCAGCGTTTCGCTCCATTGCCGCCGCGTGTCGATTTCATTCGGAATCCAGCGCACGCTGGTTTCCCGACCCGGAAATTCCTTGATGAAATGCGGGCGCGGCATTCTCGCCTTGTTGACGCAGATGTCCATGATCTGGCGCTCATGGCGGCGTACCTCGTCAACCAAATGACGTAGACTATTGCACAGCGCCTCGACCTGTTTGGCCGAGAAGCGAATATTCAGCAGTTCCTCGGAAATCTGATCGCGCGCCTGTAAATAAGCTTTGCTGCGCGGACCGTTCTTGGCAAGAGCGCGCAACATCTTATTGTAGATCCCGCGTATCACGCCGAAATGCTTGAGCACATCCACCTTGAGCTTGAGCATATTCGCGGTATGCAGCGCGGCCGCAGCCTCTTCGCTTTCTTCCTCGGTCTCGAGATCTTCCTCGACTTCTTCTTCCTCATCGGCAGTAGACTCTTCGATCAGCTGCTCGGCCTCCGGATCGGCGAGACCGTCCACGACCTCATCAACGCGAATCTCGTCTTTCTCGATCTTCTCCGCGAGCGCAAGGATTTCAGCGATCGTAGTCGGGCACGCCGAGATGGCTTGGATCATGTGTCGCAAGCCGTCTTCGATACGCTTCGCGATCTTGATTTCACCTTCTCGTGTCAGCAGTTCGACCGAGCCCATCTCGCGCATGTACATGCGCACCGGGTCGGTGGTGCGGCCAAATTCGGAGTCGACAGTGGACAGCGCAGCTTCGGCTTCTTCGACCGCATCTTCGTCAGCAACCGGCGGCGTCGCTTCCGACATCAGCAGCGTCTCGGCATCCGGCGCCTTGTCGTAGACCTGGATTGCCATATCGTTGATCATGCTGATGATGCCTTCGATCTGATCGGCATCCAGCATATCGTCCGGCAAGTGGTCATTGATTTCGGCATAGGTCAAATAGCCGCGCTCTTTGCCGAGTGCAATCAAATTCTTCAGCCGCGTACGGCGCGCCTCAAGTTCCTGCGGTGGCAATTCGCGCCGCTCGAGTTCCCTGACGAACGCCTTTTCCTTGGCGGTTAAGCGTTGGCGTGATTTGGATTTGGGGTCGGGCGCGGCCTGGGGTTCGACCACTTTGCCGGCCTTGAGCCGGGTTTCTTTTTCAGCGCGTAGCTTTTCTGCGAATTCTTTTGGCGTAAGTTTGTGCGGCCTCTTGGCGCCAGCAGCGTGTTCCGATTTACGCGCCGCGGCGCGCGCGGATTTGCGCGCTACGGGTTTCCCAGCCTTGCGCGCAACCTTCTTCAGCTTCTTCCGGGTTGCCGGTTTTTTTGCTTTCGGATTTACCGCTTTTTTACGTTTCGCCATGGCCAGCCTCGCGGGTTGAGAAACCCAAATCGAAAAACGCGCGATTGTATCTCAAAATCACTGTCTTATCACCTGTTTGCCGATGTGCCTGAAGGGCGCATCAACTCTTTATATTCAGACTGCTCTTCCGGGCTAAGGTTCTGTTTCTGCTGCCGGTCCTGCAATGCTTTCAAGCGAGCTCCGCGCACCCCATCCTGAATCTTGCTGCGCAGGCTTTGCCACGCGGTAAGCAGTTGTGCTTCCAGTTCGTCGCTCTGAAAACCGGCTTCAGGCCGGGTCAACAACGCGGTTTCCACTTCCTGGGCCAGCGCCTCGAAGTGGGTATCGCGAAAATACTCGCCAACTTTTGCCGCTGGCGACTGCGCAAACGCTTCCAGCAATTGGTCGAGAAACTCAATTTCCCGTTGGTCGATCCCCGTCACACCACGCGCGCCGGCCAATGCGCTACGTTCAACCAAAACCCCAAGATCGGGGCGCAGCACCAGCAATTCAACCAGCATACGCTCCGGCCCGCGCACCCGCTCCGCGGCTGCCCGTGGCAACGCGGCGCGCGGAGCGTGCGGTTTGCTGCCATATACGCGGTCCAGTTCCTCCGCCGTGATGCCGGCGAGACGCACCAGATTCTGGCGGATCATGCTGTTCAGAAACCGTGCTTGAATGCGGGTTATTAGCGGTTGCGCTTCCTTCAGCAGCCGCGCACGCCCCTCATTGGTGTTGAGATCGACGCGTAGGCTCAATTCCTGCAGCAAAAATTGTGATAGCGGCTGCGCATCGCGCAGCAGTGTTTCGAACGCCACACGACCCTCCTTGCGCACGAAAGTGTCGGGATCCTCACCCTGTGGCAAGAACAAAAATGACACCTGCTTGCCGTCGGCGAGCTGATCAAGACTGTTTTCCAGCGCCCGCCACGCAGCGCGACGGCCGGCATCGTCGCCGTCAAAACAGAACACGATTTCGTCAGTTTGCCGCAGCAGTTTTTGTATGTGCGTAGGCGTCGTTGCAGTACCGAGCGTCGCGACAGCATAGCGAATGCCCGCTTGTGCAAGGGCAACGACATCCATGTACCCTTCGACGACGACCACGCGCTCGGCATCACGGATCGCGCGCCGCGCCTGATACAGGCCATAGAGCTCGCGGCCCTTTTCAAACAGTGCCGTTTCCGGCGAGTTTAGATATTTGGGCGAGCCCTGCGCTGCGGCATCGGCGCTCCCGGTCGCAAGCACACGGCCACCGAACCCGACAATGTGCCCGCGTACATCGATGATCGGAAACATGATGCGATCGCGGAACCGGTCATAACGTTTACCATTATCGCCTTTGACCACAAGTCCCGCGGCGACCAGCGCCTTGGCCTCGTAGTCGGGAAACGCGGATTGCAGATTGCACCAGTCGCCGGGCGCGTAACCGATACCGAACTGCTTTGCGATCTCGCCGGATAGTCCCCGCTGCTTCAGGTATTCAATCGCGTGCTGTGCGGTCTTCAGCTGCTGGCGATAGTATTGTGCGGCCTTCAGCAGCACCTCATACGGGTCATCGCCTTCCTCAATCTTGACGCGCAGGCGATCGTTTTTGACATCCGGCACCTGCATGCCAACGCTTTGCGCAAGTTCGCGCACCGTCTCGACGAAACCGTTGCCGCTATATTCCATGACGAAGCCGACTGCGGTACCGTGCGCGCCGCAACCAAAGCAATGATAAAACTGCTTGGACGCACTGACCGTGAATGACGGTGTTTTCTCGCTGTGGAATGGGCAGCACGCAACGTAATTGGCGCCGGCGCGTTTGAGCGGCACATAGCGTTCAATCACGCCGACGATATCGACGCGATTCAGCAGATCCTGAATGAACGATTGGGGAATCATCACGCGTGCCTCGAGCCGGACGGCGCGGGCGGCCTTCATTATAGAATGTTTACGGCGCGGCCGGATGCCGCTGCCAACTGTCAGGCGGTGAGCTTGGCCTTGACCAGCGCGGATACTTTGCCCATGTCGGCGCGGCCGGCCAATTGCGGCTTTAACACCGCCATCACTTTGCCCATGTCGGCCATGCCGTTGGCACCCACGGCCAGCAATGCGGCGCTAACCGCGGCCTCGATATTGGCATCTGACAGTGCCTGCGGCATGTATGCCTGCAGCACGCCGATTTCAAACTTCTCGGCATCAGCCAGATCCTGACGACCGCCTTTCTCGTATTGCGCAATCGAATCGCGGCGCTGTTTGATCATTTTTTCGATGATCGCGACCACATCGGCATCTGTTAACTCGACGCGCTCGTCAACTTCCTTCTGCTTGACGGCCGCGAGCAATAGCCGGATCGCAGACAGCCGCAGCGCATCCTTCGCGCGCAACGCGATCTTCATCTCTTCATTAATGCGGGACTTTAAGGACATGCGGGAAAAGAATCGAGGGTATATGAAAACAGCCAAGGCAACGGGTCTCCCCTTTGCCTGTTTTGCCTTGTACCGAGGGTCAGTACAGCTTGGTCGGCAGCATCTGCGAACGGATGCGTTTGTAGTGACGCTTGACTGCCGCAGCAAGCTTGCGTTTGCGTTCGGAAGTGGGCTTCTCATAAAACTCGCGCGCGCGCAGTTCGG